>Ga0153956_1000856_pt1 | contig 30967 bp, 26 predicted proteins | sample TSFL040MetaG_FD_104704 | JGI IMG/M metagenome (GOLD analysis project Ga0153956, IMG submission 104704) | Attine ant fungus gardens microbial communities from Florida, USA - TSFL040 MetaG | ecosystem: Host-associated > Fungi > Mycelium > Unclassified | place: USA: Florida, Wekiwa Springs... | reverse complement strand
TGTGGTGATCCGCGCCGGTATTCATGGCGTGGGCGCGCTGGATGGGGGTAAGACGGCGCAGCCGATCCATTTGGCGGCGGTCCGCCACCTCGTCGCTGTCATCTTCCAGACCGGGAAAGAGTTCCGGTTCGGGGGTGATGGGAGGTGCCACGCCGTCTTCCGGCAGGCCCGGATGGCGTTGTTGCTGGAGGCCGCCTTCGTCTGCCTCGGCCTCGGCGTTTTCCTCATCGATGGCGACGGCCAGAGCGATATGCGGCTGGCGTACCTGCGTGCCCCAATCATCGGGGCGTGGGGCGGGGCAGTCGGAATAGCCGTTATCGCTCAGTTCGGGGGCCGGCAGGACACGCGAGGTAAAATTGCGGTCTTCATAGTAGCGCAGTTTTTTGGCGCGGATCGGCGCCAGCCCGGACACCATGACCAGTTCGTCGGCCGCCGGCAGTTGCATCACTTCGCCAGGCGTCAGCAGCGGGCGGGCCGTTTCCTGACGGCTGACCATGACGTGCGATAACCATGGCGCCAGGCGATGGCCGGCATAGTTGCGCTGGGCGCGCAGTTCGGTGGCGGTGCCGAGCGCGTCGGAGAGCCGCTTGGCGGTGCGCTCATCGTTGGAACTGAAGGAAATCCGGACGTGGCAGTTATCCAGGATGGAATTGTTCTCGCCATAGGCTTTGGAAATCTGGTTCAGACTTTGGGCGATCAAATAGGCACGGATGCCGTAGCCGGCCATGAAGGCGAGGGCGCTCTCGAAGAAATCCAGCCTACCCAAAGCCGGGAATTCATCAAGCATCATAAGAAGCTGATGCTTGCGCTTCTTGGTGGGATCGCCTTCCAAGCGCTCGGTCAGGACGCGACCGATCTGGTTGAGGATCAACCTGACCAACGGCTTGGTGCGCGATATGTCGCTGGGGGGAATGACCAGATAGAGCGACACCGGCACCTTGGCGTCCACGAGGTCGGTAATGCGCCAGTCGCATGAGGCCGTGTTCCGTGCCACGATCGGGTCGCGGTAGAGGCCGAGGAACGACATGGCGGTGCTGAGCACGCCGCTGCGTTCGTTTTCGCTTTTGTTGAGGACTTCCCGCGCGGCACTGGCGACGACCGGATGAACGACAGGCCGCTCCTTGGTGCCAAGATGATTGGTCGCCATCATGCGGCGCAGGGTATGCGCGAAACTGCGTTGCGGGTCGGAGAGGAAGGTGGCGACGCGGGCGAGGGTCTTTTCCTCTTCCGCATACAGGACGTGCAGAATGGCGCCGACCAACAGGGAGTGTGAGGTTTTTTCCCAGTGGGAGCGGCGCTCCAAGGCGCCTTCAGGATCGACCAGGATGTCCGCGATATTTTGAACGTCGCGGACCTCATTGTCGCCCTTACGCACCTCAAGCAAGGGGTTATAGCGCGAGGAGCGGGGATCGGTCGGATTGAACAGGATCGCGTGGGAAAATTGCGCGCGCCAGCCGGCGGTCAGGGTCCAGTTCTCACCCTTGATGTCGTGGATCACGCTTGATCCTGTCCACGACAACAGCGTAGGAACGACGAGGCCGACCCCTTTGCCGCTCCTCGTCGGCGCAAATGCCATGACGTGTTCGGGGCCGTCGTGACGCAGATATTGCCCGCGCAGCCGGCCGAGGAACACGCCGGCTTCACAGAAAAGACCGGCGTGCTCGATCTCTCGGGGTTTTGCCCACCGCGAGGAACCGTAAGTTGTCACGTCATGGGTTTGACGGGCACGCCAAAGCGAACCGATGATAGCGGCGGCGCAACCGATGAAGCCACTGGCGGCGGCCAGGGCGCCCGCCTTATGAAAGACCTTTGGGGCGTAGGCGTCGAAATGGAACCACCAGGGAAACAGCGCCCAGGGATAGTAAAACGGATAGTGAAAAACGACGAACCACGGCGGGCCGAGTCGGGCCTGAAATCCCAGCATGGAAGCGGCCCATTGCGTGGCCGCCCAGACGCCCAGGGCCATGACCGCGAAGACGGCGATAATCTGTCCGATGAGCAGCTTGGTTGGGGTCATGCCTGGGGTCCGCAATGGCGGACCGCAACAGACGGTTCGCGCTGGCCCCAAGGCTGCGCTTAATCAGAAAAGACCGTTACGCCCTTTAAATCACTGCAAACGCACGCAAACCACATGTTCTGAGCGTGCTCTATCGAAAAGCCTGCTGGAGGAGAGGATAAATCCCGTTCGTCCTGTCGGGACAAGGCCTATATTTCGGGATCTTCCGCGAGCGAGCGTACAAATTCGAGAAGATGGCGGCGATGCCCGGCATGGCGGATTTTGGGGAAGATGGCGGCCAGTTCAACGCCTTCGGATGTCATGAGGAAACCTTGAATAAACTGTTCGGTTTCGGCTTCGGTAAAGCCTTCGATCGTTTGGGCCGTGCTGAGGCCTTCCAGGAAGAAGCTGACATGCGTTTTGAGCGCAATGGCTATCTCAAGCAGTTTGGACGCGCTGAGACGATTGCCGCCGGTTTCATATTTTTGCACCTGCTGAAAGGTGATGCCGATGGCCTTGGCCAAGGCTTCCTGAGTCATGCCAAGAGACTTTCGCCGCAAACGCACACGCGATCCCACATGCAGGTCAACCGCGTGCGATGCGCGCACTTCGATGTCTTTTAGTTCTTTCCTTTTTGTCATGGCTCTTTTCCCGTAGCCATCCCTTTGAGGCGAGCCTTTCCATCAATCAGAGCCTGCGCCTTGTCCATAATCTGATTGTGCGCTATCGCCGGCCGAACATCGTCCATAGCTTCTTGCACCATCGCCCGAAACCATGCGTCGTAGATTTCGCTATCTGTTGTACTGGGATGCGCCATCATGCCTCGTCGTTGCGGTTGCTTGACATTACATTCCGGCCTTCGAGCAGTTTTTTGAATTCTGCCGCAATGACCTCAAAGAATTCCCTTGGCATCATGCCGTAATCATATTGGCCTGTTTTAGGGTCCGTTCTGAGATCGTAGCCGGGCCAGTCGAAATAATTGACCTCTGACACGATAACCCACTGCGGAATGTTATCCAGGCCGAGATGCTTTGCGACCTTGGGAGGGATTGGAACGCCGACGACGGGTGGTTTAGGTTCGGTATGCGTGACGGGAACAACGAAAACCAGAGGGTTTTGCCCCTCTGATCGAACGCGCTTCATGACGATGGCGGCTGGCCGGTCTTTTGCCCCTTCCGTGGCGCCGGCCTTTTTCTCGGAATGCCAAAGATAGCTGTATCGGATAACGAGACCGGCGACGGGATCGGGAAACGTCACGCGAATTATTCACCGTACTTGATGTCAAGGAGCATGGCCTTGTAATCTTCCGGCAATTCAGAAACCAGAGACACCTGACGTTCTCTCATTTTCAGGCGTTGATAATTTTCGTACTCTGTGGGAGACAAAAATGCGCCGACAAGGCGGTTGTGATTTTCAACTTCAATCACCCCCTTGGATATGGCCTCGCTGGTGAAGCGGGCGAATTGTCGGCTGAAGTCTGTGGATTTGACAGCAAGCGTTTGTGACATGAGCAATCTCCGTATTTGTGTAAATTACACAAATTTCGTAATTTACACAAGTTGGAAATTGCAAGAATCTCGCCCGGCCGAGTCTGTCGTTGACTGAGATGCAGAACACCTGACAAGTCTCCGGACCCGGCGGCCACTATTCCTTGTAATCTGCGAGCAGCCGGTCGATATGGTCCGCGAGTTTCGGCAGGTCGTTGCGAACGGTCATCCATACGACCACGGGATCAACGGTGAAATAGTCATGGATGAGTTTGTTGCGCATGGTCCGGATTTCCAGCCAGGGAATTTCGGGGTGCCGCTTTGTAAACTCTGGATCAGCCTTGTGAATCTTGGTCGCGGCCTCGCCCATGATCTCGATTGTGCGGATGACGGCGTCCAGGGTCAGGCTATCTGAAGAAAAAGCGCCGACATCCTGAAATGGGGCGCTGTAAAGTATCGCGCGCCCTATAGCATCCTGAATATGGCCCAGGTAACGCGGTATCCGCTCGGCATGGGTCATATGGGGCTGGCTTCGTTCAGTACCTGATTGCGAAATTCCACGGGCAGGGACAGGGGGGTCAGGACGGAAACAGTAACGCCCATCAGGGCCTCGGCTTCATTTTGAAGCGCAGCAAGCGTAAAAAGCGAGGTTTCTGCGCCGGGATCGACGAGCAGGTCCAGGTCACTGTCTTCCGTATCGGTGCGCGTCAATGCCGAACCGAAGACGCGCGGTTGCAATACACCATGGCGTAATGCCAGTTGGCGCAACTCGTCACGATAGGCATTGAGGGCATCGGAAGGTTTCATATTCCTATAATGCCGAGGAAATAGGATAAAGTCCACCGGCTTGCCTGTGACCGGCGATACCCCTGATAGGTGATCACTTACGGTCGAGAGCGACCAAAATAAGTTGATTGATTCAATCCCAATCGGAGTCCGGAAATCTGGATATTGGACAGGTATTCAGTCGTAGGGCTGATCAGTTCCAATTCTCTCGTCCAATTCCGCGACAAAGTCGCTTGGGGAAAGGCGTAGCGACCTTAGCACAAATATTATCTCGATGACGTTCAGCATTCGTTCACCAGTTTCATATTTGGCAACAAAGGACTGTGGCCTACCGAGCACAGCGGCCAAACTATCTTGTGTTAGTCCGGCATGGAGCCGCGCATCTCGCAGCATATTTTGGAGAATTTTTTGGTTGTCTGAATACAGTACTTTTTTCATCGACTGCCCAATAAAGTTGCTAAGGGCGATCGATAATCCCGATATAGGATAATCCCATTTCAGGATTATTCGTAATAATCGGGGTGTTTTTTCAATTCAGCAAAAAAGTCTTCTGTATTAACTTCAATGGCTCTCAGAATAATATCAAGATCCATTGTTTCAATCCATTGTTCACCGATTTCAATTTTAGAAATGTAAGACTGATGTCTTCCAATTTTCTTAGCTACTACCTTTTGAGTTAAGCCCGCTTTTTTACGTGCCTCACGTATTTTCCGCCTCAGTAATTTCTGTCGCGGGGAGTGAAGGTTTGGGCGCATTGCTCACAACTATTGATTTCGTGAGCTGACGAAGTTATCCCTATATTTCATATATCCCAGTTTAGGATATTTCCTTATTTGGTAAGGGTTTTGTGCTTTTGCTGTGAGATAATTTTATGAGCTGGCTTCGTGAGATTGATCGATGGATTTGCTCGGAAGTGATGCCGCACCAGGCCGCGCTTTTGTCCTTGGCGGTCCGCCTGACAGGTGACGCTGAAGCGGGGAGGGACATCCTGCATGATGTCTATGCTGAAATCCTGGCCGGGGAGGGGTGGCGTTCGGCGATCAATCCGCGCGCTTTCGTAATGCGAATTGTCTATTGCCGAGCGATCAATTGGGTGAACAAACAGAAGGTCGTGCCGCTGCTGCCATTGCCGCCGCTCGATGCCCTGATGGTTGCGGCTACCGAACCGGATGCCTTTGCTGCGCTCTCTGATAAGGAAGAGCTTGAAATCGTCCTGGCGGTGATCCGCCGGCTTCCTCACCAGTGCCGGCAGGTCGTCACCATGCGCCGGATCGAGGAACTTTCGCCCAAAGCCATAGCTGAACGATTGGGGTGCAGCCTTTCCGCAGTGGAAAAGCAGCTCGCCAAGGGGCTGACGTTTCTCGCCGAAAACCTACGTGACCGGCACGTCGCGCGGCGAGGCGACAGGCAAGTGGCTCCGGCGAAAGTTCAGGCGGAATAGACGAAAGGGCAGGGCCGGACTATGATGAGGCGTTGCGCACATCGGCCGCACGATGGAAAACAGTTACGTGACAATGGAAGAACAGCCGTCCCGGCAGCAGCTTATGGACGAGGCCGCCGACTGGCTGGCACGTCTGGATTCCGGCGCGGCCGATCCGGCGGCGTTCGAGGCCTGGCGCGACGCTGACCCGCGGCGGGCCTCGGCGTTTGTGCAGGTGGCCAATGCCGCGCAGGCGCTTGACAGAGCCAAACCGACCCTCCAACGGTCCTTGCTTCGGCATAAACCGAATAGACGGCATTTCCTGTTCGCTGCCGTCTCTGTCGGCGCCGGTACAGCCGCAGCCGCCATTGGTGCTCTCGTTTGGGGAGGGAAGCGGGCAGGGGCCTCAACGATCGTAGGTCAACGGCGCAATGTCACCTTGCCGAATGGTGCGACACTCGAACTGAATACGGATTCCAAGGCGGAATGGCAGGCGGACAAGGGCCGGATGCAGGTTTGGTTGAAGCGCGGTGAACTGGCGCTGACGGTTCATACGCCTGCCCAGGCTTGTGAACTGTGGTCGGGTCAAAGCGTTGCCGATGTTGGCGTCGGGCGAATTAATGCCCGCTTGCGCGGGGAAATGCTGGACCTGACGGTGCTTGCCGGCAATTGCGTCGTCCGGCAGGCAGAGCGGGCACATGACACTATGTCATCCACGCCACCTGTGGTTTTGCAAACCAACCAGGCGGTCTTGTCCGCGCGGGATAGCCAGGTCGTCCGGACGCTGGACGCGCCGGATGTTCAGTTTCTCTCGGCGTGGCCGGGCGGGGAACTGGCGTTCGAGGGGCAAACCCTCGATACGGCCGTGGGGGAATATAACCGCTACCTGTCAAACAAGATCATTATCGCCGATCCATCGCTGGCTTCGATAAAGTTGGGTGGACGGTTTTCGTCGGCCGACCCGTCCATTTTTCTTGATGCCTTAAGCTCCAGCTTCGGGATCAAGGTTTCGGTCGATGCGAGCGGCACGATGGTGCTTACGAAATAATCCAGCGCCGAGATGCGGTTAAATCCGCGCGCCACGGACTTCATTACAGAGGTCACGAAAGTGACACGTAAAGAAGGGGTGGCACAATGACCAAACACGTTCTGAAAACAATCCGTCTGACGACTTCCGCGCTGGCGATCACGCTGGCCATGTGCGCCGCGCAAAGCGCCTTCGCCAAAGAGAAAACCTACAATTTCAATATTCCGGCAGAGAGTACCTCCAAGGCGCTGATGGATTTCTCACGTCAGGCCAATGTCCAGATTCTGTTTCCTTACGAGGTCGTCTCCAATCGAACCTCGCCCGCGATTTCCGGTGAATACGACCGGGCGACCGTCCTTAAACTGTTGCTCAACGGAAGCGGACTTGAGATCGCCAGCCAGACCGAACAAGTGATTACCTTGAAGGTTATCGGACAGGCCGACAAGACCGGTTCGCTATCCGACCCCAATGCAACAACCGAAGTGATCGTAACGGGTACTCATATCCGGGGTGCCAATCCGACGTCACCTGTTCATACTCTAACCCGGAAGGATATCGACCGTTCCGGCTATTCTCAGATCGGCGATCTCATGAAGAGCCTCCCGGAAGTCTTTGCCGGCGGTCAGAACCCAGGTGTCTTCGCTGCCACTGCTGGAAATATCGCCAACCAGAACTATTCCGACGCATCCACAATAAGCCTGCGAGGCCTTGGGACTGACGCAACACTCGTGCTCGTCGATGGCCATCGCCTCCCCAGTGATAGCGCGTTCCAGGGATCGGATATTTCGGGGGTGCCACTGCAGGCCGTCCAGAGGATCGAAGTGGTGCCGGATGGTGCTTCCGCCCTATATGGCGCCGACGCGGTGGCCGGCGTGGTCAATATGGTGTTGAAAAAGAGCTATTCAGGCATTGACGTTTCGGCGGAGGCTGGAACGTCATCCCAAGGCGGCGCATCCGAGAAGACAATCAGTATTCTGGGCGGACACGCTGCGGCTAACTGGTACGGCCTGGCGAATATCGAATATTTCAAGCAAGACCCGCTCTTGGCGTCGGACCGCGATTTCACGAGTGGTGTCACGGCGGCCTCGGCCCTGATGGACGCGATTGAGCGCAATACACTGTTCCTTTCGGCTGGAGCTAACCTTGGCGAGCATGTCGATGTCTCCTTTACCGGCCTACTTAACGATCGTCAGTCGCATGGCGTGACCGAATACTATTATGGCCGTTACACAGTCGATGGACATACGCCAGGCTATAGTGCGGCCTTGATGTTCGATATCCACTTGCCTCGGGACTGGCAGATGCACCTAACCGGCGTCACTTCGGGAAGCCATAATAATGTCGGCACGGAGTTTTACGGGATAGTTTATGGCAGCTATCTGAAGAATAGTTCCCAGTATGTGGAAGTGACTGCGGACGGTAGGGCATTTGATACACCCGCTGGGCCAGTAAAAGTGGCCGGGGGCGTTGGGCATCGTGAAGAACGCCACCAGGAAAGTACGCCTGGTGCCGCGGACTACATTGGTGCCACCCGGAACGTGGATTATGTGTTCGGCGAAGCCCTAATCCCTCTGGTGCAGCCGTCGACTACTCGGACGGGATTACACGAGTTGGAATTGAACCTGTCCGCCCGCTCCGAGCATTACAGCGACTTCGGACAGGCCAATAGTCCTGAATTTGGCTTTCGCTACGTCCCGTTCGAGGATCTTACTCTGCGCGGGAGTTGGGGCAAATCATTCAAGGCGCCATCATTCCTCCAGATGTATCAGAGCTACACTGTCTATCTGTTCGATGCGGAAAGCGCGGGATACAACGGCCTTCCAGGTAGCTTCGAGATACTGACCTACGGCGGCAATCGTGATCTGCTCCCCGAACGGTCGACGTCGTGGACGCTTGGTGGCGATTTTCATCCCAAGAAACTGGATGGCCTGACGATTTCAGCGACCTATTTCGACATCGACTTCAAGGATCGTGTTGTCCAACCCATCAACCCGTTGAGTTCAGCCCTGACTGGCAATCCACAGTTCGAGCCCTTCGTTGTCTGGGACCCGTCCGCTGAACTGCAGGCCGATACTATCAGCCGCGCCGACACCTACTATAATTATGCGAGCACACCTTATGACCCGACGAAGGTCGTGGGGCTGGCCTATAACAATTATCAGAATGCCACAGAGCAAAAGGTGAGGGGCATCGATCTGAGCGTTCACCAGTCGCTTGATTTTGGCAGCGCCCAGCTGGATGTTTTTGGTAATGCGTCCTGGCTGCATATCGACCAAAGTCTGGCGGCTTCATTGCCCGACGTTGAGCTTTCAGGGACGATTTTCAATGCGCCGAAACTGAAGGCGCGCGGCGGCGCCACTTGGCAGAGAGGCGGCTTCTCTGCGACCGGTATTGTCAACTATATTTCCGAAGAAACAGACAATGGCGTGGCGCCCGCGACTGTGATCGCTTCGTGGACAACCGTTGACCTGAACCTGGCCTACAAGCTCGGTGCAAAATCCGGGTTTGGCCAAGGTGCCAGGATTGCCCTGTCGGCATCCAACCTGTTTGATCGCAATCCCCCCTATGCCATCAGTCCCAGCCTTGGGTATCCTGGGCTGCATTACGACAGCACCAACCATTCTATTCTGGGGCGCTATGTGCGCCTGACGATTGCCAAGGCTTGGTAGTAATGACGAAGGCGGTCATAGGCTTAGCATTGGCGGTTTGCCTGTTAGCAGATATCGGCGGGCAAGCCCGCGCCGACGAATGCGACGATTTGATGCCTGGAGAACGGGTGGCATCCGTGCCCACCCGGACCATCACGATTGATGACCTCCTCCGCCTTCGTGATACAGGCTCTAGCTCCACGAGTAACCTTACCGCCCCCATACTGGCGGTATCTCCTGACGGCCGACGGCTCGCGTTTCAGATTCGTCGCGCCGCTGCAAACGGCAACAACTATTGCCTGGGTATCGTGGTCATTGACCTCAACGAGGGCAACAAGCCAATCCTAGTCGACCGTGGTGGCGATTTCATGCGGATTTCCCAGTCCATGCTGGGTATCACCAACTATCCGAGTGGATATACAGCCGTCGTGACGCCGAAATGGTCACCGGATGGCGTGTGGGTTGCTTTTCTCAAGCGAACGGACGGTACCACGCAGGTTTGGCGAGCCAAAGCCGACGGGACCGGCTCGGAACCTATCACGCGTGTGGATTTCGACGTCGAGGACTTCGCTTGGCTCCCCGACGGACAAGCTCTGATCATATCGGGCAGGCCCGGGCTAGGCCAGGCCATACAAGCGCTCCAAGTCGAGGGAGAGCACGGCTATCTGTACGACAAACGCTTTATACCCTTCGCCGGCAATCGACCTTTTCCACCTGACACCGTCAAGGTTGAAAGATTTGCCGTGACTTTGAATGACGGTAGCCTCCGGCCGGCCACGACGATAGATGAGCGGGCTCTGGCACCGCCTAGCTCTTTGCAAGCGCCACGTTCCGCTATCCGAGCGGTGACAGGAAACAACGATAGCATAGCGTGGACGGAACTGGCCGACGCCGCCAATGTTTTATCCAAGCCAGTCCTTTACGTACGTCAACATGACGGCACCGAACGTAGCTGCACGCACCCCATGTGCGGCGACCCGGCGGTGAAGGTCAAAGACATGTGGTGGTTGCCGGGCGGCCGGGAACTCGTCTTCCTCCGCGAGTCCTGGAATCGCAGTCAGGCCAGTCTTTATCGTTGGAATCCTGGGACTGGCCGAATCCGTAAACTGCTCGAGACCGCAGATGTCTTGCTGGGTTGCCAATTAGCGGTTTCACAGCTCGTGTGTGCCCATGAGGGATCACGGCGGCCCCGCAGTCTGGTAAGCGTCGATCTTAAGACAGGGCAACTGAGCACCTTGCTCGACTTGAATCCGGAATTTGCAAGCATCAAGTTGGGCACGGTGCGACGCCTCTCGTGGACCAACGCCTTTGGGATTTCGAATTTCGGCGATCTGGTCCTGCCCGAGGATGCGCAGCCTGGTCAGAAATTTCCAATGGTAGTTGTCCAATACGAAACGCGGGGGTTCTTGCGCGGAGGTACGGACGATGAGTATCCCATTTTTCTTTTTGCGGCCCACGATATCGCAGTCTTGAGCTTCCAGCACCCAGATAGTGTCATGCCCTCTGGAGGTGCCAAGGACTGGACGGAGGTCAACCGTCTGAACTACGAGAACTGGACGAACCGAAGGAACATACAGTCGTCTGTCGAGGCTGGGATCAGGGCGGCCGCGGCGACAGGCCAGGTAAACACCTCTCGTCTTGGTGTCACCGGTTTGAGTGAAGGCGCGAGCATGGTCCAATGGGCGATCCTGAACAGTAATTTATTCACTGCGGCTGCCAGCAGCTCTTGTTGTGAAGACCTTGTTACGACGATTGCATTGTCGGGGCCGGCAGGCGCAGAGGCCCTATACTCCGTAGGCTATCCGCGTTTGACTGACAGTGACCAGTCCTTCTGGCAACCCTATTCCCTGATGTTGAATGCTGCCCGCATGAATACGCCGCTTTTGCTTCAGTCAACCGACAACGAATACCTCAATGGTTCTGAAGCCGTGACGGCGCTTCAGGAATTGAAAAAGCCGGTCGAGTTTTACGTCTACCCGGACGAATATCACGTTAAATGGCAACCAGTTCATCGCCGAGCTGTATATCAACGAAACATCGATTGGTTCGACTTTTGGCTTCGTGGCGTTGAAGACGCCGATCCGGCCAAGGCGGACCAGTATCAACGCTGGCGAAACCTTCGATTATTACACGAACCCTCTTTGAGCGCCCCTCCGGGTTAGGCAAACCGGCGCCAAAGGAGCGGTCCTGCCAATCGAGCGGCAGGACCGCGTTTCTTTAATTCGGTGGTCCGCCTGCTCTCTGCGTACGCGCCCTTCGTTGCCAGGTGCGAACCCATGCCTCCGCTTCTGCAATAGCATATAAGTAGACGTGATCCGGTGCGACAAGTTGCGCGCCGGGCCGCAGAACCGACTCCAATGCTCGGCGATCCAGGAGGCCGTTTTGATCCAACTGGCCACCAATCAAGATATCACTGATTTGATTTCGGTTGGCCTGTAATGCTTCAAAGGCGAAGGCATCAGGACTCCCCTTAGAACGCCGGAAGAGGATTTCATCGGGCAGGCACCTAGAAAAGGCTTGTCTGGCTACGGAGCGGTTTTGGCCGCCGGCACACCATTCCCAAGTTGGGACCTGCAAGCAAAACTCCATTATGGGCTGAGATAGCAATGGGTGGATTTGTGGCGCGCAGGTTTTCCTTGGGAAGCTGTCGAGAGTGGCCTGGACGCGCGCTAGCATGGCAATGTGAACCGCCTTACCGGGCAAGCTATTCGCCGGCGCATCGAGCCAGGCATGTTCCCTTCCCAGCGAAGGAACCGGCGAAGTAGGGTTTAGGAAGCGATTGTTGCTAACAGGCCATCGATACGCATTTCCCCGTAGGTATTTTCGATAGGCCATGGCGAGTACGTCCCAAATACTGCAATCTGTCAGTTTGCAAATATCGAACATTGTCCGGATAGCGCCCATGTTGACGCCCGAGGTTATTACCCGGTCAAGAAAAGGTGTCGCCGATTGCATGAAGCAGAAGACATTGTCCCCACCAATACCGGTAAAATAGGCGCCAGTGTTGAATTCGCTGCCCAAGGCCAATTGCTCCAAAATATGGCTTTGGCCGAAGGCACCGCCACCCGGTCGCGGCAGATGAGCGGCCGTCGAGATAGAAAAGTCGATCAGGCTCCGATCATGGAATAGCTCCCTCAACTGAATGCCGAGTGAGCGTGTCAGGACCTGCGCGTAGGCACGTTCGTCGCCCCCTGCCTCGTTGGTTGCTATCGTGTAGGCGGTCAGATCGCATGTGCTACTCGCTAAGCCGGACGAGACAATTGACGAGTCGAGCCCCCCAGAAACACCGAGAAGGACGCGATCAAAGCACCCGCCCCAGGCGAGCATGGTCGAGTTAACGATATCGAGTAGCCTTGTTGGCTGCTCCTGTTGCGAACAAGCCCGCATCGTATAATCCCAAGGTGACCAGCAAGGCCGAGCGTCCAGCGTCTCGGTGACGGTTAGTTGATGAGCGGCAAGAAGCTCGGTTACGCCGGCCAGTTCAGTGCGTGAATAGGGGAAATCGATTACTGACAGCTGAGCTAAAAGGGCCTGCCAGTCGATGTCTATAGGGAGTAGATGTGCATCCAGGAGGGTTTCCACATCGGAGGCAACAATCGTTGCGTCATGCGCCTTTAGGTATAGGCAAGGCATCAAGCCCGAAGGATCACGTTGTATCGAAATGCGGCTACGTCGGCTGTCTTCGATGAATGCACAGAACCCGCCCCAATATTTGCGAACAAGATGGTCTCCGGAGGTCTTGCAGATCAACAGGGCATCGGCTTCGCTTAGTCTACCGACTCGCGTGGGGCGGTCTTCCCGGGTGAAAAGGTGTCCGATAACATGGACATCGCCGGACGGTGATACGATAGCCCCGTTGGCTCGGTCAGTGAAGAGCGTCAGGAGAGGCGAAGAGCGGACTTTAGTCAGGTCGGTGTCGGTTAGGATTTGAGCTGATAGTCTTTCTGCGTTCGCTGGTGGCGTGCCCACTATCGCGAGATATCGGATGGCCATTTCAAACAACCAGGATGGGAGTGTAGCGCAGCACGGTGTCCAGTCGATCGCTTAGAATCGTCTCACCTCGTTGGACCCAGGCATGAGCCCGGAATGGATTTGTTGCCACGCCAATGACAAGGTTGGCATATACCCCATGACGAAGAAGGAAGCTGGTCATGGCGATCGACCATCGAAGACATTGCTCCTGGGTTGGCATCACCCTGCGGCTGATTAAGAACGACGAGAGCATATTCTCTGTCGGTTCACTAAGCATATTGATCAATCCGATTTTACTGCTCAAATTAGATATGACCGCGTGAAGGTTACTCTTCCGAAGACGCAGCGCGGTGTGCCATTGCCAAAAGAGTGCTTCCGCAATTAGCCAGGGACGGGTAGGGGGTTGAAAGCCATCAACAAAGCTCCGCGACGGCGACGGTATTTGCGGTGCGGGCGCTATGAAACCGTCCACGGTCGTTTCCACCAATATTTGCTTGTCGATTAATTGACTTATCGCAGGCGCGTCGGCGTCGGTATTAAGTTGGGACACTAGGCGTTGAAACGCCACGTCCAGACCCGGTGGAAGGGCAAAATAGCGGTCTTTCCTTAGGTCTAGGAGTGTAACCTGTTGATTGGAAACGCAAAAGAATAAGTCTTCGCGAAGTGTGAAGCCCATCTCGCCATCTTTCCATGGAATGGAAGAACGGCGTGCACGCCAAGGCGCGCACGCCAAGGGTATCAATCTTCGATCAGGCCCATGGTGTCGGGTAGGTGCTGTTGGCGATTGTCGATGGCGAACGGCGTGACGCTGCCCTTCGTTTCGGCGCTCGCGGCGCCCAGGTCGATCAGGTCTTCGGATTCATGCTCAATGATGTTGGTCATAGTAACCTCCTCAATTCTGATGTGGATAGTGTCGTGAGGATTCACGACATAAGGAGGGTACTCTGTTGTGTAAAAATTTGGCAGAAACTCTTGTTTTACATTTCACATGCATCTGAAATATATTTCAAATATTCGACATAATATTCAAATACATATTTTACCAAGTTGTTAATTTGAATTTTCTATGGCGTTATTCACGACAATTGTGAGCAGGATGTTTAGGGAGCTCGGGATGCTCGAAGAATTGCTCCGGCAGTCTGCTCAACTCGGTAAGGATGGCCAAGCGGCGGGCTATGTATCTGTCTACAAGCTCACACCAAGCGGTTAAGTCGCGCTGTTCCAGTATGCTAACCAGTTCAGCAAGCTCTTGATCTCGACTATCAATAAGTTGTGCTTTTCTAGCTCGAATAAGGTGAAGACGGTCATTGTTTCCCCTAATTATGGAATAAAATGTGAACTTTCCCATTAATCTAGCTATAGACTCAAACACTTGTTCGGTATTGGTAACAATATCATTAGTGTTATCGAGAGTGAGGTTGAGAGGAACGTTTGGACAGTTGGCAAAAAATTCTGCCACGGACACCTTCAGAATAACGCCAGTGCTCAAGTAAATCTCTTTGAGTTCGGTGATTGTCGTGTTTTTGCAGGTATAAAAACCATCTCGACCACGTTTTTCCACCAAACCTTCGTTGAATAGGCGAACGAGGGCGAAGTTAATTGGAGTCGTGCTAAATCCGTACCGGTGGCGGAGCATTTCTTTATCGAGGTGAAAATCGAGCGGATAGGCACCGTTGACTATGTCGCTCTTTAAAGCCCCATAAACGACTTCGTTTTTTGCCTTGGCCTCGTTCATTGAACACTCCGGCAACGCAATTCGAAATTTGCTCGTCCAAGTGTTGACTGGCTGACGACATACTTGCCGGTGGCATGTGACTTGCTGATATGTTTCCCAGGCCCATATTTTCCCGATACCAGATTGCGCCGGAAATCCGTTGTCACTTTTTGAAAAGGGATTTCGTCATTCATTTTGTGACTCTTCGACATACGCCCAAGTCCGCAATGGTGGTTCCACTAGGCTTATAAGCTAGGCTCGAATTGGAGTTGCCGTCGCGCGAATGGACCAAGGGAAAACATCCTAAGTCTGCAATTCTATCCATGCAAGAAAATTTCACATTACTGTCGTATGGGTTGGCAACCAGTGGGGGATATCTGTGTGTTTCAATTGAGGATAGTTCGAAATTGATTTATGCTGACCGGAGAACCAATTACCTCTTTTTGGGGAGGGAACTATGCCGGTTGGCACCTTCAATCCTATTGATGTTTATGTCGGGTCAAGGCTCCGGGACTTGCGGAAAGCTCGCGGCCTAAATCAACAGAAACTTGCGGTCCTGGTGGATCTGGCATTTCAGCAGATACAGAAATATGAAACCGGGGCAAACCGCATCAGTGTCGCCAAACTGTTTGAGATAGCGGCAAAGCTTCAGGTTACGGTCAATTATTTTTACGATGGCTATGACGTGGAAGGGATCGTGACCGAGGTCGAAGGGATATCCGGTGACCTTTCAGTGCATGACTTTCTGCAAACCCCGGAAGGGAGGGAGCTGGCACTTCAGTTCGCCCGAATAACGAATCCTAAAGTCCGGCGCAAAATTGTCGAATTAGCCCGCAGTCTATTAGAAGCCCAGGGTGGTGACTGAATTGGTTCGTTCAGACTGAAAAGACGGGTTTTAGCGGCATGATCGTTCATCGCATTGGAGGCACTGAAATACCTCTTATTGGCAACAGCTGATTTCAAACAACGGTTGATATGCCGTGGCGGACGCATGTAGCGTGTGGCCGATCATGGTCCCGACCAGTTGTTTGGGACCAGTGGGAGAATAGGATGAACGCAACTCAGACTCAGGATGAGCTTTTTGAACGGGTTAAAAAGCTGTCGCCGCGGGAAATGGAAGTCCTTCGCTGTCTCGCGCGTCAATATCGGGTCAAGGAAATTGCGATTGCCCTGAACATTAGGGAAAACACGGTCTGGGGGTATGTCCGCGAAGCCAGAATGAAGCTTCATGTCGATTCAAACCGTGAGATGGCTGAACTTATTCGCCAGTTCGATGGCTGGCAGGAACCCCACAAAAATCAATCCCCCCAATTTTTGCGGGTGGAACCGGGCGGCGTCCGGGATGCAGACTGGTCCCATGAAAACGCAAGACCTGCTGAAAAAGCAAGACCTTATCATCCAATGGGCGGACCTGGAACGCGCTTGGGAGATGATGGCGATGCCGGAAAAGATACACCTGATTCCAAGGATATTGGAGACAGCTTATCAGGTGAGCATAACGGCATCTCCGGGCCGGGCCTTATTCGTTTTGGTGGCGGCATCGTCGTGGCTGACCGACGAAAGCACCTCTACGAGTGGCTTGGAAGGCTTTCTCTGATTCAGTTGGCGGGATTGGTGGGGCTGGTGATGCTGGCAGTTATAGCCTTCGTCGCGGTGTCATTGATCGCACTTCTTGGGGTTTTTCAGATCATTCAACAGATCAGCGGCCAGCCTGGATGATGTTTGTCCCGGCTGGGCGCGCAACCCAGCCGGATTGCCGGCTTCTAACATGGAGACGATGACAAACATGAAACGGTCAGATATTGTCATAGCAGGCGCCGACCAACTTTTTGCGACGGAAGATGCCGTCGATCAGGCCCTAACGGAAGCGGGCCAGCTCGTAGCAACATTGACGCGCCTTCGGGTTGGCAACAATATGTCCGGTGTTTGGGGGCAAAATGCCATGACCGAAATTTTGGATGGCATCACGGCCCTTGGTTCCGCCCGCGGTTCTATCATCAGGGCGCACGAACACCTGAGCGAGATCCGATCGCAAATGGGATGCGGAGCGGTAGCGCTCGGCAATGCACGGGAAAAGCCGATCGTTGAGACCACAGGAGCGCTGGAAACGTATCCCGCGCCGGCAGAAACTGATTAGGGGGGGCATATTGGATTTAAAAACAGCCAACGAGATTTGGGTGTGGGGCGGCTATCTGCTTGTTCTGTTATGCGGCGGTTTGGCGCTATGGCGCGGCGGCTGGGCCGAAAGGACAGCCGCCGTGATCGTCCTCGTTGGCTGGTTTTTAACTCCGGTAATAAACGCGACCTACAAGCCAGGTCTTTGGCTTATCCTGCTCGACGTCGGGGCGACATTGGCCTTTTTCACTATCTGCTATTTCTCCCGCCGAATATGGACGGTTCTAATCACGGCGAACTCGGCAGGCGGATTGCTGTCGCATTTCGCCAATCTTTTGCTCGCCTCTGATCACAAAATGTACTTTGCGTATATCACCGCTTCTGGGCTCATGGGCGGTATCTTTGTCGCTCTATCTCTGGGGTTCGGCGTATGGGAGCACGGTATGTTTACCCGGCGCAACGCAGATTTAAGACGAGCGACAAAAGCCGCGTGATCTGACAATTTCTGAAACCGGATATTAGGCCCTTTTACTGACTTTTACCCGTTCCTGCCCCGTAACGACAATCCAAGATCATGAGATCTTGCATCAATTGTCAGCGTTACGGTCAGAACCCATTAAATTTCTCGCCTTCCTCCGCTTGGCTGGTTCACTCTGCGTGTGAATGATCGGCTAATGGTCAGCGGCATAATCTATGTAATCCGCAACAGTTTGTGTCGGCATGATGCGCCACAACCCTACGGACGACACAAGACGATCTATAACCGCTTTGTGTGCTGGAGCGCCCCGTGTGCAAGCGGATGTTTTCCGCCATGGTTGGTGCTGCTGGGGCGTCTGATCGGCTCATGATAGACTCTACCTATTTGAAGGAACAGCGCACGGGGGCAGGTCTCCTAAAAAAGGGGCTGTTCCCTGACGTATTGAACGAACCAAGGGCGGCTGAACTCTAAACCCCATGCGGTCTACGATGGTGATGGTCGACTTGTTGTAATACAGCTATCCGAGGGGCAGATGAGCGATTACCATGGGGGCATCACGCTGGATGACTTTCCACGCGCCTCAGAAAGGTTAAGATGCCGATTGGTAAAGCTCTCGAACCCCGCGGTTTTAAACCCTGCATCCCATCCAAGGTCACCTACAAATGCCAGCACAAGATCGAAACATGTTTGCAAGCTCAAAGACTGGAGACGTATACACACGTAATATTCTGGCTGTGATCGATGAGTCCTCACCCTACATGTCTCAGACTTCAAAGAGGCTAAGGTTTGAGAGATATTCCAATCCGATTGACAGCTGGCTGTCAATCCGTTGCCGTAATATCCCTTGTGACGATCAATTTTGCCGACGCGGTCTGTCCTTCGTCATCTTGCACCTGAAACGTGACGGATTTTGTTGAGCCAGGTTCAGGCGTGACTGTGATGTCCTCCTGTGGTGTTATTAGAGTGATAATATTTCCATCAGATGCCGTGCATTGCTTGACCAAGTTTTCCTTTGGAATAGTGAAAGACAGAGGTACTCGGTCTGGCACGCCCGTCACCGGAATGATCAGGTCTCTGCAACTAAGAACCGAGGCGTCTTGGGCGTTGGCGACAGGAATAGCCGCCGCTAAGGAACTTAAAACGGCCAATATGATAATCTTTCGCATAACGGCTCCAAATACAGCGTATATGAGATCCTAAGAATAAATCGCGGTGTTTAAGTCTTCTAAGCCACGGTTCCCGTCACGGTGCCGCTATTGGTCAGGGTGACGGTATTGCTGTTTTTCCGAATGGCATAACCGGCAGCACCGCCGGCACCGCCCGGACTGGTAGATGTCGAACCTGCGGAGCCCGCAGTCCCGGCAGCACCGCCAGCGCCACCATTTGGTCCTCCGGCACCACCCGCGCCACCGCCCGATGTTGTTCCAGCCCCTCCCGGCGCCACCGGATCACCATAAGTTCCCGAAGTTCCAGCGCCTCCGGCTCCATTGGGGAAGCCGCCGCCGCCGCCATCGCCGCCGACAGTACCCCCGCCCATGCCTGTAAAACTTTGGGAAGAGCCTCCGCCACCGCCTCCGCCGCCGCCCTTGATCGAGCCGCCAGAGTTCACGATAACCGTAAGTGGAGCCTGAGCATAAACGGCGTCTCCACCCGCGCCGCCCGGGTAACCCGCCCCGGAATTGTTGCCGGCGCCGCCGGTACCGCCTCCACCGTAAAGGTTACCCTTCACAGTGAGAGTGAGGGTGGACCCCGCCGGCCAGGTACCCGTATCGATACCTTTGCCGCCTCCGGCTGTCCCCATGACGATGACGCCGGAGGCAATTTCGAACTGATAATTGCCTGGTGCTGCGCCTGTGTAGCCCGCCGCATTAGCCAGCGTCCGCAGGTTAGCGGCCGAGGTAATCTGAATTACGCTGCCGGAAGACGAAGAAGAGGATGATGAAGATGAGCAACTCCCCCCACTTTGCAGAGCCGTGCGATTATCGGCGGCGTCGTAGGTGTAGCAGGTGGCGGCACCAGTGGGAGGGGTCACCTTTACCAGTCGGCTCAGGTCGTCATACTTATAGCTGGTTGTGCCCGAGAAACTTCGGGAAGCCGCCACTGCGATTGCTGTGACGCCGCCGGCTGTCAAGCCGCCCAACAACTTCCGACGCGAATGCGAGTCCTGATCGGCCATATTATCCCCCTGATGTCCGGCATAATTTTGCCCATATGATCATTGCCTGACACAACTAAATCAAGAAAAATATTTCCGATTTAAAACCACAATACCCTCAATGGTTTATTTTAATGTCTCCAAGATAGTAACTTTACGCGATACAATCTGACTTGTCGAAAAGCGAGAACCGTGTTTTCGATAACCCCAAACATTTGCAATCGGATCCCTTGGGGGGAATTCATGATCAGTCTGAAACGCGCCTACGGGTTCGCCGTCACTGCCCTTGTTTCGGTGGCAATTCTTATACCCGGCCTGGCAAAGGCGCAGGATGCTGGGCTTTCCCCGCCATCCGTTGCGGCGCGCGACGCCAACGGCGTCGATCTCATTTCTGGTAGCTTCAGCGCTTCGCCGCCGTCGATGTCCATCGGCACCAATGGCAGCGGACTGACTAGGTCGATGTCCGGATACAATTTGCCTTGGGGAGACAATTTCACGGCAACGCTTAACTTCGGGTCGGACACTATCGGTTCATACATAACGGTAAGTATTGGTAGTGGAAGCGAGAAATTCTATGGCCCTGCGTCGGTGACGAGTTCTTCGACGCCGGTGATCTATACCCCTGAGATCGTCGGAAATACATTCGTGTGCGTGTCTTACATCTGCACCTACACCATGTCTGATGGCAGTGTTGCCGTGTTCGACCAGAATCTTACCTCGGATGTGGGCCTTCGCGCTCGCCTTGGCGCCATGACCAGTCTCACCAAGCCGGACGGTGAGGTTCTGACTTTAAAATACAAACGCGCCAATACTGGTACAGTCGTACCGGGGTATGGAACGCTAATGGTCATGGGATTGCGCTCGGTTACCAGTTCTCTTGGCTGGATGATCAAATACGAAGTCGGCACAGCCACCACGGCAACCATCCCTGTAAAAATCTATCTTCTCAGCACCTATTACGACTATTGCGCGCCGGATACCGATGGTCCCTGTACGTCTGCGAATTCGGGGACCTGGCCTATGGTTACGCCGGGAAGCTGGACCTATCGCTTGAACAGCACCACTCAGCCTGATCCGTCCTATACCGTTTCAACCAGTTCGTACGGATCGCCAATTTCGACAAACTTCCTATCGGGAATTACGACACCAACCGGCGTATCTATCAGTGCGACCTATTCCAGTGGCAAGGTGACAAGTCTCACGACGGGCGGGCAGACGTGGAACTACACCATAGGCACGGCCAGCGGGGTAACCACAGGCACGGCAGTTAGTGCGGCGGATACATCCGTTACGCGCCAGGTCAAGTCCGACGCCACGACGTCCCAAATCCTGTCGGTAAAGGACGAACTGGGGGCGCTGACCAGTATACCTATTACACGACGACGGATGCGGCGACCGGCAAGCTGAAGGGCAAGGTCTGGCAGGTTCTGAACCCCGACTTTACCGGCACGCTGGCGGCGCCGACAGGTGGCTATACGGAGTATAAGTACGACACGCGCGGCAACGTGACTTCGGTGAAGGTCTATCCGAAGACGAGCGGCACGCCGCTGGAGACCAAGGCCACCTATCCGTCGACCTGCAGCAACACCAAAACCTGCAACAAGCCGCTGACGACCACGGATGCCAATGGCGTCGTCACGACCTATACCTATCACGCTCAAAGCGGCAATGTGGCGACCGTGACCCTGCCACCGCCTGCAACAGGTGGCGTGGCGCCGCAGACGCGCTACACCTATGTCCAGGTGACCCCACAGGTCAGGAATAGCAGTGGCACCCTGGTCAATTCCACGCCGGTCTGGCGCCTGCAAACAGTTTCATCGTGCATGACCACGGCGTCTTGCGCCGGAACTGAGGACGAGCTGAAAACCACCTATACCTACAGCACCATCAATGTCTTGCCGACGCAGGTTACAGTGACGCACGGCAACCCGGTGACCCATACGGTTGCCAGCTTAACCACCACCACAACTTATGACAGCAACGGAAATGCCATTGTCGTTGATGGACCGCAATCCGGGGCGGTGGATGAGGTTTATTACTTTTACGATGGTCTGAATCGCCAGGTCGGAGTCGTGAACGTGGACCCCGACGGTACATCTGCCAACAACATGAAACGTAATGCCAGCCGCACGACTTATGATGCCGATGGCCATGTCATCAAGGTGGAAACGGGGTGGGCCGGTGATGGTGCGACTGCGGCCTATACGGGCGCGACGATGGCCGCGCGCTGGGCGCAGGCCCAGACCGATTGGTTGGCCATGACCGTAAAAGATTCAGACACCAATACCTTCAGTACAACAACGGGCCTGCCTATTGTGGCGCGGCATTATGACGGCAGCACGCTCACGGCATTGAGCCAAAGGTCCTACGATGCCTTCTTCCGCCTTGACTGCGAGGTGACGCGGCTCAATCCGGCAGTATATTCGACGATTGCGTCCACAAGCGCCTGTACGCCCGGTGCGGCAGGCCCCGATGGCAATGACCGCCTCGTCAAATACAGTTATGATAAAGGCGGCAAGGTTCTTTCCACTATTAGTGCCTATGGCACGCCGCTTGCCCGTACCGACTTTACCAAGGTCTATAACAATACCACCGGCACCCTGACCTATGTCACGGACGCCAAGGGCAACAAAACCAGCTATACCTACGATGACTTCAATCGCCTGAAGAAGGTTTGCTATCCGCTGGCGGCGACAGGCGGCACAAGTTCCGGTACGGACTGCGAACAAACGACCTATACCGGAAGCCGGATCAATATGTCTTTGCTGCGCGATGGCCAGACGACCACCATGCACTATGACAACATCGGCCGGATTTCGTCCACGACGGGCGCGATTGCGCAAACCTTTACCTACGATAATTTTAGCCAGGTCAAGACCCATACGCAGAACGGCTTCACCGAAACCTATATCTATGACACGGCAGGTCTTCTGTTGAGCGATGCGCAACCCGCCGGGACGGTCACCTATGCTTATGACGCCTACGGCAAGCGTAGCCAGATGACATACCCGGATGGATTCTATGTCACCTATACTTATTGGGCGGATGACAATGGCTTCTATGTACGGGATAATGCCGGCGTTTTTATCGTGCGTCATGAGTTCGATGACTATGGACGTCTGAAAGCCAAGAAGCTGGGGAACAGCAGCCCTTATCCGGTCCAGATATCGCCGAGCTATGATGCCCGCTCCCGCATGACCAAGCTGACGACAAACCTGAGCACGACCGCGGCGACTACGGCCTATGATGTCACCTCGACTTTCGGTTATACGGAAGCCGATCAGACCGCGTCGCGGGCGATCAGCAATTCGAATTACGAGATACCGACGCCGACGGTCGGTACGACCAGCTACACAATCAATGGCCTGAACCAAATCGCCACCAAGACCGGGGCGTCATCCGGCTTCACGTATGATCTGCGCGGCAACCTGAAGTCTGACGGCAGTACGACGACATATACCTATAACGCCAGCAATCTGTTGACATCGGTTGTTACGGGCACCGTCACAACAGCTTTGAGCTATGATCCTGAGAACCGGTTATATCGAATGGTCAAGACCGGCGGGGCGGCGACCCGTTTTCTTTATGATGGCCAGGATCTGATTGCGGAATATAACGATGCGGGCACGCTTCTGCGGCGGTATGTGCATGGCTTCAATGTCGATGAGCCGGTGATTGCCTATTATGGTACAGGTACCGCAGATGCGGACCGTCATTATCTGGTGCAGGACGAACGTGGCTCGATCGTCGCCGTGACCAACAATACAGGTGATATAACTACCGCCGATACCAATACGGGCACCAATGCGTATGATGCCTATGGTGTTCCGGACGCTGGCAATGTGGGGCGTTTCCAGTATACGGGCCAGACTTGGCTACCCGAGGTGAGCCTGTATTACTACAAGGCGCGGATGTATTCACCGAGCCTGGGACGTTTCCTGCAAACCGATCCCATTGGTTATGGCGATGGCATGAACATGTACACCTATGTGCATGGCGATCCAATTAATGGAACCGATCCGACCGGTTTATGTGATACTTCGCCAGGGCTAGTAGGTGGTGGAACAACCATAATAATAGTATGCGGGGAACGTCCTGACCATTTCTTCAGCGATATGTGGAAGTATGCTGATATGGCAGCTCAATATGCATCTGGAGGTAGCTTAACCCAAGTTGGAATGCAGCAGAATGTTGGAGAGCAAATTGGAAAAGCCTTTGGAAATTTTGTGCAAAATTTCAGCGCGAATGGGAAGACTTCTGACGCAAAAATGCGGCATGCAACAAATGATAGAACTAAAAATCATATTCGCACACCTGCAGAGCAGAATGCTTTAAATAAGCTCAGGGCGACTATAGCATTGACGCCTGGATTATCGGATCCGTTAAATCCATTTGCGTCCGAAACATTGCCCACTGAAAAGATGTTAACTTGGATGGAAACTCATCCTGGCTGGATGAACCAACCAAAAGAGTTCCAACCTGATATAGGTGATTTTTATCCAGGAGGAGCTCTCGAAGAAAATTATGGTGTTAATTCACCTTACAGTCTTTCCAATTGACGCCGAATTGATGGAGAACTTCGATGGATTCATTTTCAAATAGAAAAATATCCGGCTTTCAATATGGTTTAATTGCTATCCCAATCATGATCCTGTTTCAATTGAGCGGATTTGTTATCAATATGTCAATTTTACATATGGGCGTAAATTTGGGTGATTTTTCGGGCCCATTATTTATTTCTATAATTTTTTTTGGACTTTTTATTATATTAATGGTTCTGACTGTGAGGCGAATAATTTTTATAAAATGGAACGCGTTAATATGTTTGCCTATGATTATTCCCTCTTTTCTCAGCTTAATGAAAGCTATCCTTATTTCGAATAATTTTGTAATAAATGAAAATTTAAGAAGCTATTTTTATTGGTCTTGGACGGTGTGTAATGTTTATGCTATATTTTTGGTAATTGTATTGTCATTTAAACATTTTAAAGAAATTTAAAATTATTTCCGCTGGAGCGTTGAGTGAAGCATTTAATTAAAATTTTTTTTAGATTTTCTGCTTGTGCAGTAGTCATTTTAATTGTTTATTTTCAACAATTCAATCGTGGCCGCAGATTGGAAATAATATCTTATATTTATAAAGAAAATATTGTATCAACAACTATATATTGGTTGATAATTTCTTTTTTAGCGGCCTTAATTTGGACATTTATTGTAAATTGTTTTCTTTCAAAGCGGAAATAAATAGAAATTACTATGAAAATTGTCATTATGCTGGAATTGAATCCAGTTTCAAATTTACTGCTCGCTAGCAGTCAGGCAGGTGAGAAATTTTTACAAATAATTTAAACTAATTTAACTGACTTTTGTGTTTATTTGTGGTTATTTATGTTCTATTTCTGAGTTGATCGGATAAATTTGGATTTAATATAGAGGGTAACGGGAAGTTATTCTGGTATATATTTTTTGTGACTACTGTTTTGTAATTTTTTCACTCTTTTTAGAGAAAATAATTCGAAAAATTATAACATCAAGAGGCTAGTAAAGCGATTTCTTCTCGCAACATTAAGCTAGCGATGTCGTCATTTTGGACGTAAGCGTTGTTTTGTCCCCACGTTTTCTTGTCGGCCTTGATCTGCGCATGGCTCGTTCAGATTTGAACGAAAGGGACTTTCTCCATGGAGACTACACCGGAGATTCTCAGTGCAAGGACCTTCCCCATTGGGACACAGCGTTCGCGGCGCTGGCCGGATGAAGTTAAGGCGCGGCTTGTGGCGGAGACCTTGCGGCCGGGGGTACGCGTGAATGAGGTGGCGCTTCGTGCCGGGGTCAAGGCGAACCATCTGTCCTCCTGGCGGACCTTGGCGCGGCGGGGCAAGTTGATCTTGCCGGCGCCTGAAGACGACGTTGAATTTACCGCTTTGGTGGTCAACGAACCCGGACCCGTTATGCCCGTCCAGACAGGGGGTCGACCTGAGATCTTGGTGGGGAACGTGACGATCCGTCTTGAGGACGGCGCCTCAACGGATCGCATTGCGGCGGTTGTGCGGTCTCTGATGGCGACGATATGATCTTTCCTTCAAACCGGGTGCGGATCATGATCGCGACCAAGCCCATCGACTTCCGTAAAGGGCATGACGGTCTGGCGGCCCTGGTGAAGAACCAATTGCACAAAGCCCCCTTCACCGGGACAGTCTTCGTCTTCCGATCGCGCAAGGCGGATCGCCTGAAATTGCTCTACTGGGACGGCACCGGACTGGTGATGGCCTATAAACGGCTAGAGGCGCATGTGTTCACCTGGCCGGCGATCAAGGATGGGCTGATGAGTTTGAGCCACGCCCAGTTTGAAGCCTTGTTCTCGGGGCTGGACTGGCGCCGGGTCCGGGCCCTGGAGGCGCGTGCGCCGGAGGCGGTGGAATAGCTGCGACAAGATGACTCGGTGCGCCTTTTAGGCAGGCGGGCGTAAGCGGATTTTGTTAGATTGCCGCCATGCTCACCCCCACCAATCTGCCTGATGACATAGCGGTTCTCAAAGCCATGCTGGTGGCTTCTGAAGCGCGTAATCTGCGCAAGGATGACCGGATCGCGCGACTTGAAAAACTGGTTGCCGCCTTCAGGCAAGCGGCCTTCGGACGCAAATCCGAGAAGGCCGAACCGGGGCAGTTTGAACTGGCATTGGAAGATCTTGAAACCGCTATTGCCGCGATCCATGCTGAGGAAGAGGCTGATGCGCCAGGCGGTAAACGGAAGACAATGCCACGCGCCACCAATCGCGGGGCATTGCCAGGGCATCTGCTTCGCATCGAGGAAGTCATTGAGCCTGACAGCCTGATCTGTACCTGCGGCAATGGCTTACACTGCATTGGTGAAGACAGGTGCGAGCGGCTGGACGTGATCCCGGCGCAGTTCCGTGTCATGGTCACCCGCCGCCCTAAATATGCTTGCCGGGCCTGCACGGATGGCGTCGTCCAAGCCCCGGCGCCAGCGCGCCTCATTCCTGGCGGCCTGCCGACGGAAGCGACAGTGGCCCATGTGCTGGTCAGTAAATATGCTGACCATCTGCCCCTTTACCGGCAAGCCCAAATCTATAGCCGTCAAGGCATTGACCTTGATCGGTCTACGCTGGCCGACTGGGTTGGCCGCGCCGCGTTCGAACTGCGCCCGGTGTTCGACGCCCTGATCGCTGATCTGAAGCAATCCACCAAGCTCTTTATGGATGAAACCCGCGCCCCGGTCCTTGATCCCGGCGCCCGCAAAACGAAAACCGGATACTTCTGGGCGCTGGCCCGCGATAACCGACCGTGGAAGGGTGCGGCGCCACCCGGTGTGGCCTTCACCTACGCGCCGGGACGCGGAGGACAGCATGCCGAACACATCTTGCAGGGCTTCAGCGGCATTCTCCAGGTCGACGGTTATGCGGGTTATAATCGCCTGATCGCGCCGGATCGTATCGGTCCGGAAATCCGGCTGGCCTATTGCTGGGCGCACGCACGCCGTAAACTGTTTGAGATCACCCGAACCGGTCCCGCGCCGATAGCGGAGGAAGGTCTCAGGCGTATTGCGGATCTCTACAAGGTTGAAACGGGCATCCGTGGCAGCGACCCCGCCGTGCGCCTGGCCGCACGGCAATTACTCTCACGCCCCGTAATCGCGGATATAGACGCCTGGCTCAACACTCACCGCAGACGTGTCGCCGCCAAATCGCCGCTCGGCGAGGCGTTGAATTACATCACCAAATACTGGGCTGGCCTCTGCCTGTTCCTCGACGATGGCCGCATCGAACTGGACAACAACAGTGTCGAACGCACGATCCGGCCCATTGCCCTGAACCGGAAAAACGCTCTCTTTGCCGGCCATGACGCTGGCGCCCAAAACTGGGCCATCATCGCCTCATTGATCGAAACCTGCAAACTGAACGGCATCGAGCCCCGTGCCTACCTGACCCGAACCCTCCAGGCTATCGCGGGCGGACATAAGCAAAGCCAGATCAACGATCTTCTTCCATGGAAATACCCCGTCAAGGTGTGAGCGAAACACCGCTTACTTTTGGACTACCTCGGTAGCCATAAGAGTCCGTTTGTTCGCCGGACCATTATGCTCGTCTTCCTGCAAAACTCCTATTCTTGCTTCCTTACAGTCCAGACCTAAATCCGATCCGCAGGCGCTTCTGTTGGAAGCCATCGGCAATTAGACGATTCGGAGCCAGGCCTGAGTGATGCTATCCGTACAGGCCTGGCATGCATATTGGGGGTAACGATGACGTGGATTTGCATCGTTATGTGCATGATTTCAATCAGGATGAGACGATTTACCCTCCCGCAATTGATCCGATATCCGTCAATGCCGTCAACACTCCGCCCATGATCAGTCCGATCATCGCGCCCAACATCATAATCAACAGCGGTCCGAGCAATCGCGACAAGCGTGTTATTTTCTGCAGGGCGTCGGCTTCCTCGCGCTCGCCGGCGCGGGCCAGCATTTGACCTAAGGCACCTGACGTCTCCCCCACCTCCGCCAGCTTGATGATTGGTCGGGGTAGGCCTTTGACGCTTCTCAGGCCCTCACTAACTAGTCGGCCTTGGCGTACGGAAATAGCTACTGTCTCGAGGCGTTCACGGGCGATCTCATTGCCAACGCTACGTTGACACAATCGCAGACCTTCCGCCAAACCAGCACCCCGGCTCAGCATATCGCCAAGCGACCGCGCGTATCCGCCGTAGACAAGCGCGCCCGCGATCGTACCCAGTGGACCATCGATAAGCCAGCCGGCGATCCGGCGCTTCAAACCTCCGTAAAGATAGCCGAGCGCAATGGCGACTGCACCTGCAAGCAAACTGGCCAGCAGATACGGCCATGACGCCTGAAGCGCTTGGCTCAGCCAGACGATGACCTGGAAATAGATCGGCATGGCCTGCTCGCTTTCACTGAGCAAAGGTGCGATGGCTGGCACCACGACCAGCAGAATCACCAGGATGGCGGCAACGGCGGTGACAAACACAAAGGCGGGATAGCTCAGGGCCTCGAACAATTGCTGGCGGATCTTGCGCTGGGTGGCAATCACGCTGGCAGCTGCCTCCAGGCCGGAAGGCAGGTCACCACGGACTTCGCCAGCGGCGATCAGGGCGCCGAGATGCGCATCCGCGGTCGTGAATAGAGGAGACAGGCTAAGTTCCACGCTGGCGCCGCTAAGGATTTTCTGGGTCACGGCCTTCAGTTCCGGCCGATCATCGGCCAGGACGTTGAGGGCGGTGCGGATATCGGCACCGGCACGCAACAAAATCGCCAGTGAACCCAACAGCGCTTCTACCTCCGCTTCGCCCATACGTTTGGCGCCGGGCAGAAAGCGGATAAGGTCGGCCAGCTTGGCATTGGTTTGTGTCAGCTTTAGGGAAAACGGCGATAGGTTTTCACCACGCAGCCGAGTGAAGGCTTCGGCCTCATTGCTGGCTGTCAACTGGCCATTGCGGGTTTTGCCATCGGCCCCCATCGCTTTGTAGGAAAAGACCGGCACTACTGATCCTCCGCGACAGCGAGCACTTCATCGAGGGTTGTTTCTCCCAAGGTAATCTGGCGCAGCCCTTCCTCGGCCATGGTCAGGTGGCCGATGTCGCGGCCATAGGTTTTCAACTGGTCGAGGTTGGCGCCGGCGCCCAGCAGGGCCAGCAACGGATCATCCGCCCAGAAGCCTTCTGCCAGAGCCAGGCGGCCGCGGAAACCAAGGCCCCGGCAGCGCGGACACCCCGCCGCCTTGTAGATTGTTGTAGGCGCTCTTGTTCCGAAGCGACGCGCGAAAGCCACGAGAGACTCGGATGGCGCTTCCGGCGTTTTGCAGTGGCCACACAGACGTCGCACCAGTCGCTGGGCCATGCTGCCTTTCAGGGATGCAGCAAGCTGGTAAGGTTCAATTCCCATATCCAAAAGGCGAGGCGCGACCGCCAACGCAGTATTGGCGTGAACGGAAGCGAGCACTAAATGCCCAGTCATGGCTGCCTGAACGGCCACGGCGGCGGTTTCGCGGTCGCGGATTTCACCGACCAGAATAACGTCGGGGTCGTGGCGCAGGAAAGAACGCAGGCAGGTGGCGAAATCCAGGCCGATCTGGGTATGTACCTGGGTCTGCGAGACATGCTCAAAATGTCGCTCGACGGGATCCTCGACGCTGAGAATCTTTTTACCGGAGCCTTTGAAGGCATCGAGCAGGGCATATAGGGTGGTTGTCTTGCCGGAGCCGGTGGGGCCGGTCACCAGAAAGAGGCCGTGGGGCGTGTGCAAGGCTTGGCGCAGAAGCCCGTCAATGTGGCCCGGCAAGCTTAATGAAGCCAAATTCTGCGGGGCGTTCGTCCGGTCCAGCAGGCGCAGGACCGCGGATTCACCGAATACGGTCGGCGCCGTGGCGACCCGAACGTCGATTGCTCTGCCGGCATTGACGAAAGAGGCACGGCCATCCTGGGGAAGACGTCGTTCGCCGACATTGAGATTGGACAGCACCTTGATACGGGAGACGCATGGGCCGATGACATCGGCCGGTGCCGTACGGTAATCAACCAGATGGCCATCGATGCGCAGGCGGACCAGCAGATCATGCCGCCTTGGCTCGAAATGAATATCCGAGGCGCCGCGTTCCACGGCGGCGGCGAAAGCCTGAGAGACAAGTTCGACCGCCAGGCCTTCGGCTGAGCTGTCCTCGACCAGTGCCATGTCGCGTTCCAGCCGGCGCTCGTCGATTTCCGCAGAAGCGGGCAGGGCGGTATCGGCATCGACGGCGGCCCGGAAGTCCGCCAGACGCGCCACCCGCACCTCCAGCTCATAACCGGTGGCGAAGCGCAGGCCGTCAAGCATGTCCTGGTCGAACGGATCACAGGCGGCAACGATGAGGGCATCGTCGGTCAGGCGAAGTGGGACGACGCGCATCTTGCGTAGGAACTCATGGCCCACACCGATATCGGTGGCCTCGACGCGCATGGGTTCGCGTTCTGGCTCCCAGATGTCCTGACCGCTGACCTCGGCATAGGCATGGGCCATATCGTCATCGGATAACTGGCCAAGCTGATTGAGCACACCCTCTATGGTTTGCCCTGACCGTTCGGCGACGGCGCGGGCGCGATCGACAGCCTCGACGCTGACGCATTGCGATTGCACCAGAAAATCGATCATGGTTTCACGCGACAT
>Ga0153956_1000855_pt1 | contig 30970 bp, 22 predicted proteins | sample TSFL040MetaG_FD_104704 | JGI IMG/M metagenome (GOLD analysis project Ga0153956, IMG submission 104704) | Attine ant fungus gardens microbial communities from Florida, USA - TSFL040 MetaG | ecosystem: Host-associated > Fungi > Mycelium > Unclassified | place: USA: Florida, Wekiwa Springs... | reverse complement strand
GGCAAGCGGCCGGTCGGCCTGATCCAGCCGCTGGAAATCCTCGTCTGCCTCCGAACGCATCGAAGGTCGCGGCACGCTGGATACAGCGCACCACGCGCTGCAGAACGTCGGCCAGGTGCTTCGCTACGCTGTCGCAACAGGTCGTGCGACGCGCAACGTCTCCGCGGACCTGCGTGGCGCCCTGCCGCCCACCAGCCACTCTCACTATCCGACGATCACAGATCCCAGGGAAATCGGCGCGCTTCTCAATGCGATCGACGGATATCGGGCGGCCTGATCGTGCGCAGCGCGTTGAAGCTGTCACCCTACGTGTTCACGCGCCCGGGCGAGCTGCGCAACGCGTCCTGACTGGAATTCGATTTGGATGACACCGAATGGCGGCTACCGGCCGAGAGGATGGAAAACCGAGTCCCGCAAATCGTTCCCTTGTCCGACGAGGCCGTCGAGATCCTGCGCGAATTGAAGCCGCTGAGCGGATCGAGCGGCTTCCTGTTCCCCGGTCGAGACGTCAGGAAGCCGATATCGAACAACACCGTCAACGCGGCGCTTCGTCGGCTCGGCTGCGACCAGGAAATGTTCACCGCCCGCGGTTTCCGGAGCATGGCATCCACGCTGCTCAACGAACCAGGCTGGAATCCCGACGCTATCGAGCGCCAACCGGCTCATGGCGAACGAGACAAGGTACGCGCCGCATACAACCATGCGCAGTACCTGCCCGAACGCCGCAAGATGATGGCCGCGTGGGCGAACTATCTGGACCGGATAAGACAAGATTTCATACCCCCGCGCAGCAAAGGCGACACGGACGACAGCATGTACTGGACTATGATCGCTCCTGGTGGGCCCGCCGAATGCCGTCACGTCCGCACCCAGCATCAAGAAACACGCAACCCAAGAAGCACTAGATCGGATGGCCAGCGCCTGCTCGATTTGCATACGATCAATGAGATGATTCGACCGTGACTCCAAGCCAGTGATTCGGGATGTGCTCAGACGCATCCCGTGAACCCAAGATGCACGCGGCGCACAAGGAGGCGACGTCCGCGATCCGGCATGCCTGGCCTGTTGCAGGCTATGCCTTTGTTTTTGGAGCATTCCATTCATTTCGGCACAGCTGGCATGTCGGGCGACAAGTTCATTTCCTCACAAGTGCCTTCGACGGATGCCTCCGCGGAGCCTGTCGTCTACGGCTTCGGCGACTTTCGGCTCCATCCCGTCAAGCGTGAATTGTGGCGCAGCGGGAAATTGATCGAGGTACCCGCGCGTGTCTTCGCCTGCTTGCTGTACCTCATCGAGCATCGCGAGCGCGCCGTCGGCCGCGCCGAAGTCATCCGCACTGTTTGGCGGCGCGACAACGTGTCGGACACGCAGCTATTCCAGCTGATCCTGCGCGCGCGACGCATCATCGGCGACGAGGCCGAGCGCCAGCAGAGCATCCGCACGATCGTCGGCTTCGGTTATCGCTGGATCGCGCCCACCGTTCTGGTCGAACCGGATGCGGTGCCGGTCGTCGCTCCGGAACAACCGATGAACGTCCAGGCGATCGAAGCTCCGAGTGCGCCCCAGGCGATCGCGGACCCACCGTTGGAAATGCTGCGACCGAATCCTCGTTCGCATACCGCGTGGTGGGGTGTGGCTGGATTTGCCGTCCTGATTGTCTCGTCGGTGGGGATTTTTCTCGGCATGCATCGGGCAAGCCAAATCGAGCATCGCGCCGCAGCCGTCGGCGATTCGATCGCACGGGTGGCAGTGGTTCCACTGCGGATTGCCGGGGCCGACGATTCCGCATGGGTCCGCCTCGGCGGCATGGATCTGATCGCCAGTCGCCTGCGTCGCGCCGGCATGGCTGTATTGTCGAGCGAAGCATCGCTCGGCGTCGTCCTCAATGCGCAGGACGACGGCGTCGGCAAGTTGCGCGCCGTAGCCGGCATCAGCCTCGTCGTCGATGGCGATGTCGCTCGGAACGGTTCTGTCTGGAACGTCGCCTTGCAGGCTGCCCCGGCGGACGGGGCGCCGCTGCATGCCAGCGCGAGCGATGGTGATCTGCTGGCTGCCATGCGCACCGCCACCGACAAGCTATTGCTCATGCTTGGACGCAGCGCGCCGCCAGACTCGACGGGTTCGCAACAGGCCGAAATCCTGCAACGTGCGCGCGCAGCACTCTTGGCCGACGACGCCGGCAAAGCGCGCACCCTGCTCGAACAGGCACAGCCATCACCCCGCGACGCGTCCGAGGTCCGTTTGCTGATGGCGCAGATAGATACCCGCCAAGGTCGCTTCGAGGTGGCGGAGCGGACCTTGACATCGTTGCTCAGCGAACTCGCTGGCCGCGAGGACGCCTACTTGCGCATCCGCATCCTGATTGCACGTGGGGCGGCGCGCATTCCGCTCGACCATCTGATCGATGCAAAAGCCGATTTCGACGCCGCGCTGGATACGCCCGGCGCCAATGCCTTTGCGCACGAACTGGGCGACGCCTATGTCGGTCGCGGCGCGACGGGCACGTTGCGCAATGACTACGCCGCGGCTGCTGACGATCTTGGCCGAGCTCGCGTCCTTCTTTCGCAAAGTGGCGACGCGTTGGCGGTTGCACGCGTCGATCTCGAGCTTGCGCTGCTCGATTCCGCGCGCGGCGCCGCGGCGCAGGCGGCCGCGCGCTTCGACCAAGCAGCCCGCCAGTTCGAGGCCTTCGGCGCCATCCGTCCACTCAAGAGTGCCCTGATCGGCTTGCAGGACGTGCAGGTCGACCAGTTGCAGAACGCGGCAGCGCTAGCGACCAGCGATCGCGCCTGGGCGATCAGCAAGGCTTCTGGCGATCCGCTGCTGGCGCGTGTGTTGTCGCTTATGCGCGCGCGCATTCTGCTCGCGAACGGACGTTTCCGCGACCTACATGCGCTGATCGCGCAGATCGAAGCGGGGGACACGTCTTACCTGGCAGCTTCGCGCGACGACGAGCGCCTGCGCCTGCTGCGCACCGAACTGGCCTTGCGCGAAGGGCGCAGCGAAGATGCGGCACGCGAAGCATCCGCACTGCCGACCCTATGGCTTGCCGGCGACGCCGACGATTCCCTGCGCGCGAAAGCCGCATTGTGGCGCCAGCGCGCATTGCCGCCAACGGCAGCCGTACCTGGCACCGGGATCGCGCCATCGGGAAAGACGGATGCCGGTTCAATGAACGCAGCGCCGCTTCGGCGGCTCGCCGAAGCGGAACGCGCCGTTGCGCTCGGTCGCTGGAGCGATGCGGATGTCGCATATCGCGAAGCTTTGCGGCGGGCGGAAGACACCAATCTTCCGCTTACCATCGCAATGGTCATCGAATCGCATGCGGCAGCACTGATCGAACGCGGGCAACTCGCCGACGCCGCGGCCTTGGTGGGCCGCGTTGGCGCGTGGGGAGAAAACGACTACGACTGCGCGTTGTTGCAATTACGCTTGGCCCATGCGCTCGGCGAGCGCAACGCCTGGGAAAACGCACTGGTCAACGCGCGGCGCTTGGCCGGCGAGCGCGTGATTCCGGCGAAGCTGGCCGAGGCACCAGCGCGAATCCGAGCGAACGGATGAACGGCCGCCATGCGGGTACGCGGTTTTCAAATGCGCCACTATGATGGCATTCGATCTGCGCCGACGAGGCGGTTGCCGTGCGGCACGGCGCCAGAAGGAAGACGGGAACGCGCGCGAACGCGTTCCCGTCGATGACATCAATTGGCGCTTCCGACAACTAAATTGTCGAGTGCGGCCCAGTTCCAGTCCACGCCGTCGAGCGGGTATACCGGTGTGGTAAACGACAGGCTCTTGATCGGCTGCGATGAGGTGAAGCCGCGGAAATCGTCTTGACCCGACGAAATGAAATCGAAGGTCCGCGTGGTGTCGTCCGCCAGCGTCAGCGTTAGCGTCACGTTGGAGCCGTCCAGGATCACTGGATCCGGTTGGCCGACGTCAACACCGAAGAAGTTGCCGCCAACGGCCGTGACATGCGTGCCACTGAAGGTGACGACGAGTCGTGCGACTGAATTCCGCGCCGAGATGATGCCGGGGTAGAACCAAAGGTTGTCCGCATCCGGACTGGTGTCGATCGTATAGGAAACGCCCGATGCCACGTCGCTGTAGTAGCGAGCAGGTTCGGACACATCGCCCGAAGTCGGCGGCAGGTCGGAGAACGGGTTCTCGAAGTAGCCCGCCGCGACACTGTCGAGGAAGGCCGAACGGCTCGTGTAGACGCCGGGAACCGGGAGCACCGCCGCGCCATCGAAACCGTTGCAGAAGATGACGTCCGATGCACTGGCAGAACAACCCACGACCTTCGCTCCTGGCGTGACGGTCAACATCAATGGAACCGGAATCAGCGGGCGCTGTGGATCGTTTGTCGAAATGCAGACCGTCGCGGCGTGATCACCCAGCGACAAACTGCCGGCTTCGGTGGTCGTCGTGATCGCCACGTCTGCGCTTACGCCGTCGCCACCGGCGGAGCCATTGGCCGGCATTGCCGCCAGCCAAGGCACGATCGCGCCCGAGCAGTCGGCACTGTCGTGGACGGCGATCGAGTAGCTCAGCGTCTGGCTGCCTTCGGCATCGGTGATATGCAGCGTCTGCGCCGCGGTTTCGGTTTCGCCGGCGATCAACGACAGCGATAGCGCGGCCGGCTCGGTCGTCGCCGCGGGATCGGGCAGCGAATCGATACCCGTCACTGTGATCGCATTGCCGTCGCCATCGAGGTCGGTGGCGACGATCGTGACCGGATATCCCGTCGCACCAACCGTCTTGAGGTGTACATAGCCATAGCAGAAGTTGCCTGGAACCGGATTGGCCAGGCGACCGTCGCACTGGAAGCGGATGCCGATCGCGGCATCGGTGCCGCTGAGCCACTCGCTGGTCGCGCCGAGGACGGCTCCGGACTGGAAGGTGGTGCCGGAGCCGATCGTGTCGCCGTTGTGCAACGCGAGCATCTGGCCGCTGGCATCGACCGCTAGTGCTGCGTTGTAGGCGGCGAGCGGCCAGCCCTGGAAGACGCCGGAGTAGCCGAGGTTGAGGTCGTAGCCGCTGCCAATCGGACCGTTGTCGTTATAGTCGCCGGTAACGACGTTCAGCGAAACTCCGTTGAACGTACGTTGCACCGTATGGCCAACGTCGTGGTGGATCAGGCCGTTCGGCACGACGGTTTGCGGAATCGTGATTGCATTGCCGTCGCCATCGAAGCTCATATCGAGCACCGTTGCGGGAAACCCGCCAGGCGCCGTCGTCGACAGGTGGATGTAGCCGTAGCACGCGCCGCCATCGACCGGATGCGGCAACAGGTTGCTGCCACACGGCAATTTCACTCCGACATAGGCATCCGCGCCCGCCAGCCATTCCGGCGTGAGCGTCTGCGAGCCCATAAGGTTGGAGTCAGGGCCGATCGTATCGCCCGGATGCAACGCGACGACCATGCCGTTGTCGTCGGTTACGAACATCGAGGCGACGTTGAGGTCGTTGAAAATGGCATCGACTGCCAGGGTCGGGGCGCTGCTGCCGCCTGTCGGCCAGAACAGGAAATCCCAGCCTGCCGTCCAATGCGACACCGTATCGTCGAATTCGCCCGTGATGGGATTGAACAGCGTGCCGGCACCCGTTGTGGGCACAGCGTGGTCCAGGCCGCTCCATGTGATGAGGCCATTGGTCGGTGCCGCTACCTGGATCGTGATCGCGTTGCCATCGCCATCGAAGCCTGAATCGACGATCGCCGCGGGAAAGCCCATCGAGCCCGTCGTTGTTACATGGAGATAACCGTAGCAAACGTTGCCCGCGACCGGGTTGGGGAGGCGCCCGTCGCAGTGGAAGCGGACGCCCACGTAGCCGTCTGTCCCGGCCAACCAACCATCCGCACTCAACGGATTGGACGAACTGAAGCTCGAGCTCGAACCGACCGTGTCACCGGGACTCATCACGACGACCTTGCCATCCCCGTCGACAACGAACGCAGCTTGATTGCCAAAATCCACCGGGTAGAACGAGATTCCGATGTCGTTGTCCCAGAAGTTGAAGTCCCAGCTCGGATCGAGTGAGCCAGCATCGTCAAACTGGCTTGTTACGATGTTCATCGAGGTGCCACTGCTGTTGTCGACGACCGGATGATTGAGTGGACCCGACAGGATGACACCGTTGCCTTGCGCCAGGACCAGTCCGCTGCCCGCAGCCAACGTTCCCGCAATCGCCGTCTTCGCGATGCGGCTCAAACAGTAATTCATCTTGGGTCTCTCCTCTGGATTTTGGGTCGCGGACCGGGCGTTGCCGGGACGCGTGTCACGAGCCGAGCGGTGCTGCGCGCCAAGCGCATCAAGGCTTTATGACATCAGCGTTATTTGGGCGATGACGCGCCGCGGCGTCCATTCCAACCGCCTTACGATCTTCTTCCTAAGGCCTATACGCCGGCTTCACAGCGCATGTATTGCAGACGGCATGCCCTCCTCAAGCGTGCGTCGCTCGCACGGTCCTTGACGGCGAGAACGCCGTGATACGTTGAAGGGATGTGGCAGGACCGCCCCACTTCCTGACCCGTCGGCAAGTGGAACGCGCAGGTCCAGCGTGGAGCCGAGCTAGAGGGGTCAACCGAGCGCGCAAGGACCCGTGTCGATACGAGCTCGTATGGCGGCCATTCCAATGACGACGGCACTCGGACCACCAACGAGATCTATGGCGACTGCACCCTTGGCGCGATGTTCGCGCTGGCCGCCGACATCGTGTTCGAGGCCGATTTCGACCCCCGGCGCCCTGAGCGCTTCCGCGCCTTGGCAATCAGCGGACGGCTTCGCCGCTACATCGGCTTCTGCTTCCTGAACTCGGCGACCGGCCGCATCAACTACGGCTATGCCCACCTGCAGACAGGTGCGATTGCTTGCGATTGCTGCGGAGTGTCCGGCGAACAGATTCCAGGCAACGATCGTCGACTGCGCATACAATCACCGACGCGATTCCATCGTGATGCCATGGCGATTGGTGATGCGCAGTGTCATCCGTTCCAGTCCCAATGACGCGACCTACAGCCCAGTGGCACGTTTGCATGTCCGGCCCGGCTTGTATTCCGAGACATGGCTTCCTCCACGCTCAGGATGCAGTTCGATCGCTTCGCGGCATTGGAATGGAGGCGCACGCAGTGGCTGGACTAGCGCCAGTCACCTTCCTGCTCCGCAGCGAACGCGACAAGACCCGTTTGCATTTCGTACCGTCCAAGCAATGATCGATCCGGAAATGACGTCGGCAGAGAACTCCGCACCGGGATCTGAACTGGACATCGGTGCATTGAGGGCGCTGGGCCTGGATGCGGGAGAACAGGCAGTCTATGGATTGCTGTTCGATTGCGAAGCGGCCAGTGCACGCGAGATCGCCAAAGCAGCGCAGCAGCCCGAGCGTTCGGTGCAGAAGTCGCTCTCATCGCTGGAATTGAAGGGGTTCGTGACGCGGCTGCCGGAGCAGCCTCCGCGCTACCTTCCGGCACCGCCGGACATCGCCATCGAAGCGCTAATCCTGCGGCGGCAGGGCGAATTGCAACAAGCGCGACTGGTCGGCGAGAAACTACGCGAAAAGCTGATACGCGGCCGGCCGACGGAAAAGCAGGAAGGGCGCGTCGTCGAGATCATCTCCGGGAGCGAGGCGCAGGTGCGCGTTTATGAGCAACTGCAGCATACGGCGCGCAACGAATTCCTCGGGGTGGAGCGACCACCCTACGTCATGGGCGTCGCCAGCCGCAATATCGCGCAAGAGCGCGCGATCGCGCGAGGTGTCGTTTACCGAAACATCGTCGATGCCTCGACACTCGAGCTGCCAGGTGCCCTCGAGCGCCTGCGCAGACAAACGCAGGCAGGCGAGGACACGCGAGTGTTCCCTGGCGCCTCGCTCAAACTGGTCGTGATCGATCGCAGCGTCGCGCTGGTTCCACTCAGTCTCGACCGCGTATACGACGCCGCACTGCTGGTGCGCTCTTCGACCCTGCTCGACGCGTTGTGCCAACTGTTCGACCTCATGTGGGAAACCGCAATCCCGATTCCGTTGCTGGATACCCTGCCGAACACGGAATCCGGCCCGTCGTCGCCGAATGCCGACAGGCTGATCGCGGTACTCGCCTCGGGGCTGAACGACAAGGTCGTCGCGCACGACCTGGGCATCTCGGCGCGCACGCTCGACCGGCGCATCGTCGACCTCATGAAGGGTCTCAATGCCCGCACGCGCTTCCAGGCCGGCTGGCTGGCAGCGCAGCGCATGAAGGGAAAATAGAACCATTCCTCTTGGATGTCTGGACGTCCATACGGGTAGAGCTCTGGCGAATTGACGTCAACGGCTGAAACACGCCACGAATTGCCATTGCTTTGCCTTCAAGCACAAATCCAAACTCCGGAACCGGTCACACACCGTTCACCAGGAGTCTCTCCGCAATGAAGTCGTCCAAGAGCCTGCGGCTCATGCACAAGGCCATTCCGTTCCTGCTCTTTTGCTGCGCCGGCGCGGCGGCATCTACCGGAGCGCCGCTTTCCAGTACCGATGTCGATGCACTGGTCGCCGCGCATGCGCCGATCCCCGACAGTCTCTTGCTCGATCTGCGTGCCAAGGCCGGCTCCTCGAGCATCAAGGCGAGCGATGCAGTGCGTCCGTTCGGTACACCCGACTGGCTGCTGCAGGAAGTCTCGGCCAGCGACGGCGCGCCCAGCGACCAGTTCGGCTGGGCCGTCGCGATACAGGGCAACCTGGCGCTGATCGCGGCGCCGAACGGCCTGAACGATGGCAGCACGAGCAACTATGGCGAGGTCTACGTCTACCACCGCAATACGACGACCGGCGCCTGGGAGCAGGGCCAGAAGATCTTCGCGAACGGCGGTTCGTTCGGCGTCTCGCTCGCGCTCGACGGCGACACGGCAATGGTCTCCGCCTATGTCGAGAACACCTTCTCCGGCGCGGTCTACGTCTTCAACCAGAGCGGCGGTACGTGGACGCAGGTGCAAAGGCTGGTCCCGGACAATACGCACACTCACGACGAATTCGGTTTCTCCCTGGCCATGCATGGCGATACCGCGCTGATCGCTTCGGCGACGCCGACGATCGACGGCGATCCACAGGTGAACCAGGGCGCCGTGTTCGAATTCAAGCGCGGCGCCGATGGCCAATGGACGCAGACGCAGACGATCACGTCCAACAACGGCCAGCATTACGACCTGTTCGGCCGCCCGGTTGAATTCCTTGGTGACACCGCCGTAATGGGTGCGGGGTATGTCCCTATTCTGGGCGCGGCCACGCGCGGCTCGGCTTACATCTTCAAGCGCGATGCCGATGGTACTTGGGTGCAGGACAAGCAACTGATCCCGACCGATGGCGATACATACGACAACTTCGGCGGAGCCGTCGCTCTGGACGCAGAAAGTGTCTATATCGGCGCTTCGGGCGCGCTCGGCCCGTCGACACCGCCGCTGCCACCGCCGGCTGTTGGCGCCGTGTATGTCTACGACATCGCTACTGGCGCGTTGAAGCAGAAGCTCACCTCGGACGGCACCACAACCTTGGGCGGTTCGCTGACGCTGAAGGGGTCGACTCTGATGGTCGGCGCATCCCACAACCAGGCGCACGTCTTCAGCAAGGACAACGGCAGCTGGACCGAGACTGCCGTAATCGAGCCCGACGACGGCGACGCCGATGGTGTCGACAGTTTCGGCTGGTCGATTGCACTATCGGGAGCGGACGTTCTGATTGGTGCGTACAACCATGAAGGTCAAGCCATGTATTCCGGCGCAGCCTATTTCTATCAGCGGCCGTCGCACACGGTTACCTCAAGCGTCGCCCCCCCCGCGAACAGCGGCACGATCTCGCCAAGCGGGCCGCAGCAGGTCGCTGACGGCGACACGATCGACCTGACACTCACGCCGCGCAATGCCGACTACTTCGTTACGAACACGGGCGGCACCTGTCCGGGCAACCTGCACGGCAACATTTACACGGTCGGTCCGGTCACGTCCGATTGCACCGTCGAGATCACGTTCACCTTCCACAACCTGCCCTATCAGGTGATGGCCAGCGCTGGTCCGGGCGGCACGATCGATCCCGACGGTGAGCAGGACGTCTATCCCGGCAACCAGCAGGCGTGGGTCACCATCACGCCGGATTCCGATCACTCCATCGGCGACATCGGCGGAACCTGTCCGTACGGTGCATTCATCAGCGACACCACGCTGTACCACACTGGCGATATCCATTCCGACTGCACGGTGGAAGTGAACTTCAACCCCCTTCACGTCACCGTCACCAGTTCGGTCAATGGCGGCCACGGTTCGATTTCGCCGGGTAGCCAGAGCGCCGACTACGGCAGCACCGCCAGCCTGACCCTGACACCCGACCCGGGTTACGCGGTTGCCTCGGCGACCGGTTGCGACGGCGCGCTGAACGGCAATGACTACCTGACTGGTTCGTTGACCGAAGACTGCGAGGTTGTCGCTACCTTCGCTCCTTCATCCAAAGACACGATCTTCGCGAATGGCTTCGAGGCTCCGCAGACGACTTGCGAACCTGCACAACTGTTTCAGGATCCGAGCCTCGAACAGCAGACCCACTACTGGGACAGCTACGACAGCCAGTTCGGCACTTCGTTCTGCGACGCATCGTGCGATTCGACGGGAACCATCACCGCGCACAGCGGCATCGTCTTCTCCTGGATGGGCGGCACGCCGTATGCCGTTACCTCGACCCTGGGGCAATCGGTCGTGATTCCGAACGGACAAGACCGCTGGCTGAACTTCTGGATGATCGACCAGCTCGACACCACCTCGACACTAACGCTGACGATCGACGGCAACCAGGTCGCCGATTTCCCAGCCGGACCGATCAGCATCACCTATGTGCAGAAGTCGTTCCAGATTCCGGCGGTGTACGCGGACGGCCAATCCCACAACATCAGCTTCACCTACGAACGCCCGTCCGATGGTGACTATCCCTCAGGCGCGATGCTCGACGACATCACATTGGATTGCTCGGCGGCGGCAGTGGCGCATCCGGCTCCCATCCGAGCTGGCATCACCGCTCTACTTCGTCGCGTCATGCGCTGATACACGCAGCGACACGCCGAGGGCTTCCCCCTCCCGAAGTCCTCGGCGAACCAGCCATCGAAGTCCACAAGGAAAGAAAGGACGGGAGGGGAACCCAACCCCAGTGGGTTCGTTCAGACCCTGAAGAACATCAAGCCCGGCCCTGTGCCGGGTTTTTTTGCGCGCGATTCGCATGAGTCCCCTGATGGGTTGGTAACTGTTCAGAAATCAAGGTCGCGCGTTCCATAGCTGATCATGGCCGGGAAAGGCGACGGTAACCATGTCGGTAACTTGGCAATCTGCAAACTCATAATGCTCAATAGAGCAATAGCCTGTATTTCGAGTTCGATGGCCCTCCGTCCATATTCCATCCAGGAAACACGAAAACCCCGCCTCGAGCGGTTTTTTTGTGCCCGGGAATCCGGCCGTGACGCCGGACTCACGGAGCCGCCGCGTGTTCCCTGGCGATGCGCGCGTCGAGCAGGGCCGTGCCCTTGGCGGCATAGACGCGGCAGGCATTGCGGTCGACCAAGGCATCGGCGTCGCCGGCGTCGCGGCGCGCGACGCGGTCGAGGAAGCCGCTGGCCTCCGGGTGCGGCGTGATCAGCACGTCGCAGGGCAACGCGGCAATCGTCGCGAGGCCGCGGCGGAAATCGGCGAGGCGTTCGGGATGCGCCGGATCGTCGTAGCGATAACCCTTGTTCGACAGCGGCGTGACGCTGTCGGCGTAGACGAGGTCGAGACAGCGCCTGGCCTCGCAACTGCGCCACGTCCAGGTCGTGCTGCCCGGCGTATGGCCCGGCGTGAGATGCGCGGTCAGCGCCAGTGTCCCGAGCCTCACGACGTCGCCGTCGGCGAACGTCTCGACCTTCGGCACCGCGGCGTAGGCGTCGGCGTCGCCGTGCTGCGGGTCGTCCGCATCGTCGCCGCCACTGCGCAACGCCCGCGCGCCGGCCGCACTGGCGCGCACGCTGGCGCCGCTGTCGCGTGCCAGCGCGGCGATGCCGCCAGCGTGGTCGAAATGCGCATGCGAGTTCAGGATCAGGCGGACATCCTCGACACGGAAACCGAGCGCGCGGATGTTCGCCTCGATCATCGGCACGTTTTCGGCCATCGGCGCGTCGATCAGCACGTGCCCTTGCGGCGACGTGACCAGGACCGCGGCCAAGCCATGCGAGCCGACGTACCAGGTGTCGCCGTAAATGCGGAACGGCTTCTGCGGCGCGGTCCAGTCCTCGTTCGCGGCGTGCGCCGACGCGGCGAAGACGCAGGCGGCGAACACGACGCCGCGAATCAGGTGTTTCATGCAGGAACCCTCGGGAAAGCGCGCCGCAGGCATCGACGCGTCGACGAGTATGCCGGGCCGGCGACGCAACGACGTGGCCCGGTTCGGCCGCGATTCCGGCGATTTTCGGGCAACGCGTCTCAGCGTTTCGACGACGCCGGCGATTTTCCGGCAATCCGGCTCGCCCTCAGCGGATGCGCCTCGGTGTTGAACGTGACCGAATCGAAGTCCAGCGCCTGCGGCGCGAACAGCAGGTAGTAGTACTTGAAGGTTTCGGCGAACACGAAGCTCTCCATGCGATCCTTCTTCTGCATCGTCACGACGCTGGACAGCGCGGCGTAGCCGGCGTCCGTGCGGCAACGGCGCACGAAGTCGCCGAACATCGCGCGGCCCATGGCGAGGTATTTCGGATCGTGCGTGGCGTGATGAAGGGCGTACGTCGATTCGATGATTTCCGGCCGCAGCGCATAGCCCGGCGAGACGATCGTGCGCGCCTTGTAGTCGTACACCTCCGGCTCGATGCCGCGCCGTTGCCACATCGCGAACGACGAATCCTGCAGGCGCGCGGCGCGCGGCAGGTCGCCCGAGAGCGCGAGCAAGGCCGGGAAGAACGCATCGAGCGCGCCGTAATACGTGTGCGTGCGCTTGCCGCTGCGCATGTCGGCGTAGCCGTACCAGAGCGCGTCGCCGACCTCGTCGGCGAGATGGCGATTGGCCGCGGCGATGCTCGGCTTCCACATGTCGAGGCATTCGCGATCGCCGAACAGGCGCCAGCATTTCCACAGGTATTCGTAGTACGAATCGATGCCGCCGGCGATGCTGGATTCGCCGTCGAGCCATTGCCCGGTATCGACATCGATGGTCGCGCCGACGAGATCGAGCGGCGAGCGTCGCTTCCAGGTTTCGACCAGCGCGCGCTTGGCCTTGTCGTGGAACACGGCTTTCCCGGTCAGTTTCGACAAGGTGCCGAACTCCAGCAGCAGGGTGCCGGTCTCGGCCGGATTCGTTTCCTTGCCGCGCGTCCTGCCGGTATGCAGGTTCACCTCGACGTACGGCAGGCCGGTCGGCGAGTCGAACGCCGGCAGCAGGCGCGTGCCGAGATCCTCGGCCTTGCGCAGCAGGCGCTCGTCGCCGCTGAGCTGGTAGCCGGAAAGCAGGCCGCCGAGCAGGCGGATCGTGATCTCGAAGTTCTTGACGTAGATGTCCTGGTCGAAATCGAGCTTGGCCGCAATCAGTTCGCGCACCGCGGTGGCCTCGTCGTCGAAGCCCATCAGGATCAAGGTGTCGAGCGCGTCGACCGGCGTCATCAGTAACGGCTTGGCATACCAGTCGCGCGGCTTGCGCGAAAGCGGCGCGAGGTCGTCGTGGCCCCAGGCGTAGCGCTTGTAGCCCTGCCACGCGTGCAGGAACTCGACCTTGACCTCGGCCGCCAGCCGCGCCGATTCGGCGGCGTCGACCGGCGCCTGCGACGCGGCGGGCTTCGGCGGCGCCGCATCGGCGCAGGACGACGCGCACAGCGCGAGCGCGAGCAGGACGTGGCGCAACATCGTCGTCATGGATCAGGTTCCCGCCGGGACGCCGCCGCGCGCGGCTTCGTTCCGGCGCAGCAGGGCGAGGACTTCGTGGCAGGCGCCCATCGTGTGGTAGTCGGTCTTGCCGGCCGGGCTCTTCTCGTTCGAGACCTTGCGGTTCGCGCGATCGAGGATGCGGTACCACGCGCCGTGTTCGTGGTCGACGAAGTACTCCCACGCGTAGCGCCACAGGCGCTCGTACTCCTGCGCGTAGCGCGCGTCGCCGCTGCGATCGGCGAGCAACGCGGCGGCGGCCAGCGATTCGGCCTGCACCCAGAAGTACTTGTCCGCGTCGCAGATCGAGCCGTCCGGCGCGAAGCCGTAGCAGAGGCCGCCGTGGTCGGCGTCCCATGCGCGCGCGAACGCGACGTCGAACAACGCGCGCGCGGTCGGCAGCAGCCAGGCGGCAGGCCGATGACGCTCGATCGTCAGCAGCAGCTTGGCCCATTCGGTCAGATGGCCGGGCTGGAAACCCCACGGGCGGAACAGGTGCTTCGGGTCGTCCTTGTGGTAGTTCCAGTCGACGTTCCAATCCGCGTCGTAGTGCTCCCAGACCAGTCCACCCGCCTTCGCGGCTTGCCTCCGCGTGATGTGGTCGGCGAGCGTGGTCGCGCGATCGAGGTAGCGCGGCTGCGACGTGGCCTCGTAGGCGGCGAGCATCGCCTCGCACAGGTGCATGTTCGCGTTCTGGCCGCGATAGCCGGAGAAGTTCCAGTGCGGATCGGCCTCGTCGCGGTACAGGCCGGCGCCCGTGTCCCAGTAGCGGGTTTCGAGCAACTGCCAGGTCTCGTCGATCCATGCGCGCGCCTCCTCGATGCCGGCGCGCAACGCGGTCGCGTAGGCCAGCAGGACGAAACCGGCGCCGTAGGCATGCTGCGTGCGATCCTCGGGCCGGCCGTCGCGGACCGTCCACGCGTAGCCGCCGCTGTCCGCATCGCGGTGCACGCGACGCAGGTAGTCGAGACCGTGGCGAGCGGCGTCGAGATAGTCGGAGCGGTCGAATTCGCGCGCGGCCATCGCGTAATTGAAGACAAAGCGCGTGCTGCTGACGAGATGGCGATGATGCTTGTCATAGACGCTGCCGTCGTCGAGGAAATAGTGGAAGAAGCCGCCGGCCGGGTCGATGCAGCGCGGGTGATAGAACGCCATCGTCCGCGCGATGTGCGCGCGCAGGAAACCGGCGGAGCGGAAGTCGGGTTCGTCGAACATGTCCTTCATCTCACCAGTCCAGTCCGATCGGCGCGAGCAGCGCTTCGACGTCCGCGCGCTGCGGCATCGACGCGAACGCGCCGCGCCGCGTAACCGCGAGCGCGCCGCAGGCCGCGGCGAAGCGCAAGGTCGCGACCAGCGCATCGGCGTCGCCGACAAACGTCGCGAGATTGCGCGGCGTCACCTCGCGTTGCGCGAGTCCGAGCAGCAATCCTCCGACGAACGCGTCGCCGGCTGCGGTGGTGTCGACCGCGCGCACCTCGAAGGTCGGCACGTTGCCGGACCGTCGCGGCGTGTGCCACTGCAGCGCGGCACCGCCGTGAGTGACCACCAGCAGCCGCGTCGAGCCGTGCCAGAGCGCATCGAGCACGCGGCGCTCGCCGCCGCCGGCGCGGGCGAGGAACTCGAACTCCTCGCCGCTGAGCTTGACCACGTCGGCGGCCGCCAGCGCGGCGCGGACAGGTGGCAATGGATCGGCATCGCGTGGCCACAACGCCGGACGCAGGTTCATGTCGAAGCTGACCAGCGCACCGGCCGCGCGCGCGCGGCGCATGCCGCCCTGCGTCGCCTGCGCGATCGCCGCGTCGGTCAGCGAATTCGAGCAGACGTGGAAGATGCCGGCGTCGGCGAACAGCGCCGCGTCGAAATCCTCGTCGCGGAACAGCAGGTCGGCCGCCGGGGGACGGTAGAAACTGAAGCTGCGTTCGCCGGCCGCGTCGAGCGAGACGAACGCGAGCGCGGTCGGCGCCTGCGCGGTGCGCCGCACCTGCGTCACGTCGACGCCCAACGCCGCGAGGCTCTCGATCAGGAAGTCGCCGAACATGTCGCTGCCGAGCATGCCGACGAAACGCGCGTGGCCGCCGAGGCGCGCGACGGCGACCGCGACGTTCGCCGGCGCGCCGCCGGCATGCTGCAGGAACGCGCGCGGCCGTCCCGCAAGCGGCGGCTCCGCCAGGAAATCGATCAGTGCTTCGCCGAAGCAGACGATGCTCTTCATGCTCGGGGCCGCGGCAACGGAGCCGGCGTCGCGGACAGGCCGGTCGCATCGTCGACGCGCGAGCCGCGCAGGCCGTACCAGACGATGTACGCGTAGCACAGCAGCGGCAGCACGAACGCATGCTGCACGCCGACGACGTCGGCCAGCATGCCCTGCAGCAACGGCACCACGGCGCCGCCGACGATCGCCATGACCAGCAGGCTCGCGGCCTTGTCGGTCATCGGCCCGAGGCGCTCGATGCCGAGCGTGAAGATGTTCGGGAACAGGATCGAGTTGAACAGGCCGATCGCGACGATGCTGTACACGGCGACGTTGCCGGTTCCGCTCATGCTGGCCAGCAGCAAGGCGCCGGCGATCGCCGCGAACAGCGCAAGCAGGCGGCGTGCATCGAATCGGCGCAGCAGCACCACGCCGGCGAAGCGCCCGACCATCGCGCCGCCCCAGTACAGCGAGACGTAGCCGGCAGCCTCGTGCTCGCTGAAGCCGCCGATGCGCGGCTGCGACAGGTAGTTGATCAGGAAGCTGCCGATCGCGACCTCGGCACCGACGTACAGGAAGATGCCGACCACGCCGTTGCGCACGTGGCGATGGCGCAGCACCTCGGCGAAGCGATGCGTGGCCGCGTCGCCGCGCGCGGTCGCCTCGGTCAGCGGCGGCAGGCGGCACAGCCATACCACCAGCGCGAGCACGAACAAGGCCAGCGCCAGCATCAGGTACGGGAACGTCACCAGTTGCGCCTGCTGCGACTGGTAGGCCGCACGCGCGGCCGGGTCCAGTTGGGCGAGTTCGGTCGCGCCGAGCACGGCGCCGGACAGGATCAGCATGCCGCCGAACTTCGGCGCCAGTGTCGTGCCGAGCGAGTTCAGCGCCTGCGCGAGATTGAGCCGGCTCGATGCGTAGCGCGGATCGCCGAGCAGGCTCACGTACGGATTCGCTGCGACCTGCAGCAAGGTGATGCCGCTGGCCAGCACGAAGAACGCGACCAGGAACACCTCGTACGACACCATCCGCGCGGCCGGCACGAACAGCAGCGCGCCGACACCGGCGACGGCGAGGCCGGTCACGATGCCCTCGCGGTAGCCGAAGCGCGCGACCACGCGTCCGGCCGGCAACGACATCACGAAATACGCACCGAAGAAGATGAACTGCACCAGCATCGCCTGCGCGTAGTTCAGCGTGAACACCGATTTCAGGTGCGGGATCAGCACGTCGTTGAGCACCGTGATGAAGCCCCACATGAAGAAGATCGCGGTGACCACCGCGAGCGCGACAGGATGGCTGGCGTTGCGTGGGTTCATGCCGGAAACCTGCTCGGGTCGAAAGGCGTGCCGCAGCTCTCGCGCACGACCAAGCGCACCGGCGCCGTCGTGCGCGCGATCGCGATGCGCGGATCGCGCGAGCGCTCGAGGATGCGCGCGGCGGCCTGGCGCCCGCGCGCGCGCGGGTCGGCCGCGATCGTGGTCAACGGCGGCAAGCTGACCGCGGCTTCGGGAATGTCGTCGAAGCCGACCAGCGCGAAGTCGCTGCCGGCCCGGCGCCCGCGCGCGGCGAGGCCGAGCTGCAGGCCGAGCGCGACCGCATCGTTGTAGCAGACGGCGGCGGTCGGCGCGGGATCGCGCACGAACAGCGCGCCGGCCTGACGCGCCGCCTCGATCCGCGTCGGCGCGGTTTCGACCAGCCATTGCGGCTCGACCGCGATACCGGCCTCGGCCATCGCCGCCGCATAGCCTTCGCGACGCGCGCGGCACGAACTCGAATCGCGATGGCCGCCGAAGAACGCGATGCGCCGATGGCCGAGGCCGAGCAGGTGTTCGGTCGCCAACTGCGCGCCATGCCGATTGTCGAGCGCGAGCAGGTCCCAGTCGCCGTTCGGCAGTTCGCGGTTGAACACCAACACCGGCGTGTGCGCGCCGACGATGCGCGCGATGCCGGCACCGTCGCTGCCCTCGGCCGGCGACAGGATGATCCCCGCCGGCGCGTGCTCGACCAGCGAGGCGAGCACCGCGCGCTGGCGCTCGACCGACTCGCCAGTGCTGCCGAGCAAGGTCACGCAACCGGCCGCGCCGAGCGCCTCGTCGACGCCGGCGGCGAATTCGGCGAAGAACGGGTTGGACAGGTCGTTGATGACCAGCGCCACGCTGGACGAGGTGCGCTGGCGCAGGTTCGCCGCGGCACGGTTGTACACATAGCCCTGCCGGGCGATCTCCGCCTCGACCCGCGCGCGCGTGTCCACGTGCACGAGCGGACTGCGCTGCAGCACCAGCGAAACGGTCGCGCGCGAGACGCCGCAGCCGAGCGCGATGTCGCTCAAGGTCACCTTGCGTCGGGCCGTGCGGGTGGACATCGTCGATTTGGATCGTTCCAAATGCGGCGATACTGCCGGGACGCGTCACGGCACGCATCCTGCGTTGCAGCATTACGCGAAAGCCACGCGATGCTAGTTTTCGTGGAATTGGAACGATCCAAACCGCCTCCCACGACCCGCGCCGGAGTCCACGCCATGTCGACCGTCCTGCCCCGCCCCTCGCCGGCATCGCCATGCGTGCGCAGCGCGATCGTCCGCATCGCCGCCTTGTTGCTCGGCGCCGCGCCGCTGATCGGCGCGGCGGCAACCGCATCGGCCGCGGACAATGCCGCGCAGCGCGCGTACGCCGCCGTCGATCCGTTCATCGGCACCAGCGGCGAGGGCCACACGTTCCCGGGCGCGGTGGTGCCGTTCGGGATGGTCCAGCTGAGTCCGGACACGCAACTGAAAACGCGCAAGGAAGGCTACGGCTGGGCCGCCGGCTACCGCCACGAAGACACGACGATCTTCGGTTTCTCGCACACGCATTTCTCCGGCACCGGCCATTCCGACCTCGGCGACGTGCTGACGATGCCGATCTCCGGCGAGGTGCGCTTCGAGCCCGGCGACGCGACCAAACCCGGCAGCGGCTACCACTCGCAATTCAGCCATGCCGACGAAACAGCCGAGCCGGGCTACTACGCGGTCACGCTCGCCGACTACGGCATCCGCGCGGAACTGACGGCGAGCGAGCGCGTCGGCGTGCATCGCTACACCTTCCCGCAGGACCGGCCCGCTCACGTGCTGGTCGACCTGCGCCCGAGCATGTACGACTACCCGGGCAAGGTGTCGTGGTCGCGCCTGCGCGTACGCGAGGATGGCACCCTGACCGGTTTCCGCGAGACGCGCGGCTGGGCACCGGGACGCCAGCTCTACTTCGCGATGCGCTTTTCGCAAGCACCGAGCGGACACGAGCTGCGCAATACGGAACAGGACATTCCCTACAAGGGTTTCGCCGGCCCGGCCGACCGCGATCCGCGCGCACGTGCGCAGGTCGAGGGCCGCGCCTTGGTCGGCGTGCTCGACTTCGCCGCGCAAACGCGCGAACTGGTCGTCAAGGTGTCGATCTCGCCGGTCAGCGAGGACAACGCGATCGCCAATCTCGACGCCGACATGCCCGGCTGGGACTTCGACGCGACGCGCGACGCGGCCCGCGCGGCGTGGACGAGCGCGCTCGGCGTGTTCGACGTCGACGCGCCCGAGCCGATGCGGCGCAGCTTCTACACGGCCGTCTACCACGCGCTGATGGCGCCGTCGCTGTTCATGGACAGCGACGGCCGCTACCGCGGCCCGGACAACGCCGTGCATCGCGCCGAGGGCTTTCGCCACTACTCGACGTTCTCGCTGTGGGACACCTATCGCGCGCTGCATCCGCTGCTGACGATCGTGCAGCCCGAGCAGCGCACCAACGACATCGTCAATTCCCTGCTCGCCTCGCGCCGCGAAAGCGCGTTCGGCATCCTGCCGGTGTGGGCGTTTCACGGTCTCGAGACCTGGTGCATGATCGGCTATCACGCGGTGCCGGTGATCGCCGATGCGTGGATGAAGGGCATCCGCGGCTACGACGCGAACGCCGCGCTCGATGCGATGGTCGCCAGCGCGAGCTACGCGCCGTACGGCGGCATCGGCGACTACATGAAGCTCGGCTACGTGCCGATCGACAAGGAAGGCGAAGCCGCGTCGAAGACGCTCGAGTACGCGTTCGACGACTGGACCATCGCGCGCATGGCCGAGGGGCTCGGACGCAAGGACGTCGCCGCGACGTTCGGCAAGCGCGCGGCGAACTGGCGCCACGCCTACGACCCGAAGACCGGCTTCATGCGTGCGCGCACGTCGACCGGCGCGTTCCGCGAACCGTTCGATCCCAGCGCCAGCGGCTACGGCACCGACTACACCGAAGGCAACGCCTGGCAGTACTCGTGGTACGTGCCGCAGGACGTCGCCGGCCTGATCGAGGCGCACGGCGGCGACGCGAAGCTGGTCGCGATGCTCGACCGGGTGTTCGACGCCAAGGTCGACCCGAAACTGTTCGCGCACATGGAAGACATCACCGGCCTGATCGGCTGGTACGCGCACGGCAACGAGCCGAGCCACCACGTCGCCTATCTCTACGCCTATGCCGGCCAGCCGTGGCGCACGCAGGAACGCCTGAAGCAGATCATGGACACGCAGTACAAGGCGAGCATCGACGGCCTCGCCGGCAATGATGACCTCGGCCAGATGTCGGCGTGGTTCGTGTTCACCGCGCTCGGTTTCTACCCGGTCGCGCCGGCCAGCAACGAATACGTGATCGGCCGGCCGTTCGTCGAGCGCGCCGCGCTGGACCTGCCGAACGGCAAGCGCTTCACGATCGTCGCCGACGGACTCGACGCGGCGCATCCCTACGTCGGTCGGGTCGCGCTGAACGGAAAGCCCCTGCGGAGCGTGCTGCGCCACGAGGACATCATGGCCGGCGGCGAATTGCGCTTCACGATGCAGGCCACGCCGGAACGCAGCCGCGGCTCGCGCCCGGCCGATCGCCCGACCTCGATGAGCCGCCGTTGAGGCGCCGGCGATGAATTCGCGGCGAAGCGGCGGCGAGGCGCCGCGGGCTGCCGCTGCGCAGCTTGCGCATCGCGCAAACTCGGCGGCATGCTATGTCGTCTGGGCTGCATGGGCGCGCGCACGTGCCCGCCGCCTGGTGTCCGGCCTTTCAGGAAAGCTGCCAAGCGCATGATCGAATTCGGACACAGCACCCACGTCGGCCTGCGCCGCGAGCACAACGAAGACACGTATTACGCCGACGGCGACCTGCGCTTGTGGCTCGTCGCCGACGGCATGGGCGGCCACGAACACGGCGAGGTGGCCAGCGCGCTGGCACGCGACACGCTGGTGCGCGAGGTCGGCAAGGGCATCGAGCTGGTGCGCGCGATCCAGCTCGCCGACGAGGAAATCATCCGCCATTCGACGCGCCGCTCCGAAGCGCTGCCGATGGGCACGACGATCGCGGCGCTGCACATCGGCGACGGCAACGCGTTCGAGGTCGCCTGGGTCGGCGACAGCCGTGTCTATCAATGGACCGGCGAAGGCCTCAAGCAGCTTTCGCAGGATCATTCCTACGTGCAGGAACTGATCGACCAGGGCGCGATCACCAGCGAGCAGGCGCGCAGCCACCCGCATCGCAACGTCGTCACGCAAGCGCTCGGCGTGACCGATCCCCAGTCGTTGCGGGTCGAGAGCGTACGCGGCGAACTCAAGCCCGGCATGCAACTGCTGCTGTGCAGCGACGGTCTCACCGAAGAAGTGAAGGACAGCGCGATCGCCGCGATCGTCGGCCGCGGCGACCTGACGCCGCAGGAATGCGTCGACCACCTGATCCTCGCCGCGCTCGACGGCGGCGGCTCGGACAACGTCACCGTGATTCTCGTGCGCGCGCGCTGAGCGCGGCGCGCGACCGCCGCTAGTCCGCCGCGAGCCGCTTCCAGACGCAGGCGCCGCGGCTCGCCTTGTCGATCGCCTCCAGGCGTGCCGCGTGCAGTTCGCGTTCGGCCTCCAGCGCGCGCAGCACGCGCGGCCGCGAGGTGATGCGCACCACCGCCACGTCGGCGCGCGTTTCGACCTGCGCCGCCTCGTCCTCGAAGCCCAGCGCGCCCTGCCCCGCGGTCAACGCGAGGTAGACGTCGGCGAGCAGGTTCGCGTCGAGCAGGGCGCCGTGCAGGCCGCGATGGCTGTTGTCGACGCCGAGCCGCTTGCACAAGGCGTCGAGGCTGTTGCGCTGGCCGGGGAATTTCTCGCGCGCGAGCGCGAGCGTGTCGAGCACCTGCGCATGCTCGGCGAGGCGCGGATTCTCCACGCCGGCACGCGCGAGCTCGGCGTCGATGAAGCCGGCGTCGAACGACGCATTGTGGGCGATGACTTCGGCGCCTTCGATGAAGGCGAGGAACTGAGCCGCGATCTCGGCGAAACGCGGCTTGTCGAGCAGGTCCTCGTCCGCGATGCCGGTAACCGCACGCGCGCCTTCGTCGATCGCGCGATCCGGGTTCAGGTAGGTGTGGAACTCGCGTCCGGTGCGCCGGCGCTGCACCAGTTCGACGCAACCGATCTCGATGATGCGATGCCCGCGCTGGGCTTCGAGGCCGGTGGTTTCGGTGTCGAGAATGACTTGCCGCATGCGTCATCGATCCTTGAAAGTCAGTGCCGCGTCGCGCGCCAGCGTGTCGACGCGCTCGTTCTCGGCGTGGCCGGCGTGGCCCTTGACCCAGCGCCACTGCACGCGGTGGCCGGCGAGCGCGGCGGACAAGCGCTCCCACAGGTCCTGGTTCTTGACCGGTTTCCTGTCGCTGGTGCGCCAGCCGTTCGCGCGCCAGCGCTCCATCCATTCCTCGACGCCGCGCTTGACGTACTGCGAGTCGGTCGTCAGCACCACGCCGCAAGGGCGCTTGAGCGCCTCGAGGCCGGCGATCGCGGCCATCAGTTCCATGCGGTTGTTGGTGGTCTGCGCCTCGCCGCCGCTGAGTTCCTTCTCGCGCGAGCCGAAGCGAAGCAGTGCGCCCCAGCCGCCCGGTCCGGGATTGCCGAGACAGGCGCCGTCGGTGTACAGCTCGACGGCATCGGTACCCCCCTGCGTGGCGCTCATGCGCGGGCGCGGGTGCTGGGACTGGCGAGATGCGGCTGCATCGCCACGCGCGCGCGCGCGCGTCGCGGACGCAGCGGCGTCAGCACGGCGCGCTGCTTCGACGCGGCGATCCGGTACGCCGCGCGCAGTGGCGCGAGCAACGCGGTACGGTGCACGCGCGAGGGCTCGCCGCGGGTCGGCCAGCAACTGCCGAGATGATCGCTGCCGACGGCGGCGAGACCACGCTTGAGCAGTTCGCGGCGCACCATGTCCGCATGCTGTACGCGCGGCACGGAAAGGCCGAGCCGCGCCTGCCAGTGGATCCAGGCGAGCCACGGACTCCACGGACTGAGGCCGTACCAGAGCAAGGTGCCGCCCGGTGCCAGCACCCGCGCGAGCTCGTCGACGAAACCGCCGCCGCCCGGCAGCACGTCGCCGACGTGCTGCGCGACCACGAGCGGGAACGCATCGTCCTCGAACGGCAGCGCATCGGCGTCGCAGGCCACGTCGCCCCGCAAGCCGCCCCGATCGGCGTGCAGGTGCACGATGCCGGAATGGCGCGCACCGAAGCCGGACGCGCGACTGGCAGCGCACGGCTGCAAAAGCAGCACCTGTCCGACTGCCGCGCGCGCCGCATCCGCGGAGGCCTGCGCAAGCTCTTCCCGCAGCAGGACGGCGAATTCGGGCAGGGCGAACGGATTGTCGGGACCGGGGATCACGAGGAGGGCGCGGGCGGGCATTGGCAACGCCGGAGTGTAGCGCGCCGCCGCCCGGCTAATGAATGCTTAACCCCGGCCACGGGCACGCTGGCTATATTCGCGCGGCCCATGACCGCCCTCCGCCTGCTCGCGCTGCCCGCCCTCACGGACAACTACATCTGGTTGCTCGGCGACGCGCGCGGCGACGCGGTCGTCGTCGATCCCGGCGAGGCCGCACCGGTGCAGGCCGCGCTGCGCCGCGAAGGATGGCGGCTGCGCGCGATCGCGCTGACCCATCATCACCCCGACCACGTCGGCGGCGCGAAGGAGCTCGCCGCCGCCACCGGCGCGCTCGTCTACGCGCCGGTGGACGAGCGCATAGCGGACGTCGACGTGCGCGTCGGCGACGGCGACGTCGTTCGGCTCGAGGCGCCCGCGCTGCGGTTCGACGTGCTCGCGATTCCGGGCCACACGCTCAGCCACGTCGCGTACCACGGCCACGGCATGCTGTTCTGCGGCGATACCTTGTTCAGCGTCGGCTGCGGCCGCTTGTTCGAGGGAAGCCCGGCACAGATGCTCGCCTCGCTCGACCGCCTCGCGGCGCTTCCCGGCGAGACGCGGGTCTGTTGCGGCCACGAGTACACGCGGGCGAATTGCGCGTTCGCGCGATCGCTCGACGCGGACAACGCCGCGCTCGCGCTGCGAACCGAGCAAGTGATCGAACTGCGCGCGCGCGACAAGGCGACCGTGCCCTCGACGCTGGCCGCGGAACGCGCGAGCAATCCGTTCCTGCGCATCGATTCGGCCGCGCTGGTCGCGGCGCTCGATCCCGCGCGCCAGCTCGACCGCGTCGGCCGCTTCGCCGAGCTGCGTCGGCGCAAGGATGCCTTCGTGGAGCCGGCCGCGTGAACCGGCGGTGCCTGGTGCGGGCGGGCCGTGCGCTGCCTGCCCTGGCGGCCGCGCTGCTCGCCGCCTGCACCACGACGCCGGTGCGCGAGCCGGCGCCGTTGCCGTCGGCCGCGCCGGCCGCACCGATCGCGGTACCCGACGTCGCGACCGCACCTTCCGCTCCGATCCTGGCGAATCCGTCGCCGTGGCCGCGCTTGCGCCGGAGCTTCGCGATGCAAGGCTGCGACTACCGCCCCGAGGTGCAGCACTGGGCGCGGGTCTATGCGCGCGGACCGCGCCAGTTCGCGGCGAACTGGAAGAACGCGCTGCCGTTCCTGCTGATCGTCGTCGACGAACTCGATCGCCGCCACCTGCCCGGCGAATTCGCGATGCTGCCGTATGTCGAAAGCAGCTACCAACCGCTGCCGGCGCGCGGCGATCTTCCCGCCGGCATGTGGCAGCTCGATCCCGCCACCGCGCGGGAGGCCGGACTCGCGGTCGGTGCCGACTACGACGGCCGGCTCGACGCGGTCGCGTCGACCAGAACCGCGCTCGACCTGCTCGAACGCTACTACCGCGAATTCTCCGACTGGCGCCTCGCCAACATGGCGTTCAACAGCGGCGAATTCCGCGTCAAGAAACTGATCGGCGAGCGCGATCCGCGCACGCTGTCGGCTGCGGAGCTGTCGAACGTCGCGTTCAGCAAGACCACGCACGAACACCTGGACCGCCTGCTCGCGCTCGCCTGCATCATCGACGATCCGCAGAAGTTCGGGGTGAAGCTGCCGGAGCCTCGCGACGAGGACAGGCTGCAAGCCGTCGCGCTGCAGGCCGGCATGGACCTGCGCCTCGCCGCCCGCCTGGCCGACGTGGCGCTCGGCGACATGCGGCGCTGGAACGCCGGCTATCGACGCAACCGCATGGCGCCCACCGCGCCGCACAGCCTGCTGTTGCCGTCGTCGCGGGTCGACCGCTTCCAGGCAGGTGCCGACGCGGTGCCGCCCACGCTGTGGGGCGACTGGCGCGAGGAGCGCGCCGCGCGCACCAGCCGCATCGGCTCGTGGGCGTCGCAGATCGGCGTTCCCGTCGCGGTGCTCGCGCTGGCGAACGCCATCGGCGAGGAATCGACCGTCGCGCCGAGCACGCAGTTGCTGCTGCCGGGGCGCGAGCCGGAACCGATCGCCGACGCGCCGAAGAAGCGCGAACGCGGCCCGCGCATGCACGTCGTCGTCGCCGGCGACACGCTCTCGCACATCGCGCGGCGCTATTCGATCCCGCTCGCCGTGCTGAAGCGCATGAATCCGCAGACGCGCGGCGCGCTGCATCCCGGCGATCGCCTGCGCGTCGGCGTCGGCGACGACTGATCCCGGCCGCGCTCGGTTACACTGCGCGGTTTCCGCACCTGTATCCGGAGTAGCCATGGGTTTCCTGCACGGCAAGCGCGCCTTGATCACCGGCATCCTCAGCCAGCGTTCGATCGCCTGGGGCATCGCCAACGCGATGCATCGCGAAGGCGCGGAACTCGCCTTCACCTACGTCGACGACAAGCTGAAGGATCGCGTCGACGAGGCCGCGACCACATTCGGCTCGAACATCGTGCTGCCGTGCGACGTCACGCGCGACAGCGACATCACGGCACTGTTCGACGATCTCGGCAAGCATTGGGACGGTTTCGACATCCTCGTGCACTCGATCGGCTTCGCGCCGCGCGAAGCGCTGCAAGGCGAGTTCCTCGACGGCCTGACGCGCGAGAACTTCGCCATCGCGCACGACATCTCCAGCTACAGCCTCGCCGCGATGGCGAAGGCTGCGCGCCCGCTGATGAGCGGACGCGGCGGCTCGGTGCTGACCCTGACCTACCTCGGCGCCGACCGCGCGCTGGCCAACTACAACGTGATGGGCCTGGCCAAGGCCAGCCTCGAAGCGAACGTGCGCTATCTCGCCTACAACCTGGGGCCGGAAGGGACGCGCGTGAACGCGATCTCGGCCGGCCCGATCAAGACGCTGGCCGCGTCCGGCATCGCGAACTTCCGCAAGATGCTCGACCACGTCGAGCAGAATGCGCCGCTGCGCCGCAGCGTGACGATCGACGAGGTCGGCAACACGGCCGCGTTCCTGTGTTCGGACCTGGCGTCCGGCATCACCGGCGAAGTGACCTATGTCGACGCCGGCTACAACACGCTCGGCATGACCGGCATCTGAAAGCCGATTCGACCGGGAAGCGCGGGCCGCACCGGCCGCGCATCGGCTCGGTTCCGGTAACGCGCCACGACGAAAAAGGGCAGGACGACCGTCCTGCCCTCTTCGTTTCCGTCCCGGGCGCGGGGCCGGCTCCGCCGGCGTCCCGTCCCGCCTCCTCAAAGATCCTGCAGCTTGTTCTCGAAGACGCGGACCTTGGTTTCCTTGCGCAGCGCGGCGACGAATTCGCGCGCGATCTCGTTGCCGGCGCCCTGGACGAGGGCATTGCGCGCGGCTTCCTTGGTCTTCGCGTCGAGCTTGGACGGATCGCCGTCGACGACCGCGTCGAGCTGGATCAGCGCGTAGGCGTCCCCGCCCAGCGGGACCAGTTGGTGACCCGGTTTGCCGGGCTGCGGGCGCGCCATCTCGAACGCGGCCTTGACCAGCGCGCTGTCGACCGTCGCCGCTTCGCGACCGACACCCTTCTGCTCCTCGACCTTGAGATTGTTCGCCGACGCGACCTGTTCCAGCGTCTGGCCTTTGCCGAGGTCGGCGAACAGGGCGTCGGCGCGCTTCTTCGCCTGGACGCCGACGCGCTCGGCGAGGATCTTGCCGCGCACCTGGTCGCGCACCTCGTCGAGCGGCTTCGGCGTCGCCGGCTTGTGCTCGGCGACGCGGACCACCGCGATGTGGTTCGGGCCGAGCTCGATCGGATCGGAATTGTTGTTCTGCACCAGCACGCCGTCCGAGAACGCGGCCTTGACGACGGCCGGGTTCGCCGCGATGCCTTCGCCGCCGCCCTGGCGCGAGAACAGCGCGGTTTTCTGCACCGACAATCCGAGGTCCTTCGCCGCGCCGTCCAGCGACGCCGGGTCCTGGTAGGTCAGGTCGGTCAGCTTGCCGGCCTTCTCGGTGTAGACGCGGTCACGCTCGCTGTCGGCGAACTGCTTGGCCAGTTCCGGCTTGACCTCTTCGAACGTGCGCGTCTTGCCCGGACGGATGTCGCGCAGCTCGATGATGTGGTAGCCCTCGCTGGTCAGTACCGGCGCGGACACCTCGCCCTTCTTCAGCGCGAACAGCGCCGTCTCGAACGCCTCGTCGGTGGTGCCCTTGTCGAGCCAGCCGAGGTCGCCGCCCTGGCTCTTCGAGCCGAGGTCGGCCGAGTCCTGCTTGGCCAGCGTCGCGAAATCCTTGCCGTCCTTGAGCTGCTTCTCGATCTCGTCGGCCTTCGCCAGCGCCTGTTTCTGATCGTCCGGCGTGCCCTTGCCGCCGACCTTGACGAGGATGTGCGAAGCGAGACGTTCCTCGTTCGTCACGAAGCGTGCCTTTTCCTTCTCGTAGCGCTCCTTCAGCACGCTGTCGTCCGGCGTGAGGTTGACCTCGAGCTTGGCGCCGTCGAGTTCGACGTACTGCAGCGCGACGCGCTCGGGCACCATGAATTCGGCCGTATGCGCCTTGTAGTACGCGTCGATCTCGTCGGTGGAAACCTCGGCATTGTCCGGCGCCGGCTTGTCGAGCTTGGCGAAGTGGAAATCGCGCAGCTGGTCCTTCAGGCGCAGGTAAGCGTCGACTTCCGCATCGGTCACGATCGCCGTGGACGCGAGCTGGATCGGCAGCACGCGCATGCCGATGTCCTTGCGCACTTCCTGCTCGAACGTCGCCGGCGAACGGCCCTGCGCGGACAGCAGCATCTTGTACTGGTCCGGATCGAACTTGCCGTCGGTCTGGAACGCGGGAATCCCGAGGATCTCCTCGCGCACGCGCTCGGCCGGCACGTTGACGCCGAGCTTGTCGTTCGCGGACAGCAGCAACTGCTCGTTGATCATCTGATCGAGCATCTGCTGCTTCATCTCCGGCCGCTCGAAGAACGACGCGTCCACGGCGCCGCCCATCTGCTGCTGCATGCGCTGCCGATACTGGTTGAACCGGTCGCGAAACTGCTCCTGGCTGATCTCGGTGTCGCCGACCTTGGCGACGCTGTTGCTCGCGTTCGACACGAAGTACGACTCGATGCCGAAGAACGAGAAGCCGATGGTGATCAGCACCAGCGCGATCTTTACCAACAGGCCGGATGTCTTTCCGCGGAGAAGTTGCAACATGGATTCAAAACCTGTTCTGGTTGGGCGATGTCCGCGACGAGGCGCAGGCAACCTGACCGGGCATCTTAACCGGTTTGGCTGGCGTCATCGCGCACGATGCCGGCAGCCGGCGCGGAATGCCGGAAGGAACGAAAAACAAGGGCGCCACGCGGGCGCCCTCGCTGGATCAGGGAGTGGATCGTGGATTCGGGCGCGCTGCGCGACCTCGAACCCGGCGCCGTCGGACTCGGCCCCTGCCCTGTCCGGTGACGCTCCAGGGCGGCCGCGCCGCCCCGGAAACTCCTGGTGGGTGCTGAGGGTTTCGAACCCCCGACCCTCGCCTTGTAAGGGCGACGCTCTACCGCTGAGCTAAGCACCCAGAGGCTTCAGGCCAACGCGTCCTTGAGCGCCTTGCCGGCCTTGAACGCAGGCACCTTCGATGCCTTGATCTTGATCGTGTCGCCGGTACGCGGGTTGCGACCGGTGCGCGCGGCGCGCTTGCGCACGACAAACGTACCGAAGCCGACCAGCGAGATCGATTCGCCTGCCTTGAGCGTCTTCTTGACGACCTTGAACATTCCTTCGACGGCACGCTCGGCGTCCGCCTTGGTCAGACCCGAGGCATCCGCAATCGCTCCAACAAAATCGCCTTTGTTCATTTAGGACTCCCGCACGAGGCTGTCGCCCCGCAATGAATTTGATTGAGTCGAAGCACGCGCCTCGCGTGGCGGATCGCCGCGCATTCGCCTGCTTCGTTTCCCGCAATCGCCCGGACATCGGCGTCACCTGGATCGCGGCGCGCTCTTTATACCAGCGGCCCCGAAGCCACGCAATAAAAGGCGTGGCGCGCTTTTCCGGGCTTTTCCCACGCTGCGGACGGCGAAAATTCCGCACCCGCCCTTGACACGCGCGCACGGCGTCCGCTCGCCGAATGCCGCGAAAATGCCGCCGGACGCGAAGCGATCCGGCTTCACCACGCCTGGCCGCGCGTGCCGCAACGGCACGCGCAACCTCCTCAGTGCGGGCGTACCGTCGCTTCGGCCGCATGCTCCTCGTGCGCATGCGACGCGCCGCCATCCGCCTGCGTTGCCGGCGCCAGCGGGCGCTCGAGCACGAGGTCGAGCACTTCGTCGATCCAGCGCACGGGATGGATATCCAGCGAATCGGTCACGTTCTTCGGGATATCGACCAGGTCCTTGCGGTTCTCCTCCGGAATGATCACGGTGGTGATGCCGCCGCGGTGCGCCGCGAGCAGCTTTTCCTTGAGCCCGCCGATCGGCAACACGCGTCCGCGCAGGGTGATCTCGCCGGTCATCGCGACCTCGGAGCGCACCGGCACCTTTGTCAGCACCGAGACCAGCGCGGTACACATCGCGATGCCCGCGCTCGGTCCGTCCTTCGGCGTCGCGCCCTCGGGCACGTGCACGTGGATGTCGAGCTTCTGGTGGAACTCGGGATCGATGCCCCAGCGGTCGGCACGCGCGCGCACGACGCTGAGCGCGGCCTGGATCGATTCCTGCATCACGTCGCCGAGCTGGCCCGTGTGGATCAGCTTGCCCTTGCCCGGCACCACGGTCGCCTCGATGCTGAGCAGGTCGCCGCCGACTTCGGTCCAGGCCAACCCGGTGACGAGACCGACCTCGTTCTGCTGCTCCGCGCGACCGTAGGTGAACTTGCGCACACCGAGGTAGCCGTCGAGATTCTTCGCGGTGACGGCGATCGCCTTCGCACGTTTGCCGGCGCCGTCCGCCTTGCCCTTCCTGGCCGCCTTGGCGGCGGTGAGGCTGAGTTCCTTGACGACCTTGCGGCAGATCTTGGAGATCTCGCGCTCGAGGCTGCGCACGCCGGATTCGCGCGTGTAGTAGCGCACGACGTCGCGCAGCGCGGCCTCGGCGATCGACAACTCGCTCGCCTTCAAGCCGTTCGCCTTGAGCTGCTTGGGCACCAGGTAGCGTTCGGCGATGTTCAGCTTTTCCTCTTCGGTGTAGCCCGGAATGCGGATGACCTCCATGCGGTCCGCAAGCGCCGGCGGAATATTCAGCGAGTTCGCGGTCGCGACCCACATGACCTCGGACAGATCGACGTCGACTTCGAG
>Ga0153956_1000854_pt1 | contig 31017 bp, 25 predicted proteins | sample TSFL040MetaG_FD_104704 | JGI IMG/M metagenome (GOLD analysis project Ga0153956, IMG submission 104704) | Attine ant fungus gardens microbial communities from Florida, USA - TSFL040 MetaG | ecosystem: Host-associated > Fungi > Mycelium > Unclassified | place: USA: Florida, Wekiwa Springs... | reverse complement strand
CTGGGTCGCCAGCCCGTAGATGTCCTCGCGGTCGATCGGCGTGACGAAGGTCGTGTTCAGCCTTTTGATGATTTCGTGGGTGACTTTGTCCCCACGGTGCTCGGCTTCGACGACCTCCTGGTGGAGCGTCCCGGAATCGGGCCACTCCCGCATCAGCCGGTCGAGCAATTGGGCCGAATGGACGCTGTTCTTCCCCGCCTCCACGAAGAGATCGAAGAAAGTCTGATCGTGGGGTAGAAGCGAGAAGCGCGCCACTGAAGACATCCTAGTCGCCATCTGACGATCCCGTTCAGCCCGTCGCCGCGGTCGTCGTGGCCGGGGTCACGGCGGCGGCGGTCGCCGTCGCCAGCTGCTCGGCGGCCCGCGTCGCCGCCCGCTCGCGGAGTTCCAGCTGCACGTCGCGCCGCGGCTCGCCCTCGGCCCGCTGGATCCGCGTCCAGGCGCCGTCGGACCCCAGGTCCCAGGAGTTCGAGTTGTCGGCGAAGCAGCGCTCCAGCACGTCGCACATCTCCGCCCGCAGCGCCGCGTCTTCGACCGGCGCGACCAGCTCGACCCGGCTGTCGAGGTTGCGCGGCATCATGTCGGCGGAGCCCATCAGCACCCGCGTCTCGCCGCCGCGATGGAAGGTGTAGACGCGCGAGTGCTCGAGGAAGCGGCCGACGATCGAGGTCACCCGGATGTTGTCCGAGACGCCCGGCACCCCCGGGGTCAGGCAGCAGATCCCGCGCACGTTCAGATCGACCCGCACCCCCGCCCGCGAGGCCCGGTAGAGCGCCCGGATGCACCCCGCGTCGACCAGCGAGTTCATCTTCAGCGCGATCCGCGCCTCTTCCCCCGCCTCGTGGGCGGCGATCGTCGCGTCGATCTCCTCGACGAAGCGGTCCCGCATCGTCGTCGGCGAGACCAGCATCTTGCGGTACTGCGCGGGCCGCCCGTAACCGGTGAGGAAGTTGAACATCTCCGCCACGTCGGCGCCGATGTCGGGGTCGGCGGTGAAGAGGCCAAAGTCGGTGTAGAGGCGCGCCGTCTTGGCGTGGTAGTTGCCGGTCCCGACGTGGACGTACTCGCGCACCTGCTGCCCCTCGCGGCGCGCCACCAGGATCGCCTTCACGTGCGTCTTCAGCCCGGGGATCCCGTAGACGACGTGGACACCCGCCTCCTCCAGGGCTTTCGCCCAGTGGATGTTCGCCTCCTCGTCGAAGCGCGCTTTCAGCTCCACCATGCAGACCGCCTGCTTGCCGCGTTCGGAGGCGCGGATCAGCGCCGGCACCAGCGGCGAGTCGTCGCTCGTCCGGTACACCGTCTGCTTGATCGCGATCACGTCGGGGTCTTCGACCGCCTGTTCGACGAACCGTTCGACCGAGGTCGCGAAGGAGTCGTACGGATGGTGGACGAGCAGGTCGGAGTGGCGGATCTCGCGGAACATGTCGACGGCGCGGTCCTCCTCGCCTTGCAGGCGCGGCTGGGTGACCGGCGTCCAGGGCGAGTAGCGCAGCTCGGCATGACCGGGAACGTCGGCGATCTCGGAGAGGTCGGCCAGGTCGAGCAGCCCGTCGATGTCGTAGACCTCGCGGTCTTCCAGCCGCAGCGCGCCGATCAGCTCGCGCCGCAGCTTCGGATTCATCCCGGTGGCGATCTCCAGCCGCACCACCTCGCCGAAGCGGCGCCGGCGCAGCTCGTCCTGGACCGCCTGCAGCAGGTCGTCGGCCTCGTCGCTCACCGTGAAGTCGGCGTCCCGCGTCACCCGGAAGAAGCCGTAGTCGACCACTTCGGTGCCGGGGAAGAGCGCGTCGAGGTTGCTCGCGATCACCTGCTCCAGCGGCACGAAGGCCCCGTCGGCGCCGACCGGCAGGAAGCGCCCGAGCAGCTCCTTCGGCACCTTCACCCGGGCGACGATCTCGACCTCCGACTCCGGATCGCGCAGCAGCACCGCGAGGCTCAGCGAGAGGTTGGAGATGTAGGGGAACGGCCGGCCGAGGCCGATCACCAGCGGCGTCAGCGCCGGGAAGACCTGCTCGTGGAAGCGACGGTGGATCTGCCGCGCCTCCTCCTCGCCGGCATCCTCGTGCGAGACGATGCGGATCTCGTCGCGCTCCAGCGCCGGGCGCAGCTCGCTGCCGAAGCAGCGCTGCAGCCGCCGGTCGAGCTCCAGCACGCGCCGCTGGATCTGGTCGATCTGCTCGGCGGGGCGCAGTCCGTCCGGCCCGCGGGCGTCGATCCCGGCGTCCATCTGGTCGAACAGCCCGGCCACCCGCACCATGTAGAACTCGTCGAGGTTCGACGCGTAGATCGCGCAGAACCGCAGCCGCTCCAGCACCGGCACGCTCGCATCCTCGGCCAGCTCCAGCACCCGCTGGTTGAACTCCAGCCAGGAGAGCTCTCGGTTGAAGTAGAGAGAGGCATCGTCGAGGCTGATCACGGACTCGGCCAAGGGGACATCGTACTCGGGCGAGACTCCGCTTTGGCCAGGGGGACGTTCCGATGGATCCCCTCCCTCACGAACAGCGGGGAGGTTCGTCCGGGGATCGATCGGAACGTCCACGGGCACTGGAGGGGGCGTGGCGTCAGGCGGCACGGCGGGCGGGGGCGGGGGCGGGCTCGGCGATGGCGGCGGCATCCAGCGCCAGTCGGTACCCACCGGCGAGCTGGCTCATCGAGCGCTCCCAGGAGCGGGCGCGGGCGCCGCGGGCGCCGGCCGAGCCGAGCTTGGCGCGCAGCTCGGGCGAGGCGGCCAGCTGCAGGATCGAGCCGGCGACGTGGTCGGCGTCGGGACGGCAGAGCAGCCCGGTGTGGCGGTTCTCGACCAGCGCCGCCGGCCCGCCCTCGGCGATCGCGATCACCGGCAGCCCGCTGGCGCCGGCCTCGAGGATCACCTGGCCGTAGGTGTCGGTGACGCTGCAGAAGAGGAAGGCGTCGGCGCTGGCGTAGGCGACCGCCAGCTCCTCGCCGCCGAGCCAGCCGAGGAAGGTGGCGGCGTCGCCGAGGCGCGCGCGCAGCTCCCCCTCCTCCGGCCCGCCGCCCGCCAGCAGCAGGTGCAGCCGGGGGTCTGTGGCGTGGGCGGCGAGGAAGGCGTCGGCGAGCAGGTCGACCCCCTTCTCGCGCGAGAGGCGCCCGGCGTAGAGGATCTTGACCTCGCCCGGGTAGGCATCGCGGTCGGCCTTCGCCGGGTCGAAGCGCTCGACGTCCACCCCGCGCTCCCAGCGGCCGACCTTGGCTCTGTCGATGCCGAGCTCGGCGAGCGAGCCGTCGGCGGCGGGGCTCGGCGAGAGGACCCGCGCGGGGGCGTCGTAGAAGGCGCCGAGGCCCGCCTTCGCGACCGCCTCCAGCATCCCGTCGGCGCGCAGGCCCGCGTAGGTCGCCAGCTCGGTGTGGTAGCTGGCGAGCAGCGGCACGTCGGTGATCCGGCTGAGCAGCGTCGCCGCGATCCCGGCCGGGCCGGGGGCGGTGACGTGGACCAGGTCGTAGTCGCCCTCGGCCAGCGCCTCGACCAGCTCCGGCACCGCCGGGACGCCGAGCCGCATCCCCTGGTAGATCGGCAGCTCCAGCTCGGTCGCGGCGGGGAGGCGGCGGTCGACGCCGGGGTCGGTGCCGATCACGTCGACGTCGAAGCCGGGGACGCCGCGCTCGCGGATCTGCTCGATCGTGTGGGTCACCCCGTGCATCGAGCCGATCCCGTCGGCGATCAGCGCGACCCGCCGGCGGTCCCCCTCGCTCGCTTTCAGCTTCGCTTTCTCGGCGCCGAGGAAGGCGGTCGAGGGCGCGTAGGGGAAGGCCGGGACGAGCGCTTCGAAGAGGCCCCCGGCGGCGGCCCCGAGATCGCCGGCCTGGAAGGCGACGAGCCCCCCGTCGACCGCGAGCCGCAGGCGCCGCTCGTGGCGGCGGCGGGCGCGGCGGTAGAGGTCGGCGTGGGAGAAGCCGTCGGCCTGCAGCATGTCGAGCAGCTCACGCCCGCGGGCGTCGATCCCGACCCCGGCGAGCCAGGCCTCGAGCAGGCAGCGGGCGTCCTCGGGGCCGATGTCGGTGGCCACCTTGCCCTTGCGGTCGCTCCCCTCGCGGATCACCCGTTCGGCCATCTTCAGGACCGCGGTCGGGTCGGGGGCGGTTCCCGGAGCGGCGACTTCGGCCTCGTCGAGCGCCCGCGTGGCGAGCGCCATCGCCGCGTGCGTCCACTTCGCCGCGGAGCCCTGTTCGCCGCGCGCCGCGGCATGGCCGTCGCGCAGGTGGGCGAGAAACTCTTCCGGCGTGGCAGCGGCCGGGACCTCGGTCCAGGTCCGGCCGATGTCGACGCCGGCATGGTCGTCGGAGCCGCCGATCCCGGTGCCGCCACGCGTGTCGACGTAGACGGCCGCGGGCATGTTCAGCTCCGCGGCGCGCGACCCGTTGCGAACCTCCCAGATCGGGAACAGCTCGGCGAGCCGCCGCCGATGGCGCCGTGTGAGCGGCGCCGCGACGTAGAAAAAGGGGTGCGCCAAGGCGCAGGCGATCTCGTTCTCGTGCAGGTACGCGGCACAGGCCTCGACGTCGCCGGCGTGGGCCTGCAGCCACTCGTGGTCTCCGGGAGTGATCCCATGACAGAGGACGTGAACCGCCTGTGGCTCGCCGGCGAAGCGGACGGTCAGCTCCTCGGAGACGAAGGTGTCGGGAAGGCCCTCCAGCTCAAGGGCCCCGTCGATCGTGTCGTGATCGGTGATCGTGACGAAGTCCATCCCCCGCTTCTTCGCCAGCTCATAGACCTCCGCCGGAGGCGTCGCGCACTCGGGCAATCCGAGGCTGCGTTGAACCCCGAGCCGCGAGAGCCGCGAAGCGGTGGAGTGGCAGTGCATGTCAGCGCGGGAAGTCATCGGTGTCTCCCTTCTAATCCCCATTGCGCGTCCATATTTCGTCATTTGCAGGGAAAACATGTGAACCACCTGCAAACGAGCGGTGAACTTCGTGTGATCGTGGTCGCAGAGCGGCCGGCGAGGAGGGCGAGGAGGGACGTCCGATGGACCCCTCCCTCACGAACAGCGGGGAGGTTCGTCCGGGGTCCATCGGACGTCCCTTGCGAGCCGGAGCGGGGGATCGCGTCGATCGGGAGCGGAGGCGGGAGGATTTGTCACGCGGGGGCCACGGATACCTCACGGGAGAGGGACGAATCCGTCACCGAATTCAGGCCTCGTGACGAAGACGCTGGAAACGTCACGCTTCCGTCCGTGTTGTCCAACAGTCACGGACGCGCTGCGTGCTTTACCCACCCTATGGGGCCCCTAAAACACGCAGCGCGTTCTCGATCCCTCGGATCAGGCCCGAAAAGCGACCGACGGGTCCCGAAAGTGTGGCGTTCCCGGCATCCTCGTCAACGATCGGGCCGAGGTGTGGACCCTTGCGCGCATGGACGTCACGGAAGTCCGACCTCCCCCCGTCCTGTGACCGGACCCTCCGGAGTTCGTGACGAACCCTCGACCTCTCCCGCGAAGCCGCGTCCGGGGACGGTCCCGTGAGGGGATCGCGGGGGTGACCCTGGACGAACCTCCCCGCAGTTCGTGAGGAAGGGTCACCCCCGCGATCCCCGCCCCCGACTAAGGCCCTAAGCCGCGACCCGCTCCGGGCTCGAGCCGTTCGCGCTGCCGTTGAGGAGGTCGAGGATGATGCCCTCGCGGAGGCCGCCCTTGCCGATCTGGAGGGGCTGGCCGAGGAGCTCGGAGACCTTCTCCAAGAGGAGGACGCCGGTGGTGAGGATGCGGACGCGGCGGGGATCGAGCTCGAAGCGGCGGGCGACGTCGGCGGCGGGTTCGGAGGAGAGGACGCGGATCGCGCGCTCCAGGGTCTCGTACTCGAGCACCGCGCCGACCAGCCGGCGCAGGCTGGTCGCCGAGCCGCCGACCGCCACCGCCTGGTCGGGATGCGCGAACTCGACGCCGCCGAAGAAGTAATCGATGTGATCGCGGATCCGCCGGATCTCCGCCACCGAGGGCGGGTCGCTGCGGATCAGCTCGTCGGCGAGGACGCCGGAGCCGATTTGCCAGGAGCGCACCTCGTCGACCCCGTCGCGGACCGTGCCGAGGATCACCTCGGTCGACCCGCCGCCGACGTCGACGACGCCGATCGGCCCTTCCGCCGGGTGCCCGAGCGCCTTGGTCGCGCCGATGAAGGAGAGTCGCCCCTCCTCCTCCCCGCTGAGGATCTCGACCTCGACCCCGGCCGCCGCGGAGATCGCCGCCGCCGCCGCGCGCCCGTTCGAGGCCTCGCGCACCGCCGCGGTCGCCACCGCCCGGATCTCGACCGCGCCGAGCTCGCGCGCCAGCCGCACCTGGGTGGCGACCAGCTCCCCGACCTCGCTCACCTTGGCGGGGTAGATCGCGCCCGCGTCGTCGACCGCCTTGGAGATGCGCGTGTAGGCGCGCTGCTCCATCACCTTGTGCATTTGACCGTCCATCGGCTCCGCGACCAGGACGCGGGTCGTGTTGGAACCGATGTCGATCGCTGCACACAGCATCAGCCTGAGGTACCCATCTTTCCAGGCGGACCGGATCTAAGCGTGGGGGTCCGGATGCGAGGCGTCCTCGAACTCACGGAAAAGGCCGGTGACCACGAAGGCGACCTGCTCGCCGATGTCGACCGCGTTGTCGCCGATCCGCTCGATCGCCCGCGCCGTCAGCAGCATCGTCATCGCCCATTCGCGCTTGTCGGCGTCGTCGCCGATCGCCAGCGCCAGGCGGAAGCAGTCGCGGTTCAGCTCGTCGACGACGTCGTCGCGAGCGACCAGGTCGCGCGCCATCTCGACGTTGCGCTCTTCGAAGGCGTGCTTCGCCTGGCTGATCAGCGATTTCGTGTGCGCGCCCATCGCCAGGATCAGCTTCACCATCTCTGCGTCGGCGGGCGGCTCGTGCCCCGACATCGGGATCACCTTGCAGATGTTCACGCACTGGTCGCCCATCCGCTCGATGTTCTTCAGCACGTGCAGGAGCGCCGAGATCAGCCGCAGGTCGGTGGCCACCGGCGACTGCGTCGCCAGCAGCGTGATCAGCGCCTGGTGCACCTCCAGGTAGCGGCCGTCGATCCGGTCATCGTCGGCGACGACGATCTGGGCCAGCTCGATGTCCTGGTGCTCGACCGCCTCCAGGGTCCGCGTCAGAGCGGAGGTGACGAGGTCGAGCCCGCCCAGCGCGCTCGCTTCGAGCGCCTGCAGTTCCTCCTGATATTCGACCCGGATCTCGGGCATCGCGTCCTCCCGCCCCGCCGCGTCTAGCCGAAGCGACCGGAGACGTAGTCCTCGGTCTCTTTCTTCTTCGGTTTGGTGAAGATCTCGTCGGTCGGGCCGATCTCCACCAGGTGCCCCGGCTTGCCCGATTCGTCGAGATTGAAGAACGCGGTGTTGTCCGACGCGCGCGCGGCCTGCTGCATGTTGTGGGTGACGATCGCGATCGTGTACTCCTTTTTCAGCTCGCCGATCAGGTCCTCGATCGCCAGCGTCGCCACCGGGTCGAGGGCCGAGCAGGGCTCGTCCATCAGCAGGACCTCGGGGCTGACCGCGGTCGCCCGGGCGATGCAAAGCCGCTGCTGCTGACCGCCGGAGAGGCCGGACCCGGGCCGCCCGAGGCGGTCCTTGACCTCGTCCCAGAGGTGCGCGCCGCGCAGGCTCCGCTCGACGATCTCATCCTTCGCCGACTTCTTGATCTTGCCCGCGTTGAAGTTGAGCCCGGCGGCGACGTTGTCGTAGATCGACATCGTCGGGAACGGGTTCGGCTGCTGGAAGACCATGCCGATCAGCCGCCGCACCGCGACCGGGTCCACCCCGCCGCCGTAGACGTCCTCACCGTCGAGCTGGATCGAGCCCTTGACGGTCGCCCCCCGGGTCAGCTCGTGCATCCGGTTGAGCGAGCGCAGGAAGGTGGTCTTGCCGCAGCCCGAGGAACCGATCAGCGCCGTGACCTTGTTCGGTTCGATCGTCATGTTCACGTTTTCCACCGCGTGGAAGTCGCCGTAGTAGAGGTTGACTTCCTTCGCCTCCAGCGTCTTCGCCGGCCGCGCCGGGGCGCCGACGCCCTCGGGCCGACTTGAGGTCTCGGTGACAGGACCGGCTTGCGACATCGTGTTGCGGCCCTCCTCGGCCTCGGTTCCAGGCTTCGACTCGGACCCCAACATATCTTTCAGTTTCCTTCCCTCCACGGCAAGCTCCTAACGGATCTCCGTTTTGTAGCGGCGATAGACCAGGCGTGCGATCACGTTCAGGATCATCACGATGAGGATCAGCGTCAAGGCTGCCGCCCAGGCTCGGTCGAAGGACGCCTGTTTCATCACGCCAGGCGACCGGTACTCGTTGTAGGCGTAGACCGCGAGGTTCTGCATCCGGCCCTGGAAGGGGTCCGCGTTCATCGAGTCGACCACGCCGGTGGTGACCAGCAGCGGCGCCGTCTCGCCGATGATCCGCGCGGTCGCCAGCATCACCCCGGTGACCAGCCCGGCGAAGGCGGTCGGCAGGACCACCTTGGTGATCGTCTTCCACTTCGGCGTGCCGAGCGCGTAGGACGCTTCGCGCAGGTGGTCGGGGACGATCTTCAGGACCTCCTCGGCGGAGCGGATGACGATCGGGATCATCAGCACCGTGAGCGCGATCGATCCCATGATCCCCATCCGGATGCCGGGGCCGAAGAAGAGCTCGAAGAGCGCGTAGGCGAAGAGGCCGGCGACGATCGAGGGGATGCCGGTCATCACGTCGACGAAGAAGGTGAGCGCGCGGCGCAGCGGCCCGCGCCCGTACTCGTTCATGTAGATCGCCGCCATCAGCCCGATCGGCACCGAGATCACGACCGCGCAGGCGGTGATCACCAGAGTGCCGACGATCGCGTGCGCGGCGCCGCCGCCGGCGACCACGCCGCGCGAGTCGGAGGTGAAGAATTCCCAGGAGATGCCCGCGGCGCCGCGGACGATCACTTCGTAGAGCAGCGAGATCAGCGGCGCCATCGCCACCCCGAAGGCGGCGACGATCGCCATCGTGACCGCGCGGTCCTTGGCCCGGCGGGCGCCCTCGACCGGGCGCGACCAGGCGTAGATCGCGACGATCGCGACCAGGCAGCCGAAGACCAGCATCAGGGCGATCGTGAACCAGCCGAGCACGGCCTCGACCAGGCCGCAGAAGACGACGGCGCCGACGAAGGCGCCCCAGGGCGCCCAGCTCGGCAGGGACCCGCCGCGGCTCCCCTCGCCGGAGAACAACGAGCGGGTCGAGAGAACTGCGGCGTCGGCGGGCGGTGGCGTCATCACTTGATCTCCGCGCGGTCGATGATGATCCGCGCCAGGAAGTTGGTGGCCAGGGTGATCGCGAAGAGGACGAGCCCGGTGGCGATCAGCACGTTGATCGCCAGGCCGCTCGACTCGGGGAAGTTGAGGGCGATGTTGGCGGCGATCGTCGAGGGGTTCGCCTGGCCGATCAGGTTGAAGGTGACGCCGCCGGAGACGGAGAGGATGATCGCGACCGCCATCGTCTCACCGAGCGCGCGGCCGAGGCCGAGCATCGCGCCGGAGATCACCGAGGAGCGGCCGAACGGCAGCACCGTGGTGCGGATCATCTCCCAGCGGGTGGAGCCGAGCGCCTGCGCGCCTTCCTGCAGTTTGCGCGGCGTCTGCGAGAAGACCTCGCGGGCGACGGCGGAGATGATCGGCAGGATCATCACCGCGAGGACGAGCCCGACGACCAGCATCGTGCGGCCGGTGATCGAGGCGGGCCCTTCGAAGATCGGGATGAAGCCGAGCTTTTCTTCCAGCCATCTCATCGCCGGGACGGCGGCGGGGCCGAGCACGAAGATGCCCCAGAGGCCGTAGATGATGCTCGGGATCGCGGCCAGCAGGTCGACGAAGAAGCCGAGCAGCAGGGCGAGGCGGGCGGGCGCGATGTGGGTGATGAAGAGCGCCACGGCGACCGCCAGCGGCACCGCGATGACCATCGCCAGCACGCCGGCGAGGACGGTGCCGAAGGCCAGCGGCGCGACGTAGCTGATGAAGCTTTCCTGGTTGGGCAGTTCCGCGGTCGAGGAGGTGAACGCCGGGAATCCCTCGGCGACCAGGAAGGCGGCGACCCCGACGAGCAGCGCCAGGATCGTCACCGCGGCGACCACCGCGATGTTGCTGAAGACCCGGTCGCCGCGGCGGCGGCGCCCTCCGGACGCCGCCGCCAGCAGCTGGCCGGCATTGGTCGTGGTGTCGAAATGAGCCACGAGCTTGGTTCAGTCGAGCGGTGCCAGGACCTATTCGATCGCGGCGATCGCGGCTTCGGCCTTTTTGGTCAGTTCCGGCGAGAGCGGCGCGGAGCCGGCGGCTTCAGCGGCCAGTTCCTGCCCTTCCGGGCTGATCGCGTATTCGAAGTAGGCCTTGACCAGCGCCGCTTCGTCAGCCGACTTGTATTTGGTGCAGCCGATCATCGAGGAGACCAGGATGATCGGGTAGACGCCGCTCGCTTCGGTTTTGCGGTCGATTTCGAAGGCGATGACGTTTTTCTGACCTTTCTCCAGTTCCGGATCTTCTTTCGAGAGATCCAGCACTTTGGCCGCGGCTTCAGCGGACGGTTCCGCCCAGGTGCTGCCGACCTGGATCAGCGCTTTGCCGAGTTCGCCAGCCTGCGAAGCGTCGGCGTAACCGATCGCGCCTTCGCCGTTGGCGACGGCTTCGATCACACCGGAGGTGCCGGAGGCGGCTTCGCCACCCTTCACCGGCCATTCGCCGCTCACTTCGTGGGTCCACACTTTGGGAGCCGCCTGGGAGAGGTAGTCGGTGAAGTTTTCGGTCGTGCCCGACTCGTCGGATCGGTTGACCGGGACGATCCGGGTGTCCGGAAGTTCGACCCCTTCGTTCTCTTTGGCGATCTCCGGGTCGTTCCAGTTTTCGATTTCCTGGTTGAAGATCTTCGCCAGGGTTTCCGGGGTGAGTTTCAGTTCTTCGACGCCCGGGAGGTTGTAGACGATCCCGATCGGCGAGATGTAGTTCGGGACCTCGACCAGTTCGCCCGGTGCACAGCGCTTGATCGCCTTCGCGAGCTCGCCTTCGTCTTCGGAGAGGGGCGTGTCGCTGCCGGCGAAAGCCACGCCGCCGGCGATGAACTGTTCGCGACCGCCGCCGGAGCCAACGCCGTCGTAGGAGATGGTGGCACCGCCGTTGGCGTTCTCGAATTCGGCGATCCAGGCTTCCTGGGACGCCTGCTGCGCGGTCGAACCGGCACCGGCGATTTCGCCCGAGACTTCGGCCGCGGGAGCGCCCCCACCGCTTTCGGATTCGCTTTCACTGGCGCTCGTCGTCTCTTCGCTGCCGGTCGAATCGCCGCCCCCGCAGGCGGCCAGGCCGAGCACGAGCACGCAGGCAGCCGCGAAAACCGCAAGCCACTTAGAGCTGGACATCAGTCTCCTCTTTGAGTTGTTGACGAAATTGCGACCGCGGGATGGCGCGGTCCTGAGGCGAGCGTGTCAACGTCGCCAGGGAAGCTTGTTATCGCCCTGTGGCGGTCGTGTAAAAAAAATGTAAAAGGCCGGTTATCAGCCGTCGGGCGAGAACCGGTAGCCGATCCCGTTGTGGGTGTAGATCAGCTTCTGATCGGGCAGGGCGGCGCCGAGCTTGGCGCGGAGCCGGCTCACGTAGACGTCGACCGAGCGATCGTCGCGGCGCGGCGGCGTGCCCCAGACCGAGGTGTGGAGCTCCTCGCGGGTGAGGATGCGTTGCGGATTCGACCAGAGGGTGACGAGGAGCTGCAGCTCCCGCACCGTGAGGCTGAGTGGGCGGCCGTCGACCAGCGCCGCGTGCTCCTCCGGGCGCACCTCGAGTCTCCCCGCCTTGTCTGACGCGCTACCTACCGCCATCGTGGCGGAGAATGTCGTCGAGCGTGCCTGAGCCGGTTACGCCGCGGTGAAGCTTTTGTGAACGACCTGTGAACTCTTGCCGTTCGAGGATGCCCGCGAGGAGGCCGGCGGAGCATCCGGGACGGCGTCCGCGGAGGGCTCCGGATCGAACCGGTACCCGACGCCGAAGTGGGTGTGGATGTACTCCCAGCCCGGCGAGCGCTTCTCCAGCTTCTGGCGCAGCTTGCGGATGAAGACGTCGACCGAGCGGTCGCCGTGGGCCATCGCGTAGCCCCAGACCCGCTGGTAGATGGTCTCCCGCTCCAGTACCTGTCCCTGGGTGCCGGCGAGCAGGTGCAGGAGCTCGAACTCGCGCCGGGTCAGGTCGAGGCTGTCGCCGGAGACGAAGGCCTGGAAGCGGTCGGGGCGGATCTCGAGCTCGCCCGCGAGGACGGGCGAGGACTCGGTCTCGTGGCGGCCGCGGCGGTGGCGGCGGGTGACCGCTTCGATCCGCGCGATCGCCTCCTCCGGGTGGGAAGGCTTGGTGATCCAGTCGTCGACCCCGAGCCGCAGGCCGCGGACCCGCTGGGCGACGGTCGAGCGCCCGGTGCAGACGACGACGCCGAGGTCCGGCAGCAGGTTGCAGACCCGGTCGAGGTAGCGCCAGGCTTCGTCGCCGAGCACGGCCGGGTCGACCAGCAGCGCGTTCAGCTTCATCGCGACCAGTTGGTCGGGCGGCACCGCGCCACCCGAGGTGCGCAGGAGCCAGCCCGCCGCCTCGGCGCGCTTGGACAAGACGGTGACGAACCCGGAATCGGTGTCGATCACCGCGAGACGAGTGGTCGGATCAGGGGCCAACTCGAAGTGGATTCTATGCACCCCAGGGGGCCTTTTACCCGTGTTTACAGGTTTTTCACAAGTCGGAGACGCCCAAATTGCGGCTACGGTCCCGCTCGCTCGGCTTGTTCAAGCCATTCGCGTGCCGGGCCGCCCGGCGGGTGTGTGACGACCTCGCTTAGGGCCTCAGAACGTCGCCGGGCGCAGGCCCGTGGCGATCACGATCAGGATCGCGATCCCGACCGCGTAGCGGTAGATCACGAAGGGCCGGTAGGAGGTCGTCCGCACCAGGCGGAGCAGCCAGGCGATCGCCAGGTAGCCGGAGATCGCGGCGGCGAGCGTCCCCACCACCATCGGCCCGGCGACGCCCGAGGGCAGCCCTTCGTGGACCGCGCTGACGCCTTTGAAGAGGGTGGCACCGGCGACGATCGGGATCAGCAGCAGGAAGGAGAAGCGGGCGGCGGCGTCGCGGTCGAGCCCGAGGAAGCGGGCGGCGGTGATCGTGATCCCGGAGCGCGAGGTGCCGGGGGCGAGCGCCAGCACCTGGGCGAGGCCGATCCAGCCGCCGTCACGGAGCTGGGTGCGCTCCAGTGGCCGGCGCTGCGGTCGGCGGTCGGCCCAGTCGAGCAGGGCGGCGAAGACGATCAGCTGGACGGCGATCATCCACGGCTCGCCGAGGTGTTCGTCGATGAAGTCGGAGGCGAGGCCGCCCGCGATCACGGCCGGGACCGTGCCGATCGCGATCGCCACCGCGAGCCGCTCCTCGCTCGTCTCGATCGCCCGTTTCCGCACCGCGGTGACGAAGCCGACGATGAGACGCCACACCTCGAGGCGGAAGAAGGCGAGCGCCGCGATCAACGTCCCGGCGTGGAGGGCGACGTCGAACGTCTTGTTGAACGATTCGTTTTCGGTCAGGAACGTGTATTCCTGGAGCCAGGGAACGATGATCAGGTGGCCGGAGGATGAGATCGGCAGGAACTCGGTGAGCCCCTGCACCACCCCTAGTAAGAGCGCCTCGAGGTTGGACACGGCGGCGATCCTAGTGACTGGCGGGTGCGATAGATTGCCTGCCGTGAAGCGTGCGGTCGCTCTTTTCCTGATGTCCCTGACGACGATGCTCGTCGCCGCGCCGATGGCCCTCGCCGAAAACGGCGAGGGCCTGATGGGCAAGGCCGACGACAAGACGGTCACCTTCTTCTGCTTCGGCGTGATGGCGTTCTTCGTCATCCTCGTGATCGTCATGTCGCTGATCCAGGGGGCGCTGGAGCGGCGCAAGGAGCGGCGCCGCTACGACATCGAGCGCTTGGGGTGACGTGGGGGCGCCTCGCGGCGTCCTCGGTCGCTCGCTTCGGGTCACGCACTTGGGTGCGCTCCCCTCAGCTCTCTTCCCTGCGTCCTGGCGAGGCTGGCCCACGTCACCCCAAGACCGGGTGATCGGGTGGGTCGGTGACTAGGCGAGCCGGAAGCCGCTGAGCAGGCGCTTCTCGGTTTCGCCCTCGATCTCGGCGATCACTTCGACCTTTCCCTCCAGCGGGGTGCCGCGGATCTTCGTCGCCAGCAGGTCGTCGACCTGGAAGATGCCCGCCGAGTTGTTGAGCTGGATCTCGATTCGCACCGGGTGGTCCTCGCCGGCGCTGATCCGCACCTCGTCGATCGCCGCGGCGGAGATCGAGTGGATGCCCTCCTGGCCCGACTCGATCGGGATCCGGGTGCGCCCCTGCGCCATGTCGAGCGCGTCGGCGACGCGGACGACGCCCGCCTCGACGGTGTAGGGCTCGCCGCGGCGGCGGTGCCCGATGATCGCGTGGAGGATCTCGGCTTCGACCACGGTCCGCTCCGGCTGGCGGTAGGCGTCCGCGAGCAGTCGGTCGAGAGCGCTCTGGGCGAGGAACAGCGAGTACTCCTCGTGGTCGGCGCGGTGGATCGACATGCCGACGTCGTGCAGCAGCGCCCCGCCCGCGACCACCACCTCGGCATCGCGATCGCGCATCCCATGGTCGGCGACCATCGCCGGCTCCACCCCCGCTTTGACCAGCAGGCGGAGCAGCCGCAACGAGATGTTGAGGACGATCTGCATGTGGACCCAGCTGTGGTCCGACATGCCGAGCCGCTCGGCGTTGACCTGCGCCATGTACCACCAGCCGCGCACCTGGTCGTCCGCGTTGGCCGCGTCGATGAAGCTCTCCAGCCGGCGGTTGCCCCGCGTCGGCGCGCGCACGTGCGCCTCCGCGATCGCCTCCCGCGGCGGCTTCCGCGTCGGCCCGCTCGCAGCCGGCGCCGGGACCCCGTCCGCGATCGCCTCTTTCACCTCATCGGGTCTCATGCCCGGGATCGTAGTCCCGCACCCCACCGGCGCACCTCACCCCACCCACGCGGTCGACCAGCCCGCGACGGCGCGGTGCGGTCGTCCTTTGGCCCGGCCGGCGTGACGCGGTCGACCTAACGTCCGGCTACCGGGCCTAAGGACGACCGCGGTGTGGGCCGCGGACCAAAGGTCGACCGCGGTCTGGTGGGTCAACCGCAGATCGGCCAGGGACTGGAGCCGGACTGGGAGTAGAGGAGCGCGGCGCGGTAGTCCTGTTCGGCTTCCGGGGCCGCGGCGGGGTCGCCGCTGCCGCCGACCGATTCCCAGGTCCCTTGGTCAAACTGGTATTTGCCCCGGTAGGTGCCGCCGGAGGAGACCGCTTCCGGGTTGCCACCGGACTCGCAGGCGGCGATCGCTTCGAGCGTCGCCATCGAGACGCCCCCCGGCAGCTGCGCGAACTGTTCTTCTTCTTCGCGCGCTTCCTTTGCCTCCTGGCGCGCTTCGCGCTGCTTACGAGCGTGGACCTTCTGGCGATGCTCGGCGCGCTGCGTCGTCGCCGCGATCAGCCGGCTGTAACGGTCGACCGGGTCGAGCAGCGGGCCATCGACGGCGACCGCGTCCCCGATCGCATCGGCCTGGGTCGAGGTTGCCGCGTCGGCGCGAAGCCGCACCCGCGGCTGAGGCTTTTCGTCCTGGTGCGGAGCGGCCGAGGCGGCAGCGGGCGATGCCAGCGCCACGACGGCGACTCCAAGCAGGGCAATATGTTTGCGTTCTGTGAGCAAGCGGTAAACCGTTATGGGGATTTCCGCTGCCGTGTGTGATGCTCATCACGCTGCGGCGCCGCAACTTCCGCGATTTCGGCTTCAGGGCGCGGATTCGGCGCCGAATCGGCATGATCATCCGATCGCTCCAGATGCCGACACCACTCGTTTGCTGCTCGCCTGCCCGGACCGGCCGGAACTGATCGCGACGGTCTCGGGCTTCCTCGCCGACGCCGGGCTGAACATCGTCGACGTCGACCAGCACTCGACCGCGGCGGGGCGCTTCTTCATGCGCATGGTCTTCGACTCGCCCGGCCCGCCCGAGCGCGGCGCGCTGGAGGAGCGCTTTGCGCGCGAGATCGCGACGCCCTTCGAGATGGACCACACCTTCAGCGAGTCGACGACCCGCAAGCGCGTCGCGGTGATGGTCTCGCGCGAGGACCACTGCCTCTCCGACCTGCTCTGGCGGCGGCGCAACGACCACCTCGGCGGTGAGATCGTCGCCGTCATCTCCAACCACGAGGACCTGCGCGCCGAGGTCGAGACCGTCGGGCTGCCGTTCCACCACGTGCCCGTCACCCGCGCGACCAAGGACGAGGCCGAGCGGCGGGCGCTGGAGCTGATCGGCGACGTCGACCTGCTCGTCCTCGCCCGCTACATGCAGATCCTCTCCGCCGCCTTCCTCGAAGCCCTGGACGCGCCGGCGATCAACATCCACCACAGCTTCCTGCCCGCCTTCGTCGGCGCCGACCCCTACGCCCGCGCCCACGAGCGCGGCGTCAAGCTGATCGGCGCCACCGCCCACTACGTGACCGCGGACCTCGATGCCGGCCCGATCATCGACCAAGACGTGGTCCGCGTCGGCCACGCCGACGAGGTGCCGGACCTGGTGCGAATCGGCCGCGACGTCGAGCGCCTGGTCCTGGCCCGCGCCGTGACCGCCCACCTCGAGGACCGCGTTCTGCTCGACGGCGAGCGGACCGTCGTCTTCTGATCGACCCGAGGGCTGAGCGAGACGCGCCGGCTGCGCGACCCGGGCCCGGGGCCCGGGCACCCAGGACGTCAGGCTTCGCGTGGGAAGACGTCAAGGGTCCGTGGCGAAGACGCCGGGAACGTCACACTCCCGTGACCCTGAGAGCCCCGGCCCCGGGTGAGTTCGCAGTTAGCGACACATGTTGTCGCTAACTGCGAACGCGCCTCCTCGCGTGACCCGCGACGCCTGAGGAAGACGGGAGGAAGCGCGACGTTCCCGGCGTCCTCGTCACGAGGCCACGCTTCGGTGAGGGATCCGTCCGTCCGCCGTGACCCTCCCGGCACGGTCCCTCCACCTCTCCCCCGGGAGTGGCCCGGGAGGGACGGCGGGGGTGGCCCTGGACGAACCTCCCCGCAGTTCGTGAGGGAAGGGTCACCCCCGCCGTCCCGGCCACGCCTGCCCGAGCCACGCCCGCCCGGGCCGTGGACGGGAGGGCCCGTCCCTTGTCCCGTCCCCCTCCAGCTGTTCCTTATGCGCCTATACGGCGCATAAGGAACAGCTGACCGCCCGCCCGGGCCCGCTCAGCCCTACGTAGCCGCCGCCTCCGCAGCCCCCTGCGCCGTCTCCCACTCCGCCAGCAACTCGTCGACCGCGGCTTTCGCCGCCTCGTGCTTTGCCGTCGCCCGTTCGGTGCGGCTCGGGCTCGACCAGGCGGCGGGGTCGGCGAGCTCCTCCTCGACCTCGCGCAGCTTTGCTTCCGCCCTTTCGATCCGCTGCTCCAGCCGCGCCGCCTTGCGCTCGGCGCGTTCGGCCGCCTTGCCGTCGCGGCGCTTCGTCGCGGTCGCCGCCGACGCCTTCTCCTTTTTCGTCGTCTTCGTCGCCGCCGCCTCGGTCTCAGCCTCGCGTTCGTCGCGCCGCCGCTGGTACTCGGCCCAGCCGCTCGGGTGGCTGGTCAGCTTGCCGTCCTCGAGCACGATCGTGCGGCTGCCGACCGCCTCCAGCAGCGCCCGGTCGTGGGAGATCAGCACCACCGAGCCCTCGAACTCGGTCAGCGCGTCCTCGAGCGCCTCGCGGCTCTCGATGTCGAGGTGGTTGGTGGGCTCGTCGAGGACCAGGACGTTGGCGCCCGAGGAGACGAGGATCGCCAGCGACAGCCGCCGCTGCTCGCCGCCAGAAATGTCGGAGAGCTGTTTTTCGACGTCGCCGCCGGAGAAGAGGAAGCCGCCGAGGAGGGCACGCGCCTTCGGCCCGGTGAGGCCGGTCTCGCGCTGCGCCGCGTCGAGGACCGTCCCCGCCCCGGAAGCGGTGTCGGCGTGCTGGGAGAGGTAACCGAGGTTGACGTTGTGACCGGTGCGGACGATCCCCTCGGCGGCCGGCCGCTGCCCCGCCAGCGTCTCGATCATCGTCGTCTTGCCGCTGCCGTTGGCGCCGACGAGGACGACGTGCTCGCCGCGTTCGACCTCCAGCTCGGCGTTCTCCAGCAGCACCCGCCCGGGCACCTCGATCTTCGCGTCGACCATCTTGAGGACGACGCGGCCGGGGCGCTCGGGCGGCTTGAAGGAGAAGCGCAGGTGGCGGTTGTCGCGCTTTTCGGCCATCGGGCCGTCCTTCTTCTTCTTGTCGATCTGTTTGATCCGCGACTGGGCCTGGCGCGCCTTGGTCGCCTTGTAGCGGAAGCGCTCGACGAAGCGCTCCATCCGCGCGATCTCCGCTTCCTGGCGGTCGATCGCTTTGCCGAGCGCGATCTGGCGCGCCGCCTGCTCCTGGCGCCAGGCGTGCCAGGGACCGGCGAAGAAGCGGGCGCGCCCGGCCTCGAGCTCCAGCACCGAGGTGCCGACCGCCTCGAGGAACCAGCGGTCGTGGGCGACGAGGACGACGGCGGCGTCGAGGTCGACGAGATAGCGCTCGAGCCACTCCAGCGAGGGGATGTCGAGATGGTTCGTCGGCTCGTCGAGGAGCAGCAGGTCGGGACGGGCGGCGAGCGCGCGGGCCAGCGAGGCGCGGGTCAGCTCGCCGCCGGAGAAGGTCTTCAGCTCGCGGTCGGCGTGCTCGGGGCCGAAGCCGAGGCCGCGCAGCACTTCCAGCACTTCGTCGCGCCAGCGATAGCCGCCGCCGGCTTCGAGCCGCGCCTGGGCCGCCGCATAGGCGTTCATCGTCTCTTCCGAGGCGCCGCCCGCCATCTCCCCCTCCAGCCGCGCCAGCTCCGCCTCGGTCTCCAGCATGTCGCCGCGGCCGGAGAAGACGTAATCGCCGAGCTTGGCGGCGGAGTCGCGCGGCGGGCGCTGGTCGTGGAGGGCGACGCGGGCGCCGCGCTGGATCGAGATCGAGCCTTCCTCCGGGGTCAGCTCGCCGGAGAGCACGCGGAGCAGCGTCGACTTGCCCGCCCCGTTGCGCCCGGACAGCGTCATCCGGTCGCCCGGCTCGAGCTTGAAGGAGACGTCGCCGAACAGCAGCTTGCCGCCGACGTAGACGTCCAGTGAGGTCGCGGTCGCGATCGCCATGCCCTGACGGTACTAAGGTTATCCGCGCTATCCGCGGCTTGTCGCGAACGCGCTCAGCCGCAGTACTTGGCGGCGATCTGCGCGATCGTGCCGGCGGTCCGCGTCGTCCCCTTACCGAGCGCGCCGTCGAGCGCCTTGGTGTCGAGCTCGGTTGCGGAGAGGCCGACGGTCGGCAGCCAGTGCAGCTCGCGCCCCTCGATCACCATCAGGTCGCCCGCGGGCGCCAGGTCGAGCACCGTCCGCTTCGCCCGCGCGCTCGGCTTGCGACCGAGCAGCACCACCTGCGGTTTGCCCTTGGACGCCGCGATCGCCGCGGCGTCGAACGGCTCGCGCGCCGCGATCGCCGCGACCTCCTCCGCGCTCCGCAGAAACACGGCGACGTCGTACCCGAGCCGCGCGTCAAGCTCCGCTTCGAGCCGCTGCCGCAGCTTCGACTCCGCTTCCTCGGCGGGGTCGACGAAGACGACGTTGCCGCTCGCCCGGAACGTCGCCACGTCCTCCAGCCCCATCGCCTCGAAGTGCGCGACCAGCTCCGGATTCTTGATCCGCCGATTGCCGAGGTTCATCCCGCGGAGGAAGGCTACGGAGCGTCCCATCGTGGCACCGTAGCCTGCAGGGCGGCGGCGCGACGCTCCCGCGCAGCGGTCCGCGGGGCGGTCCCGGTGGCGCCGCTTCGACCGCGCCTGGCACCACGCCCGCACGGCCAGTAGCCTCGCCGCGACCGCGGGCATGATCGCCGCCCTGGCGAGCTGAGTCACCCGCCCGGCGCGAGGCCGGACGGGCTGTTCGATGGAGGCGCCGAGATTCGAACTCGGATCCGCGGACGCTGGGCGAGGGTCTCTACAGGTTTAGTCGGCGCTTGATTCTCGTCTCCCGGGGTCCGCGCCAACGGGCACTACGGAAGACAAAGCCCCTTGAATTTTCCCGGCCGGACGGGGCGAGCCGTTCGGGTGAGCCCGTTTCTGAAGCCGGTGCCCCTCCCCACGGGCGCGGGAGGACCGACTCTCACATCGACTTAGTTTCTAGCTAAGCGGCGAGGGCGAACTCATGGTCCGCAATTATTGGTTGTGCCGGGGTTTAACGAGGCCTCCGACAACCTCGACCTGCAACCTTTCGCACGAATCGACCACGTCGAAGCCTGTCGCCCCCGTGCTGGATGCATCTGAGAGTGTACGCGGAGCGCCGATGACCGACAAGACCTACGACGCGATCGTCCTCGGCGCCGGCCCCGCCGGCGAGGTCGCGGCCGGGCGATTGGCCGAAGGCGGCTGGAAGGTGGCGATCGTCGAGCGGGACCTGGTCGGCGGCGAATGCTCCTACTACGCCTGCATGCCCTCGAAGGCGCTGCTGCGCCCCGCCGACGTGCTGGCCGAGGCGCGGCGGGTACCCGGCGTGCCGGTCGGCGACGGCGCCGAGCTCGGCCCGGCGACGGTGCTCGCGCGGCGCGACCAGGTGATCCACAAGGAGGACGACGCGGGGCAGTTGCCCTGGCTCGAAGAACGCGAGATCGACCTCCACCGCGGCGCCGGGCGCTTCGTCGGCGAGCGCCGGATCGCGGTCGGCGACGCGATCCTGACCGCCTCGCGCGCGGTGATCGTCGCCACCGGCTCGGGCGCGGCGAGGCCGCCGATCGACGGCCTCGACTCGATCCGCGCCTGGAACAACCGCGATGCGACGACCGCCGGGAGGGTGCCCGCGAGCATGGTCGTGCTCGGCGGCGGTCCGGTCGGGTCGGAGCTCTCCCAGGCCTGGGCCTCGCTGGGGACGAAGGTGACGCTGGTCGACGCCGCCGACCACCTGCTCGGGCGCGAGGAGCCCTTCGCCGGCGACGAAGTGGCGGCGGCGCTGCGGGGGCGCTTTGGCGTCGACGTCCGGCTCGGCGCGGAGGTGGCATCGGTGCGACCGGGCGGCGCCGGGGCGATCGTCGAGCTGCACGGCGGCGGCGCGGTTGAGGGGGAAGAGCTCCTGGTCGCGGTCGGCCGCAAGCCGCACACCGACGCGATCGGCCTCGACGCGATCGGGATCGAGCCGGACGCCCACGGCTTCCTCGCGGTCGACGACCGCATGCGGGTGGGCGGCCGCAACGACCTCAGCGCGATCGGCGACGTCAACGGCCGCGCCCTCTTCACCCACATGGGCAAGTACCAGGCCTGGATCGCCACCGAGAACCTGCTCGGCCGCGAGGTCGCCGCGATCGCCGAAGGGATCGGCTCGCCGCGCGTCACCTTCACCGACCCCCAGGTGGCGGCGGCCGGCAAGACCCTCGCCGGGGCCGAAGCGGCCGGCATCGACGCCCGCGCGGTCGAGGTGCCGACCGACGGCTCCGCCGGCGCCAGCTTCCAGGGCAAGGGGACCGGCGGCAGATCCCGCCTCGTCATCGACCGGCGCACCGACACGATCGTCGGCGCCACCTTCACCGGCTTCGAGACCGCCGACTTCCTCCAGACGGCAACGCTGGCGATCGTCGCCGAGATCCCCCTGCCCCGCCTGCGCCACGCGATCGCCCCCTATCCCACCCGCAGCGAGGTCTGGCTGAAGCTGCTCGAGAAGTGGGAAGCGGGCGGGTAGCCGGGACGACGGGCGCTCTGCGGGGGACCGCGGGGGTGACCCTTCCCTCACAACAGCGGGGACGTTCGTCCAGGGTCACCCCCGCGGTCCCACTCGGGCGCGGGCGGAGGGCGTGTTCCCACGACAGGCCGCGGCGCTCGCTGTGTTGAGGGCGCCAGGGCGCCCATAAGTCAGCGAGCGACGGGGGCGGGGCGTGTCGCTAGATCGTTGCGCGGGACTTCAGGTCGGCGAGCACGTCTTGGGGGAAGCCCGCGACCTGGTCGAGGTCGTCGACCGAGCTGAAGCCGCCGAGCCGCTCGCGGTGCGCGAGGAGTCGGGTCGCCTGGGTGACGGAGAGGTTCTCGGCGCGCAACTGCTCGAAGGTCACCGAGTTGAGGTTGATCTGCGGGCCGGCGGCGGGGACGGCGTCGACGGGCGGTGGCGGCGTCGACTCCGGCGGCGGCGGACTGAGCGGAGCGGGCGGCGGCGGCTCGACCGGGCTCGGCACGGCAAAGGACGCGGTCGGCGGCTCAGGCTGGGCGGGCGGCGAGCTATAGGCGGCCGGCGCGGGCGGGGCCTGCGGCGCCTCGAAAGCAGGCGAGGCGGGTTCAGCCGGCGGGGCCGGAGCGGGCGCGGGCGGGCTCGTCATCTCCGCCGGTGCCGGCGGCGACCCGACGGTCATCGGCGGCTCGGTCGGCGCGACCGGAGCGGGCGGCGGCGGCGGGGTCGGCTCGACCGGGGTGAAGGCGGGCGCGGCGGCGGGCGCCGGCGTGCCGGGTACGCCCAACGCGCGGATGACCTCTTCCTCGGCCTCGCGGGCACGGCGCTCGGCCTCTTCGGCGCGGCGCTCGGCCTCGGCGACGCTGCGCTGCATCTCCTCGAGGCGGCGCTGCTGGCCTTCTTCCTCGGCGCGGCGGCTCTCCAGGCGTTGCGCCGCCGCGGCGCGCTCCTCCGCGGCCTTGGTGCGCTCGTCGATTTCGCGCAGGCGCTGCTCGGCCTCGGCCATCGAGCGCTCGCGGGCCGCGCGGCCCTCCTGCAGGCGCTGCTCGGCGAAGCTCAGGTCGGCGGCCGGGGCGGCGGGAGCCGCGGGACCGGACTCGGGCACCAGTGGCGCGCCGAAGGCGTCCAACTGGGTCTCGGCCTCGTCCTGAAGGCGCTCGGCCTCCTGCATCCGCCGGTCGGCCTCGGCCCTGATCCGCTGCTCCTCGTGGCGCACTTCGGCAACTTTGTCACGGACGCGCTGCGCCGCGGCCGCCGCATCGGCGTCGGTCGGCGCGGGAGGCGGACCCGGCGGCGGCGTCGCCGCGGCCGGCGGGATCGCGGGCGGCTCGACCAGGCTCGGCGGCTCCGGCGCGTCCTCGGGCGCCAGGCCCGGCTGCCCGCCGACGGCGGCGATCGCGCTCAGGTCCTGGACCGGGGGCGGCGGCTCGTGCAGCGGGTCGCTCGGCTGGGGGACGCCCGCGGGACCAGGCGGCGCGGTGGCACCGGCATCCGCTGGCGTCGGTGCGCCGGCCGGTGGCTGGACCGCACCGGCCGCCGACCCTTGGTCCACCCCCGGCGGCGGAACGCTCCCGGCCGAACCCGCCTGTGCTTCCTGGACGGCGCGCTCGTTGGCGGCGCGGGCCGCGGCGAGGCGCTGCTCGGCCTCCGCCCGTTCCCGCTTCTTCTTGCCGCCAAGCTTGATCCCGAACAGCGACATCTCGAAGAAGCCCTTCTTCTCTGGACCCTTGTTGGCGCCGGCGACGGCTGCGGCAGCCCCGGCGGCAGCGACGCCGCCGGCGACCGCGGCGACCTCCCCGGTCGAGGGCCCGCCGGCGGGCGGCGGAGTCGACGGCGCCCCGGGAGCGCCCTGCGGGGCACCCGGACCGGGCGGCGGTGAAGACTGAGGGGCGGCGGCGGGCGGCGCCTGGCCCCCGCGCTGGGCGGCGCGTTCGGCCTTGCGCCGCTCGACCGCTTCGCGGCGCTCCACCCGCGCCCGTTCGCGCGCGTCGCGCTGTTCCTTGCGCTCGCGCTCGCGGCGTTCCTTGCGCGACTCGTTGGCGGGCGGCGTCGCCGGTGGGACCACGGCAGCCGGCGGCGCCCCCGCAACTCCAGGCGGCGCGCCCGGCCCGCCCGTCGCCCCCGCGGCGCCCGGCGGCATTCCCGGCGTCCCACCCTGCCCCCCGGCGGCCTGCGCGTTCGCTTCCTCCTCCTTGCCGCGGCGGTTGGTCACCATGACCACCAGCAGGAGCAGGAGGATCGCCGCGGCGAGGGCAGCGATGAAGTAACCGGTGTGATCGGAGATGTAGTCGCTGATATTTGCCGCGAGCACGGTCCCATCCTTACAAAGGATCCAGCCGGATCAACCATTCGGCCGCTTCCCGCGTTTTCCTTGTCCTGGGTCAGCGCATGCGCCCTTTGAACTCGCGTTCGACTTCGCGGCGCACATCGCGGTCGGCGATCTCACGCCTGCGGTCACGCCCCTCCTTGCCCCGCGCCAGCGCCAGCTCGACCTTTGCCCGCGGCCCTTTGAAGTAGATCCGCACCGGCACCAGGGTCAGGCCTTTCTCCGCCGTTTTGCCGACCAGGCGCTCGATCTCGTCACGGTGGAGCAGCAGCTTGCGCGGCCGATCGGGAACGTGGGCGTCGACCGTGGCGAACTCGTACGGCGGGATGTGGAGCTTGCGCAACCAGACCTCGCCGTCGTCCACCACCGCGTAGGAATCGGTCATCTGCGCCTGCCCGCCGCGCAGCGCCTTCACCTCGGAGCCGCTGAGGACGATCCCCGCCTCCATCGTCTCGACGAACTCGAACCGGTGGCGCGCCCGGCGGTTGGTGACGACGTCGCCCGACGCCGCCGCGCGTTTCTTCCCCTTCTTCGCCATCAGCGTCCTCCCCGGCCGCCGTTGCCGGCGGGCGCCTTGCCGCCGCCCCCGGTCAGCTCCAGGTCGACCCGGCCCCGCCCCGAGTCCACCCCGGTCACCCGCACCCGCACCGGGTCGCCGAGCCGCAGCGCCGTCGCCCCGTCGCCGCTGCCGACCAGCCCGACCTCGGCACGGTCCAGCTCATAGCGCCCGCCGGGCAGCGTCCGCGCCGGCAGCATCCCTTCGTAGACGTCGCCGAGCTCACCGCCGAAGGCGACGAACGCCCCCGCCCGGATCACCCCCGACACCTCGCCCTCGAATTCGGCGTCGAGCCCGCGCTCGCCGAGCTCCCGTTCCAGCAGGTAGGCGGCGCAGACGTCGTCGGCGTCGCGCTCGATCTTCGCCGACTCGCGCTCCTGGGCGGAGCTGTGGGCGGCGACCTCGCGCGCCTCGCTCAGGGTCGGCGCCTCCTCCCCCTCGCCCAGCGCCGCCAGCAGCGCCCGGTGCACCAGCAGGTCGGGGTAGCGCCGGATCGGCGAGGTGAAGTGCGTGTAGGCGTCCGAGCCGAGCCCGGCGTGGCCGGAGTTCGCCTCGCTGTAGGCGGCCTGTTTCAACGAGCGCAGCACAAGGGAGGTATACGCGTCCCGCCCGTGTCCGCGCCGCGCGGCCTCCTCCCGCGCCAGCCGGCTCGCGTCCGCCGCCATCTGCCCGGCCGAGCGCGGCGAGAGCCCCTGACCGAGCGGCGGGGTCGGCACGCCCAGCGCCGCCAGTTGCTCCAGCAGCCGTTCGACCCGCGGCGGATCGGGCTGCGCGTGGACGCGGTAGACGGCGGGGACGCGCCGGTCGACGAGGAGCTCCGCCACCCGCTCGTTGGTCAGGGTCATCAGCCGCTCGATCAGCCGGTGGGCCTCGGTCTGCGGCACCCGGTGGGCGGCGACGACATTGCCCTCGGCGTCGAACCCGAACTCCGGCTCGGCCGATTCGACGTCGAGCGCGCTGCCATCACGGTGCTCGCCGAGGGCGGCGGCGACGTCGCGTGCCGCGGCCAGCGGTTCGGCGACCGCCGCGGGCGGCGCTTCGCGCCCGTCGAAGACCCGGTCCAGCTGGTCGTAGTCGAGCCGCGCGTCGGAGCGGATCCGGCTGCGGTAGAAGCGGGTCCGGGTCGGCCGCGCGTCGGCGTCGAGCTCGATCTCGGCGGTGACGGCGAGCCGCTCCACCCCCGGCGAGAGGCTGCACGCCCCGCTGGAGAGCGAGTGCGGCAGCATCGGCTCGACCGTCCCCGGCACGTAGGTCGAGTTGGCCCGCCGCAGCGCCTCCATGTCCAGCGGCGAGCCGGGCCGCACGTGGGCGGCGACGTCGGCGATGTGGACCCAGACGCGCCAGCCGCCGCCCTCGTGCTGGGCGGAGACGGCGTCGTCGAAGTCGCGCGCGGTGGCCGGATCGACGGTGAAGGTGGCGAGCGCGGTCAGATCGCGGCGGGGGACGGAGTGCGCCTCGGCCGCGGCGGCCGCGGCGGCGGCTTCCTCCTCGACCACGGCGGTGAAGCCGCGCAGCCCGAGCCGCTCCTCCAGCAGGTCGGCGACGGCGTCCCGGGCGCTCGCCGACTGGTCGCGCCCCCGCAGGGTGCCCGCGCGGGAACCGGCCCCGCGCCGGGCGCCCTCCCGCGCCCCGGCGCGCTCGGAGCGACTGCGCCGCGGCGCCGCTTCCCGCCGTCGCCCCCGTCCCCGCCCCTGGCTCAACCTTCGACCTGGGCGGCGACGGTTTCGAGCGCCTTCTGTCGCGCCTCGTCGACCGCCGTGTGGGGGTTGTCGACAGCCTTCACTTCCGGGTGGATGCCGCCGGTGCGGGCAAGGTTTTCGCCGTCCGGGGTGAAGTATTCGCCCACCGTCAGCTTCAGCGCGCCGCCGTTGGCGAGTTCGTGCTCTTCCTGGAAGACGCCCTTGCCGTAGGAGCGGGTGCCGACCACGGTCGCGCCCGCGTCGTCCTGCAGCGCCGCGGTCATGATCTCGGCGGCGCTTGCCGTCCCCCGGTCGATCAGCACGTCGAACGGGATGGCGACGATCTTCCCGGGGCCGCTCTTGCGCGTCGTGCTCCCCTGGGTGCGCGATTTGGTCGACACCACGACTTCCCCCTCGGGCAGGAACAGCGAGGCGCTGGAGACCGCCTCGTCGAGCAGCCCGCCGGGGTTCTCGCGCAGGTCGAGCACCATGCCTTCGGCCCCTTCCTTCTTCACCTTTTCGATCCCGTGCGCGAGCTGCTTGCTCGCTTCGGAGCTGAACGAGAGGAGACGCACGTAGCCGATCGTCTTGCCGTCGGTGCGGAACACCCGGCTCGACACGTTGGGCAGCACCACCTCCGCCCGGGTCAGCGTCTTCTCGCTCTTCCTGTGCGTCTTCGGCTTTTCGATCCCGACCGTCACCTGGGTGCCTTCCGGCCCCTTGATCTTCTTCGTCGCTTCGGTCGAGTCGAGCCCGGCGATCGATTCGCCGTCCACCGAGATGATCGTGTCCCCCACCTCGACCCCGCCCGCGGCGGCCGGCGAGCCTTTGAAGACCTTCACCACCTTCAGCCCCTTCTTCACTTCGACGACGGTCAGCCCCACCCCGGAGAAGCGCCCTTCGATCTGCTGGTTGAACCCTTCCAGGCTTTCCGGCGAGAAGTAGTCGCTGAAGCGGTCCCGGTGGCGCCGGCGCAGCTCGCGGACCATGCCCTGGAGGGAGGCGTTGCCGAGCTCGGTGTTGCCGACCTCGCGGAAGTAGTTGCCCTTGATGACTTCCGACGCTTCCGCGACCAGGCTGGTCGGTTCTTCGGTGAACGCGTTGCGGGCGAAGCCGGGCAGCTTCGACGGGTGGCCGCCGAGCCAGACCCCGAGGACGAGGAACGCGACCAGAGCGACGCCGAAGGCGATCGCACCGCGCAGCCTCACGCGGCCCTCAGACCCGCAGGAAGCGACGCAGCGTGACGCCCGACCCGATCGTCGAGACGAGGATCGCCGCGCCGAAGAGGATCGCGATCAGCACCGGGAAGGCGATGGTGCTGTTGTGCTGGGCGAGGGCGAAGGAGTCGCCGTTGTCGCTCAGCGGGTCGACGATGGTGATCTTGCCGATCCACAGGATCAGTATGGCGATCAGGCCGCCGATGAAGCCCACCACGACCCCCTCGATGAGGAAGGGCCAGCGGATGAACCAGCGGGTCGCGCCGACCAGCCGCATCACCTCCACCTCGCGGCGGCGGGTGAAGATCGAGAGCCGGATCGTGTTGCCGATCAGCATCAGCGAGGCGACCACGAGCAGGGCCATGATCACGGTGAGCACGATCTTCAGCGCGCTCGTCACCTTGGCGATCTGCTGGGTCGACTGCTGGCGGCTGAAGGGGTTGGAGATCGCCGGGCTGATCGGGTCTTTCTGACCGCCGGCGGTCGTCCCCATCACTTCGCGTTCGATCTGCGGAAGGTCGGCGGCGTTCGTCGCGGTGACCTGGAAGCTGGCGGGCAGCGGGTTGGTGTGCAGCTCTTCGACGATCGACTTGTCGCTGAGTTCGCCCTTCAGCGTCGCCAGCGCTTCCTGCTTGGAGATGAAGGTGACCGAGGCGACGCCGGGGATCGCTTCGATCTTGTCCCGCGCCGCGGCGAGTTCGGCGTTGGTCGCGTCGTCGTAGACGGCGAACTGGACGTTCAGCTCGCTGCGGACTTCGTCGGACTTCGCCTGTGCGGTCTGGAAGACGGGGATCAGCACGCCGAGCAGCACCACGGTGACGACGGTGGTGATGACGGCGGCCAGGGTGGGCGCCCCGTTGCGGCGGAGGGCCCGGAACGCCTCCGAGAAGAAGAAGATGAGGCGCGACATCAGCGGGCGAGCGAGTGTCCGTGGCCGTTGGTCTTGCGCTCGCCGTTGGCGCCGACCCCCATCTCGGCCTGCATGCGCATGCCGAACTCGGTCGTCGACTCCTCGGTGTAGCCGCCGGAGACCTCGTCGCGGACGACGCGGCCCTCGTAGAGCTCGACCACGCGGCGCCGCATGTTGTCGACCATCTCGCGGTCGTGGGTGACGACGACGACGGTCGTGCCGGTCTTGTTGATCCGGTAGAGCAGCTGCATGATCCCGATCGAGGTGACCGGGTCGAGGTTGCCCGAGGGCTCGTCGGCCAGCATCAGCGGCGGGTGGTTGACGAAGGCGCGGGCGACGGCGACGCGCTGCTGCTCACCGCCGGAGAGCTGGTCGGGATAGTTGTGAAGCTTGGTCGCGAGGCCGACGAGGCGCAGGGTCGCCGGCACCTGCTCGCGGATTTCGTGACGGCTGGCGCCGATCACCTGCAGCGCGTAGGCGACGTTGTCGTAGACGGTCCGGTTGGGGAGCAGCTTGAAGTCCTGGAAGACCGTGCCGATGTTGCGGCGCAGCTGCGGGACCTTCTTGTCGGGCATCGCGCCGATGTCACGGCCGGCGATGTGGACGCTGCCCTCGGTGACGTCGAGCTCACGGATCAGGGTCTTGATCAGGGTCGACTTGCCGCAGCCGGTCGGGCCGACCAGGAAGACGAACTCGCCGCGGCCGATCGCCAGCGAGACGCGGTCGAGCGCCATGTGACCGCCCGGGTAGACCTTGGTCACGTCGTTCAGCTCGATGATCGGGGCGCGCCGGCCGCGCGAGCGCACAGGCTCGGGGGCGCGTTTCTTGTTGCGTCGGAGTCTCGCCATAGGTGAGGGGTGCCTTCTGCGAGAACAAGATGACTCCTGCGGAGTCTCGGTCGCGAAATTTTGCGCCCAGAAAAAGGGCGTTTGGCTCTAGGACTGGAGCGGAATCAGACGGCGACGAGGTCCGGACGGGCGCCGAGCGCCGCCTGCGGGTCGACGAGGACGACCACGTCGTCGATCTCCCGCGAGTGCATCACGTCGCCCGCGGCGGCGGCAAAGTCCGCGTCGCCGACGATCGTCTCGACCACCTCAAGGCCCGCGTCGCGCAGTGCTGCCGCCCCCCGCTCCGCCCGCCCGAGCGCATCGACCCAGTCCCCCACCTCGTCCAGCTGTTCCTTATGCGCCTCATAGGCCGAAAAGGAACAGTTGGGCGTGCTGCGCGGGGTTGCCGGGACGAGAAGCGTGAAACCGGTGCCATCGGCGCGGGGCCGCAGAGCGTCGACCATGATCGCCGGCTCGGCCTCCGGCCCCACGATCACCAACACGTTGCGCCTGTTCTTGGTCTCCTGCATCTCCGTTCTCCTATTCGTCAGAGGGTGCCCCCAGCCTTCACCCTGGACGTAAACGCCCAGCCAAGGTCGTCTGAGTGTTCCCTGAAGACCCTCTGGGGAAACCAACGGTCCGGTCCGGCCCAAGTTTGCGACGGACGGCTCATTGGACCGTCCCCCGTCAGCTGTTCCTTATGCGCCTCATGGGCGCATAAGGAACAGCTGACGGGGACGACCAAAAGGACGGGGCCCTCCCGTCCACGGCCCGGGGGGAGAGGTGGAGGGACCGTGCCGGGAGGGGTCACGGGAGCCTCACGACAGACGGACGGACCCGTCACCGAAGCGTGACCCCGTGACGAAGACGCCGGGGAGGTCACGCTTCCGTCCGTCTTCCCCAGGCGTCGCGGGTCACGCGAGGAGGCGCGTTCGCAGTTAGCGACAACATGTGTCGCTAACTGCGAACTCGGTCCGGGGCGGGGGCCTCAGGGGCCGGGAGGTGTGACGTCCCCGGCGTCTTCGTCACGAACCCTTGACGTCTTTCCCCGCGAAGCCTCACGTCCTGGGCGCCTCATGGGGGTCACAGCCTGCCAGGACCCCCATGAGGCGCCCAGGAGGTACCTCGGACGGCCGCAGGGGCCCGAGCCCCCCCTCGGACGGCCGCCAGCCCCACGAACCCCCGCCCGTCCCTTCCCCACCCCTACCCGATCGCCACCATGCGCTCGATCGGCACCTTCGCCGGCTCGGCGATCTCGGGGACGACGCTGACCTCGAACTTCATCTCCGCGAGCGAGTCGCGCAGCTTCGGCAGCGTGATCATCTTCATGTATTTGCAGAAGGCCATCCGGTTGGCCTCGATCAGGTTCGCCTTCGGCGCCGCCTGCTGGAGCGGGTAGAGCATGCCGTTCTCGGTGGCGACGATGAACTCGCCCTCCGGGTGCTCTTCGACATAGGTCTGCATGCCCGAGGTGGAGAGCATGTGGACGCCGGTCGTGTCGACGTCACCGGCCGCGACGTACTCCATCGCCTGGGTCGAGCAGCCGCACTCGGGGTGGATCAGGAACTCGGCCTCGGGATGTTCGGCGCGGGTGCGGGCGATGTCCTCGGGGCGGATGCCGGCGTGGACGTGGCACTCGCCGTCCCAGATGTGGAAACGGGAGCGCCGCTCGGGTTCGTCGGTGAGGCCGGTCTCGCGCTCGACGAAGGCGCCCAGCCACATGTCGGGGCCGAAGAGGATCTCGGTGTCGTCGCCGTGCTCGCGCCAGATGTGCTCG
>Ga0153956_1000853_pt1 | contig 31022 bp, 39 predicted proteins | sample TSFL040MetaG_FD_104704 | JGI IMG/M metagenome (GOLD analysis project Ga0153956, IMG submission 104704) | Attine ant fungus gardens microbial communities from Florida, USA - TSFL040 MetaG | ecosystem: Host-associated > Fungi > Mycelium > Unclassified | place: USA: Florida, Wekiwa Springs... | reverse complement strand
TCCAGTCTGATGGGCGTTCCCGCCACCGAAGCGCAGATCCGCGCGGAAGTGGCGCGCTTCCGGCGCACGCGCGACATCCATGTCATGCGCGGCGTGATGAGCGAAAACCTCGCGCATATGACCAGCAAGTCCGGCGCGCTGCTTCAGGCGCAGGGTATCTTCATCGCGGTCGCGACCTATCTGCTCTCGCAAGGCTGGCCACGGGTGCTGGCGCTGATCTCGATCTTCCTGCTCACCATCGCGGCGCTGGCCGTGATGACAAACCTGCGCACCATCTTCATCGGCCGCCCACCGCACATCGAAAACGACGAGGAAGCCGAGGTCGAGATCGTGGTGCAGACCTCGCTGCTAGCCGCCCGTCGCGGTATCTTCTTCAACGTCGCGCTTTACCTCACCTTCCTGTCGATCCTGCTGCTCGCCGTCGGTGCGGCGCTTCTCGAAGTCCAGCACTGACGCGCGCATAAGGGTTGGGCGGATTGCGCAAACCTTTCGCGCGCAGAGCCATGTTAGACACGCTCCATCGAGGGAGCGCTGTTCATGGATCACTATCACACCTGGTTCGACCTGAAGCCCGGCATCAAGGATGTGGACTTCGCGCGCAACATGGCGCGTTACATGAACCATCTCAAAGACAACAAGCTGATCGAAGGCTGGCGACTCACACGCCGCAAGCTCGGCTTCTCGCCACCCGAATGGGGCGAGTTCCATATTGTGATGGAGACGAAAGATCTGGCGCAGCTCGACGCCGCGTTCAATCATGTCTCCACGCGGCGGGAACCTGTCGAAAGCGCGCATTTCGGCATCAACGCACATGTCCAGAACTTAAAGATCGCGCTTTATCGCGATTTTCCGGACCCACATCGCCACGAAGGCGAGGAAAAGTTCTGAATTGCCCCAAAGCTGCCCCATTTTGCCGGGAATAACGCCCTTAGCAAAAGGAGGCAGATATGAACGAATTTTTCTCCAGCTCTCGTGGGCGCGCGGCGCTCGCCATTGCGGCGGTTGTGATCGTTGTGGCAGCCGGCGGCGGCTATTATTTCTGGTCGAAATCCTCGCCGGCCACCGGCACGCAGACCGCGTCGATCGTCGAAGCCGGCGTGTGTAAAGCTGTCGTTGCGCAGGCGCGCGATTACGGCGTGTTGCCGCCGGATGCGGAGAAGACCGGCGAGAAGTCGGTTTCCGATTCCGATCCCACCCGCGTCACTTGCAACGCGCAGGCCGACAATGCCACCTTCACGCTGATCGCCAATGTGCCGTGCGACGATGCGAAAGACGCCAACTGTCTCTTGCTGCAGAAGGTGACGAAGTCCGACGGTACGTCGCTCTACGACACGCAGAACATCTAGAGCAGCGCGATTCCTTCGATCACGAAGCCCAATCCGAACGCGACGCCGGCGGCGAATGCTGCCGGCGTTGCCGTTTGAAGCAGCGCCGCCAGCCCGAGTACGAGGGCTCCAATCAACAGCACCGCGGCCAAACCCGATCTCGCGCGGCGATACAAGATGTCCACGCCGATGAACGCGCCGCCGAACAGCGCCAGTGCTGCGCCCACTTGATAGAGCGGCTGGCCCGTCGCCGCCCCGATGCGGATCAGCAGCAATCCGATCACGCCAATGGCCGCGCCCGCTTTGCCCGGCTTGCCCGCCGCCATGCCAAAACCGATGAAGCCCAGGATGAGGAAAACATCGATCAGCACATAGAAAGTGTGCAGCGCCGCACCGTGCAGCGCATGTTCGAGCAATGGCTCGATCAGCCGCAAGATGCCGCCCACGATGGCCGCCAATGCCAGAATGTGAAATCCGCTGTGCCGTCTAGCCATGTGCCCCCAGAATCCCGATCGCATGCCGCGCGGCGGCAAGATAAACGGGATTCGGGTTCAGCGCATACTCGCGCAAACAGGCTTCCGTGAATTTGATGGCATGGTCGTCGGCGGTGTCCACCGCCATCGCGATCAGCCGGTAAGGCGTTTCCTCCGGCGCGGCGACCTTTCCGAAATCCGGCTTGGCTGTGCCATAAACGGAATACAGCGCAGCCCCTGTTTGCCATGCATAGCGCAGGCCTGCGCGCTGCGTATCCGCATCGAGAAATCCTTCCAGCGAGCGCAACGCCACACAGGCCGTCACGCCGTGGATAAAGGCGATGACGGTATAGGGATCATGCGCGTTCGCGAGAAAGACGCGCGTGAACGTCTCGGTGATCTCCGACAATGTCTTCGCCCCGCTCACATCGATCATGCCGATCACGGGCGCGAAGTCGGGAAAATCGTTCAGGCTTTTAAGGCCGGTGGTGAAGCCGCCCCGTGTCTCGCGCGCCGTGCCGGGCGAGAAGGGCACATGCGCAATCGCCTCGCGGGCCGGCATCGGCGTCCCCGCATAATCCGCCACCGGCAGCGTCGTGTAGTCGGCGGCCCACATGCCGAACGCATCGGCAAGCTCGCGCAGCCGCTCCGGCGTTTCTTGCTCGCTCATGCTGCGCACCGCATGGCCCGCGCGGATGATGCCATGCGCCGCATCGGAAGAGGCGCCGGGCGCAAGACGCGCCGTCCAGCGCGCGACGAAATCCTGCCAACCGGTTTTCGTCAGATCGTCGAACAGAAAAGCAGACCAGTCGAACGTCGCGCGATTGCCCAGCGCCGCTTTCCAATCGGCGATCGCATGCGATGCCGCATGGCGCGGCATCAATGTGTGACGCAGCGGCCAATTCTGCTGCAGCCATGGCATCACGGCATCGGAACGGCCCATCGCGGAAAGCGCTTCGGCCACCATCGGGCCATGATTGGTGAAGCCGTTGGAAAGACCGGGACCGTAAGCGCTCAGGAAGCGCAGCGCGGTATCCATCTGCGAATAGTCTTTGTGGGAAATCGCCATGGCGAAAAGCTATGGATGCAAACCCACACTTTCCATCTGCGCATTGGCCCAAATCGTCTCACGTTGCGATGAGCAGCTTTGCGTGGCGTTCATTGCCCTCTTAATTTTGCGGCATTTGTGCGCTGCGACATGCACTTGTCTGTGTGCAAACGCCGCAACCGCGCCGTTTGTCACCCCACTGTCACGCCCGGGGACTAACGCGGTTCCATTCCGTGGAGCGCCATCTACGGATCCTTGGAGGGCACAATCATGAAACGCAGTCTTTTGACCGCGCTTGCCATGTCGGCGGCGTTGGTGTCGGTACCCGCATCCGCAGCGTCGTTGAACGGTGCCGGCGGCACCGCGATCTATCCGGTGCTGCAAGTGTGGGCGCAGAACTACAACCAGAAAACCGGAACGGCCGTGAACTACCAAGCCATCGGCTCGGGCGGCGGCATCGCGCAGATCAAGGCCAAGACGGTCGATTTCGCGAATTCCGACAAGCCGCTGAAGCCGGATGAATTGGATCAGGCAGGTCTGGTGCAATTCCCGCAGGTGATCATCTCGATCGTGCCTGTCGTGAACGTGCCGGGCGTGCAAGCCGGTCAACTCGTGATCGACGGCAAGACGCTCGCCAAGATTTATATGGGTGAGATCACCAAGTGGAACGATCCGGCGCTCAAGGCGCTGAACCCGAAAGCAAACCTGCCGGACATGGCGATCACCGTCGTCCACCGTTCGGATGGATCGGGCACCACGTTCAACTTCACCAACTATCTCGGCAAAGCCGATCCCTATTGGCAGACGAAGGTCGGCTCCGACACATCGGTGGAATGGCCAGTGGGTCTGGGCGGCAAGGGCAATGCCGGTGTGGCAGCTTATGTGCAGCAGACGCAGGGCGCGATCGGCTATGTCGAATTCGCCTATGCGATCCAGAACCACATGGTTCACATGGACATGATCAATGCGGACGGCAAGCGCGTGAAGCCGACCATGGATGCGTTCCAGGCGGCGGCAGGCAATGCCGATTTCAGCAAGGTGAAGGATTTCTACCTCATCCTCACCAACCAGCCGGGCGCCAAGAGCTGGCCGATCACGGCGGCGACCTACATGCTGATGCGCAAGGATTACGACGCCAACAAGAACGGCGAAGTGCTGAAATTCCTCGACTACGCGCTGCATGACGGACAGGCCACTTCGCGCAAGCTCGACTATGTGCCGTTCCCGGCCAGCGTCGTGAAGCAGATTGAAGCGTCATGGACAGCAGAACTCGGCGCCTCGGCCTGGGGCGGCAGCAAGACGGCCGCGATGCACTGAGCCTCTCGCGTTCCTCTCGAAACTGGCCGGTGGAGAAATCCGCCGGCCTTTTTTCGTTCAGGCAAAGATGTGCAGCTGCGCATATTGCAACAGCAGCATCGTCTTGGCGTCACAGATGCGCCCATCCTGCATCATCGCCACGGCTTCGGCGAAGGGCAGTTCCAGCACTTCGATATCTTCGCCTTCGTCTGCCAGCCCGCCGCCTTTGCCGCTTTTCGACGCGGCATCGACCTCGCCCACGAAGAGATGGATCTTCTCCGTCACCGCGCCGGGGCTGGTGTAGCAGGCCATCACCTTGCGCACATTCTTCGGCGTGTAGCCGGTTTCTTCTTCCGCCTCGCTTTTGATGCGCGCTTCGGGATCGGCATCGTCCAGCAATCCGGCGGCGGTTTCGGTGAAGAGATCGCGATAACCGTGCATATAGAGCGGCATGCGGAACTGGCGCGTCAGGATCACCGTCCGGCGCTTGGGATCGTAGAGCAGGATCGTGCAGCCATCGCCACGGTCGTACACTTCGCGCGCGGTGCTGTGCCATGCGCCATTGGTGTGCCGCCACGCGAACTCCACCTTCTTCAGGATATAGTGATTGTCCGAAAGCGTTTTGATGCTTTCGATGCGCACGCGATCGCTGATATCCGTCATCGGCTTGCTCTTTGTTTACGCCGCATTATGTAAGCCATGCGGCGTCTGCTTGACAGCGGTTGCTCCTGCGCCAAAGTCTCCCCTCCTACACATCGGTGCGTCTTGGCGGATCTCGCGTTAGAACTCACAAATGTCACCAAGCGTTTTGGTTCCTTCACCGCGGTGAAGGATTTGAGCTTTGCGCTGCCGCGCGGGCGTATCCTCGGCTATCTCGGGCCCAATGGCGCGGGCAAGACGACCAGCATCCGCATGATGCTGGGGATACTTCTGCCCGATGAAGGCAGCGTGCGCATTCTGGGCGGCGAGGCGACCGGCCAGCGCGCGAAGATCGGCTATCTTCCGGAGGAGCGCGGCCTCTACAAGCGCATGCGCGCGGATGAATCCATCGCCTATATCGCCAGCCTCAAAGGCATGCCCCGCGCCGACGCGATGAAGAAAGCGCGCGCGCTGCTGGAACAATATGGCCTCGGCAAATTCGCCCGCACGCGCATCGAAGGCCTGTCGAAAGGCATGGCGCAGAAGGTGCAGCTTCTGTCCGCCCTCGCGCACGATCCGGATTTCATCATTCTGGACGAACCGTTCTCCGGCCTCGATCCCGTCAACCAGAAAGAGGTGGAAGATACGATCCGTGCGCTGGCGCAAGGCGGCATGACGATCCTGTTCTCCACCCATACCATGCAACATGCCGAACGGTTGGCGGACCAGCTTGTTGTGATGGCGCGGGGCCGCAAGCTGTTCGACGGCAATCTGGATGAAGCGCGCAAGCTGTTGCCGCGCCGCGCGCACATAGGCGCCGATGCCGATCTGTCTTTCCTCGTATCCTTGCCCGATGTCGCGTCCGTGCAGCCGCCGAACGGCAAGGACAACAACTGGACCATCGATTTGAAGGAAGGCGCGGAGGGCCGCGATCTTCTTGCTCAATGTTTCGAGCGCCGCGTGCCGCTGTCGCATTTCGATGTCGCGCCACCCAGCCTGCAGGACGTGTTTGTGAGCCTGATCGAAAGAGACCGCGCATGAACCGCATCTTTCTCATCGCCCGGCAGGAATTCATCAAATTCGTCACCCGGCGCGGGTTCCTTTTCACCTTGATCGGCGTGCCGCTGTGGATCGGGCTTGCGGCGATCGTTCCCAAGATGATCGCCTCCGGCGGCGATCAGGCCGTCTTCACCGTGATCGATCACAGCCATGGCTTCGGTCCGGAAATCGCGCGCACGCTGGAGCATGACAGTGCGCAGCATTTCATTCTGGTCAATGCGCCGAAGGCCCTCACGAACGCTTCGCCAAAGGATTTCGCGGCCGTTGCGGCGACCTATTTCAGCAAGCCGCACAAGGTGAATGCTGAGGGCGATGTCGCCAAGCTTGATGCTATCGTGGTGATCCCATCGGACTTCGGCACGCATCCCGCCGAATTCTGGTCCACTTCGGCAGAGCTACATTTGCGCGATTTCGTGCAAGCGACATTGACCAAAGCGCTCCGGCTGCGCGCGGCCCATAGACTGGGCGATGCGACAGCATCGGCCGCGCTGGATGTGGAAGCGAAACTGGCACCGCGCAATCCCACGGTCGTTTCATCATCCGGGGCCGGCGATATCGCAGGTGTTTCAGTGTCCGTCGCGATGGCAATCTTGCTCTTGATCGTGGCGATGATGAATTCCATGGCGCTGCTGCAAGGCGTCATCGAGGAAAAATCCACGCGCATGATCGAAGTGCTGCTGTCCTGCGCCACGCCGTGGGAGATCATCGGCGGCAAGATCGCGGGCGTCATCGCGGTGGCGTTGTTCACCATCGTGCTGTGGGTCACCTCTGCCGCGGTGCTGGGCTCGCTCTTCGCGCAAAGTCAGGCGGGCGTGATGATCCACGCGGCGCTCACCGCGCTCTCCAACCCGGTGCTCGCGGGGCTGATCGTTCTGTATTTCCTCAGCGGTCTTCTCATCTACGGCGCGATCTTCCTCACCATCGGCAGCATGAGCGCATCGCTGGCGGATGCGCAGGCCTATCTCGGCCCGTCGATGATGATCATCATGCTGCCCAATCTTTTCATCGCCGCGATCCTGAGCGCGCCCAACGGCACCTTGGCGACGGCGGCGAGCTATTTTCCGATCTACACGCCTTACATCATGCTGATGCGCGTGGGCTCGCATCCGCCCGCGATCGAGCTGGTGCTCACCGCATCGCTGTCCGTGGGCGTGGCGGCGCTCCTGATCTGGAAGGCCGGGCAAACCTTCGCCCGCCACGCTCTGACGACGGAGAAGCCGCCGCGTGTAGGCGCGCTTTTCGCCTGGATGAAGCGCCCTTAGTCACCCCTCCTTTAGAGGCACACAGTCTGGGCTTCCCTATACTGAGTGGCTGATTCCTCGGAGCATCAGGCTAGTCATGCCGAAGCCACAACGATTTTGCATCTACTGTGGCGGACCAAATCTCACGAAAGAACATATTTGGCCGGAATGGTTGCAACCTTACTTGGAACGCCGGGTAAATAGGCACGGTATTAATATCACTGTCGTAGAGCCCGGACGCATCAGTAGCCGCGTCGAAATGCGTGAAGGCGATTCTCATGCCCGCAAAGTCAGGCGAGTTTGCGAAAACTGTAACAGGGGCTGGATGAGCAAGTTACAGCAGATGGCTAAGCCGATCCTGCTACCAATGATTCAGGGTAAGGCGAACAGGCTTGATCGCAAGCAACAGAAGATCATTTCGGCATGGGCCACGATCACGGCGATGACTTCCGAGTTTGTAAACGACGAGTTCTCGGCGATACCGCAAACGGATCGTGACTCACTACGAGATAACCTTCGGGTGCCTAAAGGTTGGAGAATTTGGATTGGACGCTACCGCTGGGCCGAAGGCGTTGAGCGTTGGACACACCACGTCATGACATTAGCCGAACAAGGTTATGAAGGGCCGGCCGGCGAGCTTGGCCATCCAATGAATACGCAAACGACAACGATATGTGTCGGCCAGGATTTTATGGTTCATATCATGAGTTCTAGCGTCGATACTGGACAGAGCATTCTCCGCAGATGGAATTTCCCCGATCCAATTAATGCTTGCCTTCGGCAAGTTCATCCCGCCGCTGCTTCGGTTGTTAGGTGGCCGCCACCTCGTATCATTGCTCCAAAGGAGCTCTATTATATCGCCAATACATTCTTTGATCGCTGCGAGCGCCTTCTCTTGACTCAAGCAACTAATCGTATCGACCTGTGATCACATTCCTCCAGCAAAGCGATGCTGTAACGAAAAAGGCCACCCTATTCGGACGGCCTTTTCGAATTCGGATCGCGGCAGCGATTATTTCGGCAGCACGCCTTCGCGCTGCAGGCGCTTGCGCTGGAGCTTGCGGTAGCGGCGGATGGCTTCCGCGCGCTCGCGGGCGCGCTTCTCGCTCGGCTTCTCATAGTGGCCGCGCAGCTTCATCTCGCGGAAGATGCCTTCACGCTGCATCTTCTTCTTCAGGGCCTTGAGGGCCTGGTCGATATTGTTGTCGCGAACGATGATCTGCAAAGAAGGCTCCTGCCGGGTCTTAAGAGGCGCGGTTGATATCAGAAGGGTTTTGGCCTGTAAACCGTTGCATATCGCGGGGAAATAGAGGGCTGTGGAGGTCTTGATCTTTTCCAGAATGTTCTCTATATGTTCTCGTTTGGCCGGTGCCCGGCTGGAGTAGAAAGAGGGCGCAGGAGGGGGGAGGGGTACCCCCCATAAAATGAAAAACAAATAGGTGTGGTGGCGTGAGTCGGAGGCTCAAGATCTAGATGGCAATCCTGAAAATCGCCCGCATGGGGCACCCGGTTCTGGCCCAGACGGCCGCGCCGGTGGCCAATCCCGCCGACCCGGCGCTGCGCAAGCTGGTCTCCGACATGGTGGAGACCATGATCGACGCCAATGGCGCGGGCCTCGCCGCGCCGCAGGTCCATGTGCCGCTGCGAGTCGTGGTCTTCCAGGCCCCGGCCGAGCGCAGCGATCCGGGCCTCTCGGAAGACGAGAAGTTCGATCACACCGCGCCGCTGACGGTTTTGATAAACCCGGAAATTCAAATCCTGGGGCCGGAGCGCGAAGCGGGTTGGGAAGGCTGCCTGTCGATTCCGGGCCTGCGCGGCGTCGTCGAACGCTCCGCCCATATCCGCTACAGCGGCACCGATCTGGACGGCAAAAAGATTGAGCGCACCGCGCGCGGCTTCCATGCCCGCGTGGTGCAGCATGAATGCGATCACCTGGACGGTATTCTCTATCCCAGCCGCATGGAGAACATGGGCAATCTGATCTTCGAAACCGAAGCGAAGCATTGGATGAAAAACGAATGACCGCGCGCGCGAAGAAACCCGCCAAGGCGGTGACGCGCGAAGACGTTCTGCTCGCCGCGCTGAAGCACGCGCCCTTCGATGGCTTCACCGACACGGTTCTGGAACGCGCCGGAAAAGAGGTGGGCGCCAGCAAAGACGATCTGGTGCGTCTCTTCCCGGAAGGCCCGCTCGATCTGGTCGAAGCGTTCTCCGACTATGCCGACGATCAAATGGACGCGGCGCTGGCAAAGAAGAAACTTGCCGCGATGAAGATCCGCGACCGCATCAAGACGGCAGTATGGGCGCGCATCGATGCGCTGCGCCCACATAAAGAAGCAGCCCGCCGTGCCGGTGCGTTCCTCACCTTGCCGCCGCATGCCGCGACCGGCGCCAAGCTTCTCTATCGCAGCGTGGACCGCATGTGGCGCGCGGTCGGCGACACCTCGACGGATTTCAATTTCTATACAAAGCGCGCGATCCTCGCGGGCGTCTATTCATCGACCTTGATGCGCTGGTTCACCGATCAGAGCGACGATGAAGCAGAGACCAAAGCCTTCCTCGACGCGCGCATCGAGAACGTCATGCAGTTCGAGAAGTTCAAGGCGCAGGTGAAGGAGCGGACGAAAGATCTGCCATCGATTGCGGATATTCTCGGACGGTTTGGTTCAAGAACATAGTCCTCAACCGTCATGGCCGCCCTTGAGGCGGCCATCCATCCCGTGAGCATTGCGAGCGAAAGAGTTTTTTGCGACCGCAGACGCGGTCGCGATGGGTGGCCGGGTCAAGCCCGGCCATGACGGAGTCAAGAAGAGCGCGGCTTCAGATGGGTGATGTGCCCCATCTTCCGGCCCGCGCGGATTTCGCTCTTGCCGTAGAGATGCAGGCCGCCGCCCTTAGCGGCTAGCGCTTTCCAGTCTGCGGCTTCTTCGCCGATGAGGTTCTCCATCACCGCGTCGGAATGCCGTTCCGTCGAACCCAAAGGCCATCCGGCAACAGCGCGGATATGGTTCTCGAACTGGCTGGTGATGCAGGCCTCGATCGTCCAATGCCCGGAATTGTGGACCCGCGGCGCGATTTCGTTGACGAGCAACGTGCCGTCCTTCTGCACGAACAGCTCGACGCCGAGAACACCAACATAGTTCAAGGCATCGGCAATCTTCTTCGCGATGGCCTTGGCGTCGGCCACCTGTTTCGCCGTCAGCCGCGCCGGAACGACGGAGCGGGCAAGAATGTGGTTCTCGTGGATGTTTTCCGCAGGATCGTACGCCGCGAACTGTCCGTCCGCGCCGCGCACCGCGACAACAGAAGCTTCGAAGTCAAAGCTCACGAAGCCTTCGAGAATGGAAGGAACAGAGTTGAAGGAAGCAAAAGCTGCCTTGCACTCTTCGGCGCTTTTGACCTTCGCCTGTCCTTTGCCGTCATAGCCGAAGCGCCGCGTCTTCAGCACCGAGGGACCACCAATCCTGGCAAACGCAGCGGCCGCTTCGTCCACGGAATTCACAGCGGCGAACGGCGCAGTTTTCAGGCCAAGTCCGGTGACGAAACTTTTCTCGTCAAACCGGTCTTGTGCAACGGCGAGCGCCTTCGCATTCGGATTGGTCGGCTTGATGGTGGCGAGAACGGACGCCGCTTTCGCCGGCACGTTCTCGAACTCATAGGTTATCGTGTTGCAAACCGAAGCGAACTTTGCGAGCGCCGCTTCGTCTTCATAAGGCGCAACGGTATGCGCATCGCAGACCTGAAACGCCGGCGCATCTTTCTCGTCGGAATAGATGTGGGTCTTAAGGCCCAGTCGCGCGGCGGCCATCGCCAGCATCCGCCCTAGCTGTCCGCCGCCGAGAATCCCGATCGTGCCTCCCGGCGGTACGGGAGTGGAAAGGAGCTTCACATCGCTCATTGGTTGACAGGTGTGTCGGCGACGGAGTCGGTCAGCTTGCGCCGCCAATCGAGCAGGCGATTGGCAAGCTCTTCGTCGGAGAGCGCAAGAATTGCCGCCGCATGCAGAGCCGCATTCTTTGCACCGGATTCTCCAATGGCGAATGTCGCAACCGGAACGCCGCCCGGCATCTGGACGATAGACAGAAGCGAATCCATCCCCTTCAGCGCCTTGGATTCCACCGGCACGCCCAGCACCGGCAGCGTCGTCATCGATGCCGCCATGCCCGGCAGATGCGCCGCGCCACCCGCGCCAGCGATGATCACCTTCAACCCGCGCGACGCTGCGCCCTTGGCGTAGTTATAGAGCCGGTCCGGCGTGCGATGGGCGGAGACGATCTTGGTATCATGGGCAACGCCCAGCTTCTCCAGGATTTCGGCAGCGGCGCGCAGGGTGGGCCAGTCCGACTGGCTTCCCATGATGATTCCGACGAGTGGGGTCATGCTTCCTGCGGCGTCCAAAAGGAAGCGGCGGAGTATAGGCATGGAAAGCCCGGAGAAAAGGCCTCAAATATCGGCGTTAATACTTTGCTTACCGTATTCACCGCATTTTTAACCATCCGGGGCAGTGCTTCGGGCGGGGCTGAAACAATGAAGGTCGAACGGGCGGGAAGCGCCAAGAGCGCGCGCAGGTCGGCGGGATATACCCGCCGTGGCCAAGCCGTCGCGCCGCCGGCACCGCTGGCCCCCGTATCGGCCACTGTCCTTGGCATCCCCGACGAAGAATTTACGCCGCGCGTGCAGAACGCGGTGATGTCGCTGATGGGCGAAGTCGAGACCATGCGCCGCGAGTTGACCCAGACCCGCGAGAAATTGAACGAGATGGAGAAGGTCGCCGACCGCGATCAGCTTCTGCCGATCCTCAATCGCCGCGCCTTCGTGCGCGAACTCACGCGCTACATCTCCTTCGCTGTGCGCTATGGCACACCGGCAAGCCTTCTCTATTTCGATCTCGACGGTTTCAAGCAGGTCAATGACGGGCACGGCCACGCCGCGGGCGATGCTGTGCTGGAACATTTCGCCGATGTGCTGAGCACGAATGTCCGCGATACCGATGTCGTCGGCCGTCTTGGCGGCGACGAATTCGGCGTCATCCTCAGTCATGCCAACCAGGCGCAGGCGCAGTCCAAGGCGCAGTCTCTTGCCGAAGCCCTGCATGCGGTGCCCGCGAGTTGGCAAAGCAAAAAGATTCCGATCGGGTTTTCGTTCGGCGCGTTCGAGCTATCGTCGAGCGATAATGCCGATCTCGCTATCGCGCGCGCCGACGAAGCGATGTACGCGCACAAGCGCGCCGTCCGCTAACGCATAACTGCGTTAGCTTTCTCTTTTGCCGCGCAATTTATCCGTCGAACCGTTCGCCGGATTGCGCTTATGCGATAATATCCGGCAGCAGTTTGTCGTTGATCTGGGTGATCAGGTCTTTCAGTTGCAGCTTGCGCTTCTTCATGCGCGATAGCTGCAGTTGATCGTTCACACTCATGTCGGCCATTGCCTGGATCGCGGTGTCGAGATCGCGATGCTCCTGCAGAAGTTCGGCAAGCTTTGTGCGCAGCACCTGTTCTTCGGCGTCCGTCATGGTTTAGCGCTTCGGCTTCGCATTGCGCTTGCCTTTGACGAGATCCTCGCCCCAGCGCTTGGTGCGTGGCCAATCATGGCCCAGAAGATCGAGCGCCTTGCCGACGATGTTGTCGACGATGTCTTCCAATCCATGTGGCTCGGCATAGAAGGCCGGCACCGGCGGCAGGATGATCGCGCCCATTTCGGCAAGCTGCGTCAGCGAACGCAGATGTCCCACATGCAACGGTGTTTCGCGTACCATCAGGATCAGCGGGCGACGTTCCTTCAACGTCACGTCGGCCGCGCGTGTCAGAAGATTGGTCGTTACCCCGGTTGCGATCTCCGACCAGGTGCGCACGGAACACGGCGCGATCACCATGCCATCGGTTGGAAACGATCCGGATGCAATGGGCGCAGCGATATCGCCAATCGCATAAAGCTTGTCGGCTTTCGCGGCGACCTGCTTGGGCGTGAATTTTGTTTCATAGCCGATGGTCATTTCACCCGGCTTGGACATCACCAGATGCGACTCGATTCCGAGCTCGGAACAGGCTTCGAGCAATCTTATTCCAAAGGCCGCGCCCGACGCGCCGCTGAGTCCGACGACCAGCCGCGGTTCCCGCGCTTTTGCTGAATTTTTGCCCACCATTGCGTTCGTTTACAGCTTGTCAGGCATAGACGAAAGAGGCCGTGACAGACCCCCAACTTGGTGTTCTAATTTCTCTCCCTTCCAAGAGAGGTGCAGCATGGCACTACAGGGACACATTCAGGAGTTGTCCGAAAAGCATAAGAAACTGGAAGAAATGATAGAGATGGAACTGACCCATCCGGACTGGGATGAAGTCAGGATCCACGCTCTCAAAAAAGAAAAGCTTCGAATTAAAGACGAGCTCGAACGACTGCGAAGCAGCGTTCACTAATCTCCCCCCAACAGTACTATTCCGCAGCTTGCGGAACTTCCTCGCGGTCCAGGCGCATGATGAGCAGCGCTGCCAGCGCCAGCATCACGCCCGCCGCGAGGAACGCGGAGCCCGGGAAATAAACCGGCGTCGCCGGTCCCGTGAAATATGCGAACACGGTGGTCAGCAGCACCGGCGCCACGATCGAGGTGACGCCGCCGATGCTGGCAAGCGCACCTTGCAGCTCTCCCTGCTCATTGTCCGGCACATGTTTGGAGATGATGCCGTTGATCGACGGCATGGCCAGCCCCATCAATGCCCACACCAGCATCCACGGATACATCATCCAGCCCTGGGTCGCGAAAGCGTAACCGGCAAAACCGGCGGCGCCCGCGAGCAACCCGATGATCGCCGCATTGTGTTCGCCCAGTTTGGGGATCGCGATGCGGGTGAGGAATCCGAACACGAACGCCATCACGATGCCGAGGAACGCCAGCGCCCAGCCAAGCTGCGCCGTGTTCCAGTGGAATTTCAGATAGACGTAATAACTCCAGATCACCGGATTGGCGTCATGGGCCAAGCGCATAAGGATAAGGACTCCGATAAAGCCCAGCACCATGGGATAGCGCTTCAGCGCCATCAGCGATCCCACCGGGTTGGCACGCCAAAGCTCGAACTTGCGCCGCTTTTCCGGCGGTAGCGATTCCGTCATCACCAGCAAGCCGAACAATGCGTTGGCAACGGCGAGCGCCGCAGCCGCAAAAAATGGAATCCGAACGCCATATTGTCCGAGCAACCCGCCGATTGCGGGGCCGACAACGAAGCCGATGCCGAATGCTGCTCCGGTCAGCCCGAAATTCGCCGCGCGTTTCTCAGGCGGCGAGACGTCTGCGATATAGGCGTTGGCCGTGGTGTAGGCGGCGCCCGCGATGCCCGAAAGAATGCGGCTCACGAAGAGCCACCAGATCGTCGGCGAGATGGCCGTGATGAAATAGTCGAAGCCCAGAAACAGCAGCGAGACGATAAGAACCGGCTTTCGGCCAAAGCGGTCCGACAGGTTTCCGATCAGCGGCGAAAACAGGAAGAGCATCGCCGCGAAAGATGTCTGCAGCCAGCCGCCCCAGGCGGCGGAGGCACTCATCGCTGCGGCGTTGTTGGCGTAGGGGCCGGTCAGGTCTGCGATGATCTTCGGCGCCACCGGAATGATGATTCCAAGCCCTACCGTGTCGATGAACATGGTGATGAAAATGAACACCAGTGCGAACCGGCTGGCCTTGGCTTCTGTCATGGGACTCCCCTCGATTGCGGTGACAATAGGGGCAAGCGCAGCGTTGCGCTTGTAGGAAATTTCCCGCCGCGCTCACGGCGCAAAAGCGATCACACCATCGCATAAGCCACTGATTTTCTTAGACGCTTTGCGGTGGAACTTTAGCGGCGAACATGCATTAACTTTGGTGTGAGAGGGCACAATCGGGAGAGCAATAATGAAGAAGTTTCTTGCAGGTCTTGCGCTGTCTGCGGCGTTGGTGACCGGCGGTGCGGTCGTCACGGCGCCCGCGCAAGCTGCCGGCATCTATGTGAGCGTCGGTAACGGCCACCATCACCATTGGCGTCACCACCGCCATTGGCGCGGCTACTACTATCGCAACCGTTATTGGCAGCACCGCTACTGGTGCGATCGCCATCACCGCCGTTGGTGCTATCGCTAGCCCGATAGCCGGTGACATGAAAATCCCCTCCGCGCGTAAGCCGGAGGGGATTTTTTATGCTCGCGAGATCAGTGCCGTGCTTCGGCGGACTTGTCCGGCGTCGCTGGTGCCACTGCTGCCACGGGCTTGAACGGCGCGACAGTCGGTTTGCTCGATGTGGTCTTGCCGAAATCCGGCTTCAGATTGCCATCGATGAAGGCGCCGGATTCGATCTTGATATCCTGATGGCTGACATCGCCCGACATGCGCGCGGTGCCGGTGAGGATCACCTTCTTGGCTTCGATCCGGCCGTCGATCGTCCCCGCGAGTTCGACTTCATCGCCATAGACGGTGCCTTTGACCTTCGCGTTGTTGCCGATCTTCACGCCGACGCCGCGCACATCGCCATCGATCTCGCCATCGATCTGGATGTCTTCGGTGCTCTCGAGTTGTCCGGTAATCTTGAGGGCCTTGCTGATGACCGATGCCATGGATGCTCCTGTCTTTGCTGGGGGTGAAATCGGCTGGGCGTATGCTTGCGGGCGCGGCTGCTCTGGCGGCCTTGGCGTCTGCAGGGCATCGATGGCGGACGGTTTGGACTCCGCCGGTTTGTTGTCGTTGCGATTGAAGATCGTCATGGCTGGGTCTCCGGGAGTTGATCGAGCGTTTCGAAGAAATTGATGGGCCGCCAGGGCATGCGGCCGTCGAAATGCGCGCCGCGCGCCACCGTGATGGTGTTGTGGAAGATGCGCCCGTCGATATGCGCGGTTTCCTCCACGCTGACCGTGGGAGCGAAGATGCGTCCATTCAGTTGTCCGGCAACGACGACCTCACGGGCGACAATGTCGCCTTCGACGCGGCCGCCGGGAGCGATGATGAGTTTGAGCGCCGCGATCCGTCCGGCAACGAAGCCTTGGATGGTGAGTTCGCTTTCGATCTCGATAACGCCGCGGACCCGCAGGCCCGCGCCGAAATAGGAAGGCGGAAGGTCAATTCCTCCGCGCGCGGGCGCAATTCTGGCGTCGGATCGGCGCGACAGGGCGAACATCGACAATCCCGTTCAAGGTCCAGCCCCCGCCGCCCTTGGATGGATCATGACAGATCGGAGAGGTCGGGCAAGCACTTATCGCGGACGTCCATGACAGATTTTCGAAATCATGGGTTGTGCGAGTCACCCCATGTTAAGAAATATCTTTTGTCCGCTCGCGCAGTTTGAATTTCTGCATCTTGCCGGTCGAGGTCTTGGGAATTTCGGCGAAGACCACAAACCGCGGACATTTGTAGCGCGCCAGATTGGCCTTGCAATATTCGATCAATTCCTCAGCTGTGACATTTTCGTGGCCGGGCTTCTTTTCCACGAAGGCGCAAGGAGTCTCACCCCATTTCTCGTCTTCCTTCGCCACCACCGCCACGAACATCACGGCAGGATGCTTGAGCAGCGTATCCTCGACCTCGATGGAAGAGATGTTCTCGCCGCCGGAGATGATGATGTCCTTGGAGCGGTCCTTGAGCTGGATGTAGCCGTCGGCGTGCATCACGCCCAGATCGCCCGAATGAAACCAGCCGCCCGCGAAGGCGTCCTGCGTGGCTTTCGGGTTTTTCAGATAGCCCTTCATCACGATATTGCCGCGGAACATGACTTCGCCCAGCGTTTCGCCATCTGCCGGCGTCGGCTCCATCGTTTCGGGATTCATCACGGTCAGCGCATCGAGCGCATGGTAACGAACGCCTTGGCGCGCCTTCTTCGCGGCGCGGCCACCCTTGTCGAGTGCATTCCAATCGTCTTTCCACTCGTTCACGACAGCGGGACCGTAAGTTTCGGTAAGGCCGTAAACATGCGTGACGTTGAATCCCGCATCGGCCATGCCGGCGAGCACGGCTTCGGGAGGCGGCGCGGCGGCGGTGATGAACTGCACCGTCCAGGGGATTTGTCGCTTCTCGCTTTCCGGAGCGTTTATGACCGTGCTCATCACGATCGGCGCGCCACACATATGCGTGACCTTGTGCTCGACGATGGCGTCATAGATCGCTTTCGCGCGCACCCAGCGCAGGCAGATATGCGTTCCGGCCACAACGGATAGCGACCATGGGAAACACCAGCCGTTGCAATGAAACATCGGCAAGGTCCAAAGATAGACCGGATGGCTGGGCATGTTCGCGGCGATCACATTGCCATAGCCCATCAACGCGGCACCGCGATGATGGAAAACGACGCCTTTGGGATTGCCGGTGGTGCCGCTGGTATAGTTGAGCGAGATGGCATCCCACTCGTCGCCGGGCATGACCGGCGCAAAGTCCAAATCGCCGCCCGTCACGAAGGCTTCGTAGTCGATCTCGCCGAGCTTCTCGCCGGTTTGCGGAAATTGCAGATCGTCATAATCGATGACGGTTGGTTTGACCTTGGCGAGCTTCAGGGTTTCTTTCACGGTGGATGCGAATTCGCGGTCGGTGATCAGGACCTTGGCTTCGCCGTGATCGAGGATAAAGGCGAGGGCAGCGGCATCGAGCCGTGTGTTGAGCGTGTTGAGCACCGCGCCCGTCATGGGAACGCCATAATGCGCCTCCAGCATCGGCGGTGTGTTGGCAAGCATCACCGCGACGGTGTCGTTCTTGCCGATGCCGCGGCGCGATAGCGCGGAGGCAAGCTTCTTGGAGCGTTCGAAGAATTGCGCATAGGTGAACCGCTGCTTGCCGTGCACGATCGCGACACGATCCGGAAAGGTTTTTGCCGCGCGCTCCAGAAAGGTGAGCGGCGTGAGCGGCTGATAGTTCGCGGCGTTACGATCCAGATCCGTATCGTAGGGGCTGCGGCCGAGAGCTGGTTTCAACCTCTGCGCCAGGCGCAACGCCGCGGCCGCGCCACGCCGCACGAAGCCCTTGGGCTTGCGCGCCGCGCGCAATGGCGCGGGTTTGGGCGCGCTGCGCGCAGCGGCTTTGGCCGGCTTCGCGCGCCTTTTGGCGGGCTTCTTCGCCGCCTTGCGTGTGACCTTTTTTGTCTTTGCCGGTTTGCGGGATTTGCCCGCGGACGCGCCCGTCCGCTTTCCGCCCTTGCGCACTGCCATGTCTGAATGCCCGAATTTCGACCGGCGCGGAGGCTAGAGAAATGGTGAACGCCCATCAAGGATTCAACAATAGACGGGGCCATATAGTGTTGCTAGGACAGCCCCCGGAAGCGCGCAGGTAATCTGAATGGCGAATGGTGTCGAAGCGACTGCGCGGTGGAACCCGCTCCGTGGGATTTACGCATGGGTCATGCGTCAGGCCGAGGGGCGTTTCGCCTGGGGCGTGATGGCCGCCATCGCGTTCGCCGAAAGCTCCTTCCTGCCGATCCCGCCAGATCTGATGCTCATCCCGATGACGCTGGCCAACCGCAAGCGCGCGTTCTGGCTGGCGGCATGGTGCACCTTCTGGTCGGTGGCGGGCGGCATGCTGGGCTATGCCATCGGCTCGCTGCTTTATGATTCCGTCGGCAAGTGGCTGATCAATGCCTATGGCATGGGCAGCGACATGGAAGCCTTCCGTATTGCCTACAAGCATTGGGGACCGTGGATCGTGCTGATCCAGGGATTGACGCCGATCCCTTATAAGCTGCTGACGATCTCCTCCGGCTTCGCGGGCCTCAGCCTGCCGTTCTTCATGCTGCTGTCCGTCATCACGCGGGGTGTGCGCTTCTTCGGCGAGGCGACGCTGCTCTATTTCTTCGGCGTGAAGGTGAAGGAAATTCTCGACAAATATCTGGAAGTCGCGCTGATCGTGTTCCTGGTGCTGGTGGTGGCCGGGGTGTTCCTGGCACGTTACGTTTTCGGCGCGACGTTCTCCTGACACCGCTGTCGTAAAAAAGCCCAGCTTTGCCTATCCTCTGCGCGCGCTCTCGCCGTGAGAGTCGCTTTTTCGCGCGCGCCTGATGACAAACGCTTTCCGTTCCGTCGCCGCCATCCTGTTTTCGACGCTCATCTTCCTGATGGGCGCCGGCCTGCTGACGACGCTCATTCCGGTGCGGGCGCATCTGGAAGGCTTTTCGGATTTCTCCCTCGGCCTGATCGGCTCCTTCTATTATGTCGGCTTCATGCTGGGCTGTTACACCGGACCGCGCCTCTTCGCGCGCGCAGGCCATAGCCGCACCTTCGCCGTTGCTGCGGGCTTGGCGACCACCGCGACCTTGCTGCAGGCGCTGAATGTGAGCGAAGTGTCGTGGATACTCACGCGCGGGCTTTTCGGCTTCGCCGCTGCGATGCTCTACATGACGATGGAAAGCTGGCTCAACGATCGCGCCACCAACGAAACGCGCGGCCGCATCTTCGCCTCCTACATGGTGGTGAACTATCTGGGCCTAATGCTGGGGCAATGGCTTTTCGTCACCGGGCGGCCGTCCAGTTTTTCGCTCTTCTCGCTGGCCGCGATCTTCTACGCGCTGTGTCCGATTCCCGTGGGCCTCACGCGCACGCCACAGCCGGTGACATCGAAGATACCAAGGCTCAATCCGCTCAAGATCTTTCGCATCTCGCCGGTGGGTGTCGCGGGCTGCATTGTTGTGGGCTTTGCGAACGCAGCGGTGTGGGTGTTCGCACCGGTCTATGCGCAAGACCACGGCATGACGCGCGGTTTGCTGGCCGCGTTCATGGTGGCGTTCACCTTGGGCGGTGCGCTCAGCCAGATGCCGGTGGGGCGTCTGTCGGATCGCATCGACCGGCGCTATGTGATCGCGGGGGTGACGCTTGCGGCGGCGACAGCAGGCATCTGTCTCTATTTCTTTGGCGGACAGAGCCCGACGCTGACGCTGATACTGATCGGCCTCTTCGGCATGTTGAGTTTGCCGCTCTATGGCCTTTCGGTGGCGCATACCAATGACCGCTTGCCGCGCGAGAGCTTTGTGGAAGCGTCGGCCACGCTACTCTTGATCAATGCGATCGCCTCGGCCTTCGGCCCGGTACTCGGTGCATTGGTGACGACACGGTTCGGAACCGCGTCGTTGTTCCTCTACACGGCCTTTTTTCATCTCGCGATGCTCATCTTCACGCTCGCGCGCCTGCGCATGAAGGAAACCGCGCCCGATGCGTTGCGGGAGCCGTTCGAGCCGATGCCATTGCAAGCGGCTTCGCCCGGCGTGGTCGAGCTCGATCCCCGCGCGCCGTGACAAAAAGAAAAGGCCGCCATGCCGGCGGCCCTTTCGCTTTCGACAAAAGATGTTCGTTTAATCTTGCTCCAGCTCGCTCGACAGATTGTAACTGTCGTCGGCCGGGGCGCCTTCATCCGGGTTCGTGGATTCTTCGGCGGCAGGCGCCGGTGTCGTGCCCGTGGTTTCGGAGAGCGGCTTCAAGGTTGCACCCTTGCGCGCGGCGCGCTTGGCGGCGCGTTCGCGTTTGGCGTTGACGCGCGTGACGGCAAGATCCAGCTCAAGCTGCGAACATAGGCCCAAGGTCACCGGATCGACGGCCTTGATGTTCGTCGCATTCCAGTGCGAACGCTCGCGGATCTTGGTGATGGTCGCTTTGGTCGTGCCGATCAGCTTGACGATATCGGCATCGGCGAATTCGGGATGGTTGCGGATGATCCAGTAGACGGCATCCGGCTTGTCTTGGCGCTTGGAGACCGGCGTGTAGCGCGGCACCTTCTTCACCTTCACCGGCGGCATCTTGTATTTCGAGATCGCCATCTTCAGGCGCATCTTCGGGTTCTTCTCGGCTTCCTCGATCTGCTCGCGCGTGAGCTGGCCGGACGACACCGGGTCCTGGCCCTTGATGCCCTTGGCCACGTCTTCGTCGGCGATGCCTTTCACTTCGAGCGGATGCAGGCCGCAGAAATCGGCGATCTGTTCGAAGGTGAGCGAGGTGTTGTCCACCAGCCAGACGGCGGTGGCTTTGGGCATCAGCGGCTTTTGCGGTTCGGCGGCCATGACAAAATTCTTTCCTTTCCCGGGCGGCCCTTCCGGGTCCGTCCCTTCGCTCGATTGTTCCAATTTTCGAGGAAGGCCGGTGTTTTAGCGGCTAAAGCACCGGTGGGAAAGAGGATTTTTGAAATAATCGGAAAGGCAGGCTTTCCGGCTATTTCTTTGCCCGTTCGATGCCTTCGGCCACGAGCTTGACCGCAGCGTCCGCATCGATCCAGTGGCCGATGCGCGTCCATTTCGACGGCTCCAGATCCTTATAGTGCTGGAAGAAATGCTCGATCTGCTGGCGCAGGATTTCCGGCAGATTGGCGTAAGACCGCACGCCGGTGTGGTAGGGATGCAGATCGTCCACCGGCACCGCGACAACCTTCTCGTCCGGTCCGGCCTGATCTTCCATCACCAGCGCACCGACAGGACGGCATCGCACGACCGCGCCGGGGATCACCGGCACGGCGGAGATGACGAGCACATCCACCGGATCGCCATCTTCCGACAGCGTGTGCGGCACGAAGCCATAATTGCCCGGATAGAACATGGCGGTGTGCAGGAAGCGATCGACGAACAACGCGCCGGACGCCTTGTCCATCTCATATTTCACCGGCAATCCGCCCGCGGGAATTTCGATCACAACATTGATGTCATGCGGCGGGTTTTTGCCGGCGGGAATTTGAGAGAGATCCATGGCGTCCTCACATGGTGAGCAGGATTTTTCCGATATGCCCGCTGCCCCTCATCTTCTCATGCGCCTTTTGCGCGTCGGCGAGCGGGAAGGTGGAATCGACGATGGGCTTGATCTTGCCCGCCTCGATCAGCGGCCAGACCTCTTTTAGCACCACATCGCGGATCGCGCCTTTTTCTTCGTTGGAACGCGCGCGCAATGTTGTCGCAAGCAGCGACAGGCGCTTCATCAGCATGGGCGCGAAGTTCACGCTGGCCTGCATGCCGCTCATATACGCGATATTCACGATGCGGCCCCAGATCGCAGCCGCGCTCATATTGCGCTGGATGTATTCGCCGCCGACCATATCGAGGATGACGTTCACGCCCTTCTCGCCGGTCTCCTTTTTTACGATCTCAACGAAATCCTGTTCCTTGTAGTTTATGGCATGGCCGCCGAGTTTTTCGATCACGGCGCATTTCTCCTTGCTCGCAGCGGTGGAGAAGGTCTTATGGCCGCGCGCGACGCAAAGCTGAATCGCCGCGGTGCCGATGCCGCTGGTGCCGCCATGGATGAGCACCGTTTCGCCGGGTTTCAGCCGCGCGGCATCCATCAGATTGGTCCAGACGGTGAAATGCACTTCCGGCAGCGCCGCAGCATCAACGACGCTTACACCTTTGGGCACCGGCAGTACCGATTTCGCCGACGCCACGGCATATTCCGCATAGCCGCCGCCGGGGATGAGCGCGCAAACCGCGTCGCCTTTTTTGAATTGGGTGACGCCCGCGCCGAGTTCGACGATCTCGCCGGAAACCTCCATGCCCAGCGTGTCGGGGGCGCCGGGCGGCGGCGGATAACGGCCTTCGCCTTGCGACATGTCCGCGTGATTGAGGCCGGCGGCGCTGACCTTGATGAGAACTTGGCCGGCTTTGGGCTGCGGCGTGGAAATCTCCGCCACCACAAGGCGGTATCCCTTTCCCGGATTCTCGATGGCGATAGCCTTCATGACGACATCCGCTTTGAACCGCGAACGTCGTATCAGCGGGGACGCCGTGCGTCCAATTCAGCCTTTGCGGAACGCTTTTTCCAAGAGATCAGGTTCCACCGCGAGCGGGACTTTGCCGGTGGTCGCGTAGACATAAAGGCTGGCGCGGAACACACCGCTTAACGTGCTCAATACGGCAAGCAGCGCGAGAAAATAGACGAGCGCGGCGCCGCCGCCGAGCACGAGCTTTGGCATGTGCGCCGCAGAACTGTCCGCATTCACGAACCAGATCAGAAAGAAAATGGGAACCAGCGCGAGCAGGAACAGCAAGACGAATCCGGTCTCGACACCGACGGCCTTTCCCCAGTTGCGCTTCACCAGATCTTTCGAGCGTTCGAACGCAGCGATGGGGCCTACATCCTCGGCCACGAGAACGGGGATGACGAAAAAGGTGATGACGCTCCAGCTCATGCTCAGCGCGGAGCCGAAGATCGCGCCCAGAAATCCCAGCTTGCGCAAAAGCCCCTGCACCGTGGAGAGCGCAAATCCCACGACCGTAGAGAACAGCACCCAGGCGAATAGCTGCGGCAGACGGCTGACCGCACCCGCGAGACCGCGCCGCAACGATACTTCCCGCCCCGCAAACCCATCCAACACGCAAAGAACCAGGGCGGCGTTGAAGAACGCGCCGATCGAGCCGAGAGCAGCTACAACGCCGATATAGCCCAGGGCAAAGAAAATCCCATTGGAATGGGCGGCTTCTCCGAGGCTCATGCCGACACCGAAGAAAGATACCGCCACCAACGATGCGGTCAGACCCAGGATCGGCAGAGCCAGAAGTTTCGGATGCTGCGCGAGCACCTTCGCACTTGCACCCGCAACGGCCAGTCCGCGCCGTGTCTGCTCCAGCATGGATGCTCCCCTCTTCGACGCGTTTATCTTACCGCAGCCCGGGGATCGCGTCATGCGGCCCTTGCAACCGCGAGGTTAAGAGTTGGAGAATTGGTCCCGTCAGAACAGGGTCAATTCCATGCCGATCGATCCAGAGGAACTTCTGCCGCGTAAGAAAATGCCGGAGATCGTTTTGGGGCAGGACCTCTCAACCATGTCCGAACATGAACTGGTTGCGCGCATTGCGGCATTGGAAGAAGAAATCGCGCGTTCGCGCGATGCAATTAAAGCAAGACAATCAACGAAGTCCGCTGCCGACGCATTCTTTCGAAAGAATTAGCGTTACGACGAAACCATGCGCCGTTCACCACGTCTGGCGCAGCGAATTCAGCAATCCTTAATTCGCCGCGTGTGAATTGTCGTTCTGCAATCGTGCATAAGCGTTGCGCGAATGCCACCGCCCGATTGGTTTATGTGCAGGCATCCACTGCTGGTCGCTTGCGTTGATCCATGGGCTTGATAGTTTTCGCCGATAAAGAGGGGACGGGTGCGAATGTCGCTTACCGATCAAGACGAAGAAATCATCGGCGGCGTTACCCCGCAAAGCTTCACCGGTTCGGCGCTTTTCGAAAAGACCTTCGATGAAGGCATGTCGCTGGTCGAAGAAACCGCGCGTTATCTGGACGGCAAGGGCCGCGAAGAATCCAAGGATCTGCCGCGCAAGGCCGCGCTTCTCTATGCGGGCGAGAGCATGCGCGTGACAACGCGCCTGATGCAGGCGGCGAGCTGGCTTCTCGTGCAGCGCGCCGTGCATGAAGGCGAGATGGATGCGGAGTTGGCGGCGGGCGATCGCTATCGCCTTGGCTCCAAAGAGATTTGCCTCGGTGGCCGCGAAGACGGCACCGACCTTCTGCCCAAGACACTGCAGGATCTGCTGGAGCGCAGCGACAATCTCTATCGCCGCATCGCGCGGCTGGACGATGTGTTGTTCCGCGGCGGCGCTGCCGATCTCGGCGTGCAGACGCAGATCAGCCGCCTCGAACAGGCGTTTGGCAAACCGAATTAGAGAAAACCCGATAAGCGCAAAATGCGGACGCGTCCTCGCGCCCGCCGCTGCTTATTTCTTGACGTAATCACCGAAGCGCTTGTTGAAGCGCGTCAGACGGCCGCCGCGGTCCATGAGTTGCTGCTGGCCGCCGGTCCAGGCCGGGTGCGTGGTCGGATCGATGTCGAGCTGAAGCTTCTGGTCCGGCTCGCCCCAGGTCGTACGCGTCTTGTAGGTCGTGCCGTCGTTCAGCACGACGTTCACGAAATGATAGTTGGGGTGGACGCCCTTTTTCATGGCCAAAAACCTTCAAAACCCGTCTGGAAGCCGGGGCTTATAGAAGAAGGGGCGGGGGCTGGCAAGATCGTTGGAAAACTGGCTTTGCCAGCGGCGATAGGCCTAGTTCTTGGGCCTTCGGGGGTGGTTTATAGGGGACGGGAACCCCAGATACCGAGCCATGTCACAAGCGGGCCAGGAATACAGCGAACAAATCCAGCATCTGGCACAGGGCCGGGCCAAAGGGCGCTCGCTCCGCCCGCTGCGGGCGCTGTTTCCGTTCCTGAAGCCGTTCCGTTGGCGGATTTTGGCAGCGACGCTGGCGCTTATCGTTTCTTCGGGAGCGATGCTGGTTCTGCCGGCTGCGCTGCGCTCACTGATCGATCGGGGCTTCAGCGCCGATCAGATCGAAGCGATCTCGCATTATTTTCTTCTTTTCATCGCGGCGGCCGGCGTGCTCGGCATCTCGACCGCCATCCGCTTCTATTTCGTCACATGGCTGGGCGAGCGTGTAATCGCGGATCTGCGCAAAGCGGTGTTTGCGAATGTCATCGGCTTGTCGCCCGTGTTCTTCGAGGTGACGCGCACCGGCGAAGTGCTGTCGCGCCTGACGGCGGATACGACGTTGATTCAGACTGTGGTCGGATCGTCCGTATCGGTGGCGGCGCGCAATTTTGTGATGTTCGTCGGCGGGCTCATCCTGATGTGCGTGACATCGCTGAAACTGACTGGCCTTGTGACCGGCGCGGTGGTTCTGGTGATGATTCCGCTGATGTTGTTCGGCCGGTGGGTGCGTACCCTGAGCCGTAAAAGCCAGGATCGCCTTGCGGATACGTCCGCGCATGCCAGTGAAACGATCAACGCCGTGCAGACGGTACAAGCGTTCACGCATGAAAACATCGAGCGTGCCGAATATGGTCACGCGGTCGAGCAGTCTTTCGACGTCGCGATCCTGCGCACGCGTGCCCGCGCGGCGATGACGGCGGTGGTGATCTTCGCCGTGTTCGGCGCGATTTCGGCGGTCGGCTGGGTCGGCGCGCAGGATGTTGTCCGTCATGCGATGACAGCCGGCGAATTGGTGCAATTCATCTTTTACGCGGGTATCGTGGCAGGCGGCGTCGGCGCGTTAAGCGAAACCTGGGGCGATCTGCAGCGTGCGGCAGGCGCGTCGGAACGGTTAAGCGAACTTCTGACTGTCGAGCCCGAAGTGAAAGCGCCCGCGCATCCAAAAGCGCTGACAATGCCCGCGAAAGGCGCCGTGCGCTTCGACAATGTGACCTTCCGTTATCCCGCGCGGCCCGATCACAAGGCCCTTAACAGTTTCTCGCTCGATATCCGGCCGGGCGAAGCCGTGGCGCTGGTGGGACCGAGTGGTGCGGGCAAATCCACGGTGTTCCAGCTTTTGCTGCGCTTCTTCGCACCGCAGGATGGCGCGATCCTGTTCGATGGTATCGATACGGGTGAGCTCGATCCCGTCGCGCTTCGCCACAACATCGCACTGGTTGCGCAGGATCCGGTGATCTTCTCCGGAACGATTGCCGACAACATCCGCTATGGCCGCCCCGAGGCGAGCGACGACGATGTTCGCCGCGCCGCCGAAGCCGCGGTCGCCAGTGAGTTCATCGAACGTCTTCCCGATCTTTATCAGACGCGCGTCGGAGAACGCGGTATGACCTTGTCCGGCGGCCAACGCCAGCGCCTTGCCATTGCGCGCGCGATATTGCGCGACGCGCCACTACTGTTGCTGGATGAAGCGACAAGCGCGTTGGATTCTGAAAATGAGCGCCTGGTGCAACAGGGGCTCGCCAATCTCATGGCGGGCCGGACCACCATCGTCATCGCGCATCGCCTTTCCACGATTCAGAAGCTCAAGCGCATCGTGGTGATGGAGCATGGACGCATTGTGGGCGAGGGCAGTCATGCCGAACTCGTTGCCGGCGGCGGTCTTTACAAGCGACTGGCCGAGCTGCAATTCGCCAGCGGCATGGCGCTTGCCGGTTAGAGCCCGATCGCGCCGATTTTCCAAAAGCGCGTCGCCATCAGGCCGATCAGATAAAGCGATCCGAGCGGGGCGAAGAAGATGAATGTCAGCGGCCACAGATTGGACTCTTGCGACAGCGCATAGAGACTCCACGCAATGGTGGGCAAAGCCCCGATCAGCGGCACCATCGCGGCGATGCGCCAACCGTCCTTGAAGCGCCATAAGGTCAGCGGCTGCAACACGAAATAGCCCGGCACCATCACCGCGAAGGCGAAGTCGAACACAAGATCGAAAGCGTCCATCGCGATCTCCCCGTCGCAAGGCGCACATCCTGCGCTGCAATGCCTAAGAAGCCGTTGGAAAATGGTCGCGATTTCCAGCTTGACTAATCAATAACTATTGAGTTATGGATTATGCATGCAGCATATGGCCGATACGCTCTTCAAATCCCTTTCGGATCCGACCCGCCGGGCGATTTTCGAGAGTCTGACGCGCGATGGCGAGCAGACGGTATGGATGCTGACAGACCAGTCCGGCATCTCGCAGCCGGCGGTGTCGAAACATCTGGGTGTCCTGAAAGCGGCGGGGCTTGTGCGCGACCGGCGCGAAGGCCGGCAAACCCATTACAGCGCCGATCCGAAAGGGCTGAAGCCACTGATCGACTGGACAAGCCAGATGAGCAGCTTCTGGCAGAAAAAACTCGACGACCTTGAAGACCTGCTGAACAGGATGGATCAATGACCATGTCCGCCACCGAAACACGCTCCGTCGTTATCGAACGGCAGATACCGCATGCACCGGAGAAGATCTGGCGTGCGCTGACGCAGCCGCATCTCATCGCCGAATGGCTGATGAAGAACGATTTTGTGCCTGCCGTCGGCCATCGTTTTCAGCTTCGCGGCGATTGGGGCCATGCCGATTGCAGGGTGCTGGAGATCGAGCCGAACAAGACGCTGTCCTACACCTGGGACGCGATGGGGCTGGAAAGCGTGGTGACGTTCACGCTGGCGCCGTCGGCCACTGGCACGCATCTGCGCGTGGAGCAGGCGGGCTTCCGCAAGGATCAGGCACAGGCGTTCGCCGGCGCGAAATATGGCTGGGAGAATTTCCTGGGCAAACTGGAACAGCTTGTCGCGCGGGAAAATTGAATCCGCTGGAGGGAGATATCGTGAACTGGAATTTCTGGATTCGCCAAACGCATCGCTGGTTGTCGATCATCTTTACGCTAACCGTCATCGCGAATTTCGCCGTCCGTGTGCGAGGGGAACCTCCCGTCTGGGTGACCTATTCGCCGCTGTTGCCGCTCTTCCTGCTATTGTTCACGGGGCTGTATATGTTCGTATTGCCCTATGTCACCAAACAGAGCGGCAGCGGCCATGCCTAAGGCTCCGACAAAAAAGAGCAGCGCAAAAGACGCGAAGAGCGACGCTTCGAAGCTGATCGATGCGCGGATAAAAGAGCTGGGCGATTGGCGGGGCGAAATGCTTGCGCGCATTCGAAAGATCGTCAAACAGGCCGATTCTGAGGTGGTGGAGACCTGGAAATGGCGCGGCGTTCCTGTGTGGGAGCATGACGGCATGATCTCGACCGGAGAAACGCACAAAAGCGTCGTGAAGATGACTTTCGCCAAAGGCGCTTCGTTGAAAGACCCGTCGCGTCTTTTCAATTCAAGTCTGGACGGCAATGTCCGGCGCGCCATCGACTTCCACGAAGGCGACAAGGTCAACGAGAAAGCCCTGAAGGCGCTCATTCGCGCCGCCGTCGCCCTCAACACATCCAAAGCCAAATAAAAAGGGCGCCGCTGACGGCGCCCTTTTCATATTCGATGTCGTGTGGTTTACGCCGCAACGATCTCTTCGCCATCCGGATCGCGCAGCACATAACCGCGGCCCCAGACGGTTTCGATGTAGTTGTCGCCGTTCGTGGCGGCGGCCAACTTCTTGCGCAGCTTGCAGATGAAAACGTCGATGATCTTCAGTTCCGGCTCGTCCATGCCGCCATAGAGATGATTGAGGAACATCTCCTTGGTAAGGGTCGTGCCCTTGCGGAGCGAAAGCAGCTCCAGCATCTGATATTCCTTGCCCGTCAGGTGCACGCGGCTACCGTCGACTTCGACCGTCTTTGCATCCAGATTGACAGTGAGCTTGCCCGTCGTGATGACCGACTGGCTATGTCCCTTGGAGCGGCGCACCACCGCGGCGATACGCGCGACCAGCTCGTCCTTGTGGAAGGGCTTGGTCATATAATCGTCAGCGCCGAAGCCCAGCGCTTTGACCTTCGCTTCGACGATGGCGTTGCCCGAGAGAATAAGGACGGGCGTCTGCACTTTCGCGAGGCGCAGGCTCTTGAGAACCTCGAAGCCGCTCATATCCGGCAACTGCAGGTCGAGTACGATGATGTCGTAATCGTAAAGCTTACCGAGATCGATGCCCTCTTCGCCGAGGTCCGTCGTGTAGACGTTGAAGCCCTCGCTCCGCAGCATCAACTCGATGCTGCGCGCCATGGCGCTGTCGTCTTCGATCAATAATACGCGCATCTCAAATGCCCCCCTGAGGGTCTGCCGTGGTTAACGGATTGCGAGAAGGTAAGCGGAATTGGTTAACAACCGCTTTAACCTCTTCCCCGGATTCATCTCCCGCCAAGGCGGCCTAACCGATTTTCACCATGGGGCGGCCATCCCCTTGATTCGATTTGTTAAGTTTACCGCGACTTAAATCCTTTCCCGCAAGATGTCAGCAGGAGCCCGGAATTTTCATCCGGCCGCAAGGATTCGATGCGCGCGCTTTTGAAAGAAATCGAGGCCGTTCCGGTACTTACCCGCTTCGGGAAGGTCAGCCGGATCGAGGGTCTGCTGGTCGAGGTGACGGGTGCCGCGGGCGCCATCAGCCTGGGCGGGCAGGTCTATCTAAGTGCCTCAAATGGCAAGAAAATTCCCTGCGAAGTGGTTGGCTTTCGCGATGGCCGTGCCCTGATCATGCCGCTCGGCGCTCTCGAAGGCGTCAGCCTGGGGGCCAGAGCAGATTTTTTCGACGCGCCAGCGCAGATTTTCCCCAGCCGCGCCTGGTTGGGCCGCGTGGTCGATGCGTTCGGCAAGCCGACCGACGGAAAAGGTCCGCTGCCCAAAGGCAATATCGGCTATCCGCTGCGGGCGTCACCGCCCTCCGCACACACACGCGCACGCGTCGGCGGCAAGCTGGATCTGGGCGTTCGCGCGCTTAATGCCTTCGCCACCTGCTGCAAAGGGCAGCGCATGGGCATCTTCGCAGGTTCGGGCGTCGGCAAATCCACGCTGATGGCCATGCTTGCGCGCAACACCGATGCGGACGCGATTGTCATCGGTCTCGTGGGCGAACGCGGCCGCGAGCTTAAGGAATTCATCGAAGACGATCTGGGCGAGGAAGGCCTCGCGCGCAGTGTCGTCGTCGCCGCCACCTCAGACGAACCCGCGCTGGTGCGCCGCCAGTCGGCGTTTACCTCCATGGCCATTGCGGAACAGCTTCGGGACCAAGGCTTGCATGTGCTGCTCTTGATGGACTCGGTGACCCGTTTCGCTATGGCACAACGTGAAGTCGGTCTCTCCGCCGGAGAGCCGCCCGCCAGTAAAGGTTACACGCCGACGGTGTTCGCGGAATTGCCGCGATTGCTGGAGCGCGCCGGTCCCGGCGCGATGGGAAACACGGGTTCCATCACGGGCCTGTTCACGGTTCTGGTCGAAGGCGACGATCACAACGAACCGGTGGCGGACGCGGTGCGCGGTATTCTCGACGGTCACATCGTGCTGGAGCGTGCCATTGCGGAACGCGGAAGATATCCAGCGATCAATATTTTGAAATCGGTTTCGCGTGTCATGCCCTCCTGCAATAGTCAGGAAGAGCAGGCGATCGTGATGCGCGCGCGCGCGCCGATGGCGACGTTCGAAGACATGGCGGAACTCGTGCGCCTCGGCGCCTACAAGGCCGGCACAAGCGCGGAAGTGGATAACGCGATCAGACTTCAACCTGCACTCGAAGCCTTCCTGTCACAGAAGAAGGATGAGTGCTCGACACTGGCAGATGGGTATGCCGCCCTCGACGCGATCGTCGGTGACGGAATGGGGAAAGGTAACGCGACATGAAACGCACCGATTCACTGATGCGCC
>Ga0153956_1000852_pt1 | contig 31032 bp, 33 predicted proteins | sample TSFL040MetaG_FD_104704 | JGI IMG/M metagenome (GOLD analysis project Ga0153956, IMG submission 104704) | Attine ant fungus gardens microbial communities from Florida, USA - TSFL040 MetaG | ecosystem: Host-associated > Fungi > Mycelium > Unclassified | place: USA: Florida, Wekiwa Springs... | reverse complement strand
ATAGTGAACCTGCAGGTCATCGCGAAGGGCAAGACGGCGCGGCGTCTGCGGCGCCATGTCCGCTCTCGGGTGCGGGTGACGGTCGGCTACCGGCCGGTCGGCGGCAGCGACCGCTTCCGCGGTCGCTGGGTCACCCTGAAGCGTCGCTAGCCTCCGCCGAGGACGTCGGGCATGGTCCGGGCCGTGACGCCGAGTGCCTCGAGGTCGGCGGTGCCTCGCTGCGAGATCATCGAGACCCGCATCAGCTCGGCTTCCTGCCAGGTCGCGAACGCGTTCTCGCCGACCAGCTTGCGGATCGCGGTCAGCCCGAGGTGGACGATCTGCAGCGGGATCGGGATCACCGGCCGGGGTCGGCCTGCCAGCCGGCCGACCAGCTCGGCCATCTGGGCGTAGGTCATCGTCTCCGGCCCGGCCAGCTCGTAAAGGTGATCGCCGGGCCCGTCCTCCTTCAGCGAGTGCTCGACGGCGCGGGCGACGTCATCGGCCCAGACCGGCTGATAGCGGGACTTGCCGTTGCCGGAGATCGGTATCGCCGGCAGGAACGAGAAGCGCCGGAGCAGGGTGATCCAGGGGTCGGAGTGGTCGAACACGATCGAAGGCCGGAAGATGGTCGAGTCGAGCTTCGAGCCCGCGACCGCCTGCTCGGCCACCCACTTGGCGCGGAAGAAGCGAGTCCGCTGGACCGCCGAGGCGTTGAGCGCACTGAAGAACACGAAGCGTTTGACGTCGGCCCGTTCGGCCGCTTCGAGGAGCCGGACCGTGGCCAGCCCGTTCAGCTCTTCGACTGGATACGGGGGTTGGTCCCGGATCGAGGCGGCGAGGTGGATCACCGTGTCGACTCCCCGCATGGCCTGACGCAACATGTAGGGGTCTCGGAGCTCGCGCAGGTCGCCCATCGTGATCTGGACATCGACCCGGTGGGCGCCGAGCTTGCGCGGTTCGCGGACCAGGCAGCGGACCTGATGGCCGTCCGCGATCAGGCGAGGCAGAAGCCGGGAGCCGATCGACCCTGTTGCGCCGGTTAGAAGGATCACTGGCTCCAGTCTAAAGACGCCGGGAGGTAGGTATTCCTAAGAGTCGCGAGAGGGAGGTCTCGCAGGTCGGATGTCTAATATGGGGAGCATGAGTTACGTCATCGCTGAGCCTTGCATCGGTCAAAAGGACAACTCCTGCGTCGAGGTGTGTCCGGTGGATTGCATCCACCCGACTCCGGACGAGCCTGGCTATGAAGAGGCGGAAATGCTCTACATCGATCCGGACGAGTGCATCGACTGCGACGCCTGCGTCGAGGCCTGCCCGGTTGACGCCTGCTTCGCCGAGGATCAGCTCCCGGCCGAATGGGCTCACTTCGCCGAGAAGAACGCGAAGTATTTCCAGAACGCCTGAGGCTTAACCGCGCCGGGCCGGCATAGCCGCAAACCGGAGCTCGCCCAACCATTCACAGCTTCGAGTGGGCGAGGCGGGTTGAGCTGGGAGGGCGGGTTTGACCCCGCCCGACTCCCGTCAAACGACGGGGAGCTCTCGGGCGTTCTTCCCGAGCTTCGGGGCGATCTCGGGAGCGGCTGTCTGAATCGTCTGGATCATCGGCAACTCGCGGGGCGAGGCGGCGATGATCCTCCGGGCGATCTCGACGATCGCCTCGCCGGCCGGCGAGGCCGGCTGATCGATCGCGAGCGGATTGCCGACATCGGCGTGCTCGCGGAGCTCTTCCGAGAGAGGGACCGAGCCGAGCAGCGGCACCTCTAGCTCGTCGGCGAGCAGTCGGCCGCCACCCTCGCCGAAGATCGAGAAGGACTCGCCGGTCGGGGTCGTGAAGCCGGCCATGTTCTCGATGATCCCGATCACGTCGACGTCGACCTTGGCCGACATCTCGGCCGAACGGGCGGCGACGGACTGTGCGGCGGGCTGGGGCGTGGTCACGATCGCGATCTTCGCCTGCGGCAGCAGTTGGGCCATCGACATCGCCACATCGCCGGTGCCGGGCGGAAGATCGAGCAGCAGGTAGTCGAGCTCGCCCCAGGCGACATCCTCGAGGAACTGCTGGAGGGCCTTGTGGAGCATCGCGCCGCGCCAGACGACGGCGGCGTTCTCGTCCACGAAGTAGCCCATCGAGATGGTGCTCACGCCGGACTCGGAGACCGGGGGGAGGATCTTCCTCTCGGCGTTGACCTCCGGTTTCTTGTCCACGCCGAGCATGCGGGGGATCGAGTAGCCGTAGATGTCGCAGTCGAGGACGCCGACCGAGTGGCCTTCGGCCTTGATCGCCGCGGCCAGGTTGGCGGTCAGGGTCGATTTGCCGACTCCGCCCTTGCCGGAGGCGATGCCGATCACGTTCTTGACCTGGGCGAGGGCGCCCTGCGGGAGCTTGCCCCGTCCAAGGGTCTGCATCAGGCCCGACTTCTCTTCGTCGGAGAGCACGTCGAAGCCGACTCCGACGCCGGTCACGCCGTCGAGTGAGGAGACCTGCTGCGCGACCGCTTCCTGGAAGTGGGAGCGGATCGGGCATCCGGGTGTGGTCAGGGAGACGGTGACGTTGATCTGGCCGTCGTCCTTGATTTCGATGCTGCGGACCATGCCGAGCTCGACGATGTTGCGACGAAGCTCGGGGTCGATGACCGCCGTCAGCTTCTCTCTTACCTGCTCTTCGGTCGGGAGGGACATGCCCTGATTCTCGCAGAGGCGGGTTCTCGGGCGCCGGGGGGCGAACTTGCCCGGCTCGGGCCTTACCCGTTCACATGATCCCTACCGAGGAGCTCACAATGGCATTCCGGAACCGTTTCGCCGCCTTCGCGGTGATCCTGCTCGCATTCACCCTTCTCGCAATCTCTGCGGTGGCCGCCACCGAGGGCGCCGCCGCGGCCAGATATGTGGTCGCGCAATGCGGCTGGCACGTCGGCCAGGACGCCGGCTGGTTCGACTCGAGCGCCGACAAGTTCAGCAAGAGCAGCTACTGCCAGACCCCCGAATCGGCCGATCCCTTTGACGGCGTTCACCTGATCAGCCAGGCCAAGGGAGGAGCCGGTGCGATCGGCGGCACCAAGTTCTCCTCCTGGCGCTGGCAGGCTCCGAGCGGAACGGGCATCGTCAACGTCCACGGACAGCGCTGGCAGTACCTGCGTGAAGGCTTCCAGCATCGGCTCGGCGGGGTGCCTCAAAACGGGACCTTCAGCCCATTCCTCGAGCTCGACACGAGCGATGGCACCAAGCGGGATTTCGGGCAGGGGTTCGAACCATTTGCCCAAGCCTTCGAATCGAGGCTGGTCTGCTATCGCACCTCGGACAAGACCTGTCCCGTGAACGGGACCATCCTCGCCGGGGTCAGGTCGCTCACGATCTCGATCGACGACGCGGTCAAACCGACCGCCCAGGTCAGCGGCGCCTTGACGGGCAGCGGCTGGCTGCGCGGAACCCAGTCGCTTTCTTTCAGCGACAAGGACACCGGCTCCGGCCTCCGCTTCGCGCAGACTCAGGTCGATGGCGCGCTCAGGGCGAGCAGCGAGATGAACTGCGCCAAGGCGATGATCTCCGGCCAGTGGCGCGGCACGAAGATGCAGCCCTGCCCGATGGTCGCGACCGGCACCCAGACCATTGACACCCGGGCGCTTGCCGACGGAAACCACACTCTCCGGCACTGCGCGATCGACTTCGCCGGCAGCACGACCTGTGCGGCCGACCGGGCGATCCGGGTGGACAACAACGCCCCGGCCGCGCCCAAGGCCCTCGCGGTGGAGGGCGGCGATGGTTGGCACCGCGGCAACGGCTTCAACCTGACCTGGACCGATCCCGACCAGGGCGCGGGCTCGCCGGTCGTCGGCAGCGTCGTCCGCCTGAGCGGGGAGGACGGCTACTCCGGCGGGCCGTGGATCCACGAGGGGTCGGGCCGGGTCGCCGGCATCGAGGTACCCGGGCCCGGCATTTACAAGGCGACGGTCTGGCTGGTCGATCAGGCCGGGAACTCCGACGAAAGGCACGAGGCCGAGGTCGCGCTGCGGTTCGACGACGTGCCGCCCACCGGCTACTTCGCCGATCCGCCTGAAGACGATCCGGCCCTGATCACGGTGCCGGTCGCCGACCGCTACTCGGGTGTGCTCGGCGGCGACATCGCCTGGCGGGCGGAGTTCGGCGACGTCTGGCATGAGATTCCCTCCCGGTACGCGATCGGTCCGGAGCCGGCGCTGGTCGCTCGCTTCCCTTCCGAGATGCCGCGCGGCACCTGGGTGCTCCGGGCGGCGATCGTCGACCGTGCCGGCAACGTGGCGGTGACCGATCGCCGGGCGAACGGGTCGCAGATGAAGTTGAGCACGCCTCTACGGGATGAGACCCGGATCACCGCTGGACTGTCCACCCTGGTCCGGGAGGGAAGCTCCGGCATCGAGGTCGCGTACGGACAGCGGGCCCATCTGGGCGGGAGGCTCACCGGGGCTGAATCGGGTGGGATCGGCGGTGCCGATCTGACCGTTTCCGAGGTTCCGTATCCCGGCTCGCGTCAGGGTGCCACGACCCGCATCGTGAAGACCGACAGCCGGGGGTACTTCGACCTCTGGCTGGCGGCCGGGCCGGGCCGCCGGGTCATCGTCGGCTTTCCCGGAACGAAACGGCTTGAAGGGTCGAGCTCCGGCGTGCTCGAGATGAAGGTGCGTGGCCGGCTCACGTTCAAGGCCAGGCCAAAACGCCTGCGGACCGGTCACAAGGTGAAGTTCCGCGGCAGGGTTGCCGCTCGTGGCGCCTGGCATCCGACCCGCGGCAACCTGGTCCAGATCCAGTTCTTCGAGGAGTCGGCTCATCGCTGGCGCCCGGTCGCCCTGACCCGGACCGACCGATACGGCCGGTACCGGACCAGCTACCGGTTTCGCTACATCACCGGGCTCGCCCGGATCCGGCTGCGCGCGCTTCTCGTCCCCTCGTCCCGCTTCCCCTATGGCGGGGCGCCGTCGAAGTCGGTGGTCATCCGGGTTCGGGGCTGAGCCGGCGCGGCTGTCCCTCCGTGACCGCTGGTCGGCCGCGGCCGCCGCGCGATGTCGCGCGGCGGCCGCGTTCGGCCGATCCGGTCTAGAGCCCGAAGACTCCGACCAGCAGGGGCAGCGCGATCGCCGCCCCCGCGAGGGTTCCGACCAGCAGGCCGAAGGCGGCGCGAGCGCCGGTCTCCTCGGTCATCGGTCTCACCACATGTCTGTTCAGATTCATGGGTGCCTCCTTCTTCGTCATGCCGACGGGGTTAGCTGTCGGGCTCGCGCTGAAGAAGCTGCGCTACGGGCCAGTCGGTCCGATTCGCCCCTGGCAACGAAAAAACCGCTGCCAATGGTTCCCCCGCTTCCTCCACTAGGGGAGGAATTAGGCGTATTTGTCTGAACGCAGTCAGCTTACTTGCATCGTCCGAGGAAATCTCCTAAGCTAAAGTTGATTCACGTCAACTTTTGCTAGGGAGGCATTTTGCTCACACGAAGGAATCTTTTGAAGTCAGCGGCAGCGGGAGCGCCTGCGCTGATGATGGGAACCCAGGCTCTGTCTGGCGTCGCCTCGGCGAAGAATCCTGCCGCGGGCAAGAACGTGATCATCTTCATCACCGATCAGGACCGCAAGGTCATGCACTTCCCCAAGGGCTGGGAAGAGAGCAATCTGCCGGGGCTGACCCGCCTGAAGAAGAACGGGGTCAGCTTCGAGAACGCCTTCTGCAACTCGTGCATGTGCTCACCCTCCCGGGCGACCCTGTTCACGGGCCTCTACCCGGCTCAGCACGGCGTCAAGTACACGCTCGAAGAAGACATGCCGGATGACCAGTACCCGCAGGTCGAGCTGTCGACCGAGTTCAAGAACGTCGCCTCGGTCATGGCCGCGGCCGGCTACGAGGTGGTCTACAAGGGCAAGTGGCATGTGTCCAAGCCGGAAGGGGAGGACTGGGCTCCGTCCGATCTGGAGAAGTTCGGCTTCATGCGCTGGGACCCGCCGGACGGTGGCGCCAACCAGGACATCAGCGAAGCCGGCGGTGGAGTGACCGATCACGACGGCCGCTACATGGACTCGGAGGGCAGTGCCGAGGACGCCCAGGAAGGAGTTCTCCAGTTCCTCAACGAACGCGCCAACGCGACCAAGCCTTGGTGCCTGATCGTCTCCCTGGTCAATCCGCATGACGTGCTGATGTATCCCGGCCCGTTCAACATGAATCCGGCCAAGTACATCCAGGCCGGCTACGACGAGTCCTGGCTGGAAGGCGACGTCGAGCTGCCGGCCACCGTCAACGAGGATCTCTCGACCAAGCCCGACGCCCAAGAGAACTTCCTCAAGATCTTCAACCTGGCCGGGGCGCTTCGCACCCCGCAGCAGAAGCGCAACTACCTGAACTTCTACGCCAACCTGATGAAGGTCGTCGACGGCTATCTGGTCGACGTCCTCGACACCCTCGAGGCGAACGGGCAGCTCGAGGACACGGTGGTCATACGCACCGCCGACCATGGTGAGATGGGCATCTGCCACGGCGGCATGCGGCAGAAGAACTTCAACGCCTACGAGGAGACCCTGCGAGTGCCGCTGGTCTTCTCCAACCCCCAGCTCTTCCCGCATGCCCGAAAGTCCGAACAGCTGGTCTCGCACGTCGACATGCTGCCGACCCTGGCCGGCCTCTTCGGCGCTCCGCGGTCGTCCCGAAACCCGAAGTGGGCCGGGGTCGACTACTCCAAGCAGGTGCTCGGGAAGAGCAACAAGCAGACCCAGGACCGGGTCGTCTTCACCTTCGACGACTGGCAGGCCGGTCAGGCCAACGGCCCCTACGTCCCCGCTCCCAACCACATCGTCACCGTGAGAGAGAAGCGGTGGAAGCTGTCCAAGTATTACGACGCCGACGGTGAGAAGAAAACCCAATGGGAGATGTACGACCTAAGAAACGACCCGCTAGAGCGTAAGAACCTCGCCTACCGCCCGAAGAAGATGACCTCCGGCCAGCGGGCTCACTTCCGCCGGCTCAAGGCGAAGATCAAGCGGATCGAGAAGGAGAAGCTGCAGCCGCTGCCGGCCCGGGCTTTCGCGGTCAGGTCACTCCGGACCGAAGGCGCGAAGGTGATCTCGAAGCTGAGGCTGCCCGGACGGGGAGTCGTGGAGCAGCGGGTCTTCGCGGTGATCGACGGTCGACGAACGAGGGTTGCCCGGTTCCGCCACCGTTACGCGAAGGCCGGTCCGGTCACGGTCGAGCTGAGCTTGAGCGAGGCGATGAGGAAGGATCTCCGCCGCTCCGGCGCCGAGCTTCAGGTGGTGACCCGCTTCCGTCCCGACGGCGGTCTGCGCCGCAAGATCGTGCGCAAGGTCCGGGCCCAAAGGCTCTGACCGGAAGGCTGACCTGAAGGTCTACTGCGAAGCCTGGTTGCTACAGCGCAACGCGATCCGCTGAACCCGCTGGTAGCGCCCGGACAGGGCTGCCTGCTGGGCTTTTTCGATGCAGGCGTTGAAGCGGTCGCTGTCGAATGACGACGACGAGTTGACGTGGGCCTCGACCTGCTGCTGGATGTCGTCGGGAATCGAGATCTGACTCATCGAACTGGTGATCCCGCCGGACACCTTCTCGGTCGTATCCAGGACCGGACGGAGCAGGAAGTAGTAGACCGCCGCCAACGTCGCGACGACGACGAGAATGCGGACCACCCCGCTTACAAGAGTTCCCCCGATCTGCATGGAGCGATCCTAACCGCCCTCAGCGGAAACGGGGAAAGCCGGGGGCGAAGCTTGGGAAGGTGCGCTTCTTCAGGAAGCGCGAAAGCATGCTGCGTCCCTTCGGGAAGTTCTGGATCCGGAACGGGTTCGAACTGCCGAAGTCCTGGTAATAGACCAGCATCCGGACCAGGCTGCGGCCCATCGCGAAGCTCATGATCCGCTTGATGAACCCGGGGCCGTCGTTGCTCCAGAGCCCGAATTCGGTCAGCGCCATCGGCCGGTTCATACCCTTGGACCACTTCTTGTAGAAGTTGTCCAGGTGCTTCCAGTCGTTGTACCGGTTGTAGAAATCCGTGCCGACCCAGTCGACCCACTTCTTGCCAGGCCAGTAGTAACGCGGCAGATTTGCCCTCACGGTCGGTGAACCTGCCGGGAGCGGGCTCCACACGATCGCGATCGGGGCTCTGGGCAGCCGCCTCGGAAGCAGCTTCGCCTCGCCCACCTTCTGGACCTTGGGCATCCGCAGCCGCTTGAGCTGGGCGTTCATGGTGCCTCGTTTCGCGCCGCCGCGGGTGATGATCGCGATCCGGCGGAAGGCCTGCTTGTACCAGCCGTACGAATAAGAGCCGCCGCGCACATTGCCCGAGCAGTCGACGCTGGCGTAATAGTTGAGACAGCGGTTCGGTTCACCGAGCGGCCGCAGATAGATCGGCATGTGACGCCGCGCCGCCTGGGTGTTGATCCGGATCAGATAGTCGTCGCCGCGTCCGAGCGCGATCTGCTTCGGGTTGATCAGCTCGGTCCCGTCCTCGGCGCGAGTGGTGATGTGAAGCATCGGCCTGGCCCGGGCCGCGCGCCAGCGGGGCATCGACTTGTCCCAGCTGTTGCCCCACTCGTGGTAGGTCTGGATCACGGCCGGATGTTTGCCGACCGCCCTGACGAAGTCACCGAAGTCGGCGCCGTTGCCGGTGTCGGTGACCCCGAAGAACTTCTTCGCGCCCGGTGGCTTGAGCACGGCGGAATCGGCTCTGGGAGCGAGGCAGGCAGCGAAAAGAAGCGCTCCTGAGAGCGCTGCAATGAGCAAACGCAACTTGGTCGGGTGGACTTGGACCATGGTCATGGCAACCGGAGAAGACAGCATCGGTTGCGCTTTCCACCATAGGAAAGACATGGATCACCGCGTTCACATCGCTTTTTCATGCACCGGGTCTTTCAACGGACTCGGCGCCGGAGTAGATTTGTCGGCATCAGAAGTTCGAACGGGAAGGAAACGAAGTGAGCGAAGATTTCGAGGAAATGGGGCCGGTCGACTACATGGTGGTCGAATGGGTCGGCAGCCAGCCGACCGGGGAGGCGATTCCCCACCTGGTCGATCTGGCAGAGAGCGGTCTCATCCGCATCCTGGATCTCGCCTTCATCACGAAGGACGAGGACGGCGACGTGGCCGAGCTCGAGATCGCCGACCTGGGCGACGGGGACTTCGCCGTCTTCGAGGGCGTCTCGACCGGGCTGATCGGTGAGGACGACCATCGCGAGGCGGCCGCAGCACTGGAAAACGGCACCTCCGCGGCCATTCTCGTCTATGAGAACCGCTGGGCCGCGCCATTCGCCGCCGCGGTCCGTCGCTCCGGTGGGCAGCTGGTCGCCGGCGGCCGCATCCCGATTCAGGACCTGATCCAGAGCCTCGACGCCGCCGAGGCATAGGGCTCACCGAAAGCAAGGAGAAGAGAAATGCCAGGACTACTCAGAGGCGTCGCCCGGACCGCTGCCATCGCCGGAACCGCCACCGCTGTCAGCAACCGGGTCTCCCGGCGCCAGGCCAACCGCTGGGCGCAGCAGGATGGGCCGCAGTACGCGAACCCACGGGCCGATCTGGCCTATCAGACCCAGGAGCAGGCCGAGGTCGCAGCGGCCCCGCCGGCTGCCGCTCCCGACCCGATCGCCCAGCTCAAGGAACTCGGGGAGCTGCACCAGAGCGGAGTTCTGACCGACGAAGAATTCGCTGCCCAGAAGGCCAAGATCCTCGGAAGCTAGGGACCCGGGTACGGGTTCGTCATGATTCGGGCATGGAGGCCCAAGTCACCGACGAGGAATTCGAAGCCCTGATCGTGCGGGCGATCGAGCGTCTGCCCCATCAGTTCCAGGAGATCATCAACCGGATTCCGGTGGTGATCTCCGACCAGGGCCGCGAACGCCACGCCTACGGCCTCTACCAGGGGGATGGCATCGCCCGGGACAACTATCCGGACCGGATCATCATCTTCAAGGACACCCTGGTCCGCGACTTCGGTCACGACCGGGCTCTGCTGGCCGCGCAGGTCGAACGCACGGTCAGGCACGAGCTCGGCCACCATCTCGGCTACGACGAGGGTGGTGTGCGAGGACTTGGCCTATAGCGGCCTGTAGGCTCAAAACATGTCCAAAGCAACGCTCAACACCACTGCCGGGCCGATCACGATCGAGTTCTTCGACGATGACGCGCCCAAGACGGTCGAAAACTTCCGCAAGCTGGCCGCCGACGGCTTTTACGACAACCTCACCTTCCACCGGGTGATCAAGGACTTCATGATCCAGGGCGGCTGCCCTCAGGGCACCGGTACCGGTGGTCCGGGCTACACCTTCGAGGACGAGTTCAACGACCACAAGGTGGTCCGCGGCGCCCTCGCCATGGCCAACGCCGGCCCGAACACCAACGGTTCGCAGTTCTTCATCGTCACCATCCCGGCGGCCGACTGGCTCGACGGCAAGCACACCGTCTTCGGTGAGGTGACCGAGGGCATGGACGCTGTCGACGCGATCGAAGGAACCCAGACCGACGGCCGCGACATGCCTTTGGAGCCGCAGGTCATCGAAAGCGTGGAGCTGGTCGGCTAGGGGTTTGCCCCCGTCTCCTCGGCGCGGCGCGGACCCACGGCTACCCGCAATACTCATATGACCGGGGACTCTTCTGAGTCTCCGGTCTGATCTATGTAGATGACTTGGTCTCCGGCTTGGAGGGTGCTGCAGACTTCGTCGCCGGGGCGGTGGACTCTTCTGCCGCGGATCACCGCGATCGCGGTTTCGTTGCGGTTGCGTTCCAGCTCTTCGCCATCGACTTCGATGCGGCGTTCGTTGATGTCTAGTCCGTCGCCGAAGGTGAGCAGATCGTTGACCACCCGGGCCGCTTCGGGAGTTTCGGCGGCCATGCCCAGGATCCGTCCGGCCGAGCTCGAGGAGACGATCACCTCGTCGGCGCCAGACTGCTTGAGCAGCTCTTGATTCGGTTCCTCCTTGCAGGAGGTGACGATCTTCGCGGTCTCGTTCAGCTCGCGCACCCGAAGCACCGTGAGGATCGACTGCTCGTCCGAGCTGAGCGCGACGATCACGAACTTGGCCGTGCTCACCCGGGCGGCGTCGAGGATCTGACGGTCATAGGACTTGCCGCTGATCCCGTTGAGACCGTGCCGGTTCGCGTCTTCCAGCGCGGTGTCCGTCTCGTCGATGACGACCGCGTCGATGTCGGGATTGTGGCTCTGGATGTAATCGAGAGCGGCCTGGCCCTTGATGCCGAAGCCGCAGACCACGACGTGATCGGAAAGGTCACGTTGCCATTTGCGTAGGCGGAACTGGAATCTCGATTGCTCGGCCAACACCTGAAGCGTAGTGCCAACCAGCAGGACGATGAAGAGAACCCTGATCGGCGTGACCACCACGGTGGTGATCAGCCGCGCGGCCTCGGTCACCGGGACGATGTCCCCGTAGCCGGTGGTGGTGATCGTCACCGTCGCGTAGTAAAGGGAATCGACGAGGGTGAGGAGCTGGTTGGGGTGCTCGTTGTCGACATACCCCTGGCGCCCGAAGAAGGTGATGAAGGTGACGATCAGGAGCAGTCCGGTCGCGAAGGCGAATCGTTGAAGAATCGCCCGCAGGGGATCCTGCTTGACCCGGATCAGTCGGAACCGGGCCGGTGCGATCGGCAACGGCGGCGGCTGTTTTCGCTCCCGTCTCAAGTGGCCGCAGCATAGACGCCATGGCTGAAGCTCCAAAACCGGCAAGTCCGCGGAGGGCTCCGGACAGATACCCTGAAAGACCCGTGTTTACGTCTCTGGAGTGCCATGACTGAGTCCCTCGCAGACGGTTTCGACCGAGTCTCGTTCGAGCAATGGAGTGACGCTGCGACCAAGGGCGACGAGAACGTCGCCCTGATGACCGTGCTCGAAGATGGCGTGGAGGCCAAATGGCTCTACACGCCGGAGGACGCTATCGCCCCGGATCCGGCCGGCCTGCCGGGCAAGGCGCCGTTCACCCGCGGCACCCGGGCCGGCCGAAGCTGGAAGATCCGCCAGCAGCACGGCAACCCGGACCGGGAGAAGGCCAACCGGGAGATCCTCGAAGACCTCAACGGCAATGTGGCCGAGATCACCCTCCGTCTCGACCGGGCCGCTCGCGAAGGCCTCGTCCCGGGCACTCCCGAGTTCGACGACGCCCGCGGCGATGACGGGATCGCGATCTCGAACCTGGACCATCTGAGCCAGGTTCTGGAGGGTGTGTTCCTGAACATGGCCGGCGTCGCTTTCGACGCCGGCGCTTCCGCCCCGGCCGCCGCGGCGCTCCTCGCCGCTCACTGGCGTGAGACCGGGACCGCGCCGGACGAAGCGCTCGGGTCGTTCCGCTACGACCCGCTCGGAACTCTGGCCCGCACCGGCACCCTGCCGTCCTCGCCGGAGGCGGCGCTTGCCGAAGCCGGTGGACTTGCCGTCGAGACCGCCCGCGACTGGCCCGCCGCCCGCGCGCTCGCCGTCGACACCGGCATCTATGCAGAGGCGGGCGCCACCGCCTCCTGGGAGCTCGGCATCGGGGTAGCGACCGGCGTCGAGTACCTGCGGGCCGCCGCGGCCGCCGGGCTCGAACCGGCTGCCGCTGCCGCTCAGATCGAGTTCACTCTCGCGGTCGGCGCCGACCAGTTCCTCGAGATGGCCAAGTTCCGCGCTATCCGACGGCTCTGGGCCCGGGTGCTCGAGGAATCCGGGGTGGCCGAGCCCGATCGGCACTCACCCACCTATGGAACGACATCGGCCCGCATGATCAGCGCGGTCGATCCCTGGGTCAACATGCTCCGGGTGACCACCGCCTGCTTTGCGGCGGGGACCGGTGGCGCCGACGGGGTGACGGTCACGCCCTTCGACCAGATGATCGGCCAGCCGGGCGATCTCGGCCGCCGCATCGCCCGCAACACCCAGATCATCCTGCAGGACGAGTCGTCGCTCGGCCGGATCGCCGACCCGCTGGCCGGTTCCTGGTACGGCGAGGAGCTGACCGACGAGCTGGCGGAAGCCGGCTGGCAGCGTTTCCGCGAGATCGAGCGTGAGGGCGGCGCTCTCGCCGCTCTTCGCTCCGGACTGATCGCCACTTCCCTGGCCGGCCTCGCCGACGAGCGCGAAGACGATCTCAACCACCGCCGCCGGGTGATGACCGGGATCAACGAGTTCGCCCTGCTGGGCAAGGACGGCACCGAACCGGTCAGCCCCGACCGCTCCAAGGTGGCCGGTGATGCCGGTCGCCTGGCCGAACGTCCCGCGATCGGCGGTCTCGACAAGCTTTCCCAGGCGGACCCGGACGGGCGGCTCGCCGCCGCGACCTCGCTGGCCTCTTCCGGCGCCCGGATCGATGAGCTGGCCGCGGCAATAGCCGGCGAGACGTTCTCGCTGCCGGCCCTCAACCCCCGGCACGATGCGGCGCCGTTCGAGGCGATGCGGCGGGCAGCCCTGGAGCACGAGCGGGCAGGCGGCGACCGGCCGCAGATCTACCTCGCCTCGATGGGCAGCATCGCCAGTCACGTCAATTACGCCAACTGGGCCAAGAGCTTCTTCGAAGTCGCCGGAATCGAAACGGTGCCCAGCGGGGCGCTGGCGGACAACGAGGAGCAGGCGCGGATCCTGCGCGATGGCGGCTTCAAGATGGCAGCGGTCTGTGCCGGCAAGAACCAGTCGGCGGCGGATGTGGCCGACCTGGTCGCCAAGCTGCGCGAGGCCGGGGCCGAGTACATCTTCATGGTCAACTCGACCCCGGAGCTGAACGAGGCGGCGATGGAAGCCGGCGCGGACGAACTGGTGAAAAACGGCGTGGACCTGAGCGAGGTGCTGATCGCCACGCTCGGTCGGCTCGGAGTGGAGGTGAAGTCATGAGCGGCATCCCCGATTTCTCCGAGGTCGAACTCGGCTCGGTCTCGTCCGGAGCGGCCGATCCGGACGAGCTGGAGACGATCCTCGAGTCCAACCACGATCCGCTGAGCGAAGACGAACTCCGCTGGGAGACCCCGGAAGGCATCGAGCTCGATCCGGCCTACACCTCGGCCGCCCTCGACGGCATCGACTTCCTCGACACCAAGCCCGGCTTCGCGCCTTACCTGCGCGGCCCGTACCCGTCGATGTACGTGAACAAGCCCTGGACGATCCGGCAGTACGCCGGCTACTCCACGGCCGAGGAATCGAATGCCTTCTACCGCCGCAACCTGGCGGCCGGCCAGAAGGGGCTTTCGATCGCCTTCGACCTGGCGACCCACCGCGGCTACGACTCGGATCACCCTCGGGTGGCCGGTGACGTCGGCAAGGCCGGCGTCGCGATCGACTCGATCTACGACATGCGCACCCTCTTCGACGGGATCCCGCTCGAGGAGATGTCGGTCTCGATGACCATGAACGGCGCGGTGCTGCCGATCCTCTCGCTCTTCATCGTCGCCGGCGAGGAGCAGGGGGTGCCGCACGAACAGCTGACCGGCACGATCCAGAACGACATCCTCAAAGAGTTCATGGTGCGGAACACCTACATCTACCCGCCCAAGCCCTCGATGCGGATCGTCTCCGACATCATCGGCTACACCTCGCAGGAGATGCCGCGCTTCAACTCGATCTCGATCTCCGGGTACCACATGCAGGAGGCCGGGGCAAGCGCCGACCTCGAGCTCGGCTACACCCTCTCCGACGGTGTCGAGTACGTGAAGGCCGCGATCGAATCGGGTCTCGACGTGGACAAGTTCGCGCCGCGGCTCTCCTTCTTCTGGGCGATCGGAATGAACTTCTTCATGGAGGTCGCGAAGATGCGGGCCGGGCGCCTGCTCTGGGCCAAGCTGATGCGGGAGTTCAACCCGCAGAACCCGAAATCGCTCTCGCTGCGGACTCACTGCCAGACCTCCGGCTGGAGCCTCGCCGCCCAGGACGCCTACAACAACGTGGTCCGCACCTGCGTCGAGGCGATGGCCGCGACCCAGGGCCACACCCAGTCGCTCCACACCAATGCCCTCGACGAGGCGCTCGGATTGCCGACCGACTTCTCGGCCCGGATCGCCCGCCAGACCCAGCTCTTCCTGCAGCAGGAATCCGGCACCACACGGGTGATCGACCCCTGGGCCGGTTCCTACTACGTCGAGTACCTGACCAACGAGCTGGCCCACAAGGCGCTGGCCCACATGGCGGAGATCGACGAGTACGGCGGGATGACCGAGGCGATCGCCGCCGGCATCCCGAAGATGCGGATCGAGGAATCGGCCGCCCGCACCCAGGCTCGGATCGATTCCGGCAAGCAGACCGTGGTCGGGGTCAACTCCTTCCAGCCCGAGAACGACACCTGGGTCGACGTGCTCAAGGTTGACGGCAACGAGGTGTACGCCGCCCAGGTCGCGAAGCTGGAGCGCCTCCGCGCGGAACGCAACGGCGACGACGTCCGCCAGGCTCTGGAGCATCTGACCAAGGCCGCTGAGACCGGTGAGGGCAACCTGCTCGACCTCGGCGTCAAGGCCGCGCGCGTCCATGCGACCGCCGGTGAGATCAGCGAAGCTCTGGAGAAGGTCTACGGTCGTCACTCCGCTGACATCAAGGTGATCGGCGGGGTTTACCAAGGAGAGGTCGGAGTGGAAAACGAGGCTTACGGTGACACCAAGCGCCTGGTCGAGCGCTTCGAGAAGGCCGAAGGCCGTCGCCCGCGCATCCTCGTCGCCAAGATGGGGCAGGACGGTCACGACCGCGGCCAGAAGGTGATCGCCACCGCCTTCGCCGATCTCGGCTTCGACGTCGACATCGGACCGCTCTTCCAGACGCCGGAGGAAGTCGCCCGCCAGGCGATCGAGGCCGACGTCCATGTGGTCGGGGTCAGCACCCTGGCCGCCGGGCATCTGACCCTGGTCCCAGCGCTCCGCAAGGCGCTCGACGATCTCGACCGCAAGGACATCGCGATCGTCGCCGGCGGAGTGATCCCGCCTGCCGACTTCGACGAGCTGAGGGAGCTGGGAGCCGACCTGATCTTCCCGCCCGGCACCGTGATCGGCGAGGCCGCCGGCGAGTTGCTCCGGCTGTTGATCAGCCGCCTCGGCCTCGACGTCGCGACCATCTGAGCGGTCTGCCGTGCGGGCGCGCCAGTCTGTTTCGGAGCTGAAGGAAGGCATCTCCCAGGGTGACCGTGGGGCGCTGTCTCGCGCGATCACCCTTGCCGAGAGCCGGCGCGACGACGATCAAGGGCAGGCCCAGGAGCTGATAGCCGACCTCCTGCCCGAGACCGGGAAGGCGCTCCGGGTAGGGATCACGGGAGTTCCAGGTGCCGGGAAGTCGACGACCATCGAGGCCCTTGGGCTCTGGCTGATCGAGCGTGGCCACAGGGTTGCGGTACTGGCGATCGACCCGACCAGCGCCCGGACCGGCGGATCGATCCTCGGCGACAAGACCCGCATGAACCGTCTGAGCGCCGAGGAGAACGCCTACATCCGCCCGACTCCCTCCGGCGGCGTGCTCGGCGGCGTGGCCCGCAAGACCCGCGAGACGATGCTGCTCTGCGAGGCGGCGGGGTTCGACGTGATCCTGGTCGAATCCGTCGGGGTGGGTCAGTCCGAGGCGGAGCTGGCGGAGATGGTCGACTGCCTGATGCTGTTGCTCGTGCCCGGCGCCGGCGACGAGCTGCAGGGCATCAAGCGGGGAATCATGGAGCTGGCCGACCTGATCGTGGTCAACAAGGCCGACGGCGACCGGGTGCCGCTGGCCAAGCGGGCTCGCGGCGATTACCGTCACGCCCTGCGGATGCTGCCGCCTTCGACGCCCGGCTGGGAGACCCCGGTCCTGATCGCCTCGGCGGCGGAGGGAACCGGCCTTTCCGAGACCTGGGAAGCGGTCGAGGCCCATCGCGCCCTGCTCGAGGGGAGCGGGCTGCTGGAAGAACGCCGCCGCCACCAGACTGAGCGCTGGCTCGACTCGATGATCGAGGAGGCGGTGCTGGCCGCGGTCCACTCCCGAGCCGGAGTGACCGAGGCGATCGAGACCGCCCGAGCCGACGTCGTCTCCGAGGAGATCACCGTCCCCCAGGCCACCCAGAGAGTGATCGAGGCCGCCGGCTTCGAAACGAGTCCTTGAGCTGTCACGCCGGTCGCGGGCAGGTCCCACCCTGAGATCCCCAATCGACGGCGTTACCATTCAGGCATGAAGCCAGCGCTGAAAGTTCCCGCATTCGAGGGTGATTCAGGATGCCCGGACGGTTCTCCGGCTGAACAACGAGCGTGGCTGGCCCGGGCGATTGTCGACGTGATAGATCTGGCACACGCGCTCCCGTACGAGCCGCAGCCACAACACGATTTGCCGGCCAGGCCCATTCACCGATGAACATCCTGGTCGAGAGACTGTTCGCGGTTCACGATGCTCTCGACAAGGATGTTCGATCGCACCAAGGATTGGGCCGACATAGAAGAAATTCTCAAGCACGACCCCGATGCGGTGGTCGAAGCGAAGGAGAAACTCTCCGACCTGATCGGCGGCGAAGATTCGATCACCAGACGATTGAACGACTTAGTTCTGGCCGCGTGAGACCCGATAGCCTCCGCCGGCGATGATCGGACCTACAGACGTTGAGATCCGGGTGGTCGGCTGCCTGGTCGAGAAGCAGCGGACCACGCCCGACCAGTACCCGCTGACCCTGAACTCGCTGCGGCTGGCCTGCAACCAGTCGACCAACCGCGATCCGGTAGTCGATTACGACGAGGTGGAGATCCGCCGAGCGCTGGGCGAGCTCGGCCGTCGGCACTGGATCCGCGGCGCCTCCGGTCACACGAGCCGTTCGCCCAAGTACCGCCACCTGCTCGACCAGGAACTGTCCCTGGCCGACGATCAGATCTCGGTGCTCGCGGTTCTGATGCTGAGGGGCGAACAGACTCCCGGCCAGCTCAAGCAGAGGACCGAGCGCATGTTCGGCTTCCATGATCTCGACGCGCTCCAGACCACCCTCGACGCGCTCGCCTCCCGTGAGCTGATCGAGCGCCTGCCACGCCGTCCCGGCCAGAAGGAAGATCGCTATCGCCAGATGCTGGGTGGCAGTCACCTGGATGAGGACGAAACCTCTGTGGTCGCGGCCCCGTCTCCGGCGGCTTCGAGCGTTGCGCCGGTGAGCGAAGAGTCACCGCCGGTTCCGGTCGATACGCCCGAAACCGAGCGGATCGAAGGTCTCGAGCGGCAGATCGTTGATCTCAACAGAGGTCTGGTCGAACTGCGCGCGCTGGTCGACGACCTGCGCGAACAGCTCGGCGCCTGATCCGCTGCCTCATGATCCCGACCCGGATCGACCCCCGGGTCAGGCGTGCGTCGCTCTCGAGGTGACTCGGCCTCCGAAATGGCAACGGGCGGCGATGTGCCGACGGCCGACTCAGGTGGTCTGCTCGACCCGCATCGCCTGGGCGAGAGTCAGGCCGAGCACATGCGAGTCGTCACCGATCTTCACCGTGAGAGGTCCCTCGAAGGGCTGTCGTTCGATCAGCTCGAGCTCGTCGCCGACCGCGATCCCGCACTGGCTGAGGTAAGCGAGCATTTCCGGGTTCGAGTCCGAGACCCGGGCAAAGCGGGCGACCTCGCCGGGGGCGAGGTCGGCGAGCGCCGCGGTCTCGGTCTCGATGATCGCCAGGTCGCGGTCGGGGATGGGGTCTCCGTGCGGATCGAAGTCCGGGTCCCCGAGCTTGGCCGAGATCAGGTCTGTCAGATCTTCTGAGAGGGCATGCTCGAGCACCTCGGCCTCGTCGTGCACCCGGTCCCACGGAACGTCGAGCACCTCGGCCAGGAACAGCTCCAGCAGCCGGTGACGCCTGAGCACCGCCATCGCGACCCGGGTGCCATCAGCGGTCAGGCGCACCCCGTGGTAGGGAACCCGCTCGACCAGCCCGGCCTCGTCGAGCTTCTTGATCATTGCGGAGACAGATCCCGCCTTGACCCCGAGCCTCTCGGCGAGGTCATTGGTTGAGGCGGTCTCCTCGCCCCAACCGGTCAGCGAATAGATCGCCTTGGCGTAATCCTCGACTGCCGCGGTCGGCAGCGACTCTGACTTTTTGGCCGCAGCAGGACTCACAAGTTGAGCCTAGCCAAAACTCCGAGCCGTGCAGTATGCGAGAGTCCCAGGGACCGTGAGTTCCGTCGATACCCAGTCCCGCACCGCTTCGCCGGTTCAGGCGCTGCTCGAGCGGCTGCACGAACGGCACGCCGGGGACATGTCCGGCGAGGTGGCGAGCTACATCCCGGAACTGGCGACCGCCGATCCGTCCTGGTTCGGGATCTCGATGGTGACCGCGGACGGAACGGTCTACGAGGTCGGCGACACCCGGCGCGAGTTCACGATCCAGTCGATCTCCAAGCCGCTCACCTTCGCGCTGGCCCTCGAGGCGATCGGGGAAGAAGAGGTGCGGCGCCACGTCGACGTCGAACCGAGCGGCGAGGCGTTCAACTCGATCACCTTGCAGCCCGGGACCGGTCTGCCGCTCAACCCGATGGTCAATGCGGGTGCGATCGCCACCGCCTCGTTGATCGAACCACTCGGATTCGACCGGCCGATCGATCGCATCCTCAACGAGTATTCGGCCTTCGCCGGCCGTGATCTGGACATCGACGAAGAGGTCTTCAACTCGGAAAACGAGACCGGGCACCGAAATCGCGCGATCGCCTACCTGCTCCGCAACGCCTCCGTGGTCGATCGTGAGGTCGAGGACGTGGTCGAGACCTACTTCCGCCAGTGCTCGACCCTGGTCACCTGCCGCGACCTGGCGGTGATGGCCGCGACGCTCGCCTCGACCGGGGTCAACCCGGTCACGCGGGAACGGGTGTTGCGTGAGGACACGGTGCGGAACGTGCTCAGCGTGATGGCGAGCTGCGGCATGTACGACTCGGCCGGCGACTGGCTCTACACGGTCGGCCTGCCCGCCAAGTCGGGCGTGGCCGGCGGCGTCATCGCGGTACTGCCTGGTCAGTTGGGGATCGCGGTCTACTCGCCGCCGCTCGACGTCCACGGCAACAGCGTCCGTGGGATCAAGGTCTGTGAAGAACTCTCCGACGAGCTTCACCTCCACGTCATGAGCCCGGCCCGTCGTCCGCCGCCTCCGGTGCGGGTGGAACGGACCTGCCTCGATTCCCGCTCCAAGCGCCTCCGCAGCCAGGCGGAGCAGAAGGTCCTCTCCGAGCACGGCTCCCGGGTGAAGGTGCTCGAGCTGCAGGGCGAGCTTTCCTTCGCGGCCGGCGAGCTGGTCACCAGCTCGGCCCTGAGCGGCGCCGATGAGACCGATTTCGCGGTGCTCGACTTCAACGCCGTGCGCTCGATAGATCTGATCGACGTGCCGATCTTCAGCCACCTGATCGAGAGCTACGAGGAGGCCGGCGGCGAGATCGCCTTCTCCGACATCGACCGGCACCCGCTCTTCGCGGATGACCTGGCCCGGCACCGCGAGGAGCAGGGGCTGCACCCGATCCGCGCCTTCGCGGATCTGGATCTGGCGTTGGAGTGGTGCGAGCAGGGGCTGATCGAACGTTACGGCGATCTCGATCCGGAGCCGGAGCTCAGCCTGGCCCAGCATGGGGCGACGATCGGGATGAGCCCGGAGCAGATCGCCCTGCTCGCCCGGCATCTAGAGCATCGCGAGTACGCGGCCGGCGAGGAGATCTACGACGAGTCGGAGACCGAGGTGGGGGAGATGCTCTTCGTCACCGCGGGCAAGGTCAGCATCCTGGTCCGGGCCGATGACGGCGGCCGCCGCCGGGTCGCGACCCTCTCGCCGGGTATGACCCTGGGCGAGGTGGCGATGCTGAGCGGGCGCAGCCGAATCGGCACCTCGATCGCCGACACCCATGTTGCCGCCTACGTGCTGGACGCCGGAGATCTCGAGGTGCTGCGCGCAGCCGACCCGACCATGGTCTCGATCTTCTTCGAGAACCTGCTCAAGCTGATCGCGGTCCGGGTCGGCAACCTCCGGGACTCCGTCCACTGATCTCTCAGATCTTCTCGACCGCCTCCTTCGCTGTCTGGAAGTCCGCCTGGGTCAGTTCGCGGTACTTCTTGATCGCCTCCATGGTCTTTCCGGCACGGACCAGTTCGACCACTTCCTTCGGGGCGCCGTCGGTCGGCTGCTCGTACGGAATACCGGCCTTCTCGGAAAGCACCGCCAGGTGTTCTTCGATCGCGCGGATCCGTTCGTTCACGCGCTGGAACATCAACTGCAGATCTCGTGCCTCGTAAGCGGCTGGCATACATCCCCCTCGGTCGACTGTGACTGTGTTCGATCGACGATAACCGCCAGGACAGGCTGTGTCCATGGTTCCGAAAATGACCGTCCTGACGCTCGGGGTTCGCGACATCGAGCGTTCGCGCGGCTTCTACGTCGAAGGACTCGGCTGGAAGCCGGTCATGGACGTTCCGGGCGAGGTGGTCTCCAACGGCTACTTCGCCGACCCGGACGGCTACCGCTGGGAGATCGCCCACAACGCCGGCCTCACTATCGATGCGGACGGCACGGTCCACATGGGTCCGGCCGCCTGACCCGACCGAGGCTCCTTCCGGCTGACGGCTCAAAGCGGTCCGCGCGGGGCCAGCCAGCGGGACTCGAAGCGAAGTTCAGAGGTGCCGTGTCGGGTCCATGCGTTGGTGGAGGATCCGGATCACATCCACGCCGTCAGGGCTTTCGACGTAGAAGAGGAGGTGGCTGCCGATGCCGTACCGGCGGTACCCCTCGCGGATGTCCTCGCAGGCGTAGCCGCGATGAGGGTCGTCGGCGATGCGCTCGACCGCGGCCCTGATCTCGTTCACGTATGTCTCGGCCTGGTGGGTGTCCCAGCGCTTCTCGGTGAAGTCCCAGATCGAGGAGAGATCCTGCTGCGCGGCCGGAGTGAGCCTGTACCGACTCACGACTTCTTCGCGGCGATGAACTCCTCGAAGTCGAAGGGCTCAGCTGATCCGCTCTCCTCGCCGGCGACGAGGGCCGCCCGGAGCGCCGCCAGCTGCGTCTCCTGATCCTCCAGCAACCGGAGGGCTGCCCGGACGACCTCACTGGCAGACCGGTAGCGACCCGAAGAGACCTCCCGGGAGAGGAAGCCAGAGAAGTGATCGTCCAGGCTGATTGACGTGTTCTGAGCCATAGATCGAGGATACCAAAGATTGGTAAGCCCGCCACCGCCTGAGCTTGCATACGAGCGGTGGGTTCAGGGCCCTACCGAGATAGGGCCCTTAGAGCGATCCGTGCGGGGCCAGCCAGCGGGACTCGAAGCTGAGGTCGCTGTGCTCGAGGACGAGGTCGTAGTCGGCGTCGTAGTGGATGACGCCGAGACCCTCGACATCGGCTATCGCGGCGATCATGATGTCTACAGGAGGGATTCGGTGGTGCCCGGTCTTGATCAACTGCGACTGGCATGCCGCAGCCCGCTCCTCGGCCTCGTCCGAGAGTTCAAAATACCGGAGCCGATCGAGGACTCGGCCAATCCACTCGAAGTGTTGCGCGTCACGGGCCGAGTACTGAGCCTCAAGGCGAAAAGGCAGACAGGCGACGAACTTTCCGTTCGCGAGATCGTCGGCGAATCTATGCGCTACTGACGGCGACAGCCCATCGGGCTGGATGCTGCGAGCCCACGCAGAGTTGTCGAGCAGCCATGCTTCAGCCATCAGGGTTCGATCAGGCCCTTGCGCTTGACCTCGTCGGCGGCGGCTACGTCTCCTCGTCCTTCGCCACGTCGGATCATCTCGGCGGCATCCTCGAGAACCCGGTCGGTTTCGGCGCGCTTCGCCTGTAGCTGATCGAGCTTTTTCTTTGCGCCGAGCAAGACCAGTTCACCCCAGTCGAGGCGGACCGTTCCGGTCTCCTCGCGGAGCTGGTCGAGGATCGCCTTCAGCTTCGGGGTCTCGGTGATCGCATGTCGAGGATGCTTGGTCGGCATGAACCGAGTGTAACACCGGTGTCGCACCGGCTGGACGGGGTCGGGTCAGACGTTGAATTTGAAGTCGACCACGTCGCCGTCCTGCATGACGTAGTCCTTTCCTTCGAGGCGGACCTTGCCGGCGGCGCGGGCGTCGGCGATCGAGCCGATCTCGAGGAGATCGTCGAAGGAGATGATCTCGGCTTTGATGAAGCCGCGTTGGAAATCGGTGTGGATGACCCCGGCGGCTTCCGGGGCGGTGTCGCCCTTGTGGATCTGCCAGGCGCGGGTCTCCTTCGGACCTGCGGTGAGGTAGGTCTGGAGGCCGAGGGCGTCGAACCCGACCCGGGCCAGCACGTCCAGACCCGGTTCCTCGACGCCGATGTCGGCCAGCATCTCGCGGGCTTCTTCCTCATCGTCCAGCTCGACCAACTCGGCTTCGAACTTGGCGTCGAGGAAGATCGCCTCAGCCGGGGCGACCAGCTCGCGGAGCCCATCCTTCAGGGCCTCGTCGGCCAGCTCCTCCTCGGAGCAGTTGAAGACGTAGAGCAGCGGCTTCGCGGTCATCAGGTGAAGCTCGCGCACCGCCTCGGAATCGAAGCCGGCTTCGAAGATTCCATTACCGCCTTCGAGGATCTCCTTCGCTTCTTCGGCCGCCTTGACCTGGGGCTCGAGATCCTTGTCGCGTTTGGCCTCCTTGGTCAGGCGGGGCAGCGCGTTCTCGATCGTCTGGAGATCGGCCAGGATCAGCTCCATCCGGATCGTCTCGATGTCATTGCGGGGAACCACCTCACCGTCGACGTGGGTGATGTCATCGTCCTGGAAGACCCGGGTGACCTGGCAGATCGCGTCCGACTCGCGGATGTTGGAGAGGAACTTGTTGCCCATGCCCTCGCCCTCGGAGGCGCCCTTGACGATGCCGGCGATGTCGACGAACTGGACCGTTGCCGGCAGGATCTTCTCCGATCCGTATACACCGGCCAACTTCTCCAGCCGGGGATCGGGGACCCCGACCACCCCGACATTGGGCTCGATCGTCGCGAACGGGTAATTCGCGGCGAGCACGTCGTTCTTGGTCAGGGCGTTGAAGAGGGTCGACTTCCCGGCGTTGGGAAGCCCGACGATTCCGATCGAGAGGGCCATCACCGCTAAGGTTACGGACCCTGGTCAGGGGATGACGTAAGGCGAAGCAACGTCTTCGCAAGGTTCGCACGCGAGCATGACGGCATGAGATCTCCCAAGTCGATCCTTTCGCTTCTTCTCCTGTGCTGCGGGCTGCTGACCCTGCTGGCCGGCTCGGTCGCCGCCGACCCGGAGCCGGTCCTCTCGACCAGTCCCGATCACTTCGCCTTCGGTCCGATCAACGTCGGTGCGGAGCTGGGCGAGCCGGGCATATTCACCCTCACGAACCCGGGTACCGAGCCGGTTCTTCTCGGCGACCCTGGCTGTCCAGGCCGATGCCGAAGGGGCTGACGCGACCGTCGATCTGCGCGGCACCGGGACCGAGCCAGCCCCGCCCCCGGCTGAAGCGTTTGGCTCGGCGCGCCCTGCGTCGCCGGGGCAGCCTGCCGGTCCGGGTGACCCTGACCACTGGCCAAGAGGACGGGTCCATGGTCTCGGTGAGCGCCGGCCGGCGAATCCGTCGCTGTTGAAGTAGCCGGAAACTCTTTCGTCTATCGACCGAAACTCGGCTCCCGTTATCCGGTTATAAGGGCGGTTGTCATACGCCAGGTAAGGCAACCGGGTTCCACACGGGAGGGAACCACCAGCAGGGAGGCGTTGGGGCCCGGTCCGGGGGGATCGGGCTCACGCGCGGGCCGAAACGTCGGAATCTCAGTCGCGGACTTCGCCGCCGAGCTCCGGGGTCTCCGGATCACGGGCGTGCTCGAGCACACCGAGCAGCTCGGTCACCCGGCAGACCAGCAGACGCTCTTCGTCTACTTCCACCCAGTTCCCGGCTCGCGCCGGGAAGACGACGTGGTCGCCGGGGCGAACCGGCATCCGCACGCCGGCCGCCTCCCACCAGTCGATGCCCTGTCCGACCGCCAGCACGATGCCGTGCTGCGGCGGAGGCTCCTCGGTGCCGGGCGGGACGACCAGTCCGGAGCTGCGCATCCGGTCCGGTTCCAGTTCCTTGATGACCACCCGGTCGAAGAGCGGCTTGAGGAAGTGTTGGGCCATGGGGCAAGCCTATTGATCAACGCTTGACGATCCTGAATGGGCGGGTGGGCCTGTTCGACGAGTCGGTGGCAGTGCTCGCCTGCAGCACGACCCGGTACCCGCCCAGCTTCAAGGCCTTCCTGCCGATCCTTCCCGAGAAGGGGATGGTCTGACGGCCGGCGGCGAGGTCCTCGCGAACCAGCTGGCCGCGCTTGACCAGTCGGGTGCACGCCTTCTTCCGGCGGTTCTTCCTGGTGGCTTTGACGCACTTCTTGCCGACCTTGCGGCCCTTGATCTTCTGCTCGATGGTGACTGTGACCGTCGCCGTCGTGTTCAGGGTGAAGCTGATCTTGGTGCCGCGGGGTGACTTCTTTTTCTTCTTCGGCTTCTTCTTCGACGCGATCTTGGCGGTCGCCTTGGGCGAAACCCGGAACTTACGCGGCTTCAACTTGACCGCGCTCAGCTGCGGCACCAGGTTGCGGGGGTTGAGGCAGGTTCCCCGGTTGACGAATATCCAGCTGGTCGTCGAATCCCCGAGGTAGCCGCTCAGGTCGTTGTGGCCGTAGGCGTCGAAAGCCACGCAGTCACCGCTGTCCGAAACCGAGGGGTAGGAGCTGCCTGCGGAGGTGGAGGCGGAGGCGAGGCCGAATCGCGGAGGCCCGGTGACGGCCCCGGTACCGAGGTCTCGGACGATCACCGTGTCGCGGCCGGTGTTGTCGAAGCCGTCCCGCAGGTTGGTGGCCTCGGTGTCGAAGGCGATGATCTTCCCGTCCCGGCTGAGCGACGGATCACCGGACGATCCGTCGCCCGGCTGCCCGTTCGACGAGATCGAGGCGAGCTGGTTGGCGCCGTCGCTCAGGTTCCTGACGACGATCTGCGACGATCCGGCCGGCCACGGGGCCGTGTCCGGCACGGCTGCCGCGTCACGGGCGATAAAGGCGACCAGGCTCCCGTTGCCGCTGATGATGGGATCGAGGACGTAGTCGTCGAGCGAGGCGCCGTTCAGTCCGGGAGCGCGTGAAACCAGGAACGTCTGATCGCTGTCGAGGTTCCTCAAGTAGATGCTCTGCGAGACCAGACCGTCATCCGGGTCCAGATTCTTGCCGTAGGAGGTGAACACCACGCGGGATCCGTCGTAGCTCAGGGAGGGGTGGCCGGAGTCGTCGTCGGCGAGAGCGCCGGCCGCTCCCGTGGCCCGGGAGGCGACCATCGTGTGGTTGGTCGACAGATCCCGTACGTAGACGTGATCGTCGGTGGAGCTGCCGCCGAGGTTGCTCGACCTGCTGACGAACGCGACGCGATTCCCGTCGCCGCTGATCACCGGCTGCTCGCTGCCATTGCTGCCGACCGCTCCGTCGGGGCCATCGGCCCGGGAGACCAGGGTCGTGGTGCCGGCGGTCAGGTTGCGCACGTAGATGTCGGAAACGTCGTTGATGTCGGCGGGCACCAGTGAGTCGGACGCCTGGAAGGCGATCAGGTTGCCATCCGAGCTCATCGAGACATCACCCGTCCGTTGAGCCGGAGCCCCGTTCACACCGTCGGCCCGGGATACCAGCTCGACCGCGCCCGTCCTGAGGTCTCGGCGGTATGCCTGGCTGCCCTGCGTGTCGGCCTGCCAGCCCGGCAGGTGGGAAGAACTGGTGGTGAAGGCGAAGTAGCGGCCGGTAGCGCTGATGATCCGGCCGCCGTAGACGTAGCTCTCGAAGGACGGAGCCTGGATCGGATTCGATCCACTCGGCCGCGAAACCAGACGAGCCTGGCCGGAGGGGAGGCTGCGTATGAAGACGGAGGTGAGGTCTGGATCGCTGTCCGTGGTCGCGCCTCCGGCCTCGGACCAGGTGCCGAACTGGCCGTTGCCCGAGATCTGGCCGAACACCGAGTAGTAGTTGTGAGCCGAGAGGAGCGTGGTGGTCGAGTCGGTCAGGTCGCGGAGGTAGGTGCCGTAATAGGACGCGCCCGCACCGAGATTGCCCGCATCCGAGCTGAAGACGATCCGGGAGCCGTCGTCGCTGATCGAGGGCGTGTGGGCCCGGCTGTCGGCGTTGACCCCACCGGCCCCGGTGGCCCGGCTGACCAGTACCGAAGGGACGACCGACATGCTTCGCAGGTAGACGCTCGCGCTGTCCGAAGGGTCGGTCACCGCGTTGTCGGCCAGAGTCGTCGAGCTGCTGCTGTAGGCAACCTTGACCTGGCCCAGCGTGACCGGTCCCCCGGCGATCTCAGGTTCCTCCGACCCGGCGTCACCGCCGCTGATCGCGCTGTTGTACTTCGCGCTGACCAGGCTGGTCGTGTTGCCGTCGACGTCGCGGACGAATACGTCACGGGAGTAGATGCCGTTGTCGTCGTTGAAACCGGCGACGAGGTTGGTCGCCTTCGAGGAGAAGGCGATCCAGGAGCCGTCGTCGCTGATCGAGGGTTCGTCCGAGCCGTCGTTGCCCGCGTTGCTGCTGCCCGAGACGGCCGAGGCGATCGTGATCGCGTTGTCTGCGACTTTCATCCGGTACACGTCGGACGTTCCATTCCCGTCTCCGGGATAGAGCGCCTGCGAGGTCGTGAAGGCGATGTACCTGCCGTCGGCGGAGAGGTCGGCGGACTCGACGTCCTCGGTGATCGAGGGGGTCATCAGGGTCGTCGTCTCGGCCTGGATGTTCCGCAGGTAGATGTCGTCGTTCCCGTCCGAATCGGATGGATCGATGGCGGCATCCGTGACCATTAGGACCAGGTTGCCGTCCGCGCTGGGGACGAAGTCGCCTGTGTGGCCGCCGAACGCCGGGCCGTTGGCGCCATCGTCCCGGTTGACCAGGACCACGTCCCCGGTCTGGGTGTCCTTGCGGAAGATGTTGTCGATCTCTGGGTCGGACCCTACGGCCAGGTTGTCGGACTGCGAGGTGAAGAAGACGTAGCGCCCGTCGGGCGTGACCGGAGAACTGACGAAGCTCGATTCCCTCGATCCCGACACCGAACCGGGCAGAGCATTCGGTGGCAGGTCCAGGTAGCTGATCGGGAAGCTGCTGCCGGTCAACGCGGTGCCGGCCGTCGCCGTCCCGCAGAAGACGAGAGCGCAGAGCGCAGCGGCCGCGAACGCGACCCTCCCCGAAAACATCATTACGTCCCCCATCCGTTCCTTTCCCTGCGTAAGCCTTCTCGCGCTGCGCGGAGATCCTACTCGGGTGAGGGTGCTGAAATCAACAATTTCGGGCGTTGCCGGGTCGATCTTCCAGGTCGGCGCTTTTCGCAAGATTTCCGGCGGATGGGGAACTCGGTGCCTGCTTGCGCGAACATTGGGTAATCACGACGAAGGATATGTCGATGCGTCAACCACGAATGCCCAAACGAAAAGCCGGGAACGCGCCCGGTCCCGAGGACACTCAGGAGATGTTCACGGCCGGGCAGGACCCGATCGGAGATCCGGACGAGACCCGGGAATACGAGGCTGCGGCGGTAGACGAAGAACCTGAACCTCTAACCGAACCGGCCGCCGAAGCCGACGAGGAGGAAGTCGACTCGATCGAGGACGAGCCGTGGGAAGAGGACGAGTACGAGGAATGGGAAGACGATCCCGAATTCGAGGAATCCGAGACCGGTTCCCGAGCCGACGAGTTGAAGGCCGCGCTCACGGCATTGGGCGTTCGGGCCCGGGGCAGCGGGGCGACCACGCTCAAGAAGATCGGTGACATCAAGCTGCCCCGGCACCAGGTCGACGGGCAGAAGGCCATGATCGTCGGCGGCATAGTGATCGTGGCGCTGCTGGTCGGGGCCGGCGGCTATGTGGTCGGGAAAGGGTCCGGGGACGACCTCGACCAGGCTCGCCTTGAGGGCGAGTTCGCCGGCAGGCAGGCAGGCGCGGTCGACGGTGCGACCAAGGGCTATGCGGCCGGATTCAAGAAGGGCCGTGACGTAGCCTTCCGCAAGTCCTACACGGCGTCGTATCGGCGCAACTACGTCAGGGCCTATGAGAACGCCGGCATGGACGCGCCGAAGCCGGTCAACATAGAAGTCCCCAGGCCATGAGCCGGAGCCGGCTGCTGCCCTGGCTGATCGGGAGCGTTCTCTTGATCCTGATCGCCGGGTCTGCCGGCTGGGCGATCGGCGCGGGGTCGGCCAACGGAAGGAACGACGCGAAAGCCGCCCGCGAAGCGGGCTTCCAGCGCGGATACGACCTGGTCTTCGAACGGATCGACCGGATGACTTCCCGGCGGGGATTCGTCGCCGGGTCGAAGCGGGGCAAACGGGCCGGGGCCACCACCGGCTCCCGGGAGGGAGCGAGGATCGGCGGCGGCAACGTGAGGATCGAAGAGGCGGTCGCATCGGAGGAGTCGGCCGCGTCCGCGGCCTCGTCGGCGCAGGCGGAGATCACGGCGCGAGAGGCGAACTGCGGGATCGTCGCCGCGGCGCCTTCGTGGTGCCCGACCAGTGACGAGCTGGCCGGTTATCGGGCGGCGGTGAAAGCGGTGAAAGAGGCTGATGCAGCGGCCGCGAGGCAGGCTGAAAAGGACAAGCAGAAGGGCGACCAGGGTGGACCGCCGCAGTGAACCCGGAGAACGGCCCTGGCTGAAGCCGGCCCTTGCCGTGCTGTCGGTGCTCCTGGCGGCCGGCGCGGTGGGATTCGGCATCGGCTATCTCTCCCGGGCCGGGGATTCCGGTCCCCAGCTGACCAAGGAAGAAGCTTTCGCCGAGGCACGGTCCCGTACCGCCAAGGCGGTCAGCCGCGAGATGGCCCGTCGTGGCTTCGAAGCGGGTCGGCGCTCCGGCCACAGCCACGGAGTCATCGCCGGCGGCATGGCCGCGGAATCGAAGGTCACGATCCTGGTCCGTCAGCAGCGCGCCTCCGTCGCCCAGTCGGAGGCGTCCTCCGCCCAGACGGAGCTGGCCGGGATGACCGCTGCGCCGGCGGCACCGACACCCTCTGTCGGCACCGCCACGGACGACTGAACGAGGTCGGTCCGGAGCCGGTCGGCTCAGCCGGCGCGGACCTCGTGGCGATGGAAGAAGGTTCGCTTCCCTCTCAGCTTCTTGCCGGCCATCTTCTTCGCTTTCACCGTGTCCCTGATGACCAGTAGGCGCTTCTTCTTACCGACCATCTTGCGGACCTTGGGACGGAACTTCGGCTTGATCAGGTAACTGACCACTTTCCACTTGCCGGACTTGACCGTGACCTTGATCGGCTTGGCCATCGGCTTCGCCTTCTTCTTGGCTTTCTTGCTGGCCTTGTTCGAGACCTTTTTCGTCACCGGGACCGAAGTCGTCCTGCATTTAGGTTTGAACACCGCGGGGCAGTAGAGCCGGATGTACAGATGCTTCCCGTCAAAGGCCGCGGTGCTCCTGGTCAGCTTGATCTGCGGGTCGACGTGGGTATCCGGTTCCGGACGGGTGTCGGGGCCGGTCCCGGCTTCGTAGCTCACCTTGCCGCCCAGCCAGAAACCACCCTTGCCGCCGATCAGATGGTCGAGGGTGTCGCCGCAGGTCGCCAGCGGTGCGAGCGGCTCGGCGATCGCAGTCGAAGCGGGAAGCCCGTTCCAGAGGCTGGTCACCGCGCCTTCGGCAGCGGAATCGAATGCCTTCGCGTTCCAGGTCGCGGCCGGGCGCGCTCCGCCGTCGCCCGGATCGACGAGGGCGCTGCCGCTGGTCGACAGTTTGAGCGGGATCGGTGTGACATCGCACTTGAGAACCTCGCCGAGCCCGTCGGCGGCGACGGTGATCAGAGCGTGGGCATCGAAGTCGAGGACCATCGCCCCGGTCTGCGGGTTGAAGCTGCCACCGATGTTGCCGACCGCGCCGAACTCGATGGTCACGTTCAGGTCGAGTGGCAGCGGGTCGGTGATGCTCATGCTCACCGTCTTCGCCGGGAAGTCGAGATCCTCAGGAGGGGCGAGGATCTCACCGGTCGAGTTGTCCCAGTGCTTCGTGTCGAAGACGACCGGCGGGTCGGGCACCGTGGAATCGACCACTTTCACTCCGGAGGTGCCGGGCCCGTCGCCCTCGTTCAGGTTGATCCGGCCTTCGTCGAAGCTCACCTTCAGCGCCTGCTTCTCCGGGCCGACGTCCGGCGGGCCCGGCGGGTCGACGATCGGGT
>Ga0153956_1000851_pt1 | contig 31048 bp, 32 predicted proteins | sample TSFL040MetaG_FD_104704 | JGI IMG/M metagenome (GOLD analysis project Ga0153956, IMG submission 104704) | Attine ant fungus gardens microbial communities from Florida, USA - TSFL040 MetaG | ecosystem: Host-associated > Fungi > Mycelium > Unclassified | place: USA: Florida, Wekiwa Springs... | reverse complement strand
GGCCGCAACATCCACGACACGCGCGAGTGGATCCTGCGCAACAGCCCCGTGCCGATCGGCACCGTGCCGATCTACCAGGCGCTCGAGAAGGTCGGCGGCGTGGCCGAGGACCTGACCTGGGAGATCTTCCGCGACACGCTGATCGAGCAGGCCGAGCAGGGCGTCGATTATTTCACCATCCACGCCGGCGTCCGCCTGCCCTACGTGCCGCTCACCGCGAAGCGCGTGACGGGCATCGTCAGCCGCGGCGGATCGATCATGGCGAAATGGTGCCTCGCGCACCACAAGGAGAGCTTCCTCTACGAGCGCTTCGACGAGATCACCGAGATCATGAAGACCTATGACGTCGCCTATTCGCTGGGCGACGGCCTGCGCCCCGGCTCGATCGCCGACGCCAATGACGAGGCGCAGTTCGCCGAGCTCTACACTTTGGGCGAGCTGACCAGGCGCGCCTGGGCGCAGGACGTGCAGGTGATGATCGAGGGCCCCGGCCACGTGCCGATGCACAAGATCAAGGAGAATATGGACAAGCAGCTCGAAGCGTGCGGCGAGGCGCCCTTTTATACGTTAGGCCCGCTCACCACCGACATCGCGCCGGGCTACGACCATATCACCAGCGGGATCGGGGCGGCGATGATCGGTTGGTACGGCACGGCGATGCTCTGTTACGTCACGCCCAAGGAGCATCTGGGCCTGCCCGACCGCGACGACGTGAAGGTCGGCGTCGTCACCTACAAGCTCGCCGCCCACGCCGCCGATCTCGCCAAGGGCCATCCGGCCGCGAAGATGCGCGACGACGCGCTGTCACGCGCGCGCTTCGAGTTCCGCTGGCGCGACCAGTTCAACCTCAGCCTCGATCCCGACACGGCGGAGAAATATCACGACCAGACGCTCCCGGCCGAAGGCGCCAAGACCGCGCATTTCTGCTCGATGTGCGGGCCCAAATTCTGCTCGATGAAGATCACCCAGGAAGTACGCGATTTCGCTGCCAAGCAGAACCAGCCCGCCACCGCCTTCATCGCCGCCGACGAAGCGGAAAAGGGCATGGCCGAGATGAGCAAGGTGTATAACGAGACCGGGCGGGAGCTTTACATGGGCGCGGGTGACCGGGAGCGTGATTGACGGCGGGAAACGAATACAAGCTTCGACAATTGACCGCGTGCGTCTCACATTGTATAAGAACAAATGGAGAACATGTCGATGATGAGCGAGTTTGAGAGCGCGCTGCGAAAGCTGCACGCCGCTGGCAAGAAGCGCTTCGGCGATGAGTGGATTCAGAGGCTGGAGCGTCGGCGTGCCATCCTCGAAGGTGCATACGCGACGCTCTACGAACAGGATCGTGATCCTATTGCCTATGAGTCGTTGAGCGCTCAGACGACCTATGTATTCGCCTACGCTCCAGCGCGAGCAGAGTACACTCGACAATTTCTGCATCGACACAAGGCAGCTGTGGGCGGTCCTCTTTTCAGCAGCGCAAATATTAAAGTGGTGAGCTTTGGAGGCGGTCCCGCAAGTGAACTTGTTGGGCTGGTCCGCTATCTGGAAGAGGACGCCGACGAAATTGTAGAGAATATTGAATATACCATTTACGACAAAGACGGGGAGTGGTCGGAAGTGGCTTCAAATATAATTGATGATCTGAAAACTGACATCGAAATTGATGCCGAATATATTGAGACAGACGTAATTAGTCGCACCAAAATGAATGCGATCGATCTTTCTGGCACAGATATGGTGGTATTCAGCTATATAATGTCGGAATTAGCGAAGCTTGGCCGGAATGATCGTATAGCAGAAAACTTCCGAAGTACCTTAGGAAACATGAAAATTGGAGCAAAGATTCTATTTATTGATAATTGTCATCCAATTTTTATTAAATTTTTCCAGTCTTGCAAATTGGTAAGCGGCCTAAATCAACGAAATGATAATGATGATCGCGTTGAATGCGAATTTCCTGATTTCAAAGGAACCTTTGAGACCCTATCTAAGGCGCTTGATTGGACTCCTCGCACCGATCTCCGCTGTGTTTCAAAGTTGATCGTTCGGACCAGTGCATGAAAGATTTATTTTCTCTTGATAGACAGTTCGAACAGATTCCGATGCCGGACGCTGATGTGTCGATTTTGCATGAAATTGGAATGCCCCTGCCTTACGGCATGATGCTTCGGAAGCTGTATGAAGAAACTAAGTGGCGGCAAGAAGCGGTTAGAATTTATGGCAAGGAACATCAGCAACCAAGGCTGGTTGCCCTTTATGGTGAATCCGAAGCGCGGTATGATTATTCTGGTATTAAACTCCATCCTCTGCCACTTACCGATTTACTGCGCGAGATAAAACGCCGGATCCAAGATTGTACCGATGCCACGTTTAACGCGGTGTTCCTCAATCTTTATCGAGATCACAACGACAGCATGGGCTTTCACAGCGATGACGAGCGCGAATTAGGGAAAAATCCGGTAATTGCGTCGTTGACGTTTGGCGCGACGCGAACCTTTGTTCTCAAGCACAAATTTAAAAAGGAACTTCCTCCTGTGAAGGTTCCTCTGGAAGCTGGAACCGTGCTCCTCATGAAAGGCCCAACCCAGCACAACTGGAAGCACGGAATAAACAAGCAAACGACACCCTGCGGCCCAAGGATCAATCTGACTTTTAGGACCTTGTTTCCTTAGAGGCTGAATCAGTTGGGCTCTTTGCACCAAACATTCGCCCCACCGCTTAACCCATATCAGCACGATTTCGCCGTGCGCCCGCGAACCCTCCGCCCGCTCGTCCGTTGATGCGGCGGCGCCGGATGCTTCCCCCTTTCGCATCCGGCGCGCCCACCCCAATCCAAATCGGGAGAGCCGCAATGGGCCTGTTCAGCAAGGATATCGCGACGTTCGAAGACCTGTTCCTGCATCAGCTGCAGGACGTCTATTATGCCGAGAACCAGATCACCAAGGCGCTGCCCAGGATGATCGAGAAGGCGACCGATCCCGCGCTCAAGCAGGGGTTCCAGACGCATCTGCAGGAAACCGAGGGCCAGATCGCGCGGCTCGAGCAGGTGTTCGATTCTGTAGGCGAGCAGCCCAAGGGCGCGACCTGCCCGGCGATCGAGGGCATCATCAAGGAAGCCAATGAAGTGGCCGGCGACATCGCCGACAAGGCGGTGCTCGATGCCGCTTTGATCGCCGCGGCACAGGCGGTCGAGCATTACGAGATCACGCGCTACGGCACGCTGATCGCCTGGGCCAGGCAGCTCGGCCGCGAACGCGCCGCCGCGATCCTGAAGGAAACGCTCGACGAGGAATATGCGACCGACGACAAATTGACCAGGATGGCGACGTCGCACGACAATGCGAAGGCGGCGGCCGTCACCGAACCGGCCTGACCTCTGGCGGGGCGTCGCGACCGGCGCCCCGTTCCCGTCTCCAGAAATCGCTTTCCTAATTGGATTTCATCTGATCCATCCTTGTCAATGGACCAGAACCCCACCCCACGCGCCCAATGGACGCCCGCGAAGCAGCGCATCTTTCTCGCCGCCTTGTTCGAGACCGGCAGCGTCGCGCGCGCGGCGCGGGCGGCGGGGATGTCGCGATCCAGCGCGCAACGGCTGCGCCGCCGCCTGACCGGCACGCCGTTCGATCGCGGCTGGGATCGGGCGCTCGCGCTCCACGCCGCGCGGCTCGCCGATCCGTTCGCGGCGGATGCGCCGCCGCCCGCCGCGCCCTCGCCGCTTGCGCGCGGCGTCCCCGGCGCGCGGCAGGCGCGCGGGTGATGCGCGTGCGGCGCGAACCTGCGGCGCTGATGCCGCCCGCCTGCCGCGCGGATGGCGCGCATGTGCCGCGCGGGTGGCGCGGCAATGGCGCGAAGGTGGCGCGTTCCCGCCGCCTTGCCGCGGCGTCGTGGGCGCAACCGGGCGCACCCGCGCACGAGGCTCAACGCCATCAACATTGGCGAGGCGGGCCGCCGCCGGCGCGCGCGGCGGTGCCGATCCGCGCAGGCACGAAAAAGGGGCGCCCGTCGCCGGACGCCCCTCCCGTGATCGTGCGGTGCCGCTTAGAAGCGGATGCCGATGCCCGCCGCGGCATGGCGCCGCTGCAGGTTGATGACCCCGGCGAACTTGCCGTAATCGGCATAGTTGAGTTCGACCATGCCGTAGACGTTGCGGGTGAAGTTATAGTCCACACCGATCGCGCCTTGCACGCCGCCCTTGCTCTGGCTGGCGCTCTGGTTGCCCACCGACGCCTTCATGTCGATCGAGGCGTAACCGGCCTTCAGATAGACCTGCGCCTTCGGGCCGACGATGAAGCCGACGCGGCCGCCGACGCCGAGATTACCGTTCTCGCCGATGCAATCGCCGCCGTCGCACAGATTGACGCTGGAGAATTCATAGACCGCATACGGCCCGACGACGACCGAATGGCCCGCCTTCAGGTCGAAGCCGATCTCGCCGCCATAGGACACCGCGCTGCCGATCTTGTAGACATCGCCGTCGCCGCTCACGGTCGGCGTCTCGTAGCCGATGCGCGCCTCGATGCGCAGGCCGTCCTGCTTGGCGACATCGTTATGGTCCTGCGCGGCGGCGATGCCGGGCAGGCAGAAAGCGGCCGCAGCGGTGGCCACCAGATATATCTTCATGAAACCCCCCAAAGGTAAAGTGACTGCCAGCCGCGCCCCGTTCCATATTCATGATTTGACTGGCGGATCGCGCGCTAGTCGAGTGGCCGTGCGCCGTCCAGCGCTTTCCCGCGGTGCGGCCGAACCGGGACCAATTATGTCCGCGGCGAACATTGCCCGCCGCCCGGCGGGCGTTAAGGTGGCGGCGATGGCGACGCGCGAAGGGCAGGGGGCGGATAGGGCGAGCCGCGCGCGGCGTGCGTTGCTCGACTGGCTCCTGCTCGTCACCTTCCTCACCTGCGCCTGCGGCTACGTGTTCAAGGCGCATTGCATGACCGGCGGCGGCTGGGTGAATGCGAACCAGTACGTCACCGGCTGCTATTCGGATGCCGTGCCGTTCTGGACCGGCCGCGAGGTGGCGGCGGGCAAGCTGCCCTATTTCCAGGCGCGGATGGAATATCCGGTGCTGACCGGCGGGCTGATCTATCTCGAGGGCCGCGCGACCGCGGCGATCTGGGGCCAAGGCGCCGGGGTGCCGGGCTTCCTGCTGGTCGTCACCGCGGTCAACGCGCTGCTGGCGATGCTGGTGACGGCGCTGTTGTGGGGCATGGGACTCGATCGCGCGCGTCTCTGGGCCTGGGCGCTGGCGCCGCCGCTGGTGCTCTATGTGGGGCACAATTGGGATCTGCTGGCGGTCGCGCTGACGGTCGGCGCGCTCGCGTGCGCGCAACGGGGCCGGATGGCGCGCGCCGCCGCGCTCGCGGCTTTGGGCATGGCGGCGAAGCTGTTTCCGATGTTCCTGTTGCCGCTGCTCGCGCTCCGCGCGCTGTTCCAGCGGCGGATCGGGGCGGTTCTCGCGATGGCCGGGGCGGCGATCGCCGCGTGGTGCGCGGTCAACATGCCGGTGGCGGCCTTCGCCTTTACCAACTGGTCCGAATTCTACGCCTTTTCCGGCCAGCGTGACGGCACTGCGGCATCCCTGTGGGAGCTGACCAGCGGATTCCCGGCGCTCGCCACGACCGTCGCCGAGCGCAACCTGTGGTCGGGTCTGCTGTTCGTCGCCGGCGCCGCCGCGATCGTCGCGTTCGGCTGGCGCCGGCACCGCGATCATCTTTGGGTGCTGTTCACACCGGTGTTGGCGTGGTTCCTGCTGACCAACAAGGTCTATTCGCCGCAATTCGACCTGTGGCTCTATCCGATGATGCTGGTGACGGCGCGGCGCTTCGCACCGGTGGCGCTGTTTCTCGTGGGCGACCTGCTCGCCTATTTCGCCGAATTCTGGATGTTCGCCGCGATGGCCGGAGTGTGGACGTTGACCGGCCATGGCTTCGTATGGGTCGGGGCTCTGGTGCGCGGCGCGGCGTTGCTGTGGCTGATCGCGCGCGCCGTGATCGACGAGGCGCCCGCCTGGGTCGGCGCTGAACCTTCGCCAGACGCGCGCGTTTGAATACTCGCGGCAGGGCCCAAAAGGAGAGAGATCATGCGCTTCCTGCTCGCGCTCGCCTTGTTACCTGCTGCGGCGCTGGTCCAGAACAGCTCGCCGCCCCCGCACGGCGTGCACGAAGCGAGCGGCGCCTAGGACGGATCGCCATTTACCGATCTTTCCCGCCAGGGGGAGGGCGCGAGGTCGCGCATGCCCCCGCCAGGGAGGGATTGGAGAGCGGGATGATGCCTGGTGGAATCACGCCATGTTCCCCCGCGAAGGCGGGGGTCCAGAGTCCCGGGCGACAACGCGTGTGATTCCGGACCCCCGCCTTCGCGGGGGAGCGGGTCAAACCGAAATCGTCCCGCTCTGGACCTCCCCGCTGAATGGCGATCCGTCCTAGGCGATTCGCGCCAGCGTCGCGGGATCGCGTTCATCCGGCATGGACGGGGAGCGCCCAGTCGATCGGCGTGCGTCCGTGCGCCGCAAGGAAGGCATTGGCCTGGGAGAAATGCTTGCAGCCGAAGAATCCGGTATGTGCCGACAGCGGCGAAGGGTGCGGCGCCTTGAGCACGAGATGGCGGCTCTGGTCGACGAACCCGGCCTTGCGCTGCGCATAGCTGCCCCACAGCATGAACACGACCGGTTCGGATTGCGCATTGACCGCGCGGATCACCGCGTCGGTGAAGCGTTCCCAGCCGCGCCCCTGGTGCGAGGCGGCCTGGCTCATCTCGACCGTCAGCACGCTGTTGAGCAGCAATACGCCCTGCTTCGCCCAATGTTCGAGAAAGCCGTGGCGCGCCGGCGCGATGCCGAGGTCGCTTTCCATTTCCTTGTAGATGTTGACGAGCGACGGCGGCGTGCGCACGCCCGGCCGCACGCTGAAGCACAGGCCGTGCGCCTGGCCCAGTCCGTGATAGGGATCCTGGCCGAGGATCACGACGCGCACGTTTCCGGGCGGCGTGAGATCGAGCGCGCGAAACCATTCGCCGCCCTTGGGAAAGATGCGCTTGCCTGCGGCCTTCTCGGCCACGAGGAAGGCGCGCAGCGCCCGCATGTAATCGGCGTCGAACTCGCTCTGGAGCAATCCCAGCCATGCCGGGTCGAGCCTGATCGCCTGCGCGGACATGGCCTAGCCATTCCGCTGCGGCGCGCTGCTGTCAATCGCTATGAAACAGTCGGGTCCCTCAGCCGATCGCGGCTGGCCTCATCAGCGCCATCTGGCCGGCGATCAGGCAAAGCGTCGTGGCGAAGGCGGCAAGGGCGATGAGCGTGCTTCGCATGATTGTGGTTCCTTGTCGGAAGGATCGTTCCGGTCAGGCGACCGGAACGATCGAAACGGCATTGCTCACCATGACGGCGGTGAAGAGGGCGGCGCCGACGAAAGCGACGGCGAAACGCTGGAAAGCATCGAAACGCAGCGACATGATCTTGACTCCTGATCTGGCTGCCGGACCGTCCGGCGACCGATATCGGGTGCTAAGCATCGGGCGTGCCAAATGCCCAAATGGTTGAAATCGCGATGATTCGTGCTGCCCGGCAAATCCGACCTGGGATTTTACGCCAAACCATGCCGATAAATTGCGCCAATATTTGGTGAGGATGCTATCCTTGGTGGACGCAATTCCTGCCATCGCCCTTCGCGGCATAAAGCAACGCGTCGGCACGGGCCAAAGCGGTCCCCAGTGTTTCGTCCGCCGTGCAGGCCGCGACTCCGGCGGAGAAAGTGACCGCGCCCAGCGGCGCATCGGTTTCGCGCAGGCGATAGCGCTTGGCCGCCACCGCCCGGCGCGTCTCCTCGATCAGGCGGAATGCGGTATCGACGCCGATGCCGGCGAACAGGATGGCGAATTCCTCGCCGCCATAGCGCGCGACGATATGATCGGGGCAGCCTTGCACCAGCGCGTCGCCGATCGCCTTGAGCACCCTGTCGCCCACCGCATGGCCGAAGCGGTCGTTGACCAGCTTGAATCGATCGACATCGCATATGGCGATGCATAATTCCGAGTCTGCCGCACGATATTCGGCGAAGGCCTCTTCGAATGCACGGCGATTGGGCAGATCGGTCAGCGGATCGCGGCGGGCATTGTCGCGCGCTTCCTCCAGCTTCTCGCGCAGCTCGCTCGCCTCGTGCTTGGCGGCTTCGAGCCGTTCCTCGGCGGCATGCACGCGCTGCAGCATCGTGCTGGTCAGCCGCGCGATATCGTCGAGCGCGAGCGGACCGGGAGCGCTGCGGATCGCGTCGGCACTGGCCGCGAGGTCGCGTCCGAAGCCCTGCGTCTCGGCGCGTATCGCCTCGACCATGTCGGTGAATCCCTCGACCTGCAGCTGCGTCTGCGCGACCAGGCCATCGGCATGGGCGCGGGCGGAGGCGATATCGGCGGCATCGGGGGCGGCGCGGTCGGTGATGCCCGTCGCGCCGATCTCGCCCCCGAGCGATTCGATGTCGCGCCGCGACAGACGCACGCCGCCGTCGGTCAGGCGCTCCACCGCCTGCGCCAGCGGGCTGTTCAGATCGGTCAGAACGCGATGCGCGAAGGCATAATGCATGGGATCGGGGCTGAGATGATTGGCGGCCAGGAACGCGCCGATGCGATCGAACAGCCCGTCGGACGCGCCGCCGGCCATCGCATGATGCGCTGCAGCTGAAACCGCCCTCATCCGCCCTTCGACTCCCCGCTTCCATGCCCCATGCATGGAATCCTCGTGCCCCTGCAACTTCGTCTAAGTTGGAACTGCTAACATCCGGTTGACCGGAAACGGCGGAAATCGGCGGAAAATGCGCGGGCGAAACGAATTTCGTGAGCTTCGATACGTAACCATGCAAGTAAGGCGGAACTAAACACTTGCCGGAAATACAGATTCCTGAACGTTTCGATCGCACGTCCGATCCGGCCGGCTTGCGGTGGCGCCTCGCGCCGCGCTAGGCGAGCCCATGCGCGTCACCGAATCCGATCTCGCCCTGGTTGCTCAACTCGCAGATGCCGCGGGGGCGGCGATACGGCCCTATTTTCGCGCCGAGCATGGGCTGGAGCTCAAGCCCGATGCCTCGCCCGTCACCGCCGCCGACCGCGCGGCCGAGCAGGCGGTTCGTCGCATCCTCGATGCGGAGCGTTCGGGCGATGGCGTGATCGGCGAGGAATATGGCGAGAAGCCGGGCGTAACCGGACGGCAATGGGTGATCGATCCGATCGACGGCACGCGCGCCTTCATCGCCGGGCGGCCGATCTTCGGCACCTTGATCGCGCTGATCGAGGGCGGCTGGCCGCTGATCGGCGTGATCGACCAGCCGGTCACCCGCGAGCGCTGGATCGGCGCGATCGGGCGTCCGACCGTGTTCAACGGCGCGCCTGCACAGACACGCACTTGTCCCTCACTCGAGGGCGCGAGCCTCGCCACCACCAGCCCGCATCTGTTCGATCCGCATCAGGCCGAGCATTACATGGCATTGATCGAGGCGGTAGCGGCGGGCAATCTCCGCCAGGGGCCGATCTACGGCGGTGATTGCTACAATTACGGCTGCCTCGCCTCCGGCCATATCGACATCGTGATCGAGGCTGGGCTGAAGCTGCATGATTTCGCCGCGCTGATACCGATTGTCGAGGGCGCTGGCGGACGGATGTGCGACTGGGCGGGCGATCCGCTGACCGCCGGCAGCGATGGGGAAGTGCTTGCGGCGGGCGATCCGGCGCGGATCGACGATATTCTCGAGGCGCTCGCCTGCCACGGGCATTGATCGGGCCGATCAGAACACGCCGAGGAACGTCTTGCGCTGCTCCTGAGATCCGCGCCGCAACGCCATCGCGCACGGTGAAGCCGATGAGGTCGCAATTGATCTGCGCCGGCTTCCTCCGCTTATGCTGGAACATCGCCACGGGCGCCAGCGGCGGCGCTCCGGATCTGCCGGAAGCTGTGGCGCAGACGGCGACCGGCCGCGGTGACCGGCGCGCCAGCGGCTGATTCGTGGGCTTTCGGCGGGGTTGCCAGCGTCTCCCTGACGGGATTCAACCGCTCGGTCCGCGGGGAGTTGCATTTCGACCCATCCCCCGCTATGCGCGCCCACTTCCCGAGCGATGCGTGGAAAGAACGGCCCGGCCATCAGGGCTGCCGCGGCTGTTCCAGTATCGCCCAGAACGAAAGGACGAAAATGCCCAAGCTCAAGACCAAGAGCGGCGTGAAGAAGCGCTTCACGATGACCGCGACCGGCAAGCTGAAGCACGGTGTGGCCGGCAAGCGCCACCGCCTGATCAGCCACAATGCCAAGTATATTCGCCAGAACCGCGGCACTTCGGTCGTCTCGGATCCCGACACCAAGATCGTCAAGGGCTGGGCCCCTTACGGTCTCAAGTAAGCACGGGGAGGACTAGACCATGGCACGCGTCAAACGGGGTGTAACCACCCGCGCCAAGCACAAGAACATCCTCGAACAGGCCAAGGGCTATTCGGGTCGTCGCAAGAACACGATCCGGATCGCCCGCCAGGCTGTCGAGAAGGCCGGGCAATACGCCTATCGCGACCGCAAGGTGAAGAAGCGGACCTTCCGCGGCCTGTGGATTCAGCGCATCAACGCCGGCGTCCGCGCCGAGGGCCTGACCTATTCGCAATTCATGCACGGGCTGAAGCTCGCCGGCATCGAACTCGACCGGAAGGTCCTGGCCGACATCGCGATGCACGAGGGCGAGGCGTTTACCGCCATCATCGCGCAGGCGAAGGCGGCTCTGCCCCAGGCCGCCTGAGCGACCTGTAGCGAGCGAAAGACATGGGGCGTCGGTGGAAACACCGGCGCCCTTTTCTTTTCGGCCTGCATGGCTAGTGACGCACCTACATCCGTTCGGGCTGAGCCTGTCGAAGCCCTGTCTTTCTTCCGAGCGAAGAAGTGCAGCCCTTCGACAAGCTCAGGGCGAACGGTTCTGAAGAGGACCGGATGACCGATCTCGATCAATTGAAGACCGACCTGCTCGCGCAGATCGCTGCAGCGGAGACACCCGACGCGATCGAGGCGGTGCGCGTCGCCGCGCTCGGCAAGTCGGGCAGCGTGACGGGACTGCTCAAGACGCTCGGCGGCATGTCGCCCGAGGAGCGGCGGACCACGGGTCCCCGCATTCACGGCCTGCGCGAGGCGGTGAGCGAGGCGCTGACGACGCGCAAGGCGGGGCTGGAGCGCGCCGCGCTCGACGCGCGGCTGGCGGACGAGCGGCTCGATATGACGCTGCCGGCGGACGTGCCCGCGGCAGGAACGGTCCATCCGGTCAGCCAGGTGATGGACGAGCTGGCGGAAATCTTTGCCGATCTCGGCTTCGCCGTCGCGACGGGGCCGGAGATCGAGGACCAGTGGCACAATTTCACCGCGCTCAACATGCCGGAGACGCATCCGGCGCGCGCGATGCACGATACCTTCTATCTTCGCGCCGCCGAAGGCGAGGAGCCGCGCGTTCTGCGCACCCACACCTCGCCGGTGCAGATCCGCACGATGGTCAACCAGAAGCCGCCGATCCGGATCATCGCGCCGGGCCGCACCTATCGCTCGGACAGCGATGCGACGCACACGCCGATGTTCCATCAGGTCGAGGGGCTGGTGATCGACAAGGGAATCACGCTCGGCCACCTGAAATGGACGCTGGAGACGTTCCTGAAGGCATTCTTCGAGCGCGACGACATCGTGCTGCGGCTGCGCCCCAGCTATTTCCCCTTCACCGAGCCATCGGCGGAGGTCGATGTCGGCTACACGCTCGTCAACGGCAAGCGCGTGATCGGCGGATCGGGCGCCGACAAGAATGGCGGCTGGATGGAAGTGCTCGGCAGCGGCATGGTCCACCGCAAGGTGATCGAAGCGTGCGGGCTCGATCCCGACGAATGGCAGGGCTTCGCGTTCGGCTGCGGGATCGATCGCCTCGCGATGCTCAAATACGGCATGGACGATCTGCGCGCCTTCTTCGACGGCGATATCCGCTGGCTCAAGCATTACGGGTTCGCGGCCTTGGATGTGCCGACCTTGAGCGGTGGAGTGGGGGCGTAAGGTATTTTCGTCACCCCAGCGAAAGCTGGGGTCTCTTGGTTGCGACGGGCAACGCTCAAACGGAAAGACCCCAGCTTTCGCTGGGGTGACGAGTTAAAAATGAAGTTCACGTTGAACTGGCTCAAGGAGCATCTCGATACTGACGCATCGCTCGAGGCGGTGACCGAGGCGCTGACGCGTATCGGGCTGGAGGTCGAGGGCGTCGACAATCCGGGCGAAAAGCTGGCCGCATTCAGGGTCGCGAAGGTGCTGACCGCCGAACGCCATCCGCAAGCCGACAAATTGCAGGTACTGACGGTCGATACCGGCGACGGCTCGCCGTTGCAGGTCGTATGCGGCGCGCCGAATGCGCGCGCAGGCCTTGTCGGCGTGCTCGGTTTGCCGGGCGCGGTGGTGCCGGCCAACGGCATGGAGTTGAAGGTCTCGGCGATCCGCGGCGTCGAATCGAACGGCATGATGTGCTCGACACGCGAGCTCGAGCTGGGCGATGATCATGATGGGATCATCGAGCTGCCGGCCGATGCTCCGGTCGGCACGGCGTTCCCAGACTATGCCGGGCTGAACGATCCGGTGATCGACGTCTCGATCACGCCCAACCGGCAGGATTGCATGGGCGTGCGCGGCATCGCGCGCGATCTCGCCGCGGCGGGGCTGGGGACGCTGAAGCCGCTGGCCGAGGTCTATCGATATCCTTACACCGTTCGTGCTGAGCTTGTCGAAGCACGGGACACTGCCACTCGCCCTTCGACAGGCTCAGGGCGAACGGAGGTTCCTGAGGTCGCGGGCGATGGCCCCGGCCCCGATGTGCGCACCGACGACCCCGAAGGCTGCCCCGCTTTCTACGCACAGGAAGTGCGCGGCGTCAGCAACGGCGCGGCGCCCGATTGGATGCGCCGCTTCCTCACCGCGATCGGGCAGAAGCCGATCTCTTGCCTCGTCGACATCACCAATTTCGTCTCGGTCGATCTCGGACGGCCGCTGCACGTCTATGACAAGGCCAGGCTCTCGGGTGGTCTCGTCGCGCGGCGCGCGAAGGGGGGCGAGCAGGTGCTGGCGCTGAACGGCAAGACCTACACGCTCGACGCGACGATAACGGTTATCGCCGACGATACGGCGGTGCACGATATCGGCGGGATCATGGGCGGCGAGCATTCGGGCGTGTCGGATGCGACCACCGATGTGGTCATCGAATGCGCCTATTTCGATCCCGATCACATCGCGCGCACCGGCCAGAAATTGGCGCTGACCAGCGACGCGCGCCAGCGTTTCGAGCGCGGCGTCGATCCTGCGTTTCTCGACGACGGCCTCGCCATCGCGACCAGGCTGGTGCTCGATCATTGCGGCGGCACGGCGAGCGCAATCACCCGCGCGGGCGAACCGCCGCTGGCGCAGCGCACGATCTCCTACGATCCGCATCTCGCGAGCGACCTCGGCGGGCTGCACGTCGCGCCCGAGCGGCAGGCGCGTATCCTGCTATCGCTCGGATTCACGATCGGGGCGATCGATCATGCCGACGCCTATAGCGACGCGCTGTTCGCGACGATCGCCTCGCCCTGGCCGGTCACGGTGCCTACCTGGCGCCGCGACGTCGATGGCCCGGCCGATCTGGTCGAGGAAGTGATCCGTATCGAGGGCATCGACAACGTGCCGCCGGTGCCACTGGCGCGTGCGCCCGGCGTTGCCAGGCCGACCGCGACGCCCGAGCAGAAGCTGGAGCGCAAGGGGCGCCGTGCGGCGGCCGCGCGCGGACTCGACGAGGCGGTGACATGGTCGTTCCTCTCGCAAGTTGAGGCCGACGCGTTCGGCGGCGGTGCGTGGAGCCTCGCCAATCCGATCAGCGAAGACCTGAAGGTCATGCGCCCGTCGCTGCTGCCCGGCCTGCTCTCGGCCGCGTCGCGCAACGTGAAGCGCGGTGCGGGCACGGTGCGGCTGTTCGAGCTGGGCCACCGCTATCTGGCCGATGCCGAGCGTCCCACACTCGGCGTGGTGCTGGCAGGCGATCGTCGCCCGCGCGGCTGGCAATCGGGCAAGGCACAAGCCTTTGATGCGTTCGACGCCAAGGCTGAGGCGCTGGCTCTGCTCGCCGCGGCGGGGGCGCCGGTCGACAATCTGCAAGTGGTGGGGGAAGCCGGCGAGCAATGGCATCCCGGCCAATCGGGCACGCTGCGGCTCGGGCCGAAGGCCGTGCTTGCGGCGTTCGGGATGCTCCATCCGCTGACGGCCAAGGCCTTCGATCTCGATGGTCCGATCGCGGCGGTAGAGCTGTATCTCGATGCGATCCCGGCCAAGCGGTTGTCAGGCTTCATGCGCCCGGCCTATGCGCCACCCGCGCTGCAGGCGGTGAAGCGCGATTTCGCCTTCACCGTTCCCGCCGATCTCATCGCCGACGCGCTGGTGCGTGCGGTGAAAGGCGCCGACAAGGCCACGATCACGGCGGCGCGTATGTTCGACGTGTTCGAGCGTGAGGGCGTGAAGTCGATGGCGATCGAAGTGACGCTGCAATCGACCGGAACGAGCTTCACTGACGCTGACCTCAAGGCGATCACCGACAAGGTCGTCGCGGCGGCGGGGAAATTGGGGGCGACGCTGAGGAGCTAGACTCCACCGTTCGCCCTGAGCTTGTCGAAGGGGCTGATTTTTAGGTGGGAAGGGCAGGGCTTCGACAAGCTCAGCCCGAACGGAGGTAGGAATGACGCGACACACAGCCCTGATTACCGGCGGCACTTCGGGCATCGGCGAGGCGGCGGTGCGCGCGTTCGTCGGCGCGGGCTGGCGGGTCGTTACCACCGGGCGGCGCAAGGAGCGGCTCGATGCGCTCGTCGCTGAACTGGGCGCGGACAAGGTGCGGGGGCTGGCGTTCGATGTGCGCGATGAGGCGGCGCGCGATGCCGCGCTCGATACGCTGCCCGAGAGCTTCCGCAGCTTCGATCTGCTGATCAACAATGCCGGCCTCGCGCTCGGCACCGCGCCGGCGCAGGACGCCGATCTCGATCAGTGGAAGACCATGATCGAGACCAACGTGACGGCGCTCGTCTCGCTGACCCGCAAGCTGCTTCCGGGGCTGGTCCAGCGCAAGGGCGCGATCATCAACGTCTCGTCGGTCGCGGCGACCTACCCCTATCCCGGTGGCAACGTGTACGGCGGCACCAAGGCGTTCGTGCGCCAGTTCAGCCTTGGCTTGCGCTCCGATCTTGCCGGAACGGGCGTGCGCGTTACCTCGATCGAGCCGGGCATGGTCGAGACGGAGTTCACCCTCGTGCGCACTGGCGGCAACCGGGACGCTTCGGACACGCTCTATGGCGGCGCGAACCCGATGACCGGCGAGGACATTGCGAACACTCTGCTCTGGGTCGCCGGACTGCCACCGCACCTCAACATCAACACGCTGGAACTGATGCCGGTCAGCCAGTCCTTTGCCGGATTTCAGGTCGCGCGCGAAGGGTAAGATCGGTCAGCGCTGATTGGGCTGCGCGAGCACGATGAGGTTGCCGTCCGGATCGCGCATCCGGGCGATGCTCGTATAGTCGGCCGTCTCGACCTCGCCCGGCTCGAGCCCGGCCTCGGCGAGCCGTTCGCGCTCGGTGGCGACATCATCGACGATCAGTGTCAATGTGGCATGCCCGGCATGCCCGGCATGCTCGGCCGCCTCGAACAACTGTAGCCCGGCGCCCGGCCGGCGCCATTCTGCCAGATGATCCATCGGAGTCGCGTCGGGCTGGCGGCCGAAAAGCGTTGCGAACCATTCGGTGCTCGCGGCGAGATCGCGGCAGGAGACCTGCGCGAAGATTGCGTCGATTGTCATTTGATCTGAACCAAGACGCCGTGCGACGGGTTCCTCCGCCGGACGGGTCGCAAGAGGAGTTCACCGTGATCACGATCGCCAACGATTGTCTGCAGGCGGTGATCAACCCGTTCGGCGCCGAGCTCACGCATCTGCGCGATGCCGGAGGGCGCGAACTGATGACCGATGCCGATCCGGCGTTCTGGACCGGCCATGCGCCGATCCTGTTCCCGATCGTCGGCGCGGTGAATCACGATCGCTACCGCGTCGATGGCCGCGATTATCACCTCCCCAAGCACGGTTTCGCGCGGCACTCCGAATTCGCTTTGATCGAGCATCGCGCCGATCGCGCGGTGTTTCGTCTCACTGACAGCGAGAAGACGCGTGAGGTCTATCCGTTCGCGTTCGCGCTGGAGATCGCTTTCACGCTCGACGGCGCGACGCTCACCCTGGCGGCGACCGTTTCCAATCCGGGCGACACGCCGTTGCCCGCCAGTTTCGGCTTCCACCCCGCTTTCGCCTGGCCGCTGCCCTATGGCCGAGACCGCGCCGATCACCGCATCGTGTTCGGCTCGGACGAGCCGGGCGCGCTGCGTGAGCTGACGACCGACGGCCTGATCTTGCCGCAACCGCGCCCCTCGCCGCTCGACAGGCGGACGCTGCATCTCGCCGACGATCTGTTCACCGCTGACGCGCTGATCTGGGATCCGGTCGAGTCCGATCACGTCACCTACGGCGCATCGGATGGCCCGCATCTTGTCGTGCGCTTTCCCGACACGCCGAAGCTGGGCATCTGGACCAAGCCCGGCGCGCATTACGTGTGCATCGAGCCCTGGCACGGCATCGCCGATCCCGAGGGCTTCACCGGTGAATTCCACGACAAGCCCGGCGTGTTCGAGGTGGCGCCCGGCGGTGGCAAGGCGATGACGATGCACGTGACGTTGGAGGGCTAAGCCGCTAGGGCGCTCGCCCATGACCAACGTTTCCGATCGCCGCACCTTCGCGATCATTTCCCATCCCGACGCCGGCAAGACCACGCTGACCGAGAAGCTGCTCTATTTCGGCGGCGCGATCCATCTCGCCGGCGAGGTGAAGGCACGTGGACAAAACCGTCGCGCGCGCTCGGACTGGATGAAGATCGAGCAGCAGCGCGGCATCTCGGTCACCAGTTCGGTGATGACGTTCGAGCGCGACGGCATCACCTTCAACCTCCTCGACACGCCGGGCCATGAAGACTTCTCCGAAGACACCTATCGCACGCTCACCGCGGTCGATTCGGCGGTCATGGTGATCGATGCCGCGCGCGGCATCGAGGCGCAGACGCGGAAGTTGTTCGAGGTGTGCCGTCTGCGCTCGGTGCCGATCATCACCTTCGTCAACAAGGTCGATCGCGAAGGCCGCAGCGTGTTCGAACTGCTCGACGAGATCGCCGATGTGCTCGCGCTCGATGTCTGCCCGATGAGCTGGCCGGTGGGTATGGGCGGCACGTTCGAGGGCGTGCTCGATCTCGCGAGCAACACGATCAGCCGTCCCGAAGGCGACAGCCGCGAGTTCCTCGGCAAGACCGAGCAGGCGCCCGTATTACCGTCCGAGCTTGCCGAAGAAATCGAACTGGCCAAGGCCGGCTACGCAGAATTCGATGTCGAGGCCTATCGCCACGGCGACCTGACGCCGGTGTATTTCGGCTCCGCGCTCAAGGATTTCGGCGTTGCCGAGTTGATCGCCGCGCTCGCCGACTACGCGCCGCCGCCGCGCCCGCAACCCGCGGAACCTGCACCGGTTTCGCCTGACGATGCCGAGGTGACCGGCTTCGTGTTCAAGGTGCAGGCCAACATGGATCCGCAGCATCGCGATCGTATCGCCTTCATGCGGCTCTGCTCAGGCACCTTCAAACGCGGCATGAAGCTGACGCCCTCGGGCAGCGGGAAGCCGATCGCGGTGCATTCGCCGATCCTGTTCTTCGCGCAGAACCGCGAAGTCGCCGACGAGGCGTTTCCCGGCGACATCATCGGCATCCCCAATCACGGCACCTTGCGCGTCGGCGATACGCTTTCGGAGAAGCCCGGCGTGCGCTTCACCGGGCTGCCCAATTTCGCGCCGGAAATCCTGCGCCGCGTTGCGCTGAAGGATCCGACCAAGACCAAGCAGCTCCGCAAGGCGCTCGACGATCTGTCCGAAGAGGGCGTGACCCAGGTCTTCTATCCCGAGATCGGATCGAACTGGATCGTGGGCGTGGTCGGCCAGCTCCAGCTCGATGTGCTGATCTCGCGGTTGGAGGCGGAGTACAAGGTCGCGGCAGGCTTGGAAGTCGCGCCGTTCGAGACCGCGCGCTGGATATCGGCGGACGAGCCGGCCGCGCTCAAGGAGTTCATGGACCTCAATCGCGGCGCGATGGCGAAGGATCGAGACGGCAATCCGGTCTATCTCGCCAAATCGGCGTGGGACGTCGGCTATGTCGCCGATCGCTATCCCTGGGTGCGGTTCGCGGCGACGCGTGAGCGCTGATCAGGCCTGCGCCTCGATCCACCCGCGCCGCAACGCCTTGACCGCGCACAGCCCGATCACCGCTGCCACCAGATAGAAGCTGACGCCGATCAGTGCGGCATAGCGCAGCGAATCGTCGCCATATTGCGCCTTCAGCGCGACCGACATCGCGCCCATCAGCCACGGGCCCAAGCCGAGCCCGATCAAATTGTTGATCAGCAGGAAGGCACCAGACGCGGTCGCGCGCATGTGCGGCGGCGCGAGGTGCTGCACGGCGGTGGTGATCGGCCCGAGCCACAGGATGTTGAGCCCGTTGGGGATCAGCAGGCAGATCCACGCCAATGTCGGCGAGGGGCTCAGCAGACCGAGCGCGAAGGTCGGCGCGGTGATCAGCCAGGCAAAGGCGGGCAGCTTCACATACCAGCCGCGATCGCCCTTTCCGAGCCGGTCCGCGAGCACGCCGCCCAGGAACACGCCCGTCGCGCCGCCCGCGAGCAGCAGCGAGCCCATGAACTGTCCGGCCGTGATCAGACCCCAGTTGAAACGGGTCATCAGGATCTTGGGAACCCAGAGCGCAAGGCCGTAGCCGGCGGTCGAGCTGCACGCCGCGCCGAACGCCATCAGCCAGAAAGCCGGCTTCGATGCCAGGATCGGGAACACGGCAAATAGCGGCGGGCGTGACGCTGTCGCCACCGGCGCAGGCTGCGGGCGGTCGCGGACCAGCAGCAGGAACAGCGGCGCAACGACGATTATGCCGACGATCCCGACGGCCTTGAACGCGAAGCGCCAGTCGACGAGCGCGGCGATATAGGAGCCGAGCAGCACGCCGCAGGCGAGCCCGATCGGGATGCCCATCGAATAGATGGCGAGCGCCCGCGCCCGGCGCTCGAGCGGATAATAATCGGCGATCAGGGCATAGGATGGCGCCACTCCGCCCGCCTCGCCGACGCCCACGCCGAGCCGGAACAGGAACATCTGGCCCAGGCTGGTCGCCATGCCGCACAAGGTGGTGAACGCGCTCCACACGACCAGTGAGGCGGCGATCACCCTGGTCTTGCCGACACGATCGGCGAGCAGCGCCAGCGGCACGCCGAGCACCGAATAGAGCAAGGCGAATGCCGTGCCGCCGATCGCGCCGAACTCCGCGTCGCTCAGATGCAGATCAGCCTGGATCGGCTTGGCCAGGATCCCGAGGATCTGCCGGTCGATCCAGTTGAACGTATAGACGACCAGCAGCATCGCCAGCACCAGCCGCGGATAGCCGGGCCGCTCGGTTCCGGTCGTCATACGCTTTCCCTCCCGCAAGCCAGCAAGCGGGAAGCCACGTGCTTGCCCGCGCAAACCAAACCCTAAGGCTTGCGGAACTTGTAGACGAACTGATCGGTATGGCCGCGGATCGCCGGATCGAACACCTTCAGTGTGTGATCGTCCTTTGGATTGCGCAGCACCTTGCTCTCGCCGACGAACTGGAAACCGGCACCCATGATCTGGTTCTTGGCGAAGATCGGATCGATCCGGTGCAGCGTGTTGGTATCGGCCGAGCCGCGGAAATCGGCATCGGCATGGTCGATCACCATATAGATGCCGCCCTTCTTCAGCGCCTTGAACACGCTGGCGTTGAAGTCCTTCATCTCCGCTTGCGGGATGTCGTGATAATTCTGCACGGTCCAGACGAGATCGATCGAGCCGGCCGGCACGTCGATCAGGTCATCCTGCTCCAGCGTCGCGGTGACGTTGGCGAGGTTACGCCCCTGCAGGTTGGTCAGATTGTCACCGAGATATTTGGCGGACCATTGCGGATAGAGCGCATAGACATGGCCCTGCGGCCCCACCGCACCCGTAAAGATGCGCGTCCAATAGCCCGAGCCGGGGACGAAATCGACCACCTGCCAGCCCGGCTTGACGCCGGAAAAGGTGACCACCTCACCGGCCTGGCGGCGGGCGTCATCGCCGGCCTGATCGGCGCGCGCCGGATCGGCGAGCGCGGCGGCGACCGTAGGCGCGACCCTGGCGAGCGCCACGCCGCCGATCGATGCAGCAGCGATCGCGACGACAATCGCGGGACTTTGTAACGACTTGAACATGGCACCCTCCCCGAAAGACTCGGCGGGGAATTTATACGTCGAGATTGGCCACGCTCAAGGCATTCTCCTGAATGAATTCGCGGCGCGGTTCGACCACGTCGCCCATCAGACGCGTGAAGATCTCGTCGGCGACATCGGCCTGATCGATCGCGACGCGCAGCATCGAGCGGTTCGAGGGGTCGAGCGTGGTTTCCCACAATTGCTCGGCGTTCATCTCGCCCAGCCCCTTGTAGCGCTGGATCGACAGCCCCTTGCGGCCCGCGGCGAGGATCGCGTCGAGCAATTGCGCGGGACGGCCCACCAGGCTCTCGCCCTTGCCGACCGACACGGCTTCCTCTTCGCCATCCTCGTCGTTTTCGGTAGCGGCCTCTACCACCGCCGCGCCCTTGAGCGGCACCAGTTTGGCGGCGCTGGCGAAGCTGTCGGCCTGCTCGGCGGCGAGGCCGTGCAGCTTGCGCGCCTCGGCCGAGGTCAGGAACGCGGCCTCGATCACATGATGATCGGTCACGCCTCGCCACAGCCGCTCGAAATGGAAACCGCCTTCCTCGGTGAGGCGTGCGCTCCACCTTGCATCTTCGTCGGCCTGGTCGAGCCGCCGCGTCACTTCGGCGAGCCGCGCGGCGCGTTCGTCGCGCGATACGACGGGATCGAGCGCGCCGCCCAGCGCCAACGCCTCGATGATCACCGGATCGTAGCGGCGCGGCACATAGCGCATCAGCGTGCGCATCCGCCGTGCATGCTCGACGAGGTTGCGCAGGTCCTCGCCCGAGCGGGCTCCGGCGCCGCTTTCCAGCACGCTCGCCGCGACGCCCGCCTCGACCAGATATTCGTCGAGCGCGCCCTCGTCCTTCAGATACACTTCGGAGCGCCCGCGCGTCGCCTTGTAGAGCGGCGGCTGCGCGATGTAGAGATGTCCCGCCTCGATGATGTCGGGCATCTGGCGGTAGAAGAAGGTCAGCAGGAGCGTGCGGATGTGTGCGCCGTCCACGTCGGCGTCCGTCATGATGACGATCTTGTGGTAGCGCAATTTCTCCAGGTTGAAGTCGTCGCGGCCGATGCCGGTGCCCATCGCCTGGATCAGCGTGCCGATCTCCTTCGAACCGAGCATGCGGTCGAACCGCGCGCGCTCGACGTTCAGGATCTTGCCGCGCAGGGGGAGGATCGCCTGGAAATGGCGGTCGCGGCCCTGCTTGGCCGAGCCGCCGGCGGAGTCGCCCTCCACCAGGAACAGTTCGGACTTGGCCGGATCGCGTTCCTGGCAGTCGGCCAGCTTGCCGGGCAGGCTGGCGATGCCGAGCACGGACTTGCGGCTCGCCTCGCGTGCCTTGCGCGCCGCCTCGCGTGCGGCGGCGGCGTCGATGATCTTCTGGATGATCTGGCGCGCGTTGGCGGGATTCTCTTCCAGCCATTCGGACATCTTGTCGGCGAGCAGGCTCTCGAGCGGCTGGCGCACTTCGGACGAGACGAGCTTGTCCTTGGTCTGCGAACTGAACTTCGGGTCGGGCAGCTTGACCGAGACGATCGCGGTCAGCCCCTCGCGCATATCGTCGCCCTGGAGGCTGACCTTCTCCTTCTTCATCAGCCCCGATTTCTCGGCATAGGCGTTGATCGTGCGCGTCAGCGCCGAACGGAACGCCGCCAAGTGGGTGCCGCCGTCACGTTGCGGAATGTTGTTCGTGAAGCAGAGGACGTTCTCGTAATAGGAGTCGTTCCACTCCAGGGCGACGTCGATGCCGATATCGTCGCGCTGGCCGCTGATCGCGATCGGATCGGGGAAAAGCGGCTGCTTGGTGCGATCGAGCCATTTCACGAACGCGGCGATGCCGCCCTCATAATAGAGCTCGACGGTCTTGGGCTCCTCGTGCCGCGCGTCGGTCAGGAACAGGCGCACGCCCGAATTGAGGAAGGCGAGCTCGCGGTAGCGATGCTCGAGCTTCTCGAAATCGAACTCGGTGATCTTGAACGTGGCCGGGCTGGGCAGGAAGGTGACCCGCGTGCCCTTCTTGCCCTCGGCCGGACCGACGACCTTGAGCGGGGCGACCGCGTCGCCATGGGCGAAGCGCATGTAATGCTCCTCGCCGTCGCGCCAGATGGTGAGATCAAGCCACTCGCTGAGCGCGTTGACCACCGAGACGCCGACGCCGTGCAGGCCGCCCGACACCTTGTAGGCGTTGTCGTCGCTGGTGTTCTCGAACTTACCCCCGGCATGGAGCTGGGTCATGATGACTTCGGCCGCCGACACGCCTTCCTCGGCATGGATGCCGGTCGGGATGCCGCGGCCGTTGTCGGTCACGCTGACCGATCCGTCGGCGTTCAGCTGGATGTCGATCCGGTCGCAATGCCCGGCGAGCGCTTCGTCGATCGCATTGTCCGAGACCTCGAACACCATGTGGTGGAGGCCCGATCCGTCATCGGTGTCACCGATATACATGCCGGGACGCTTGCGGACCGCGTCGAGGCCCTTCAGCACCTTGATCGAATCGGCGCCGTACTCGTTGTTGCTGGGGGGTGTTGCCATAGCGAGCATATAGGGATTCGCCCCCGGAAACGGAAGCGAAATGGCATCCCTCCGGTACGTCCGCCCCTTGCAAATCGGCGCGCGGAATGATCCCATCGCGGCATGGCGCCTTCGGCCGATCCGCATGAACTCTATTTGCACGTTCGCGTGCTGATCGGCGTGGTGCTCGGTCTCGGGCTGACACGCATCCTTTCGGGGCTGTCGCGGCTGATCGAGCACCCCAAGCGCAATCCGATCTTCGCCACGCACTTGCTGTGGGTGGCCGCGATCCTGCTCTCGATGATCCATTTCTGGTGGTGGGAATTCGCGCTGATCCAGCTGGGCGGCTGGCGCTTCGAAATCTTCGTCTTCCTGCTCGGCTATGCGTTCCTGTGGTATGTGCTGGCCTGCCTGCTGTTCCCGACCGATCTCGCTGATCACGGCACGTACGAGGAGTATTTCCTGTCGCGGCGCGGCTGGTTCTTCGGGCTGCTCGCGGCGACGTTCGTCGCCGATTTTGTCGATACTGCGATCAAGGGATGGAGCTATTTCCGGCAATTGGGGCCGGAATATCCGGTCCGGCTGATCGCCGGCATTGTCTTGTGCCTGGTCGCGGCGTGCAGCGGCAACCGCCGCTTTCAGTTCCTCTTTGCGCTCTGTTACCTGCTCTACGATATCAGCTGGGTCTTGCGGCTGTACGATACACTGAGTTGAGAGGAGGAAGATTTCCATGCTCGCGATCATGGCCGCGTTGGCGCTCGGGCAGGCCTCGATGCCGACCTATCCCACCTTGCCGCCCGATCTCGCGAGGGCGGCCGAAGCGTTCGACATGGCGCAGGTGAAGGGCGATCGTACGGCGCTGACCGAATTGCTCGCCGACGATCATCTCCTGGCCAATTCGAGCGGCCAGCTCGAGAACAAGGCGGAGTTCATCAAGGATTACACCACGCCCGGCTTCACCTTCGCGCCGTTCACGATCGAGCAGCCGGTGCAGCAGGTGTGGGACACAGGCGCGGTGCTCGGCGGCGTGGTCGATGCCAAGGGCATGAGCGACGGCAAGCCCTATATGGTGCGCATGCGTTTCGCCGACGTCTGGGCGAAGCGGAACGGCCAGTGGCAGGTGATCTTCACCCAGGCGAACCGGGTAGCGCCGGCGCAGTGAGGCTTACGGCGTAACCGTCTTCGTCACCTTGCCGCCGGCATTGGCCTCGCGCATCGCCGCCTCGCGTTGGTCCGGCGGTAGTGCTTCAGCCGCGGCGATCGCGGGAAAATCGAAGCGCGCCTCGGGCCGGTCGATACCGAAATCAGTGCCCGGGTCGCATCGAACCGCATCGATCTCTCCTGCCTGCCGCCGCCCCGGCATCGGGGTAGCAAGCAGGCAGGAGAGCGTCACGTCAGAAGCGATCCGCGCGCTGTCCGAGCAGGGTCACTTCGACGCGACGATTCTGGCGCATGCCCTCGGCGCTGGTGTTGGGCGCGATCGGATCGGCCTCGCCATGCCCCTGCACCGAGAAGCGCGCGCGGGTCACGCCCATCTGGTCGAACGCGCTGCGCACGCTTCCCGCGCGGCGCTCGGACAGGTCCTGATTGTGCGCATCGGTGCCGCGCGAATCGGTATAGCCGTCGATCGCCACGCGCACGCCGGGATTGGCGCGCAGGTATGCGGCGATCGGCCGCAGCTTCTCGATCGCGCCGGGACGCAGCACGTCGCTGTCGGTCGCGAACAGCACGTCGTCGTCGAGCCGCATCATCGCGCCGCGCGATGTCTGGCGGAAGCCGTAGCCGTGCATTGCGCCGCGATCCCAGCCGCCCGGGCCGGGCGTCTCGATCACGACAGCGCGATCGCGACGATCCCAATCGAAACGGTCGCGTCGCGCCCCCGCCACGTCGGCGAAGGCGTGGTTGGCGGCGATCGCCTCGCGAGGGGTGATGACGCCGTCGTGATCCCAGTCGAAATTGCGCATCACGAAGGCGCGGCCGCGGTTGGTCGCGCGCAGTTCGGGATAGAGCAGGCGCACGCCGGGGCCGACGAGCCGGTATTCGCGGTCGCCGGGGCGGCCGCCGTGCCAGTCCCAGCGATCCTGCGCGAGCGCGGGCGTGGCGATGGTCGCGAGCGTGAGTCCGGCGAGCATCGTACGGGTGAAACGGATCGGCATTCGAACATCTCCTCCATGGCCCCCGCCATGCGCGGCCTGATGCCGCCCAACGCTTGAACACGCGCTGAGTTCGGGTGAAAGCTGACGTTCAGCCGATCGCGACGCGCGTGGCGTCGCCGCCGATCGCCGCGAACAGCGCCGGTTCGGTGCCGGTCATCCACACCTGCCCCTTGCCCGCGAGGCGCTCGAACAGGGCCGCGCGACGCGACGGATCGAGATGCGCAGCGACTTCGTCGAGCAGCAGCACCGGCGGCCGCCCGGTGCGCTCGGCGACCAGATCGGCATGCGCCAGTACGATCCCCAGCAGCAGCGCCTTCTGCTCGCCGGTCGAGCACAAGGCGGCGGGCTGCCGCTTACCGAGATGGGTGACGGCGAGATCGCCGCGATGCGGCCCGGCCAGCGTGCGGCCCGCCGCCGCGTCGCGCGAGCGGCTCGTGCGCAGCTCGGCGGCGAGCGCCGCCGCGTCGCCCGACCAGCCTTCGAGCGCCAGCCCGGCGCGTGCGAACGGCCCGTCCTGCGCGGCGTCGAGCCGTTCGGCGAGCAGGGCCACGGTCTCGCGGCGCGCCGCCTCGATCGCCGCACCATGCTCGGCAAGCTGCGCCTCGAGTGCGCTCAGCCATTGGGGGTCGGGCGCCGCGTCGTCGGCGAGCAGCCGATTGCGCGCCCGCATTGCCGCCTCGTAGCGGTTGGTGTGGATGGCATGCGCCGGGGCGAGCGCCAGCGTCAGGCGATCGAGAAACCGCCGCCGTTCGCTCGCGCCCTCGACGAACAGCCGATCCATCGCCGGTGTGAGCCACAGGACGGTCAGCCATTCGGCGAGCGCGGTGGCGGCGGCCGGAGCGCCGTTGATTCGCACGACCCGCCGCTCGGGCGCGTTCGCCCGCGTGCCGGTGGCGAGAGCGACATCGCCGTCGAGCGTGGCGGCGACGCCGAACCCGCCCGATCCGCTCTGTCGCGCCATTTCGCCAAGCGGCGCCCGGCGCAGGCCCCGCCCGGGGGCGAGCAGCGAGATCGCTTCGAGGACGTTGGTCTTGCCCGCGCCGTTCTCACCGGTCAGCACGACGAACCCCGGCCCCGGCGCGAGCGTCAGGCCGGCATGATTACGGAAATCGGTGAGGACGAGGCGCGACAGCATCGCGCCTGCCCTAGCGGAGTTTGCCGCGCCGCGTCAGCCTCAGGCGGCGAGCTTGGCCGGTGCTGCGCTCGTCTCGCGGCGCTGGCTGAGATAGGACGCCATTTCCTCGCCCAGTTCGCGCTGCGCCTTGAGATAGGCGACCGGCTCGGTCAGGCCGAGGCGGGCGCGGGCCTGGTCGATCGGCTCGTGCAGCAGCGTCTCGTAATCCTCGGCCGAGAGCCACTGCGCCTTCTTGCCGCGCTTGTAACCTTCCCACACCGCCTTCGCGAACAGGGTATTGCCGGTGACGCGCAGGCTCTTGAGCGCCGCCGCGCCGCCGATGAACGCCCAGCCCAGGCCGCCGACCTGCGCATAGGAGAAGGCGACCAGGGCCGCTTCGCCCAGGCTCTCGTCGGCCTTGTAGCCGGTCAGCACATGCCAGATGTCGTGCGTGTCGCGCACGCGGCGGCCGAACCAGGCATAGGGATGGAGCATGTCCTCCTCGCGGTTGATCTTGCTCACCTCGGCGAGACCGTCGGCGGAATAGCCGGTCGATTCGAGAAAATGGCCATAGGCCGCGCCGACGGTGCCGGGCGCGAACTGCTTCGCATAGCCGGGTTGCGAGAAGACCTTGGCGAGCTCGACCCGCTCATAGGCCATCCGCCCGCCCTCGTCTGTGGCGATGAAGCGCGCATAATTCATCGGCGCATTGCCCACGTTCAGCGCGCGCATGATGCGAAACACCTGCGTCGTATCGTCGCCGTTGGCGAGCAGCTTGCGGATCGCGTCGAACGCGGTGCGCCAGTCACGGCGTCCGGTGGTGCCGGGGAAAGGAGGAAGTTTGGCGGTCATGGCGTGATTCCTTACTAACACTTATGTTAGTAGTTGGATTGCGAGCGCTTGTCAACGTGCTCCAAGGCGGTGGCATCCCTCTCATTTTTGGATAGTGTACGACGATTGCGGCTTGGCGCCCGTCGACAAATGCGCAAAGCACGCTGCCGTGTACCGCGTAACCACCAGCCAGTCGGGCCGCAGCCTTCGCCCGATCGATCTCCTCGCACTCGCAATCGGCGCCGCATTGCTGGCCGATCTCGTGCTGCATCTGCGGCCGACCAATTATCTGGGAGGGTCGTCCGACGAACAGCGCTATCTCGAGATCGCGCTGCAATGGGTCGCACACGGGCCCAACGCGGGTACGACGCATTGGGCGCTGCGTCATCCGCTGATCCTCGCCATCGCCGCTTCGTTCAAGGCGTTCGGGATTTCGATCACCTCGCTCCAGTTCGTCTCGCGCATCGCGTTCGATCTGCTGGTGGCGTTGACCGCGGCGATGATGGGACGATTCGCCGGCCTCAGAGCAGCGCTCGTCTGGACGGCGCTCGCTCTGGTCATGCCCGTATTCCATCAGAACGCGACCAATTGCGGACCGGAAGTCCTCGAATTGCTCTTCGGTGCCGCGTCCGCTTGGGCATTCTGGGAGGCGCGCGCCGGCGGACGTCATGCCGCGGTATTGATGATCCTGTCCGGTGCCTGCGCTTCGCTTGCGCTGCTGACGCGCGAGACTTCAGCGTGCCTGCTCTTCGTCTATCTCCATGCCTGGCTTCGCGGGCGGACGCCGTGGCGCGGGGCGCTCTGGTTCGCGATCGGATTCCTGCCGCCTTTGGTGTGGGACAACCTCTGGTTATGGTCGCAGACGGGGCAGATCTTCTACCGGCTGCACGTCGATGAATCGCACACCCACATCTACAGCGCTCATCTTCAGGGCGGGATCTACCAAGGCCGCGTGCTGCTCAATCCGGAGCTCGCCTCGCGCTGGGTGCCGCCGGGGCCGGTGAAGCTCCACTGGACGATCGATCCGGTGCTCAATTTCTTCGCGGCCCCCGATTACGGGCTGATCTTCGTGGCCTGGGCGCTGCTCATGCTGGCGAAGCCGACTCGCCCTGCGGCCGATACGCTCGTGGCGCGGGCGCAACTCTGGCTCTTCGCCATCGCATTCACCTGCTACGTGATCGTCACCTGGGTGCTGACGCTGCGCCCGCAGCCACGTTACTATCTGTTCGCGGTCTACGCCGCGACGATCGCGGTCGCGCTGTTGCTCGACGCGCCGGGCGGCAAGCCAGCCAGCCAGCGCATTCGCGCCGCTTGCTTCGGGCTGGTAATGTTCTGCGGTGCTTTGGTCATCCTGCTCAATCCCGATCGCCAGATCATGCCGCGGCTGATCGTGAGCTGGCTGCAGCGCCACCCCGGGATGCAGGTCCACTTCCCCGGCAAGGAGGACGCCGAGCGCATGGCGTTCCCGGCCGTGCTGGGTGGCGTGCGCCATCAGATCACCGCCGCGCCGGCACCGATCGGGGGCCTGCGCTTCCGGGAAATCGTCAAGCCCTCTCGGGACGGGCAATGGCAGCCGGTCGAGACGCTGACCGGCCCCGATCGTTTCCCTTATCTCAGCGCGCCGAAGGCCGTGGTGCTCGAACGCCGCGTCCGCTGACCGGGCTCACACCCGCATCGGCATCAGGACGTAGAGCGCCGGCGCCTTGTCGTTCTCACGGATGAGCGTGGGCGCGGCGGCATCGGCGAGATGGACTTCGACGCTGTCGCCCTCGATCTGGCCGAGAATATCCATGAGATAGCGGCTGTTGAAGCCGATCTCGAAACCCTGCGCGGCATATTCGCCGGGCACTTCCTCGGCCGCGGTGCCGTTTTCCGGGCTGGTGACCGACAAAGTGATCTTGTCGCGGTCCAGCGCCATCTTCACCGCGCGTGTCTTCTCGGTGGCGATGGTCGAGACGCGATCGACGCCTTCCTCAAAGCTGCGCGGATCGATCTTCAGGATCTTGTCGTTGCCGGTCGGGATGACGCGCGAATAGTCCGGGAACGTGCCGTCGATCAGCTTGGAGGTCAGCAAGGCCTGGCCGAGATCGAAGCGGATCTTGCTCGAGGACAGCGACACGCCGACCGAGCCGTCGATCTCGTCGAGCAGCTTCCTGAGCTCGGCGATGCATTTGCGCGGCACGATCACGTCGGGCATGCCCTCGGCGCCGTCGGGGCGCGGCATCGTCACGCGGGCGAGGCGGTGGCCGTCGGTCGCGGCGGCCTTCAGCACCGGCTGCGAACCGTCGTCGGCGACGTGCAGGAAGATGCCGTTGAGATAGTAACGCGTTTCCTCGGTCGAGATCGCGAAGCGCGTCTTGTCGATGATCTGCTTCAGCGTCTCGGCCGGCATCTCGAAGCTGGTCGGCAGCTCGCCCTCGGCGATCACCGGAAAATCGTCGCGCGGCAGGGTGCCGAGCTGAAATCGTGCGCGGCCCGCGACGATCGTCATCTTGCCCTCGGCCGCGGCCAAGCTGACTTGGCTGCCTTCCGGGAGCTTGCGGGCGATATCGAACAGAGTGTGCGCAGAGACTGTGGTGGCGCCTAGCTGATCCACCGCGGCGGGGACGCTCTCGTTGATCTGCAGGTCGAGATCGGTCGCCATCAGCTTCAGTGCGCCGTCCGCGCTCGCCTCGATCAGCACGTTGGACAGGATCGGGATCGTGTTGCGCCGTTCGACCACCGACTGGACATGGCTCAGCCCCTTCAGGAGGGTCGCGCGTTCGATCGTGGCCTTCATCTCAAATCCCCCGGGCCGCCGCCCAATCCATTCCCTCCAGACGTCTCGAATCCGGGGGCAATTCGCCGTCTCCTTTCCTTAACCAGAAAAAGGGCCGGAGCAAGCGCTCCGGCCCTTCTTTTGTCCCTGTCTGACCAGGTTTGCGATCAGAAGCGGAAGCCGACGCCCGCGACCACCTGATGGCGGTCGGTATTGACGTCGAAATTGCTGGTATTCGCGCCGTTGGGATATTCCAGCCGGGCATCGCCATAGTTGGAGTAGCGATACTCGATCTTGGCATAGGTGCGGGGCGTCAGCGACTGTTCGATGCCGGCACCGATGCGATAGCCGTCGAGGTTATAGTGGCGGCCGGTCTCGGTCGTGCCGTCGCTCGCCGTCAGGTCGAGGCGGTTGTTGGTGTAGCCGCCCTTGGCGTAGATCAGCGTCTTCGGCGACGCGAGGAAGCCGACGCGCACGCCGGCATAGAGATCACGGCCCTGCTTCACGCGGCCGAAGCCGCCTGCGGTCGCGTCGAGCGGATTGTTGCTGGTCTTGGCGGTCGATCCGGTGACCTCGCCCTCGGCGCCGAGCACGATGCCACCGCGCGTCGCGATATCATAGCCGAAGTCACCACCATAAACGAGGCCGTCGGCGCCGTGATCATTGCGGATGCTGGAATTGCGATCGCTGCCCGGTTCGAGCTTGTCGTAGCCGAGGATCACGCCGGCACGCGGGCCGGTGAAGACGGGATTGGTGTCATCCTGCGCGAAGGCGGGGGCGGCGGCGGCGCCGAGCGCGACAGTGGCGGCGGCAGCGGCGAAAATAAGCTTACGCATACGATACTCCGTGTGTTGTCCGGATCCCCTGAACGAAGGCCGGGCCGCTCAAATGGGTGAGGACGGTCGAGGTTGCATGAACCTCAGATAAACGCGGAAAACCGTTGCTTTTGCGCCACACGGGGTTGAAAGGCGGGCGATGAATTCCAAGCGGCGGGGGCGCGATTTCATCGCTCGGCACGGCGAGACCGTGTTCAACGCGGCGCGCCGGCTGCAAGGCGATCATCCGCATACGCCGCTCACCCGCGCCGGCTTCGCGCAGGCCGACGAGATGGGCACGGCACTGCGCGATCTGCTCGGCGTCCGCCCGGCGTTGACATTGTGGGCTTCGCCCACCGGCCGTGCGCTCCAGACGCTGGCGGTGATCGCCGAGCATCTCGAACTCGATTGGCACCAAGTTAAAAGCGATCCGCGGCTGACCGAGATCGGCATGGGCAGCTGGGGCGGGCGCTATTATGCCGATGTCGCG
>Ga0153956_1000850_pt1 | contig 31082 bp, 26 predicted proteins | sample TSFL040MetaG_FD_104704 | JGI IMG/M metagenome (GOLD analysis project Ga0153956, IMG submission 104704) | Attine ant fungus gardens microbial communities from Florida, USA - TSFL040 MetaG | ecosystem: Host-associated > Fungi > Mycelium > Unclassified | place: USA: Florida, Wekiwa Springs... | reverse complement strand
TGTGGGTCACCGTGTACCTGGACGACGACGAGGCCGCCGACATCTGGGTCAAGGACATCGGCGTGCCGGCCGAGCGCGTCACCCGCCTGGGGGAGAAGTCCAACTTCTGGTCCATGGGCGACACGGGCCCCTGCGGTCCCTGCTCGGAAATCTTCTATGACCATGGCCCGGATGTGGCTGGTGGTCCCCCGGGGTCCCCGGACGAGGATGGTGACCGTTACGTCGAGGTCTGGAACCTGGTGTTCATGCAGTTCGACCGTTCGGCCGACGGCAAGCTGACGCCTTTGCCCAAGCCCTCGGTGGACACGGGCATGGGCCTGGAGCGCATCTCGGCCGTGATGCAGAAGGTGCACTCGGTCTACGAGGTCGATCTGTTCGCAACCCTCATCAAGGCCGCGGCGGCCATCACCGGCACCCAGGACCTCAAGTCCAGCAGCCTGCGGGTGATCGCGGACCACATCCGCTCCTGTTCCTTTCTCATCGTCGATGGCGTCTCGCCCTCCAACGAGGGCCGGGGCTACGTGCTCCGGCGCATCATCCGCCGCGCCATCCGCCACGGTTACAAGCTCGGCGTACAGCAGCCGTTTTTCCACAAGCTGGTGGGCACGCTCGACGAGCTCATGGGCGATGCCTATCCGGAGCTGCGCGCCGGCCGCGCGCATGTCGAGAAGGTGCTGGCGCAGGAAGAGGCACGTTTTGCCGAGACCCTCAGCACCGGCATGGTGCTGCTGGAGCAGGCCATCGCGGGCCTCAAGGGCAGCAAGGAAATAGACGGTGCCACGGTGTTCAAGCTGTACGACACCTACGGTTTTCCCGTGGACCTGACGGCCGACATTGCGCGCGAGCGCGATCTGGTCATCGATGAGGCCGGCTTCGAGACCGCCATGGAGGCGCAGCGCGAACGCGCCCGTGCGGCCAGCCGCTTCGGCGTCGACCTGCGTGGCGGCGCGACCATTGATTCCAGGACCGACTTCAAGGGCTATGAATCACTGACCGGCGAGGGCCGGGTGGTGGCCTTGCTCAAGGACGGCGCCACCGTCAAAGAACTGCGCCAGGGCGAGCGCGGCGAGGTGGTGCTCGATGCCACGCCGTTCTATGCCGAGTCCGGCGGCCAGGTGGGCGATGCCGGTGAGCTGTCGGGCCAGGCACTGCGCTTCACCGTTGGCGATACGGTCAAGCGCGGCAAGGCGTATTCGCATGTGGGTGCCGTGGCCGAGGGCGTGATCCGTACCGGCGATGTCCTGAGTGCGCAGGTGGACGGCGCGCGCCGCAATGCCACGGCGTTGAACCATTCCGCCACCCACCTGCTGCACGCCGCCCTGCGCAAGGTCCTGGGTGCCCATGTGCAGCAGAAGGGCTCGCTGGTGGCACCGGAGCGCCTGCGCTTCGATTTCTCGCACTTCCAGCCCGTGACGCACGAGGAACTGACGCAGATCGAGCGCCTGGTGAATGCACAGATCCGTCGCAACGACAGCGCCGAGACGGCGGTCATGGATTACGACCAGGCGGTGGCCGCCGGTGCCATGGCGCTGTTCGGCGAGAAGTACGACAAGGACGTGCGGGTACTGCGCCTGGGTGAGTTCTCGATGGAGTTGTGTGGTGGCACGCACGTGCGCCGCGCCGGCGACATCGGCCTGTTCCGTATTGTCACCGAGGGCGGCGTGGCCTCCGGCGTGCGTCGTATCGAGGCGATCACCGGCGAAAAGGCCATCGACTCCATGGAACATGATGAGGCCTTGATCCGCGAGGTCGCGGGCCTGCTGCGCGGCACGCGCGAGGACCTGTCCGATAAGGTGCGCGACACCCTCGAACGCGTGAAGCAGATGGAGCGTGAGGTGCGCGGGCTCAAGGACAAGCTGGCCTCGGGGTCCGGCCGTGACCTGGCCGCGGGCGCCGTCGACGTCGGTGGCGTGAAGGTCCTGGCCGCGCAGGTGGAAGGCGCCGATGCCGGCGCGCTGCGTAGCGCGGTGGATCAGCTCAAGGAACGCTTGAAGTCGGCCGTCATCGTGCTGGCCTCGGTCGAAGGCGCGAAGGTGGTGCTGGTGGCCGGTGTCACGGCGGATCAGACCTCGCGTATCAAGGCCGGTGAGGTCGTGGGCGCGGTGGCCGCGAAGGTCGGTGGCCGCGGTGGTGGCCGGCCGGACTTTGCCCAGGCCGGTGGCACCGATGTTGCCGCGCTGCCGGCCGCACTGTCTGCGGTTGAAGACATCGTGCGTGCAAAGCTGGGATCCTGAAGGCCGCATGAACCTTGATTCATGAATCGCGATTCAAATTCTGATTCAAGGTTCTGCGATTGTCGCATTCTGGCTACGGGGTTTAGTACCCGAGGTGCATTTCAGGGTTGCACCGATTGTTGTGACGCCTCCATTCGATAGTCTGACTCAAGCCTTGAGCCGACCTTGGTAGCGGGACGGATACCGCGGGGATGCGGCTTGAGGACTGGAGGCAAGCATGTTGATCCTGACGCGTCGAGTAGGTGAGGCCGTGATTATCGGCGAAGAAGTCACCGTGACCGTGCTGGGAGTGAAAGGCAACCAGATCCGCATCGGCATCAATGCCCCGAAACGCGTGGCGGTCCATCGCGAGGAAATCTTCGACCGCATCCAGCGCGAGCACGAGCCAGGATCGGACTCCGACTACCAACAGGTCGACTCCGACACGCCCACCCGCAGGTACGCCTCCGCCTGATTCCCCCCAATCCGGTCCGGGGCGCCAATGTCAGGCGCTCCGGCCGGTTCATCCGCCGGGAAGATACCTGCCGGCACCCCTACTGCCTTTACGCCCCGCGCCCCCGCCAGTATGATGGCGGCCCGCCCGTGCTCCGGGTGGGTCCGAGGATGCGTAACCCATTGACGCATCTGGCATTTCCGGTACCTGCGGAGAGTTGGCCGAGTGGTCGAAGGCGCACCCCTGCTAAGGGTGTAAGGGCCAAAAGCCCTTCGAGGGTTCGAATCCCTCACTCTCCGCCAGTTTGCCTTCGCAGGGGGCCATCGGCCCCCTGCGAAGGCAAACCTGATGGGCTGCGGGGTTCGAACCCTCGAAATGGATAAATTGGTTCGACAGCGTCCACGCGCAGCGCGGCGCTGGACGCCGGGAGCGTCAGCGAACGGCGGTCCCGAGCGTCAGCGAGGGACGGGCGGCACAGCCGCGAGCCATCCCTCATCCTCTGTCGGATAAAGCAACCGATACCATGATTTTCATGGCTTTTGTGCGTGATGGGCGCCTGGTGCCATTTGGTGTAACAGGCGTTGTTGGTTGTGGTTGTGCATCGCTGCGTTTCGTTGGCTGTTTCTCCCCGCCCGAATCCGGCCAGACATGATTCGCGGGTGTGCGGCTCCATTTGCTGTCGCACAACGAAGGCCAATCTCGGTAGCGGGAGGCGACTGGCTCAACGCATGATGAATCCGCCATCCACCGAGATGGATTGGCCGGTGACGTAGCTGGCGGCGTCGCTGGACAGCCAAAGCACAGCGTCAGCGATTTCCTCCGGCTTGCCGTGGCGGCCCATCGGTATGGCCTGCAGCATTCCGTCCAACGCTTCCTTTTGGCCACCTGCCACCATCTGCTCGGCCATCGGCGTCCAGATCAGGCCCGGGCAGACAGCGTTGATGCGAATGTCGCGTCGGGCGTACTCGAGCGCGGCGCTCTTGGTCAGACCCAGTACGCCGTGCTTGGCGGCGTGGTAGTTGCCGCGCTCTGCACCACCCACCAGGCCGCCCAGCGAGGAACAATTGACGATGGCGCCGTTGCCCTGCGCGCGCATCTGCGTGAGCTCGGCCTTCATGCAGTTCCACACGCCACGCAGGTTCACGCTGATGACGCGGTCGAAGTCTTCCGGGGTGGCATCCGCGGTTTCGGCCAGCAGGTTCTGGATGCCGGCGTTGTTGAAGGCCGCATCCAGGCGACCAAAGCTGGCGACGGTCTCTTTGACCAGCGCTTCGACCTCGTCGAGGTTGGCGACATGGCAGCCGATGCCGATGGCCTGGTGGCCAGCGTCGCTCAGGCGCCGGGCTTCGATGCGAGCGGCCTCGGCGTTGATGTCGGCGAGCACCACGGCGGCGCCTGATTTCGCGAAGGCCTGGGCCGTGGCGAGGCCGATGCCGGAGGCGGCGCCGGTGACCAGCGCGACTTTGTCCTTGAATGAAATTTCCATGGGAATGTCCTTGGGCGTGAGGGGATGCGCCATGCGGGCGGACGTGGCGTCCGTAGTGATGGCGGTCATGGCGCTGCTCCGGTGGATGGTCGGGGAGTCGCGGTCAAGGCGTGGCGGTGGATGGGTCGCGACCGGCAGGCAGCATGGGTTTTATGGCGAGTCTGCGATCAGTGGCCGGAGTACTGGCCGTCGCTGACCTTCTCCATCCACTCGACGTTTCTGCCCTGTGCATCCATGCCGGTGATCGCCAGATGGGTCATGGCCGTGCCCGGCGCGGCGCCATGCCAGTGCTTGATGCCCGGCGGGCACCAGATCACGTCGCCGGGCTTGATCTCCTCGACGGGGCCGCCCCATTGCTGGGTGCGTCCTACGCCGGAGGTCACCACCAGGTACTGGCCCTTGGGGTGCGTGTGCCAGGCCGAACGCGCGGCCGGTTCGAAGGTGACGTAGGCGACGGAGCTGTTGATCTGATCGTTGGCCGACGTCAGCGGATCCACGCGCACGCGGCCGGTGAAACTGGCTTCGGGGCCTTGCATGGAAGACTGGGCGCCAGCGCGGGTGATGGTCTGCTGCGGGGCAGCGGTCGGATCGGCCGGGACGTCGGAGCTCATGGGGTGGTCCTGCTTGTTGGCGGAAGCCGGAGCGGCCATGACTTTCGTGTTGTCACCGTGACGGGCCGGATCCGGGCGAATCTTCATGGAACGGGTGCAGTGTGCGTCGCCGATTACCCGGGATAAACTGGGTAAATTCGAATAGACTTATAAGCGGTAGTTATTAATGGGATCGGCGCATGGCGCGCGAGCACTACAACGATCTCCGGGCCCTGCTGGCCGTGGCGAGGGAGCGCAGCTTCACCAGGGCCGCTGCGCAAATGGGCGTGTCGCAGGCAGCGCTGAGCTACACGATCCGCGAGCTTGAGCGGCGCCTGGGTATCCGCCTGCTGACCCGAACGACGCGCAGCGTGACCCCGACCGAGGCCGGCGAGCGGTTGCTGGCGCAGATCGCCCCGCATTTCGCCAGCATCGACAGTGCGGTCGAAGACCTGGGCGAGCTGCGCGACCGCCCCGGCGGCACCTTGCGCATCAACAGCAGCGACCACGCCAGCGAACTGGTGCTGTGGCCGAAACTCCGCAGGTTGCTGGCGGACTATCCGGACATCCGCGTCGAAGTCATGGACCAGTCCGGCCTCGCCGACATCGTGGCCGAGGGCTTCGATGCCGGCGTCCGCATGGGAGAGCAGGTGGCGAAGGACATGATCGCCATCCCGATCAGCCCGCCGCTGAGTATGGCGGTCGTCGCCTCACCGGCCTACTTCAAGCGCCACGGCATTCCACGGACACCGCAGGACCTCACCGCGCACGACTGCATCAACCTGCGGCTGATGACGCAGGGCGGCTTGTATGCGTGGGAATTCGAGAAGGACGGGCGCAGCGTGAACGTACGCGTGGAGGGGCGACTGACGCTCAGCAGCGCCCGCCTCATCGTGCAGGCGGCAATGGATGGTCAGGGATTGGCGTGTACGCCGGACATCATCGTGGCCCAGGCACTGGTGGAAAAACGGCTCAAGCGGGTGATGCTGGATTGGTGCTCGCCGTTCCCGGGCTTCCATCTCTACTACCCGAGTCGACGCCAGAACTCGCACGCATTCGCGCTGCTGGTGGAGGCATTGAGGTGGAGAGGTACTGGCGGGTAGGTGGCGGACCGTTTTGGCATCGGTGGTACCCGAGCCAATGAGAGTTCAAACATCAATGTCCGCCTCTGGCCGGTTGGGTTGCCAAAATGGGCACTCCTTCCCTGCTGCACAGCCAACAGCTCGGCGACTTTCAGGCGCGATGCCTGCCATGCCGGTATGGCCAGCGCTGTAGCGAGGAGGCACGCGATCGCACCGAGGGACGGCGGAACCGATAGCGCCAGGTCTTCGGCATTTACGATGCCTGCAGGCATGAGGCAGCACTATTGCCGCGAGCACAATTCCTAGAAGCGTGCCGCAGATCCAAGTAACTGCAGATTGGGTGAGCACCAGGAAAAATATGTGGGGACGAGAACCCGATCGCCTTCAGAACGTCGGACTCACCTTGACGCTCTCGCACTGATTACGTCGTCAGATCTGGACGATGGGCCGCAACCCCCGCGCCGGGTAAACGCGAGGGGAATGCCCAAAGAAAAAATGGCGGGCTGCGGGGTCAAGTTCGACCTGTAGGCACAATGCGCAACATCTCGTTCGCACCCTTCTGGAATTCGTAAGCAACGGTAACTCGCTCAACTGCCTGCCCGGCTCGCCGCAGGCGGTCTATCACTTCATCGAGATGCCGGGATGGAACCGACCCGAGTTCCATCAGCGGAAAAATCCGTACCTCCTTCGACACTCTACACAATTCCGAGATTGCCTCGATGTGAAAATCCAGGCTGTTCTGTTGGCTATAGAGGAACAGGAAGTGGGAGCAAAGGGCAAGGTCGAACTGTTTGCCCTGAAAAGGCAGCGCCGGCAAACTGGCTTCCACGTAGCGTCCCTCCTGAGTGCCGGTGGGGTAGTCGGCCAGGAAGAGTCCCATCGCTTTCATTCGGGCTTCGACCAAGGCATCCACGTCGCGGAAGTGGTCCCACACGAATTCGCCCTGGTTCTTCCTCATTTGCTCCGCGATGACAGGGGCCGTTGCATCAATCCGAATCTGAATTTCCCGGGCGGAGAACTTGTAGATGGGGTCTGTCGAAAGAACGTGATGCCCGCGCTCCCGGGCTTCGGTGTTGAATGAAGCGGGGCCGTCTCCACACCCAACAATGCTGCCTTTTAAGTCGGATTCGCTCAGCGCAAACATGGCTGTGTATTCCGCGAATGTCCTGCCCCATGGAACAACGTCGGTCAGATTGAACGCCATCAGTTGGAGGAACCTTTACTCGATGAACTCATATCAGCTATTAGGCTTATCAAATTCGGCTAAGTCCTTTCCCGGCTGACGAGAAACCTTACGATGTCGATAACGTCATCAGCCGAACTCAGGGTATCCAGTTCGACCCGGTACTTGCCGGCAACCACGATGCAGGGCGTGCCCGGAACCTGCATGGCGATGACTTGCGCATCCGCTGCCCTCATCCGGGCATTCACGCCGAAGGACCGTGCTGTCGCAAGGAATGCCTCGGGGCTGACACCGGTCAGGTGACCATAACAGCGTGCGGCATCCTCGATGGATGGCTGCGGCTGTTTCAGGCGGTTCGTCGCCGGATCGACGATTGCCAGTTCACCGGTCTTCCATACTGCATCGAATATCCCCTGGTGCGCTTTCTCGGCGATCCCCAGGGCCTGAGCGGTAAAATAGGCACGCTGGAACATTGGCCAGTCTTCTGCGGGCTTGAATGAGGCCGGCAGGAAGACCATCTGCGCGTTAGCGGGCAAGCTACGCTTTAGTTTCTCGATGACGGGCTGGAATCCGTTGCAAGCCGGACAGCCATATGAGAACACCTCCATGACCTCCACCCTTCCGGCCGGCACGTTCGTGTGCTGGGGTTGCTCCAGAACGATGTAATTCTTGCCTTCGACCCAGTGTGCCGGCGCAGCGGTGGCACTGGCGGCCAGAAGGCACGCCAGGAGATAACCCAAAGCCGAAAATGCCCGCGTCATGCGTGGTCTCCTGCAACTGGTGAAGGCCTCGACTCTACGCCAGTATAAGCTGGTGCGCGATGACTGCTCAGCTCAGCCCGATTCAGGGAATTGCGGGGTAGATAGCGCCAATTACATCGCAACAAGCTTGGCGAAAACGCTTTGACATCGGCCTCGCCATCTCTTCCGCGAGGGCACAACCGCCAGGAGGCGTTCCATATCGGACAAGCGGGGTGCCAGTCCTGCGGGCTTACCCCGGTGGCGTGGAGTCCAACGGGGTGCTGCAGTTGTGCCTGTCGGTGCCGGGCGCCTGTTCCACATCGCTGCCGTGTGAGCCTCAGTTGCGGCAGCTGAAGCTCTCGGCCTGGTGGGTGTCACCGCCCGCGTAGCGGGCCACCTGTGGCCAGGCGCACAACGGGCGGGACTGGCCGGGAAAGTGCTCTCCGGTGGCGATGATGCGATCGGGCGCCTGGCCCTGTTCCACCCAGGCCTGGATCGCCGCCAGCATGTCGAACTGGTCGGTCGAGGGCCCGCCGGCGCAGTGTGTCATGCCAGGCACCAGGAACAGGCGCGCCCAGTCGCGTACCGGTCCGGGATTGGCCGTCGCCAGGCGCTGGTACCAGGCCAGCGTATCCAGGGGTGACAGTCCCTGGTCGCTCAGCCCGTGATACAGGATCAGTTTGCCGCGGCCGGCGAAGCTGTTGAGGTTGATGGAGTCCGCATCGTTGATCTTGGCGGTCTCGGCCGTGAGTTGCACGTCGCGGTCGAAGTCGAACTTGAAGACATCGAAGTCCGGTGCCGCCGGGGTCATGGCGTAGTAGCGCAGGGTGTCAAAGCCGAGTGTGGCATCGGCGGAATTGGGGACCGCGGTGGGGGAGGTGCCGAAGTGCATGCCGTGGAACGCCGGGGTGGAGATGCCGGCGTCGTAGGGAAAGGCGGCATACAGCGGCCGGCCCTGGGAGTCGTGCGGCCCGCTCATCAGGGACTTGAGGGCCGCGACCTGGGTGGCGGTCAGGCAGCTTGGGCTTTTGGGGCCGCGGCAGGTGAGCACTGCCGGATCAAAGTGGCAGGCCTTGAAGTCATTGATCATGCCGTCCGCCAGCCCGTCGAGGGCGTCACAGCGCTCCAGCACCGCGGTGCTCACCAGTTTCAGATCGGCCTCGGTGAGCGCCTGGCTGATGATGGGCCGTCCTGCGGGGTCGCGCGGTGCCGCCTTGGCCAGCACGATCTCATTCCAGGCCTCGGCGATGTTGGTGCGGGTCAGCCGGAAGGAGGGATCGCCTGCGACGATGCCATCGAACTGCAGGGGCAGGCGCTCGGCAACGACCATGGCCTGCCGGCCGCCGTTGGAGCAGCCCACGAAATAAGAGTGGCTGGCAGGCTGGCCGTAAAAACGCCGGATCAGTACCTTCGCCAGTTGCGTGGTGCGGTCCAGGGCGTTGTAGGCGTAGTCGATGCGCGCCTGCTGGTCGAGTGCGAAGTGCGGATCGATCATTGAGCCGCTGCGGTGACCGCCGTCGGTGGCGACCACCGCAAACCCCCGGCTGAGGGCGGGCGGAAAGTGAGTGCCGGAGACCAGGCCATAGCTGGGACCCAGCACGCCATCCAGGCCGCCACCCCCCTGGAACAGAAACCGCTGATTCCACTGTGCGGGCAGCCGCAGCTCGATGCCGATGCCCAGGTGTTGGCCGGCCGCGCTGGTGCGCGGCGCCAGGGTTGCCCGGAACAGGCAATGCGCGGGCAGGGAGAGCGGCGTGCCGGCATTCCCGGGCCCGACGTTGACACTGCCGGCCGGCACCCAGCTGGCCTCCTCGACCACCAGCTCTGGCAACTGCAGCGCAGCGAGCTGCGCGCAGCGGGCGGGAGCCTCATCGGCACGGGCCGGCGCTGCGCTCAGCAGCACGGCGGCGAGGATCAGCGGCAGGACATCGCGGAAGCTCATGGGCCACTCCTTACGGGAACAGCAGGTGCGGATCGGAAGGGTCATTGGTCTAGCGTAGCTGCACGACTGCCACGGCGCAGGCCGGCAGCGTGAGCATCACGGCGCCGTCACGCGCCCGGCCGCTCAGCGGCCGGGGGGCCACGACCGCGGGGGCATCGAAGGTGTTGACGCTGTCGACCCGGGGCGCGGTGAGGACCTCGCCCTGGGCCGCCTGCAGCGCAAGGCCGGCGATGCTGGCGGATACCCGCGCGCTGTGGTGCGGATCGAGATTGACCACGGCCAGCCAGAGCCGGCCGTCCTGCCCGCGGGCGGCGATGGCATCCACGCGCGGCAGGCTGACTCGCACCGTGCTGGTGCCGTGCCCGTCGGCCGGGGCGGTCGCGGCGTCGGTCTCAAAGCGCCCGGCGTCCCACTGCACCGGCAGCAAGGTGGCATCCTGGAACGGAACGTACATGCGAAAGACATGGTAGGTGGGCGTCAGCACCATGCGCGGACCGTCCGTCATGATCATGGACTGCAGCACGTTGACCATCTGGGCGATGTTGGCCATGCGCACCCGGTCGGCATGACGGGCAAAGAGATTGAGGTTCAAGGCGGCGAGGATGGCATCGCGCAGGGAGTTCTGCTGCACCAGGAACCCCGGGTTGGTGCCGGGGGTGGGGGCGAGCCAGACGCCCCATTCATCGACCGCCAGCGCGACCTGCTTGTGCGGATCGTAGCGGTCCATCAGGGCACCCTGGTTGCTCAGCAGGGTGTCCATCTTCAGGGTGTCGTTCAGCAGCAGCGCGTACTCCCCCTCGCCGAAGTGGTCGCTGGGATGCGCCGGTGGCCAGCCGGCCGAGGTATAGGAATGCAGCGACACCCCTTCGATGTCCCAGGACCAGTCCTTGTCCCGCCAGGCCTTCATCACGCTGTCGACATAGTCGGTGTTGGCGCCGTTGGCGCCGACCGCAATGCGCTGCATGGCATGCGGGTCTGCCTGGGCGGGATTGTAGTTGTGGACGAAGCGGCTGTAGATCCGCATCTGGTTGACGTAATAGTCGGGCGACATGGCGCCCCCGCAGCCCCAGCTCTCATTGCCGAGCCCGAGGAAGCGCACGGTGTAGGGGGCCGGATGGCCGTTGGCCGCGCGCGCCTGGCCGGCGCTGGTGCCGGGTGCGGCGGTCATGTACTCGAGCCACTCGGCGGCTTCACGCGGCGTGCCGGACCCGACATTCACCGAGATGAAGGCCTCACTGCCGATCTGGCTGACGAAGTCCATGAACTCATCGGTGCCGAAGGCATTGCTCTCGATGGAGCCGCCCCAGTTGGTGTTTACCGTGGACTTGCGCAGTGCCGCCGGACCGATGCCATCCCGCCAGTGATACTCATCGGCAAAGCAGCCCCCGGGCCAGCGCACGTTTGGCACCTTCAGGGCGCGCAGGGCGGCCACGACATCACTGCGGATGCCGCGGACATTCGGAATGGGGGATTGCGGTCCCACCCACACCCCGCCATAGATGCCGGTGCCAAGATGCTCGGCAAACTGACCGAACAGGTTGCGGTTGATGAGCGGTCCGGTCGGGGCGGTGGCGATGTGCAGCGCCACCGGGTCTGCATCGGCTGCCACGGCCGGTGCGAGCACCAGCAGGGCGGCCAAGCAGGTCAGCGCAGGGAGCAAGGTGCCAGTCCAATACCGCATGATGTCGGGCCTCTAGTGGTTGTCGCGGGGCAGGCCCGCGGTCTGTGCCAGATGCTGATAGCGCTCGGCGCCTTCCAGGATGGCGCCGCGGTCGAGCTGCCCCACCAGGCCGCGCTGGATTTCCTGCCAGGGCGTCTGGGAGGGGGAGGCGGAGGTGCCGGACTGGCTGTCATCGCCGATGCAGGGCAGCGCACTGCAACCCTCGTGAATGAGGTAGGCGGCCGGGCGCATGTTGACCACTTCCGCCGAGCCGGGGTAGTCGATCGGACCGGTCCCGCGCATGAACAACACCGAGTGCGGGGTGATCTGCAAGGCGTCCGGGTCCGCGGCCGGGGTGCGGGTCCCGCGGGGCCGCCATGCGTTGGCCCCGTTGGATCATTTCCCGGACGGGACGGAGTAGTTCCCCGAGAAGGTCGGATCGCACTCATACGGGAAGACATGCTGCCCGGCCTGGCGGGTCCAGGCGATGAAGCGGACTCCGCGGTTCCTGATCACCTCCGGGTCCTCGAACTCCTGGGTGGCGAGCAGATGTTTGCCGTCCCCACTCAGCCGGAATCGCTCCAGCACGCGCACGTGCTCGGTGTGATCAAGTCCGTTGTTGGTGATGGTCGCCGCCTGGAGATGGTCCGTTTCCACCACCAGTGTGTCCCCCTCCCAATGACCGCTGGAGAAGCCGGTCATCGAGTGCGGGTAATCCGGTTCAGGCTTGCGGCCATCCAGGAATATGATCCGTACCATGTCGTAATATTCCAGCTTCATCACGATGAACTGGTTGCTTTGAAAGATCTCGATCGGAAATGGCCCCTGCAGGGCGTAGACGATCGAGGGCGCCCGGCAGGCGTTCTCCGGCCGCATCTGCGTGCGCGGATCCCACTTTTTCGCGGCCGCCTCGGCCTTGGGCGTGAGGATCAGACCGCTGTAATTGCCACGCGGCAGCTCGGCCGGCCCGGTGTCATCCACGAAGGCGGTATTGGGTGCCACCTTGCCCATCAGCACCGGATCACGCGGCACTTTCATGTCCAGGTTCCAGAATCCGGACAGGTCTGGATGCGAAGCGGCCGCGGGGCTGTTCGGGGGCTGGGCCCGGGCGCCCATGCAGCCGAGGCATAGAACCACGGCTGCGCAAATCGACCTCAGTGACTTCATTCCTGCTCCCGTTTTGCCAGCCGTCAGCGACATGCTTCCCCCCTGCGTGCGTCCGATGCTCATGCCAGCGGTTGTCCGATGGGGCTGCCATCTGCGTGAAATGCCGCCTTCATGCGCATGTACAGCGTCCCGTCGCGCGCGGGCCAGCCCTCAATGGTGACCTTGTCCCCGGTGTGCAGGCTGTCGGGCGCCCAACCGCGGCGCCTGAGCAGCGAGGGTGAATTGGTCTCGGCCTTCCAGATGATGTTGCCGGCACCTTGAGTGACTACCAGGGTGATGACGCCGTGTGGGTTCTGAAACTGGAACTCCTTGACCACCCCGGTGATCCGCACCAGCTTGTTATCGGTGTTGAAAAAGACCGCAAAGGAATGATGGGCCTGCACCGCACCCGCAAAAAACATTCCTGCCAGCAATACCGTTCCGCGACGCATACAGATCCTCTGAATCAACATGACACGAGCGCTGGTCGACCTCGGTCGATGCACGCCAGGAGCCACCATTCTAGCATCACCGGGTGTTTCAGAATGGAATGAGCGTTCCATTTTATAAAACCCGTTAAATTGGAGGTTTTTCGGGACAGCCGTGGATCACCCCGCTATCCTTGGCGGTGGGCCGGCCGTATCACATGAACCCAGGAGGACGGGATTGAGGCGCGTGAACAAGGCCGCGGGAGCGGCAGGCCGGACACTCGAACTGCTGGCCTGCATTGCGGCGGGTGAGAATGAATTCACCCTCAAGGACATTGCCGGTCGCGCGAGGCTGGCTCCCAGCACCACGCACCGGTTGCTCGAGCTGTGGGTGCGCAAGGACCTGTTGCTGCGAATCGACCCCGGGACCTATCAACTCGGTCCGGCCCTGTTCCAGGTGTGCGCTCAACTGACCCGCAAGTTTGAGATCAGTCTTCAGTCCAGGCCGGTGCTCAAAACACTCTGGGATGAGTTCCAGGAGACCTGCGTGCTGTGTCTCTACCATCCGTCGAGCGTGACCGCAACGGTGGGTGTGTCGCTTGCAAGTCCCCATCCTCTGAAATATGACCTGCCGGTGCAGTCCGGCGTGCCGCTGGGCTGGGGATCGCTGGGACGGTCCATCCTCGCCCATTTGCCCGCGCCGGACGTCGACACGGTGCTGGCGCGGGAACGCTTCGGTCCCATCAGCAAGTCCGCGCTGCCGCCCCGCAGCACGGTGCTGCGGGAGCTGGCACTCATCCGCAAACGCGGCTACGCGACCTACAGGAGTCGAACCACCAACATTGCCGGTGTCAGCGCGGCGGTGCTGTTGCCCGACGGCCGGGTGGCGGGTTCTGTGGGCGTGGTGATGCCCACCTCCCGCTTGTCCAGAGCCATGGCCGTTCGCCTGCCTGCGGCAGTGCTCGAGAGTGCCGCCCGGCTCGCGGACTCGCTACCGGTGTCCGACAGGGCTTGAGGCGGGGGACAAAGTCGAGCACTTCCCGGGCCTGGAACTCGGGAGGGCCCCATTGAACAGAAGGGTGGTATACGGGACTGGTATGTACCCCCGGGGCTTGTTTAAATCAAGTCCTTGATTTCACCGGGTTGGGCTTCGTGGGTGCCCATCCCTCACTCGCCGCCGGCCTTGGCCAGCTGGGGCGGGCTGACCGTCACCGGCCATCCACCCAGTTCGAGGTCCGGCGGCAACAGGCGGATGAAGGCTTCGACCTTGTGCATCTGTCCGTCGTAGACCTTGAACAGCTCGAAGGCGGTGAGTTTGTCCGAACCCGGGCCGCGCACGTTCCATGACAGGCGCAGCAGGACGATGCCCATCCGCTCGTCGACGTAGATCGATCGCAGCGTCACCCGGCCCAGGCGCTTGAAGATATCGAGCGATTGCGTGGCGATATCCTTGCAGGTGGGGCTGAACACGCAGTCGGGCCCCGCCATCACCGCACCGTTCTCGACGCGCCGGGCGCCTGGCGCGAACGGGGCTCCCACCGCGGCGAAGCTTTCCGCGGAGTTCAGTCCCCTGGGATAGTGCAGGGCGATGTCGATCGCCTGCTCACGCGTCGTCAGTTGCGTCGGGCGCGGCACGAAGCTCATTTCCTCACTGGGCGCGTTCAAGGTGTCGATGGTGAAGCTCAGACCTTCGGCGCGGCTGCGCGTGGCCACCAGTTCGAGCTCACTGAGCTTCCCGTCTTCCACCCTGGCTCGCACGACCAGGATGACCGGTGCACCCGCTTCCTCGACCAGGACCGCCGCGATGCTCTGGCCGGCGCGTTCGTCGATGATGTCCTGGCGATAGCCGCGCAAGCGGGTCACTGAATGCAGCAGGCCGATCCTGGCGAGCGGCTTTTCGACGGCGTCCTCGGTGACGCGCAGGTTGGCGGCCACCGGCAGCTTGCTCGAATCGTGTTCAACCAGGGCGTAGAGCACCTGGCTGACCATGCCGCGCAGGCATTCACGATCGCAGCCAGGCTGGGTGGGCGGTGGTGGCTTCGGTCCGGTGGCCGCGAGGGCGCTGCCGGAAAGCAGAATCAGGCATAACGCGGCGAATGTCCTCATGTCCGTCCCCCTGCTGCGGCTGCCGGCTTGCTGTTTTTGTGGTGGTGGCAAGCCTACACCGATGAAAATCCTATATACATAGGAACTGCTATGGATACCCCTTTCGTTCCTGTCGGCTATTCAGAGGTGGCGCCTGGCCAGGTGGCCAGCGTCGTCACCTGCCTGGAGATGTTGAGCCGGCCCACGCCCGGGAGTGTTGGACTGCCGCCCCGAGTGACGCTCGAGCGCATGCCCAACCCCGGCCTCGAAAGCTATCGGACGCTATACCGCACGGTGGGTTCCGACTGGCTGTGGTACTCCCGTCTCCTGATGAGTGACGAGGAGCTGGGAGCGATCCTGGGTGACGCGCGCGTTGAGGTCTTCGTGCTCCATGAAGCAGGCCGGGATATCGGCCTGCTGGAACTGGATTTCAGGCAGCGGGGGGAGTGCGAGCTGGCCTTCCTGGGGCTGGTCAGCGGCGCCACGGGTCGGGGCCTGGGCCGTGCTGTCATGAACTTTGCGATCAGGCACGCCTGGTCGCGGGCGATCAGGCGGTTCTGGGTGCATACCTGTACCTTCGACAGCCCCGCCGCGCTGGCCTTCTACATACGCTCGGGCTTCAGGCCGTATGCGTTCCGGGTCGAGGTCCAGGCCGATCCCCGGCTGACGGGGCATCTGCCTCGCGGGGCGGCGCCGCAGGTGCCGCTGATTGATGTGCCCCTGCTGCCGGGCTGAGGGCGTCGTAGTTGCCAATGCATTCAAATTTCCAGCAGCGCCACTATCCCCACTACATCAAGTACATGGGGTCGAAGTCCAGGATCATGGACTTCGTGCTGTCGGGCATCAACGCGGTCCATGAGGGTGGTCCGGTGTGCGACCTGTTCGGCGGCAGTGCCTCGCTGGCGGGTGCTGTCGGCGACCAGGTCGAGGTTCATTCCAACGACGTCCAGAGCTATTCCGCGGTGCTGGCGCGGGCCTACCTCACATCATGGCGCGCCGCTTCATCGCCGGATGCGGCGACGATCATCCGGCAGGCGCGGGCCATTGTCGGCGCGAATCGCGGCCTGCTGGACGGCATGCACGATTACTCGGAGCCGGTGTCCCTGGAGCGGTTCAATGCCATCGAGTGCCAGCAGCGGTTGCTGATCGGGCGTGACTTCAACCATGCATGGCACCTGTTCCTCAAGAATTACTCGGGAACCTGGTGGTCGGCGGAGCAGGCACTGTGGATCGATGCCATCCGCGAGGTGGCGGACGGCTACCGGGAGGATCCCTGCCGGGACGTCATCCTGTCCGCGCTCATGCATGCGATGGCCTATGCCAGCCAGGGCACGGGGCACTACGCGCAGTACCGCGATGCCAGCACGGAATCATCGATGCGCGACATTTCCCTGTACCGCAAGCGCTCCGTGGCGGAATTGTTTGCGAGGAAGTACGAGGCGGTGCTTGCAGGCCTGCCGCAGGCACCGCCGATCCATGCGCACCGGGTCCTCACCGGGGATTTCAGGGACTGTCTGGCAGGGTTTTCAGGAGGCACGGTCTACGCCGATCCGCCATATGCATTCGTGCACTACAGCCGTTTCTATCACGCGCTGGAGACCCTGGTGCGCTATGACTATCCGGGGCTGCAGGAAAAGCGCGGCGCGGTGGTGAAGGGGCGGTACCGCGAAGACCGTCATCAATCCCCGTTCTGCATCCGCACGCAGGTCCGGGGTGCCTTTGAACAGCTGTTCCAGGGTGTCAGGGACAGCGGCTCAAGGCTGGTCCTGAGCTACAGCAACACCGGCATGATGGGTCTCGAGGAACTGGGGGAACTCGCTGCCCGCGAGCTCCCCGGGCGGACCATCGAGATGGTCGCCACCGACTACCGGCACATGACACTGGGGCGCCAGTCCGACCGCCACCGCGACGTCGAGGAGTGCCTGATCCTGGCGAAGTGAGCCGGCGGAGGCGAAGGCCGTCCGCCAGCTGTCGTGAACGTCAGGGCTTCAGCCGAAATCCGCGGCACTGTGGCGTTCGGCAAGCTGCTCGTGCTCGGGTCCGAAGATACGGTTCACCCGGCGGCCCCGCTTGACCGCGGGCCGGCTGGCGACGAGGTCCACCCAGCGCGCAAGGTGCGGGTATTCGCCGACCGCCAGGAATTCCTGCGCGTTGTAGGCATCCTGCATGATGGCCCGATACCAGGGCCAGATGGCGATGTCGGCGATCGTGTATTCATCCCCGGCCATGTACTCGTGGTCCGCCAGGTGGGTGTCCAGCACGTGCAGCTGGCGCTTGGTCTCCATGGCGTAGCGGTCGATGGCGTATTTGATCTTGAAGGGCGCATAGGCATAGAAGTGACCGAGGCCGCCGCCCACGAACGGCGCGGAGCCCATCTGCCACATCAGCCAGTTGAAGGTCGCGGTGCGCCGGTAGTGCTCGGTGGGCAGGAAGGCGCGGAACTTCTCGGCCAGGTAGACCAGCATCGAGCCGCTCTCAAACAGCTTCGTCGGCGGGTTGGTGGAGTGGTCCACCATGGCGGGAATCTTGGAGTTGGGGTTGATTGCGACAAAGCCGCTGCCGAACTGGTCGCCCTCGCCGATCCTGATGAGCCAGGCGTCGTATTCCGCGCCGGAGTGTCCGAGTTCCAGTAGCTCCTCGAGCATGATGCTGACCTTCTGGCCGTTGGGCGTGCCCAGGGAGTACAGCTGGAAGGGGTGCTTGCCCACCGGCAGGGTCTTGTCGTGGGTGGCACCCGAGACCGGGCGGTTGATGTTCGCGAACTGTCCACCGTTGCCCTTGTCCCAGACCCACACCTTCGGGGGAACGTATCCGGGGGGCTGGTTGTTGCTGGCGTCAGAAGTCATGCGCTTGTCCTGTGGTCCTTGGGGTGTGGGTACAGGGTACCGCGGGCCCGGCCTCTAGGTCAGGACCCCTTTCGGCCGGCCCTCGGTGAGGTCCAGCAGGGAGCGGGCGGCGCGCTGCATGGGGGCGCTCCTGGGTGTGAGCAGGCGGATTTCGACCGACGGCAGAGTGAGGTCCGGGTCGAGCTGTACCAGCGCGCCACGGCCGGCGTCGTTCATCGGCGCGTCGGCAAACAGGCAGGCCAGCGCGTCGGTCTGGATCAGGGCGCGCCGGACCAGGGAGACGTTGTCGGTCAGCAGTGCCACCGGATTGCGGGCGATACCCAGCAGCGCCGTGACCCCGTCGAGCACGGCGCGCAGCATGAATTGCCGGGGCAGCAGGATCAGCGGGAAGGTCGCGAGATCGCGGGCCCGGATGGGACCCCGCCGGGCCGCCAGGGGGTGCTGGCTGCCGACGAACAGCCCCAGGGGTTCGCGCCACACCAGGCGGGATTCAGCCGGTGCCGCGCCCTCGAGGCAGGCGATGAACGTCAGGTCGGCCCGGTCGCTGCGCGCGGCGCCGGCACTGACCCTGCGGTCATTGGGCTGCACCTCGACCTGCCACTCGGGGTGCTGGCGGCCGAATGACGCCAGCATCGAGGACAGCCGCACGATCGCGAATCCGGGCGCCGCCACCACGAGTCGCCGCCGCGCGTGGGTCTGCTTGACATGGCCGAACTCGGTCATCAGGCGCCGCATGCGCTGCAGGCAGGCGACGGCATGGCGGTAGAGGCGGCGGCCGTCGTCGGTGAGTTCCGGGGCGGTGCCGCTGCTGCGGTTGAACAGCCGCCGGCCGAAGGCGCGCTCCAGGGAACGGATGTGGCCGGAGACCGAGACCTGCGTGATGCCGTGCCGGTCCGCACAGGCGCGGAAGCTGCCCAGGTCGGCGGCATCGACAAAGATTTCCAGCTGCCGGAAGGTGGTCCCGATCACCGGTGGGTCCTTGGAACTGTGCCAGGCAACCTATAGTGTATCAGCTATAACCATGATAGGTGGGAGGCTGCTTCCTCGCAGCGGCAATACAGCCTATGGTTGCCGCAATACCCGCAGGTGGAGCCCCTTAGGTGATCAAGCTGTACCACGCCGAGCCGATGGCGAACTCGCTGAAATGCCTGATTCCGCTGTTCGAGAAACAACTGGAGTTCGACAGCGTGTACGTCGACCTGCACAAGTTCGAGCAGCACGCCCCGGCGTTCGTCGCCCTGAACCCCGAAGGGCAGGTGCCGGTGCTGGATCACGCCGGCACCATCATCACGCAGTCGAGCGTGATCAATGAATACCTCGAGGACGTGTTCCCCGATACGCCCCCGCTGCGGCCCCGCGAGCCCCAGGGCAAGGCGCGCATGCGCTACTGGAACAAGTTCATCGACGAACACGTGATGAACTACGTCTCCATCCATGGCTGGCATCGCTTTGTCGGCGTGCTGGCCCGTTCCATCGAGGACGGGGAGTTCGACCGCCTGATGGAGCGCATTCCGCTGCATGAGCAGCGTGAGAAGTGGCGCGGCGCCCGCTCCGGGTATTCGCAGGCCGATCTCGACAACGCCACGCGCAAGGTCGGCGTGGCGCTGGACAAGGTGGAGGAACAGCTGGGCAGGACCGCCTGGCTGGCGGGTGATTCGTACTCGCTCGCGGACATCAATTTTTACGCGCACTGCGGCGCTTTCGCGGAGCGCATGTTCCCGAATCTCACCAGCAAGGACCGGCATCCGCGCCTGGCGGACTGGGTTGCCCGGGTCACGGAGCGGCCAGGCGTGCGCGCGGCGCTGGCGATGCCCGATCACACCAATCCGGCCCTGCGCACCTTCACCGGCGAAGCGCACTGACAGCGATGAAAACCACGCTTTTCAGCGCGCGAGCAAACCGGGCCGCAGGCCGCTTCGGGCCGTCGTGGTCCATGGGCGGCGACGGCCCGTTGCGAAAGGACTAGGGGGCGGCATGTCGGGCACCATTCGCAAGGTCACGGCGACCCTGGGTTTCACCGGGCCGGTGAACGGCAAACCCAGGTATCACGCCAACGACACCAGCCTGGATGTCATGAACGTCATCCAGACCCCGGTGCCGATCGAGGACATCAGGACCTGGGACGCCGCGCCATCACTGGATGTCGAGGGCTTCCACCTGTACCACCACGAGTCGGCGGTGAGCGATTTCACCAACGTGGAGGAGGTCGCCCGCATTCACGGGGAGGAAATCCGCCAGTTGCTGCTCGAGGTCTCCGGGGCCGACCAGGTGGAGGTCACCGGCAAGCCCATTTTGCGTTTCGGCGAGAAGTCGCAGTCCTCCGGCGCGCTGGACAACAGCCGGCCCGCACGCTTCGTGCACATCGATGCCAGCGACGCCACGTCGCAGGGTTTTTTCGAGCGCTTCCGGTCGCAGCATCCGCGCGCCGTGAAGCGCTTCGTGCAGTTCAACGTCTGGCGCGCGCTGTCGCCGCCGCCGCAGGACGTACCGCTGGCGGTGTGTGATGCCCGCACGATCTCTCCTGAGGACCTGGTGCCCGCCGACGCCATGTTCGACCGCGACGGCAGGATCGTGTTTTCCTTCGAGGGCCTGATCCTGAAGCACAACCCGCGGCAGCGCTGGGCGTATTACCCGGGTATGACGGCCAGCGATGCCCTGGTGTTCAAGACCCACGACAGCGACCGCGGCCGCGCGCATTTCGTGCCCCACGGCGCGTTCGACGATCCTTCCTGTCCGCCGGGCGTCACCCCCCGCTGCAGCGTGGAAATGCGCGGCATGGCGGTCTGGTACGCCTGAGCGGCCGGGGCCGTGGCGTCTGGGGGACTTCCCCAGGCGCCTGCCGCGGGCAGTTGCGCAGACCTATCCCACGGGGCGCGTCGAATCGATCAACTGCTTGCGGCGGGTGAGCAGGTAGCTCTTGATGGCGGCCAGATCGGCTTCGGTGAGGAAGTCGAACTTCGGCATGCCCAGCGGTACATAGGCGCCTTGGCGCACGATTTTGTCGATTGCATCGTAGGTGCCCGGCAGGGCATAGCGCAGGTCGGCGATGGCGCCGCCGCTCGCCGCGGCCACGCCGTGGCACATGGAACAGCGCCGGCTGAACAGCGTCTCACCCCATTTCACCTGATCGGGTGTCGCGGTGAAGGCGATGGGAGTCAGCGGATTGTGGGCGATGCCGCGGACCGGCTCGAGTTTGCCCTTGCCGTCGAGTTCAAAGGTGAACAGGCGGCCGGGCGCCTTGAACTGCCCGGTGGCGTTTGCGGCGTACAGGCCTGCGGCGCCACCCCAGCCCACCAGCACCGAAACGTACTGCTTGCCGTCCAGTGACCAGGTGTTGGGCGCGGCCATGATGCCGTTGCCGAGCTGCACCTGCCACAGCTGCTTGCCGCTGTCGGCGGCATAGGCCACCAACCGGCCATCGCTCAGGCCCTGGAACACCAGGTTGCCGGCGGTGCTGAGGGTGCCACCGCCCGACAGCCCCGGATGCAGCACACGCCAGCGCGGCTTCGCGGCCACGGGGTCCCAGGCCAGGAGCGAGGAGGAGGCACCGACCCCGGTGCCGGTGCCGGCTTCGTAGTCCGACAGCGGCAGTGGCGGCAGCTCCTTGGAACCGAAGGCCGCATGCAGGTCGATCCCCATGTTCCAGAAGCCCGGCACCTGCTTGAAGCCGGCCTCGCGGCCGAAGACAAAGCTGCTTTCCAGGGCCGGGATGTAGATGAGTCCCGTGTCCGGGTTGAAGGACATGGGGTGCCAGTTGTGGGCGCCGCCCGGCCCGGGCCACTGGACCACGGTGTGGTCGGTATAGCGCGCCTGCCGGGTGAAGATGGGGCGGCCGGTCTTCATGTCCACGCCCTTGGCCCAGGTGACCTTGGCATAGGGCCGGGCCGACAGCAGCTTGCCGCTGAGCCGGTCGAGCACGTAGAAGAACCCGTTCTTCGACGCCTGCATGATCACTTTGCGGGGCATGCCATCGATGCTGAGGGTCGCGAGCGTCATCTGCTGGGTTGCGTCGTAGTCCCACTCGTCCGCAGGCGTTTCCTGGTAGTACCACACCAGCTTGCCGGTGCGCACATCCAGGGCGACGATGCTCGACAGGTAGAGGTTGTCGCCGCCATCCGGGCTGCGCAGCGCGGTGATCCAGGGGCTGCCGTTGCCGGTGCCGACGTAGAGCAGTTTTGCGTCGGCATCGTAGGCAAAGCTGTCCCAGGGGGTGCCGCCACCGCCGCTCTTCCACCACTCGCCGGTCCAGGTCCTGGCGGCCTTGGCCATGGCCTCGTTCTCGAAGCCCCTGGCCGGGTCACCCGGCACGGTATAGAAGCGCCACGCGAGCTTGCCGGTGTCCGCGTCGTAGGCAGCCACAAAGCCACGCACGCCCAGTTCGGCGCCGCCATTGCCGATGATGACCTTGCCGTCTACCACCCTGGGTGCCCCGGTGATGGTGTAGGGCTGGCCCACCGGGTTGGTCTGCACCTGCCAGCGGACCTTGCCGGTGGCGGCGTCGAGGGCGACGAGCCGGCCGTCGAGCACGCCGACGAAGACCTTGCCCTGGTACAGGGCAACGCCACGATTGACGACGTCGCAGCAGGCGCGCTCGGTGCGCACGCGGTCGGACTGGGACTCCCAGCGCCACAGTTCGTGCCCGGTGCGGGCGTCCACCGCGAATACATTGCTCCAGTCGGACGAGGAATAGAGCACGCCATTGGCGACCAGCGGCGTGCCTTCGAGGCCGCGCAGGGATTGCGTGTCATAGGACCACGCCAGGCTCAGGTGGCTGACATTGTTGCTGTTGATCTGCCGCAGGGGGCTGAAGCGGGTTTCGGCGTAGTCTCGGCCGACGGTCAGCCACTGGTCCGGTGCACCGGCCGCGCCGCGCAGGGTGGCGTCATCGACCTCGTGGGCGCTGGTCTGGCCGAAACACGCGGACGAAGCCAGCAGGGTGATGGTCGCGGCCAGCGAGAGTCTTGCCCGAATCATTGATGCCCCCAGGTTCTGTATCCAATGCCGGGGGCATATTACCAATCGCTACTGGAATAGTTTCGCGGCATTCAGCAACGTGCGGTACACCCCCCACAGCAGCGGAATGCCCACCAGCAGCCAGGACGCCAGCAGCAGCACGGAGGAGCTCGCCGGGGCGGCGTGGGCTGGTGTCGGCCGGGAGTCCAGGGCTGCGGCGACCGTCCCCCGGGCCCTGGGGTCACCAGGCTTCATATGGAACCGGCTGTCGACCGGGGAGACCAGCAGGTTGCACAGGAAGCCCGCGACCAGCAGCGCGGCCATGATGTAGAGCGTGGTGTCGTAGGCCTGGGCGCGCGGCACGCCGTGGGCGATCTGGTACTGGCGGAAGTAGTTGACGAGCACCGGCCCCAGGACGCCGGCCACTGACCAGGAGGTGATCAAAAGGCCGTGGATGGCGCCGACGTAGCGGGTGCCGAACAGGTCGCGCAGGTAGGCCGGGATGGTCGCAAAGCCGCCGCCGTACATGCTGAGGATGATGGCGGTGGCCAGTACGAACAGTGCCACGCTGCCCACCGTGCCGGTTTCGGGCAGCAGCGCATACAACACGGTTCCCAGCAGGAAAAAGCAGAAGTAGGTGTTGCGACGGCCGATGAGGTCGGAAATCGAGGCCCAGAAGAACCGTCCGCCCATGTTGAAGATGCTCAGCAGCCCCACGAAGCCGGCGGCGGCTACCGCGGTCACGCGCCCGGGGAAGATCTCCTGGCTCATGGCGGAGGCCTGGCCCAGCACGCCGATGCCGGCGGTCACGTTCAGGCACAGCACGGCCCACAGCAGCCAGAACTGCCGTGTCTTCGGCGCATCGTAGACATAGACATCGTGGCCGCTGATCAGCTTCGACGGCGTGGCCGGTGCGTGCCAGCCGGCGGGTTTCCAGTCGGCCGGTGGTACGCGCACCAGGGCGGCACCCGCCATCATGAACAGGAAGTACAGCGCGCCGAGGCAGAGGAAGGCCTCGGCGACGCCCACATGCACCGGGGTCGAGAAGCGCTGCAGCAGCCACACGGACAGCGGCGAGGCGATGAGGGCCCCGCCGCCGAATCCCATGATGGCCATGCCCGTGGCCATGCCGGGACGGTCGGGAAACCACTTCATCAGGGTGGATACCGGGGAGATGTAGCCCAGCCCGAGGCCGCAGCCGCCGAGCACGCCGTACCCCAGGAACACCAGCCACAGCTGGTGCACGCTGATGCCGAATGCCGCGATCACGAAGCCCACCGAAAAGCACAGCCCGGCGGTGAACATGGCGCGCCGCGGGCCGCCTTCCTCCACCCAGCGCCCGAATACCGCGGCCGAGATCCCGAGGAAAGCGATGGCGATGGAGAAGATCCAGCCGATGCCGGTCAGCCTCCAGTCATCCGCGGCGGACTGGCTGACGCCGATCAGTCTGCTCAGCGGCAGGTTGAAGACGCTGAAGGCATAGACCTGCCCGATGCACAGGTGTATGCACAGCGCGGCGGGCGGTACCAGCCAGCGATTGAAGCCGGGGCGGGCGATGGTCCGCGCGCGCGACAGCAGGCCGGGTGTGGCAGCAGCAACGGGATCAGAAGCGGTGGCCGACATCGGTGTTCTTCCTTATGCCGTGAATCTTCTGCGCGATGAATATACCCTTTCCATCCTGGTGCGGATCAGGGCGCCGCACGGTGTCATAAACTTGTAATATCAACTCGAATGAATCTTCTCGTGGCGATGCGCTACCTCGTGGCGCTGGACAAGCACCGGCACTTCGGCCGCGCGGCCCGGGCCTGCCACATCACGCAGCCGGCGCTTTCCAATGCGCTGCGCGCACTCGAAACGGAATTCGGGGTCGCCATCGTCAAGCGCTCGCGGGCCTTCGGTGGACTGACGCCCGAGGGCGAGGTGGTGCTGACCACGGCCCGCCGGATGCTGCGGGAGATGGACCTGCTGAACCAGGACCTGGGTGGCCCCGACAGCGAACTGCGCGGGGAGTTGCGCTTCGGCGCCGTGCCCACCGCCATGCCGCTGCTCGCCCTGCTGGCCGCGCTGCTGCAGCGCCAGCACCCCGGGCTCAAGCCGGTGCTGCTGGCCCTGAGCTCCCCGGACATCGAGGCGGGATTGCAGGACCTTACCCTCGATCTGGCCCTGGGTTATACCGGCCGCAGCCGGTTGCGGAACCTGGGAATCACCACCAGGACGCTGTACCAGGAGCGCTACTTCTACCTGCGGCGCGCCACGCGGCGTACCTCGGACCGGCTGCGTGTCGGACCTGACATGCGCTGGGCGGAGGCGGCGGAGCATCCCTTGTGCCGGCTCACCCCGGACATGCACTTCCGCTCCATCGTCGACGGCGCCCTGGCGCAGCGCGGCCGGGACGTGTCCGCGCCCGCGATTGAAACCAATTCCATCTGGACCATGGCGCTGATCGTGGCGGCAGGCGAGGTGGGTGCCATCCTGCCCGGCGCCATCATCACGGCATTCAGGGCGCACGGGGATCTGGAGGCGTTGCCGCTGCTGGAGCCGGATGTCCGTACCCCGGTGGGATTACTGTCCCTGACCGAGACCCGGCCCTCCCGGGCCGTGCAGGCCACACTGGCGCTGCTCGATACGCCGGAGTGGACCACGCTGCTGGACCGCTACAGTGGCGAGCGGGGATTTTGACAGATTCCGATCATTCATTTCTTGAATGAAACAATCTGAATCATTAATTTGACGAACCTTCCATGCTGACGCGACAGTCGGTGGCATGAGTGAAGATGAACCACGGGTCCACGAGCAGAGGATCGAGTTCTACGAGGGGCCGGCCGGCGGCTGGGGTGCGCTGCGCAGCGTCAAAGAAGCGCTGCTGAGGCACAACATTCCGGTCAAGGGCGCGCGCACGCTGCTGGCGGCCAACCAGCCGGACGGTTTTGATTGTCCGGGTTGTGCCTGGCCTGACCGCAACCACGCCTCCACCTTCGAGTTCTGCGAAAACGGGGTCAAGGCGGTTGCCTCGGAGGCCACCGCCCGCCGTGCCGGTCCCGGACTGTTCGAGCAGTACACGGTCGCGGAGCTGTCGAAGCGCAGTGACTTCTGGCTCGAGGACCAGGGGCGGCTGACACACCCGATGGTCTATGACCCGGCCGCGGACAAGTACCGCGTCATCGGCTGGGACGATGCCTTCGCGCTGATCGCGCGCCACCTGAACGCGCTGGCAACGCCGGATGAGGCGATCTTCTATACCTCGGGGCGTACCAGCAACGAGGCGGCCTTCCTGTACCAGCTGTTCGTGCGCGAATTCGGCACCAATAATTTCCCCGACTGTTCCAACATGTGCCACGAGCCCAGCGGCAGCGCCATGCGCGCGGCCATCGGCGTGGGCAAGGGCACGGTGACGCTGGAGGACTTCGAACTGGCGGACGCGATCTTCGTGTTCGGCCAGAACCCCGGTACCAACCACCCGCGGATGCTGGGAGAACTGCGCGCCGCGAGCAAGCGTGGCGCGCGCATCGTGAGCTTCAACCCGCTGCGCGAGCGGGGCCTGGAGCGTTTTGCGGACCCGCAGAGCAAGCTGGAGATGGCGACCCTGGGCAGCACGCCGATCAGCACCCATTACTTCCAGCTGCGCGGCGGCGGTGATCTCGCCGCCGTCAAGGGCATGATGAAGCGCCTGCTGGAGCGCGAAGACGCCGGTGAGCAGCTGCTCGATCGCGAATTCATCGCGGCCCACACCTCGGGTGTCGATGAGCTGCTGGCGGACCTGCGTCAGCAGTCCTGGGACGAAATCCTGGAAGAGTCCGGCCTGAGCCTGGAACAGGTGCACGCCGCCGCCGACGTCTATTGTGGCGCGAAGTCCGCCATTTTCTGCTGGGGCATGGGCATCACTCAGCACCAGCATTCGGTCGCCACCATCCAGATGCTGGTGAACCTGCTGCTGCTGCGCGGCAATGTGGGCCGTCCCGGGGCCGGCGCCTGCCCGGTGCGCGGGCACAGCAACGTGCAGGGCGACCGCACCATGGGGATCTGGGAAAAACCACCGGCCGCATTGCTGGACCGGTTGCGCGATGTCGCAGGCTTCGAGCCGCCGCGCCGTAACGGCTACGACACCGTCGAATCCATCCAGGCCATGCTCGATGGCCGTGGCAAGGTGTTCTTCGCCATGGGCGGGAACTTCGCGGCCGCCACCCCGGATACCGTCGCAACCTGGAAGGCGCTGCGCCGCTGCGAGCTCACGGTGCATGTGTCCACCAAGCTCAACCGCAGTCACCTGGTCCACGGCCGCGAGGCCCTGATCCTGCCCTGCCTGGGGCGCACGGAAATCGATGTCCAGGCCACGGGCCCCCAGGGCGTGACCGTGGAGGACTCGATGAGCATGGTGCACCTGTCCAAGGGACTCAATCCGCCGGCCTCCGGGCTGTTGTTGTCGGAACCCGCCATCGTTGCGCGCCTGGCGCAGGCCACCCTGGGCGGGCGCAGCAGCACCCGCTGGCTGTGGCTGGTGGAGGACTACCGGCGCATCCGCGATCTCATCGAGAGGGTGTTTCCGGACTTCAGGGACTTCAATGCCCGCGTTGATGTTCCCGGGGGGTTCCGCCTGTACAACGGCGCCAGCGAGCGCACCTGGCACACCCCTTCGGGCAAAGCGCAGTTCTTCACCCATGCCATCCCCAGGGATACGCCGGTGCATCGCGCCCGGCGGCGTGTCAAGGACGCCATCGTCTTCACCCTGCAGACCACACGCTCCCACGACCAGTACAACACCACCATCTACGGGCTCGATGATCGCTATCGCGGCGTGTTCGGCCAGCGCCGGGTGCTGTTCATCAACCGTGAGGACCTGCGGGCCCTGGGATTGCGCGACGGCGACTGGGTGGACATCCGCACGGTCTGGGACGATGGCCAGGAGCGCCGGGCCGACCGCTTCAAGCTCGTGAGCTACGACATCCCGCGCGGCAACCTCGCGGCCTACTACCCCGAGACGAATCCGCTGGTGCCGCTGACGTCGGTGGCGGTCAATGCCGGCACTCCGACCTCGAAGTCGATCCCGGTGGTGCTGGTGCCGCACCCCGTGGCTGCGGTGGCATGAGCCTGGACGGCCTGCTGGCCGCCGGCATCCTGCAGGAACTCTCCGGAGTGCCTGCACCGGGCGTCACCTCCCTGCCGCGACTGTCCAAGCGGCTTGGCGTCGAGGCGAGCGTGCTGCTGCGAGCCCTGGGGCAGATGGGCGACGACCTGATTGGTGGCCAGCCTGGTCCGGGCTGGGTGCGGGTGGAACGCACCACTGAGCGCTGGATGGTGCAGCTGACGGCGCGGGGGCAGGCAGCGCTGGCGGCATTGGCGCAGCAGGCCTGAGTCCGGCCGCCAAGGGCCGCCCCGGCCGCGGTCCGGCGTGGAATAATCCTTCCAAACAACGACCTTTCCCAAGGGGTCCGGAGGGGAATCATGTGCGCGCTGAGAGTTCCACTGCTGGTTGCGGCCGCCCTGTGCGTCGCGTTCACCCATCCGGTCCGTGCGGCGACCGCCGCGGACTGTGCCGGCCTGTCGCAGTTGAAGCTGCCCGGTACCACGCTGGCGGCGGCAGTGGAGCCGGGGCCCCGGTTCACACCACCGACGCCGCCCGGCGCATCCATGGCAGCCCGGTCGGCACCGGCCGTGTCCGCCGCGCAAGTTGCGCCCAACCCGCTGTTCGCCAACCTGCCGGCCTTCTGCCGCGTCCAGGGTGCCATCCATCCGGTGCCGGGTTCCGACATCCGTTTCGAGGTCTGGCTGCCGCTCGAAGGCTGGAACGGCAAGTTCCAGGGGACCGGCAACGGCGGCTACAACGGTGCCATCGTCTACACCGCGCTGGCCACCGGCCTGCAGGATCACTACGCCACTGCCAATACCGACATGGGGCACGTGGCCACCGTGCCTGATCCGGGGCGCTGGGCGTTGCATCATCCGGAGCGCGTGGTGGACGAGGGCTACCGTGCGCAGCATGAGACGGCACTCAAGGCCAAGGCCGTCGTGCAGGCGTTCTACGGCAGCAAGCCCAGCCGCTCCTACTTCGTCGGCTGTTCGGCCGGTGGCTGGCAGGCGCTTACCGAGGCGAACCGCTATCCCCATGACTATGACGGCATCATCGCCGGGGCGCCGGCCTCGCAGGTAGTGCACCTGCACGCGGCGCAGATCTGGGGCTACCTGGCCGCGCGCAGCATCCCTGCCTCCAAGGTGAGCGTGATCGCCAATGCCGTGCTGGCGCGCTGCGATGCGAAGGATGGCGTCAAGGACGGCCTGGTATCCGATCCCCAGGGCTGTGATTTCAAGCCGGAGCAGCTGGCCTGCAAGGCCGGGCAGGACCCGGCGTCGTGCCTGTTGCCGGCTGAGGTCACCGCGCTACAGCAGTTGTACGCCGGTGCCCGTTTCCAGGACGGTTCCCAGGTCTATCCCGGCTGGCCGCGCGGTTTTGAACCGGCGCTGGCCATGGCGGGGAGCGATGCGGTCGCGGCCCTGGGTTCCAGCACCTTCAAGGACATGGTGTACGACAACCCGGACTGGGATCTGAACCGCATCGACTACGACCGTGACGTGCGGGCGGCGGATGCGAAGATCGGTGCCACCATGAATGACGGCAGCGTGGACCTCGATGCCTTCCGCAAGGCCGGCGGCAAACTGATCCTGTGGCATGGCTGGTCGGATCCGCTAATCTCGACCCTGCACACGGTGGAGTATTACCACCAGCTGGCGCGGCATTTCGCGGCTGCGGGGGACGATGACGCCGCCGCAACGGCCAGGGTGTCGGATTTCGCGCGCCTGTTCCTGGCCCCGGGGGTCTACCACTGTGGCGGAGGTCCCGGACCCAATGTGCTGGCGACCCTGCCGGCGCTGGAAGCCTGGGTGGAGCAGGGTGTGGCACCGGAGAGCATCCCGGCGGTGCATCACTCGGCTGCCGGCAAGGTGGACCGCACCCGCCCGATCTGTGCCTTCCCGCGCCGGGCCCGTTACGATGGCAAGGGTGACATCAACGCCGCGGCCAGTTTCAGCTGCAAGTAGGCGCGACTTTGCATGACCCGCGACTGCCGGCGCGCGAGCGCCCGGCAGTCGTGGGCGTCCCGGGGCTCGGTTACGGCAGGAACTCCGCGCCCGGCGGCTTGCCGTCGATCCACAGCGGGGACGGATCCCAGTGCTCGGCGATCAGGCCGTCGCTGCCGATACGGAACATGTCGAACCAGGTCGTGGCGTAGATGTGCGACGGGTCCTTGGTGTCGCGCATCCTGCGCACGGTGGCGACCGTTACGTAATCGCCGTCCGCGGTGATCGAGATGACCTGCATCTTGATCAGGGGTTCTATCGGCTTGGCTCCCAGCTTGCCGAACAGGTTCTGGAACGCCGCGCGACCGGATACGACATTGGGGTTGTGCTGGATGTAGGTCTCGGCCATGTACTTGGGCGCCTGGTCCACATGCCGGCCCTCGTACACGATGCGCCAGAAGTCGAACACGAACTTCTTGTTGCGCGCCAGCTTCGGGTTGGAATCCTTGAGCATGGCCAGCTGGTCCGGGGCAGCCGTCGGGGGCACCTGGGCGGGCGCGCTGACGGCGAATCCGAAGCTCAGTACGAGGCTGGCAAGGGCGGCGACGGTTCCAGGAGTGGCTTTTGCCAGGCTGGTGGTGTTGTGCACGGCTGATCTTCCTGATGTAGAGGTTACGGTGATTCTACGCCGTGGTGGTTCAGCCCAGCACGGTCTTCAGCCGCTGGTAGCCGGCGCGCGACAGGGGCAGGTGGCCGCCGTTGCTGAGCATGACCAGCCAGCTGTCCTTGCCGTAGGGCTCGATGCGCGCGATACGCTGCACGTTCAGCACGAAGGAACGGTGGATGCGCACGAAACAGGCGGGGTCCAGTTGCGCCTCGATCTGCGCAAGGGTCTGCTGCCTGCGCAACTGCCGCTCACCGGCGACAAAGCATAGATAGTCATCCTGGGCTTCGATGTAGTCGATGTCCTGGACCTTGAGGATATGTACCTGGGTGCCGGCGCGGATCACCACCCGTTCCAGGGGTTGCGCGGGGGGGCGCGCCGCCGCCGCCACGGCGGCCGGTGACGGCGCGGGGGCGTGGGACTGGAGCCGGTTGGCCGCCCGCTCCAGTGCCTGGCGCAGCCGGGCCGGTTCCACCGACTTGAGCAGGTAGTCCACGGCGTGCAGGTCGAAGGCTTGCAGCGCGAAGGTGTCGTGGGCCGTGATGAAAATCACTGCGGGGCCGCGTTCACCCAGCAGTTCCATGACTTCAAGGCCGGACAGC
>Ga0153956_1000849_pt1 | contig 31101 bp, 36 predicted proteins | sample TSFL040MetaG_FD_104704 | JGI IMG/M metagenome (GOLD analysis project Ga0153956, IMG submission 104704) | Attine ant fungus gardens microbial communities from Florida, USA - TSFL040 MetaG | ecosystem: Host-associated > Fungi > Mycelium > Unclassified | place: USA: Florida, Wekiwa Springs... | reverse complement strand
GGGATAGATCTGCACGGCATTGATGAAGCCGTTGCGTACTGGCTGCACGCGCGCCGCCGCATTTGCCTGGTTGACGCGGATGGCGGGATCGGCGGCCTCGGGCGTGGGCTTGCCGGTATCCAGGGGCTTCAACTGGCCCGGCAGGGGCAAGGGCTTGGGCAGCTCGACGATCTTGATCGGCAGCGGCGGGTCGACGCTGAGTTTCGCCGGCACCGCGCTGTCGTAGTTAATCTCAGGCGGAATGAACTTGTGGGCGCAGCCGCCCAGCGCCGTGACGGACATCAGCAAAGCCGCGAGGCCAGCTTTACGGGAAGACGTAGTCCCAGCTTTGCGGCTTTGCGGCTTGGCAGGGAAGCGTGAAGCCGGACCGCCGGCTTCCAAAGAAATCGGCGGGGTCATTGTCCCAGCTCCTTTGACCAGTTGATTGCGGTGACGTAGATGCCGAGCGGGTTCTTGCGGAGCACGTCGGCTGAAGTTGGCGTCTGGATCGCGACGGTGAGGATCGCGGTCCATCGCGAGGTGTCGGCGAGCGCACCGTCCTGATAGCGATGCTCGACCCATCCGACTCGGAAGCTCGACGGCGACGCGCGGATCACGCTGGAGACGTCGATGGCGATCTGCTGCTTGCCGAGCTTGGCGAACGGGTCGTTGGCGCGGGCGTAGTCGTTGAGCGCCTGGGACCCGGACGTGCTGGTGAAGTCATAGGCGTCGAGCCAGTTCTGCCGCACGATGATGGGGTCGGCCGGCAGCGAGCGAACCAGCGAGATGAAGTGCGCGAGATACCAGGCGATCTGCGGATCGCTCGGCGTGTAGTCCGCCGCGGCGGGCGCCACGGCCTGGGCCTGGCCGAGCTTGTCGACCTGCACCACCCAAGGGACGATGCTGCCATGGGTTGATTGCCAGACGAGCCCGCCCGCCAGTCCTACGGATAGGGCGAGCGAGCCGAAGGCCATCAGGCGCCAGCTCTTGGCTTGCACCCGTGCTGAACCAATGCGTTCGTCCCAAGCCTGGGCGGCGCGCTGGTAGGGGGTTTCCGGTTCGGGCGTGCGGCCATAGCGGACCGACGCGCGGCGAAAGATCGCCATGCTCATTCTCCTCCCGAGAGATCGACGGAATGGCCGCCGCCGTGGCTGTCGCCGGACCTGAGGGCGTTTGCGGCGGCCGTCGCGCCGTGATGGATGGCCTGATTGCGGCGCATGCGCTGAGCCCAGGCGGGCGGTCCGGCATCGGCCGCACCCGCACCGGTGGGACTGGCAGCGGCGGTTTGGGCGCCGCCGACCGTGCCCTGCGTCGAGGAGCCGCCGGTGGCGGCGAAGCTCGATTTAGCGCCGGCTGCGAAGCTCTGCTTCACCGAACCCGCCGCCTGGCTGGCAGCGCGCTGAAAGGGGGCGGCCGCGCTCGCGGCAGCGGCTCGCCCAACGCCGCCAAGGCCGGTGGCGACGCCCGACGCTCCTGATCGACCGGCCGATGCGAGGCTGTAGGCCGAGGAAGCCCCGCCCGCCATGGCCGCGCCGCCGCGAACCGCGGCGGCCGAGCCGGAGGCTGCGGCCATCGCTCCCCTCCCGGCCAGGCCCAGCGCGCCTGCGCCCGCCATCGCCGTGCCGGCGACGGCAAGTCCGGTCCCGACCGCAGCCCCTGCGCCGAGTTGAGGTGCCCCGGAGACAAGGCCTGTCGCGATGCCCGGGCCGAAGATGCCGAGGCCGAGCATGGCGAGCGCGGCCAGCACCACGGAGAGCGCTTGCTCCACTGTCGGCTGTCCGCCGGTGTAGGTCTGGGTAAACTGCGAGAATAGGCCGGTGCCGATGCCAACGATGACGGCTAGCACCATCACCTTGACGCCGGAGGCGACGATATTGCCGAGCACCTTCTCCGCGAGAAAGGCGGTCTTATTGAAGAGGGCGAAGGGAATCAGGATGAAGCCGGCCAATGTTGTCAGCTTGAACTCGATCAGCGTGACGAAGAGCTGCACGGCCAGGATGAAGAAGGCGATCAGCACCAGAATCCACGAGACCATCAGGACCGCGATCTGAACGAAGTTCGCGAAGAAGCTGGTGAAGCCCATCATCTGGCTCGCGGCGTCGAGCAGGGGCTGACCGGCGTCGAGCCCGACCTGGGCGAGCTTGCCTGGCCGAAGGAAGTCGGCCGTGGAGATCGAAGAGCCGCCGGCCTTGAGACCGATGCCCGCGAAGCTGTTGAAGACGATGGCTGAGAGGTTGTTGAAGTTGGTGATGATGAAGGCGAAGAAGCCGACGTAGAGCGTCTTCTTCACCAGCCTCTGAAGGATGTCTTCATCGACACCCCAGGCCCAGAACAGACCGGCCAGGGTGATGTCGATGACGATCAAGGTCGAGGACAGGTATCCGACCTCGCCCTTGATCAGGCCGAAGCCGGAATCGATGTACGTCGTGAAGGTGTTGAGGAAGGTGTCGATGACGCCGACGTTGTTCATCGCGCATCTCCCGCAGTATTGGTGGCCGGCGCGACGGCGCCCGGGGGCGTTGGCGGCAGCGGCCGCGCCGGCCTGCCGAAGAAGCGCCGGCGGTTCTCCTCCCAGACCGCCACGCAGCGCGCGTCCTCGGCGTCCTGCGGACCGAGCGCGCTGCAGCGGCGCAGCTCGGCCGAGAGGTCATCGGATGCTGGGCTTGGGACCGTCGAGAGGGTCTCGATGACCGACGGCGCAGGTCGGCGATGAATCGCGACTAGGCTCGCGACCACGACAGCGATCAACGCGATGATCGCGACGACGCGGAAGGTGTCCGACCTGCCCAGCATCGCGGCGCCTCAGTTGCCGCTGAACATGGTGACGTTGCCGGGCTGATAGCCGGTGCGCGTCGAGAAGGTCTTGTAGTTCTGCTGGCCCTGCGCCTCCGCCGAGGCGGTGCGCGCCTGCTCCAGGGCGTCGGCCCGGCTCTTCGCGGACAGCACCGCCACCAGGTCGGAGAGCTGCTGCGATTGCAGCGCCAGAAGCTGGTTGCCGGCCTGCGCCGCCTGGAGCGCGCCGGTGGCGCTCTGGCTGGCCGTCACCAGCGAGGTCATGGCGCTGGAGTTGGTCGGGATGTTGCCAACGACGCCGGCCTGAACCTTCAGGCTGTCCTCGAAGGCAGCGACGGAGTTCTGCCACCGCGTCTGGGCGTTCGCCACCATCGTTGCTGTCGAGCCGGTGCCAGCCGCGGTCCCGTAGCTCGTGGAATAGGCCGTCTGGATTCCCTGGACGTTGAAGGAAATATTCTGCGCCTGGCTGAGCAGCGATTGGGTCCGGGCGATCGACGATTGGAGCTGGGTCAGCGTCGACATCGGCAGGTTTGCGAGATTGCGCGCTTGATTGATCAGGCTCGTTGCCTGGTTGTTCAGCATCGTGATCTGGTTGGTGATCTGCTGCAGCTCGCGCGCAGCCGTCAGCACGTTCTGGCTGAAGTTGGTCGGGTCGTAGACGATCCACTGCGCCGACGCGGGGGGCGCGGCGACGGCCAGAGTGAGCACGACGGCGCTCGCCGCCGCCAGATGGCGCAGCTTGATCATGATGACGTCTCCAGGTTGGTCAGGTCGGGGATGAGATCGGCGGCCCACATAAGCTCGTGGTCCGCGAGCCAGGCCGGCGTGAAGGCCTCGCGGCCATGTTCGGCGATGATCCGTTCGATCGCGGCGTGATCGTCCTTGGACGATGCCGCGCAGAAGGCGAGAGCCACGGGGCCGAGGCGCAGCTCGAACAGGCGGTTGCCGCGGCGAGACTGGCAGTAGTAGTCGCGCTTGGGGGTGGCGCGCGCGAGGATCTCGATTTGACGGTCGTTGAGCCCGAAGCGCCGATAGATCGCGGTGATCTGCGGCTCGATCGCGCGTTCGTTCGGGAGGAAGATGCGTGTCGGGCAGCTTTCGACAATCGCCGGTGCGATGTTGCTGCCGTCGATGTCGGAGAGCGATTGCGTGGCGAAGATGACGGAGGCGTTCTTCTTGCGCAGCGTCTTCAGCCACTCGCGAAGCTGCTGCGCGAACGCTGGATCGTCGAGGACCAGCCAGCCCTCGTCGATGATGAGCAAGGTGGGGCGGCCATCGAGCTGCCCCTCGATGCGGTGGAACAGATAGGTCAGCACGGCAGGCGCCGCGCCGGCCCCGATAAGACCCTCGGTCTCGAACGCCTGCACAGGAGCGGAGCCAAGCTGCTCGGCCTCTGCGTCGAGCAGCCGGCCGGAGGGACCGCCGACGCAATAGGGCTGGAGCGCCTGCTTCAGCGCCGTCGATTGCAGCAGCACCGCGAGGCCGGTGATCGTGCGCTCACCGACCGGAGATGAGGCCAGCGATGTCAACGCCGACCAGACATGCTCCTTCGCGGTCGGATCGATGGTGACGCCCTCCTTGGCGAGGATCGCCGTCACCCAATCCGCCGCCCAGGCGCGCTCGGCCTGGTCGTCGATCCGCGCGAGCGGTTGCAGGAAGACGGAGTGCTCCGAGCCTGCGGACAGGCTGCCACCGAGATCGTGCCAGTCGCCGCCCATCGCGAGCGCGGCGGTTCGGATCGAGCCGCCGAAGTCGAAGGCGAAGATTTGATTGTTGCGATAGCGACGGAACTGCATCGCCATCAGCGACAGCAGTACCGACTTGCCCGCCCCGGTCGGGCCGACGATGAGCGTGTGACCGACATCGCCGACATGGAGGCTCAAGCGGAACGGCGTCGAGCCCTCGGTCTTGCCGAACAGCAGCGGCGGCGCCTTAAAATGCTCGTCTCGCGCTGGGCCTGCCCAGACCGCCGAGAGCGGAATCATGTGCGCGAGATTCAGGGTCGAGACGGGCGGCTGCCGGACATTCGCGTAGGCATGACCGGGGATGGATCCGAGCCATGCCTCCAGCGCGTTGACCCCTTCAGGCATGCAGGTGAAGTCACGGCCCTGGATCACCTTCTCGACGAGGCGAAGCTTCTCGGAGGCGAGACCGGCGTCTTCGTCCCAGACGGTGACGGTGGCGGTGACATAGGCTTGGCCGACGTCGTCGGTGCCCAGCTCCTGGAGCGCCATGTCGGCATCGGCGGCTTTGTTCGCCGCGTCGCTATCGACCAGCGTCGACGCCTCGTTGGTCATCACCTCCTTGACGATGGCGGCGATGGACTTGCGCTTGGCGAACCACTGCCGCCGAATCTTGGTGAGCAGCTTCACCGCCTCGGTCTTGTCGAGGAGGACCGCGCGAGTGGACCAGCGATACGGGAAGGCCAGACGGTTCAGCTCATCGAGAATGCCCGGGTGCGTTACGGTCGGAAACCCGACGACGGTCAGCGTTCGCAAGTGATGCGAGCCGAGCCGAGGCTCGAGCCCACCGGCCAGAGGCTCGTCGGCCAGCAGCGCGTCGAGGTGCATCGGCGTCTCGGGGACGCGCACGCGCTGCTGCCGGGTCGAAATCGTCGAGTGCAGGTAGGTTAGCGTGTCGGCATCATCTAGCCACGACACCTCGGGCATGAAGCCCTCGACGAGTTGCAGGACGCGGTTGGTGCGATCGACGAAGCCGCGCAGCAGCTCCCAGGGATCGACGCCGCTCTGGGCGCGGCCTTCGTAGAGCCAGCTCTCGACGCGTGAAGCGTCTTCTGCCGGCGGCAGCCAGACGAAGGTCAGGAAGTAGCGGCTCTCGAAATGCGCGCCCGCTTCCTCGAAGGCGTCCTACCGCTCGAGATCGACCAGCGCCGACGCGGAATCGGGAAAGGTCGAGTGCGGATAAGTCTGCGCCGCGATCCGCTGCGCCTCGACAAAGATCGCCCAGCCGGAGCCGAGACGGCGCAGCGCGTTGTTCAGGCGCGACGTGACGGCGACGAGCTCAGCGGGCGTGGCGCTATCGAGGTCCGGCCCGCGAAAGCGCGAGGTGCGTTGGAAGGACCCATCCTTGTTGAGGACGACGCCCACGTCGACCAAGGCGGCCCAGGGAAGGAAGTCGGCGAGGCCGGCGGGGCGATGACGATACTCGGCGAGGTTCAGCATCGCGGCCTCACACGCCCAGATGTGCGGGATAGCGGAGGTGGCGGCGCACCACGTCCACGAAGAGCGGATCTCGCTTGGCGGCCCACACGGCGGCCGCGTGCCCGACCGCCCAAAACAGAGCGCCGGGAATCCAAAGCCGCAGGCCGAGCGCGATCGCCGCCGCGATCGTGCCGTTGGCGATCGCCACCGTCCGCGGCGCTCCGCCCATCAGAATGGGATCGGTCAGAGCGCGGTGAACCGGCGCGAAGAAGCCGGGCACATCCGGATCGACGATCGCGGCCATCAGACGAGCGCTCCGCCCGAGAAGCTGAAGAAAGTCAGGAAGAAGCTCGACGCCGCGAAGGCGATCGAGAGGCCGAAGACGATCTGGATCAGCCGGCGAAAGCCGCCCGACGTGTCACCGAAGGCGAGCGTCAAGCCGGTCACCGTGATGATGATGACCGAGATGATCTTGGCTACGGGACCCTGCACCGACTCCAGGATGGAGTTGAGCGGCGTCTCCCACGGCATGGAGGAGCCGGAGGCGTAAGCCGCCGGCGCGAACGCCAAAGAGAGTGCGGCGAAGATGACAACATCGAGGGCGCGCCGGTGCAGACGGCGGGCGGTGGCGAGAACGCGGATCATGAGACGTCTCCGGGGCCGCCCGCCTCGGCGGGTTGGACGCGGTAGTCGCCGGTGGCGGGATCGAGACCGGCGACGAGGGTGAGTTCGGAGAGGCGGCGTTCAGAGCCGCGGCCGCGCAGCACCGCGACGAGATCGATGGTCTCGGCGAGCAGCGCCTTGGGGACGGTGACGACAGCTTCCTGGATGAGCTGTTCGAGGCGGCGTAGCGCGCCGAGCGCCGTCCCGGCGTGGATCGTGCCGATGCCGCCGGGGTGGCCGGTCCCCCATGCCTTCAGAAGATCGAGCGCTTCAGCGCCACGCACCTCGCCGATCGGAATACGGTCGGGGCGCAGCCGCAGCGAGGAGCGGACGAGATCGGACAGCGAGGCGACGCCGTCCTTGGTGCGCATCGCCACGAGGTTCGGCGCGCGGCATTGCAGCTCGCGCGTATCTTCGATCAGCACCACGCGGTCGCTGGTGCCGGCGATCTCAGCCAAGAGGGCGTTGGTGAGGGTCGTCTTGCCGGTGCCGGTCCCGCCGGCGACCAAGATGTTCTTGCGCGAGGCGACGGCAGCGCGCAGCGATGCTGCTTGACTGGCGGTCATCGTGCCGGCGGCGACGTAATCGTCGAGCGTGAAGACGGCCACAGCGGGCTTGCGGATCGCGAAGGCCGGCGCCGTGACGACGGGCGGCAGCAGCCCTTCGAACCGTTCCCCCGTCTCGGGCAGCTCGGCTGACACACGCGGCCGGTCCGCGTGGACTTCGGCACCGACATGGTGCGCGACCAGGCGCACGATCCGCTCGCCGTCGGCGGCGGACATGGTCCGTCCGGTGTCCTCCAAGCCGCCCGTCAGCCGGTCGATCCAGAGCCGGCCGTCGGGATTGAGCATCACCTCGACGATCGAGGGGTCTTCGAGGAAGGTGGCGATCGCCGGGCCCAGGGCGGTGCGCAGCATGCGCGCACCGCGGGAGAAAGCCTCGGAATGGAGTGTAGCAACCGCCACGATCGTCCCCGCAAAAGGCCAACCCCAACACGCGATTGGCGACGGGGATGATTAGAAGAGGCAGGAAATAGGGCGATTCAATAAGTATTCAGTCGGCGTAGGGGGTGAGCGTAGAGCAGAGAAAAAATACTTGCTGAGTGCGGGGAGCTTTTTTTGCCCTCGTCGTCGTCGACGACCTGGCAGAACGATTCATATTCCAAGATCACGACTCGGATGCGTGGCCGGCGGAAGTCTCCGAAACGTCTTCGGGAATCTCTTGCCGGAGCTTCGGCCCTTCGTTGAGACGTCGGCCCAACGTGGCGATGAAGTTGTCATAGCGCGCGCCGGCCTGCGCGCGGGCGGCCTTGGCAGCCGGCTCGGGGAGCGGTGGCGTGGTGTTCAGCCAGAAGCGGATGAACAAGGCGAGGGTTTCGACGCCGATCGAGACGTCGCGCTCGAGCCGCGCCAAACGTCGATCCTGCTGGTCGAGCCGCTTGGCGATCGCCGATTCGCGCCGCTCGTCGGCATCGGGTGACAGGAACGATGCGATGGCCGCTTCGGCGACAAGCGACATCGACTGCTCGCGGCGTGCAGCATAGGCGGACAGCGCCTTCATGATATCGGGTTCGAGATAGACCGAGATCTGGGCCTTTCTCTTCGGCGCTGTCATACGGCCCTCACAGTCCGAGGTCGTCACCCGGATCAAGCGAGGCCTGCCGGGCAACGCCCTGCATTAGGTCGTTCATCCGGCCGATGCGGGGTGTGTCCTCCTCAAGCTCGTCGGCCGGGTCCAGTGCGAACTCGTTCTCGATCGGCTCCTTCTTTTCGACGGTCTCCTGGCTCAGCTCCGGCTGCTTGCGGCGATCTGCATTCTTCGGATCTTCGTCGTCAGCTTCCTCGCCGTCGCGCGCCACCGGCGTCGGCGGGCGCGACGGCAGCGGACGCCCGCTCCAATCGTCGGGCCGCCCCTCTTTCGGCCGCGTCAGAGTGGGCGGCGGCACGATGCGCTCTTGAAACCGCTGGTCCTCATAGTAGCGAGCCTTCTTCGCGCGGATCGGATGCAGCCCCGAGACCATGACGATCTCGTCGGCGGGCGGAAGCTGCATGATTTCGCCCGGCGTCAGGAGCGGACGCGCGGTTTCCGAGCGCGAGACCATCAGGTGGCCGAGCCAGGGCGACAGCCGGCTGCCGGCGTAGTTCTTCATCGCCTTCATCTCGGTCGCTGTGCCGAGCGCGTCGCTCACCCGCTTGGCGGTTCGCTCGTCATTGGTCGCGAAGCTCACCCGGACATGGCAGTTGTCGAGGATCGAGTTGTTGGGTCCGTAGGCCTTCTCGATTTGGTTCAGCGACTGCGCGATCAGGAAGCTTTTGATCCCGTAGCCCGCCATGAAGGCGAGCGCGGACTCGAAGAAGTCCAGTCGGCCGAGCGCCGGGAACTCGTCGAGCATCAGGAGAAGCCGACGGCGGCCGGCCTTGGCCTGCAAGTCTTCAGTGAGCCGCCGCCCGATCTGATTGAGGATCAGGCGAATCAGCGGCTTGGTCCGATTGATGTCGGACGGCGGCACGACGAGATACAGCGTGGTCGGCCGATCGCCCGCCACGATGTCGCCGATCCGCCAGTCGCACCGCCGCGTCACCTCGGCGACCACAGGATCGCGATAGAGCCCGAGAAACGACATGGCCGTGCTGAGGACACCGGATCGCTCGTTGCCGGACTTGTTCAGAAGCTCGCGAGCAGCCGAGGCAACCACGGGATGGACGCCGGCTGTGCCCAGATGCGCGGTCCGCATCATCGCCGACAGCGTCGACTCGATGGGACGCTTGGGATCGGACAGGAAGGCGGCGACGCCGGCGAGCGTCTTGTCCTCCTCGGCATAGAGGACGTGCAGGATGGCGCCGACCAGCAGAGCATGGCTGGTCTTCTCCCAGTGATTGCGCTTCTCGAGGCTGCCTTCCGGGTCGACCAGAATGTCGGCGATGTTCTGAACGTCCCGGACTTCCCACTCGCCGCGCCGGACCTCGAGCAGCGGATTGTAGGCCGACGACTTCGCATTGGTCGGATCGAACAGGAGGACGCGGCCGTGCTGCGCCCGAAAGCCTGCGGTGAGCTGCCAGTTCTCGCCCTTGATGTCGTGGACGATCGCAGAGCCCGGCCAGGTGAGCAGGGAGGGGATGACGAGGCCCACGCCCTTGCCGCTCCGGGTCGGGGCGAAGCACAGCACATGCTCAGGTCCGTCGTGACGCAGATAGCTACGCTGGTGACGGCCAAGGACGACGCCGTCCGGCCCAAGAAGGCCGGCCTGCTCGATCTCCTTCGGCTGCGCCCATCGGGCCGAGCCGTAGGTTTCGGCGTTCTTCGCTTCCCGCGCGCGCCAGACCGACATGCCGATGGCGACTGCCGCCGCGATCAGCCCGCCCGAGGCCGCGATGTAGGCGCCTTTGACGAAGATCGACGGCGCATAGGCGTCGTAAGCGTACCACCACCAGAAAAAGGCCGGCGGCAGATAGAAGGGGAAATGGAACAGCTCGAACCAGGGCCGCCCAAGCTCCGGCTGGAAGCCGAGGCGCCACGCGGTCCATTCCGTGGCCGTCCAGATCGCCAACAACACGATGCCGAAGACGGTGATGACCTGGCCCCAGAGGATCTTGGTCGCGGACACAGCAGAGGTCCTTTCTTGAAGTCGTTGATGCTGGGGTCGCTCACAGGCCGAGCCCTCGGTTCTTGCCGAAGCCCCAGTCGATGCCGCCGTCGCCGCGCGTGACGCCGGAGACGTGGCGGCCGAGCTGCTTTTCAAGCGAGGGCGTCCAGGGCACGAGCCGAAAGCCAAGGCCGTCGTCGATCATGGCGAAGCGGCCGGAGGCGAGCGCGAAGCGCTGGCGGTAGGCGCCAGCGACATACTCGCCGGGTGCGGCCTGGTTGAAGGCCTGCCCGGTCTCGGCGGCGAGCTGCTCGCCCAAGGCCTCGACCTCCCGGCGCCGGAGCGTTCCGATCAGGCCTTGGGAGAAGACAATGCCGCGCGCCTGGCGTTCGGCCAGGCCCTGCTCAATAAGCTGCAGGGCCCGTCGCTCCAAGGCGTCGCGAACCTCGGCGCCGAATCCGGCCTGACCCAGGGCCACTGGCTCGCGGGCGACCGCCTGCCGATCGAGCCAGGTCGCACCGCTGGCCGTCACCTGGTTCTCGATCGAGAGATCGGAGCGCACGGCGAGCGCGACACGACGTCGGCCTTGCGCGTCGTCGAACTTGCGCAGTTCGACGATCGAGCCCGGCGCGCTGTCGCCGGCGGCGTCGAGGTCAGGAAATTTGATGTGATGGGTGCGGCCGTCGACGCCGTCGACCACGGCATAGGCCGTGCCCTTCAGCTCGTCGTCGAGGCCGCGTTCGACCAGCCGGCCGATGATCGGGACGTCGAGACTCTCGCCGGCGAGGACGTAGCTCGCGGTCGCCCGCTCGATGCCACGTTCGGTCAGGCCGCGGTGGATGCGTTTGATGATGTCGCCGCGCTCGCCGAGTTCGCGCAGCGTCATCTCTGCGGCCGCGTCCATGGTCCACTGGCCTAGACCGATCTGATGCGCGAGGCCGAGGCTTTCCAAATGCCGCAGCCGTCCGATCTTCAGACCATGGAATTCGTCGGGCTGCTGAGCGGCGCCTGGCGCCAGGTCGATGACGCCGTGACGGTCGGCGTCGCGCGCCAGTTGCCTGTCAAGTTGGGTCCAACGCTCGGCCTCCACCTGGCGCTCGAGGGCGTGCCAGATATCGAGATCGCTGCGCAGCCCCAGCTCCTGTGTGACCAGGTCTTGAGCGCGGGCGCGCATCCCTTCTTTGATGTAGTCGCGCGAGATGACCAAGTCCTGGCCGTCCTCGGCGACGCCGCGCACGATGACGTGGACGTGCGGGTGCTGCGTGTTCCAGTGATCGACGGCGACCCAATCGAGCTTGGTCCCGAGGTCCTTTTCCATCTGGCCGACCAACTCGCGGGCGAAGCCCTTGAGGTCCGCCATCTCTGGCGCGTCCTCCGGCGAAACGATGAAGCGGAAGTGATGGCGGTCGCCCTCAGAGCGCTCGGCAAACGCCTTGGGATCGGCATCGTCAGTCTCGGGACCGAACAGCCGCGCCTTCTCCCGGTCCCGGGTGACACCCTCGCGGCGGAGATATCCCAGATGGGCGCCGAGCGGCGCGGACCGCGCCGTGTAACGGACCACACGGGTCTTCACCGTCACCAGCCGGGAGCGGCCGGTCAGCAGGCGGTTCGCCCGGACGCTAGCGACGCGGCCCCGCCCGAAAGTTGAGCGGCTCTTGCTCCGGAGCAGGCCTTGCCGCGAGATGCCGCCGCCGGCGCGTTGCGCAGCGGCGAGCGCCTGGGCGACGAACGGCTTCGCGCGCTGACTGCGCGATGCGATGGCGGCACGACACGCGGCGACGACGGCTCGTTGTCGTTCATGAGGTCTCTCCGGGATCGGCGGGGAATTCGCGCGCGAAGAGGTCGCGCAGCATATCGGCAACGGTGATGCCGCGCTGGAACGCGGCGACCTTGATACGGCCGCGCAGCGCCGGCGTGACGTCGATCGTCAGGCGGGCGGTGAAGGCGGAGGGCTCGTCGCCGCGACGGCTTGAGGCGTCGGGCGCCTTGATCCAGCTCTCGGCGTTGCCGGGCCGGGCGGCGAAGCCGCGTCGGGAACCACCCGCGCTCATGGCGTGATCCTCGCGACTTCAGCGGCGAGTGCTGCGATCTCGCGCGCCGCGGCGCTCTGCTCGGCCAGCTCGAACACGAGGCGGCCGGACTGCGCGGCGTCGGCGAAGATGACGCGCTGACCGATGGTGCTGGAGAGCACCGGCGGATCGTGATCGGCCAGCGTTTCGGCCGTCTCGCGGGCGATGACCGTGCGTGCGCCGCAGCGGTTCAGTACGAAGCGCGCGGCGAGCTCGGGGCGATAGATGCGGGCCTCGCGGAGCAGGTCCAGCATCTCGGCCGAAGCCCAGCCATCGAAGGGCGACGGCTGTACCGGGATCAGCACGAGGTCGGCGGCCAGGAGCGCCGAGCGCATCAGCCCCGCGACACGCGGCGGTCCGTCGATGACGACGTGATCGGCGGTGCGTGCAATCTCCGGCGCTTCGCGATGGAGTGTGTCTCGCGCGAGGCCGACGACGCCGAATAGCCGCGAGACGTTCTCCCGCGCCCGCTGCTGCGACCAATCGAGTGCGGAGCCCTGCGGGTCGGCGTCGATAAGCGTGACGCGCTTGCCGTGCAGCGCCAGCTCGCCGGCGAGATGAAGCGCAAGCGTGGTCTTGCCGACGCCGCCCTTCTGGTTGAGCAGAGCGACGATCATCTTTTCCCTCCCGGCTTGCGACCGAAGGGCAGCGAGGGCTGTCGTGCTGGTGGCTCGGAGGCCTGCGCAGCGGAGGTGGCGCGTTTATCCGCAGATCGCGCGGACCAACAACAAGAGTTAGATTCTGAGTTAGACTCTAAGTTAAGGCCTGGAATCGCCGTTTCCGGCCAAAGCGTTAGCTGCGGTTCGAGCGTGCGAAGTCCCGATAGGTCTGCGTGCGGAGTCCCGATATCGTTTGCGTGCGAAGTCCCGAGCGCTTCCACAGCGCCATCCACAAGGACTGTGGATATGTGAGCCGGCAGGATGCGCAGCAGCTCGCCGCGGCCCTGCCACTCGATGCGCAGGCGATAGCCGGGCAGCGGCTGGCGCGCGGCGATGCGCCGGATCTGGAGTGCGAAATCGGAGACGCGCACCAGGCTGCCGGACTTCTCGTGGAGATGCGCGATCTCGAACAGCCAGCCTTTGGGCTGGCGACCCGCGTGTTTGCGCGCGACGCGATAGAGCCAGCGCTCGATGCCGCCGGTTAGCCGGAAGTAGGCCGGGTCGATCGCCAGGACGAGCGAGCGGTCGATGACGCCGCGGTAGAACCAGTCGGGGAGTACGAACTCCATGCCCTCGACGCGGCCGTCGCGCGTCGTGCATTCCTCCCACTCATTGATCCAGGAGAACTGGTGACGTCGCCAGTGTTCGCCGTTACGGATGGTGGTGCGGATGACGGTCGATTGCAGGCGGGCGAGCGCGCCCTTCAGGAGCTTGTAATCGCGTGCGCCTGTCTGCCGACCGATCGCGGTCAGGAGCTGGTAGGGCGTGAAGCGAAGGAAACGCGAGGTCTTGAAGCCGAGGTTCTCGGCCTCAACGATCTGGCTCGCCGCCCAGATCAGCACGTCGGCGTCCCAGATGGTCGCCATGCCATGCTCGGGCACGGCGTAGACCTCGACCCGAACGCCGGCGGCTTCGTAGAGGATCGGCGCCGTGCGCCTGGCTTTGGCGAGCGAGAAGAAGGGCCGCTCCATCAAGTCGCGCTGGTCGCGCGGACTTGCGTCGCCGGTGGCGACGACGAACGGATCGAGCTTGCTCCGTTCGGTGGTGGTGATGAGACGGCGCGACGACATCGACGAGCGCCGCTTCAGCGATGCGCGTGGCCGGCGGCGCGGGCCTCGACGTATCGGGGATCGGACGTCGAGCTGCACGCGGCCTGGTCGGCCCAGGCTTCGAGGTCGTCGATCGCGTAGACGACACGCCCGCCGAGTTTGCGGAAGGTCCTCGGCCAATACGGTCTCGATGATCTTCGCCGTCTCGGTCTTCGAGAAGCCGCGCTTGCGCAGGAACTCGCTGCGGTCATCGTCGGTGCGGGCGACGATCTTTTCCCGGGCCGCCTTTATGCCGTTGACGAAGGGCCTCGGCGAGGAATTGGCGAAGCGGGTCAACGCCGGGGCAGCCTCATGCGCGAAACGTGAGGCGGCGTATTTCGAGTGGCGGATGGTGATCTCCTCAAAATCCTCGACGCCCCAGAGATTCCGATTCTGGCAGACGGCGCGGAGATAGAAGCTCGCCATGCCGAGCGTCTTCGCCCCGACCTCGGAATTCCAGCAATAGAAGCCACGGAAGTAGAGGTCGGGCGACCCATCGGGGAGCCGACCGGCCTCGATCGGATTGAGATCGTCGACCAGGAAGAGGAAGACGTCCCGATCGGAGGCGTAGAGCGTTGTCGTGTCCCGTGTGATGTCGACGCGCGGGTTGTAGATGCCCGTCGACCAGTCGAGCACGCCGGGGACCTTCCAGCGGGTGTCGCCCGTGCCGTTGCCGGCGATCCGCTGCACGGCCGCGACCAGCTCGTGGTCGAAGATGCGGCCATAGTCGGGCCCAGTGACAGCCCGCAGCTCGACGCGACCGTCTTCGATCTGAAGGGTCTTCACCTGCTCGGCGCGATGCGCGGTCAAGCCGTATTGGAGGTTAATGCCAGCCAGCGGCGCCGGAAGCTGGCGCAGATAGGCCGCCGGGGCGCCGACTAGGCCGGCGAGCTGACCGAAGCTCCAATGGGTCGGCGCGATCGGCGCATCCGAGCCGGGCAGCATCAGCGCCAGGCGTTCGGCATCGTCGCGGCTCGCCTCGACCCGGATCGCCACGCTCTCGACGGTTCGGGTGCGGCTCCGCTCTGTCCGGCCACGGACGGCGGCGTAGAGGTCCGACAGGGACAGGTAGCGCTCGTCTGCCGGCCGCGAGAACCATTCCGACGATACGCGGCCGATCCGCTCGCCGCGGCTCACATCCACCTTGTAGCCGCCAGCGCGGTCGCGAGCGGCGTCCAGAATCTCCACATGGGTCATGGCTAGTCTCCATGACGGGCGCCGGAGGCCTCTCCTCCAGCCTTCAACCCGTCACGGCGAAGCCGGTCCGTCCTCTCACTCTAAAAGGGGCGTTGCGGGGATATCCCCGCAGAAGGGGGGGCGTCGGCGACCGCGGCACCGACCAGGGGGAAGGCTTTCCCCTCCAGGCCTTCCAGATCGCGGCTCAGGCACTTCCAATTAGCGGGCCATTGACTCCCAATCAGCCGAAGCCAATAGTTCCAATCTTCCGGCTTCGGAGATGGCATGTTCGAGAGGTTTGTGGAGCGAAGGGCGGAGGAAGCCCTTTCTGATACGCCGGTGGTCCTGATCGTAGGCCCGCGCCGTGCCGGCAAGACCACGCTCGTCCGAAAAATGGGAGAAGCCGGGCGGACCTATATCACGCTCGACGATCAAACGGTCCTCGAGGCCGCCCAGTCCGATCCCGCCGGCTTCATTCGCGGCCTCGACCGGGCCATCATCGACGAAATCCAGCGCGCTCCCGACCTGCTGTTGGCCATCAAGAAGACGGTCGATGAGGACTATCGCCCGGGTCGCTTTCTGCTCACAGGCTCGGCGAACGTCCTGACCTTGCCGCGAGTCTCCGACAGCCTGGCCGGCCGGATGGAGACCATCCAAATGCTGCCGCTCGCACGGGCCGAGGTTGAAGGCCGGACGCCGACGTTCCTGGAGCATCTCTTCGCAGGAAAGCTCCGGGGCCAGCGGGAGGCAATCCTGGGCGACGATCTTGTCCAGCTTGTCCTGCTCGGCGGTTTCCCCGAAGCGATCAGTCGCGACAGTGAGCGCCGACGGCAGGACTGGTCGAGATCCTATCTCACGTCGGTCCTCACGCGCGATCTGCGGGATATCGCTGACGTCGAGAAGCTGACGGAACTTCCGAAGTTCGTGCGGCTGCTGGTCGAAACCTTCGCCGAGCATCTGGACCTGGATGATGCAATCGAGCGTGCCGTTGCGTAGGGCCGCGAGGATCGCGGCCTGCTCGTCCTCCCGCTGCTTGCTGTGGATGACCTCCGCGGTGAAACCACGTTCGCGGTAGAGCGAGCTGATTTGCCGGGCGTGGTTGATGGAGCAGGCGACGGCGATGAGCTGATGCTGGGTGCCGGTTTGCCGGAGCTGTTCGAGGCGCTCGAGGCTGGTGTCGACGATATGCTGATTGCACACCGATGCCAGCGCGACCCCGCGGCTGAACCAGTCCTCGTCTTTGAGCTTCACGACCTCCTCGAGCGAATAGGTGCGGCCGCGCTCGTCGGCAAAGCCAAGCTCGATCGTCGAGGGCGCGACATAAGTCGACTTCAGGCGCTTGATGTAGCCCTTCAGGGTCGCGTTGCGGAACGGGTAGCGATAGACGAGCTCGCCATCGAGCTCCTGCCGGTCACTGCGGAACGGCGTGGCGGTGAGCAGGATCACCTTCGCGTTGGAGAAACGGTCGATCACGCGCTGCCAACTGGCGGCGGCGCTGTGGTGGGCCTCAACCGCAACTTTCGGATCGATTGCGTCGATTGACATCGCGGTTTAGCCGCTCAGAGATCGGGGGCCAACCGCAACCATTTCCGCCGCGACGTAGCGATGCTGGCCGGTTTAGCCGCTCAGAGATCGGGGGCCAACCGCAACTGGTTGACGTCCGGCGTTGCTTGATGCTCGGGTTTAGCCGCTCAGAGATCGGGGGCCAACCGCAACGATCCGGCGCAGGCGTCGCCGGCCGAGCTCGGTTTAGCCGCTCAGAGATCGGGGGCCAACCGCAACATGGGCACCTTGGTAGGCAAGCTCAATGAGGTTTAGCCGCTCAGAGATCGGGGCCATCGTGCCAGCAATTGCGCCGGCACACCGAGCGCTGGCCCGCCCTCGGCGAGCCGCTGGTCGAGCGTATGCACTGTGGCGCCATGCTCCGACGCGACGGCAAGATGCAGAGCGTCACCAGCGCGAAGCCCCAAGGCGTGCTGATCGGCAAACCGCGCCGCCGCCCGAAATTGCCCACCCGTCACGGGCAGCACGGTGAAACTCTCGGCAACGAGCTTGTTGAACATGGCCAGCGCCGCGGCGCGTTGGTCCAGGCTGATCTGCCCGGTCCGAAGTTTGATCGCCATGGCCGACGACATCTCGGTGACGGTCCAGTCGCTGATCAGAAGCTGCGCCGGGTCCTGTTCCGCCAGCCAGGCCTGAATGCGCGGCGTCATCGCTTCGTTGGAGAGTGCCGCGACGATCAGCGACGTGTCGAGATAGCGCATCAGTAGCGATCGCCATCCCGCATCGACCGCACGAGATGAGCGGCGCTCTGGGACTGGGGCGGCATCGTCGCCGTCAGCGATTGGAGCAGCGCGGCATCGATCTGTTTGCGGGGCCTTGCCACCGCGGTGAGCCGTGCAACCGGCTTGCCGCGACGGGTGATGTCGATCGAATCGCCCGTCTCAACCCGGTCGACCAGCTCGCTCAGATGGGCTTTGGCATCCGCCAGATTGATCGCATCCATGTCACGCTCCTGACCATGTAGATAGTCATATAGGGTGGTTGGCCTGAGAATTCCAGCGCTGCCTCTTCACGTGGGCCCTTCTGGCAAACGCTGCTTCAGGCCGGAGGCAGTGCAAAGCCATCCAGATTGCACGTTCGGAAGGCACGTCCTGATCGCTCGCCAGCACGGCGCTCGCGAGCCTTTTAGGAGACCTAATCCATGATACTCCAACGAATAGGAGACCTAATCCATGATACTCCAACGAACTTCCTGCCAGGTCAGCGATGTACGCAACTGGATCAACGACGGATCCGGCATCGCTCTCTGCACGGCGTTGTCTCAACCAGGCCTCAACCTCGCCGAGGTCCCACACCACGCTTCGCGGCGTAAGATAAAAGCGCCGCGGGAATTCGCCTCTGACCTCCATGTCGTAGATCGTGGTATCGGACAGCGGAACGACCAAACGCAACTCGTGTCGGCGGATCGTCCTCGGCAATCCCGTCAGAACCGTGGGCGGGCCGGCATGCTCCGGCAGTTCGGTAGGTTTGCCGTCCTCGTGTGGCGCCATCAAGATAGGAAGGCGATCGCGAGTTCTGGACATGGTCATCTCCGTCTTAGGTTGAAATGACAGGACAGACGTGCCGAACGTCGAGCGTCCAGCTTTGATCGGAAACACGGCTGGATGGTGAGATGGGTCGCACTTCAATCGCAGAGGCAGCACTTCGGCGATTGAGAAATGTCAGAAAACTGCATAGCCTTCTGACAGAAGGGGCGTGATGCAAGGACTGGCCGCACAGATCATGGCACATGCGGAAGGCTTGCCCGAAGGCGCTGCTGTGTCCGCGAAGGGGCTGCTCCATCTCGGCAACCGCGCGGCGATCGATCAAGCACTATCGCGCCTTGCCGAACGGGGCCGGCTGGTCCGGACAGGGCGTGGCGTATATGTTCGGCCTGTCACGGGCCGGTACGGTACCAGGGCACCCTCGGTCGAGCAGGCAGTCCAGGCATTTGCCAAGTTGCGGGGCGAGGTCATCGTTCCGAGCGGCGCTGCTGCGGCAAACAGTCTTGGCCTCACAACACAGGTGCCTGTTCGATCGGTCTATCTGACCTCCGGGCGGTCCCGGACGATGTGTTTTGGCAAGCAGGTTGTCGAGCTTCGCCATGCGCCGCGCTGGCAACTCGCTCTTGAGCATCGGCCGGCCGGTGCCGCGATCCGGGCCTTGGGCTGGCTCGGTCCGGAACAGGCGGACGTCGCTCTCGAAACAATGAAGCGCAAACTCGCGCCAGCCGACTTCAGCGAAGTCGTAGCGACTGCACCCCAGTTGCCGACTTGGCTTGCCCAGGCGATTGGAAAGGCCGCATATGATCCCATCGTACCCTGATGCAGATCCGGTGCTCTCGATAGATGGCGAAAGGTGCGTTTCTCGAAACCGCCGAAATTCGTCAATGAAATCAACAGCGAGCTTTTCGCGACGGTACAACTGACGATAGTCTTTGAGAGTGAAATTTTTTATGCAGGTAATTTCAACGTGTTAGCTATACCGCGAACAATCGAGTGGGAGTGATCAGGACTTGCGATAATGCAGGACATGATCGCGGCTTGATCGCTCGGCGCCGCGAGGGCGATGCAGGTGTCATGAACGGCTCATCGATCACGAAGGCGCGGAGCGAGGATCGCGATGCGGTCGTAGCCTTGTGGCGGGCGTGCGGGCTGACGCGGCCGTGGAACGACCCGGACGCCGATTTCGATCGCGCGCTCGCCGCGGTCGACGCGACCGTCCTGCTCGCACGGCGTTCGGATGCGATCATCGGCGGCGTGATGACCGGCTACGATGGGCATCGCGGCTGGGTCTATTATCTTGCCGTTGCGCCGGATCGGCGGCGCGGTGGGCTGGGCCGGGCGCTGATGGCGGCGGCGGAAGCGTGGCTGCGCGCACGCGGCGCGCCCAAGATCCAGCTCATGGTGCGCGGCGACAACGCGGCGGCGTTGGGCTTCTATGAGGCACTCGGGCTGGAGCGGCAGGACGTGGTGACGCTGGGTCGTTTTATCACTGGCGATGGCAGCGACCAGGGAGGATAAGACCGGCCCGTCTGCGTAACGAATCCGTCCGGTGCAAAAAGGGAGACCGACGTCATGTTTCGCAAGCTCGCCGCTATTGCCGTCGCAATGTTCGCCGCCACGCCGCTTTTCGCGCAAGTTCCACCTTATCCCTCAAGCTTCCATACGCAGGACATCGCGATCAACGGCACCACGATCCACGTCCGCGTAGGCGGCAGAGGACCGGCGGTGGTGCTGCTCCACGGCTATGGCGAGACGGGCGACATGTGGGCGCCGCTCGCCGCAGATCTGGCGCGCGATCATACCGTCATCGCGCCCGATCTGCGCGGTCTCGGGCTGTCGGCCAAGCCAGCCGGCGGGTTCGACAAGAAGACACAGGCGGGCGATGTCGCGGGCGTGATGGACGCGCTGGGCATTCAGCGTGCGGACGTCGTCGCGCACGATATCGGCAACATGGTCGCGTTCCAGTTCGCCGCGCAGCATCCCGATCGCGTTACGAAGCTGGTGATGATGGACGCACCGGTGCCGGGCGTCGGGCCGTGGGACGAGATCCTGAAGAACCCCCTCCTGTGGCATTTCCGCTTCGGCGGGCCGGATATGGAGCGGCTCGTCGCGGGGCGCGAGCGCATCTACCTCGATCGATTCTGGAACGATTTCTCCGCCGATCCGAAGCATTTCGACGAAGCCTCGCGCGAGCATTACGCAAAGCTCTACGCGATGCCCGGCGCGATGCATTCGGGCTTCGCGCAGTTCGCTGCGTTCGATCAGGACGTGATCGACGATCGCGCGATCCTCGAGCAGAAGGGCAAGCTCACCATGCCCGTATTGGCGATCGGCGGTGCCAAGTCGTTCGGCCCGACGATGGCAGTGGTGATGCGCGCCGCCGCAACCGACGTCACAGAAGGCGTGATCCCCGATTCGGGGCATTGGCTGATGGAGGAACAGCCGGTAGCGACGGTCGCCATGATCCGCGCTTTCCTCGACAAGAAGTGACCGCCGTGACGACGATCTACGGCATCAAGAATTGCGACACGATGAGGAAGGCGCGGGCGTGGCTCGACGCGCACGGCGTTGCGTATGATTTCCACGACTACAAGGCCGCCGGGATCGATGAGGCAACGCTCCGGCGCTGGATCGCGAAACTGGGTTGGGAGACCTTGCTCAATCGCGCGGGGACGACCTTCCGCAAACTGCCCGACAGCGAGAAAACGGGAATAGATGAGCGCAAGGCCGTGGCGCTGATGTTGGCGCAACCGTCGATGATCAAGCGCCCGGTGCTCGAATCCCGCGACGTGCTGCTGGCGGGGTTCAAGCCCGATACCTATCTCGCTGCCGGGGTGGGTGCCTGAAGGAGGTCGTCATGCCGATCGCACGCTGGAACGGCGCGATCATCGCGCAATCGGACGATACCGTCATTGTCGAGGGCAATCATTATTTCCCGCCCGAAGCGGTGAATGCCGATCTGTTCGAAGACAGCGGCACGCACACGCATTGTCCGTGGAAGGGCGACGCCAGCTACAAGACGATCGTTGTGAACGGCGAACGCAATCCCGATGCCGCCTGGTATTATCCCGATCCCAAGCCCGCCGCGGCCGAGATCAGGGGCCGCTTTGCCTTCTGGAAGGGCGTTACGGTCGAATAGATTGCGTTTCCGTAACAGAAGGCGCAGCTTCGCCAGGTCATTCTGGGGAGGATGTCATGACGTCTATGGTGAAGCCGCCGGTGTGGTTCTGGGTGCTCGCGATCCTGCTTCTGCTGTGGGAAGCGGGTGGCGTTTATGCCTGCGTGATGCAGATTCGGATGGGCGCTGCCTCGTGGCCTGCCGGGATGGAATATGATCGCCGTATCTATCTCTCGATGCCGGTCTGGTACAATTGGGTCTACGCGATTGCTACGTTCGGAGGGTTACTGGGCGGGTTGGCGCTGGTGCTGCGCCGGTCGCTGGCGGTGCCACTCTACATCGTTTCGCTGGTCGCGATCGTCGTAATGTTCGGATACGTTTTCGCGGCAACCGATATGATCGCGCACAAGGGCTTCGTTGCGGCGACGGGTTTTCCGATCGTGATCTTCCTGCTCGGTTTGTTGGCCGTGTGGTTGTCGCGCACGGCGAAGGCGCGGGGCTGGCTGGCCTGATTTCTCGCGAGCCGCGTGGGAGGACGTTCTAGTCCTCCCACTGGAACACCTCGTCGAGCGGTTTGCCGAACACGCGGGCGATGCGGAACGCGGCTTCGAGCGTGGGCGAATATTTGCCCGCCTCGATCGCGGCTATGGTCTGGCGCGTGACGCCGATCCGTTCGCCGAGTTCGGCCTGCGTCATCTCGCCCGCCATGAAGCGGAGCAGGCGGATCTGGTTGGCCACGCGGCCGGGAGGAGGGGCCTTAGCCATGCCAGCCGCTCCTGTAGCTCAGCACGATCAGCGCGTGGCGGACGGTTTCCGCCAGCACGATCGCCAGCAGCGCGGTGTTGACGATCTTTTGCGCCGGATCGCTGAATGGCATCACCACCCCGACCACGATCGTCCCCACCAGCAACACGTAATAGCCGGCATTGGCGGCGCGCCGGGCAATGGCGCGATCGCGCTCGTCCGGCTTCGCGCGATCCTCGGGACGTTCCTGCAGTGCCAACACGACATGGCCGATGATCACGACTGTTGCCTGGATCGAGGTGATGATCCCGAACGGCCAGAGGATGTCGAGCAGGCGCGGGCCGACATGGCCGGTCAGCACCAGCGAGAAATAGACGGTATAGGCGACGACCATGCAGACGAGCGTCAGCCAGGCGATCTTTTCGCGATAGGCCATGATCACGCTCCCCGCCGGTAGCCGACGATCTGGGCGCCGTAATGCACGATCTCGGCTACCACGATCGCGCCCATGATCTCATAGGCCATGGCGTGTGCGCTGACGCCGAGATGCACGCTGGCGGCCACGCAGACCACCAGCGAAAGCAGGACGGGATAGGCGAAGGCATAGGCGCGGCGCGAGACCGTCCTGTCGCGCTCGTCGCTGCCCGCGCTCGCATCGCTGGGCGCCAGCACCGCGGTGACGATCGAGGCAATGACCATCAGAACGATCTGCACGATCACTGCGCCGACAAAGCCGGTCATATAGACGGGGCCTGGCATCCGGCCACCGGTCGCGGCCATGAATCCGAAATAGCTGCCCCAGACCAGGATGGTCGTGACGGCCGAAATCCAGGCGACTTTCTCTTTGAATGGCATTGCTGACCTCATGTTCGAATCGATACGCTCAATGTTAAATATATCGAACATAGAGTCAAGATAGATAAACTTGCTGAGATGCGACGCTGGCGGTGGCGTCTACGGGAGGCTAGGGCAATCGCCATGTCCACGACCTTCACGATCGATTCCGCAACCAGCCGCGCCACGCCGGTGTCGGCACCGATGAAGCGGTTGACGGTGCCCGCGATCCGCAAGCGCAAGGGCGGCGAGCCGTTGGTGATGCTGACCGCCTATACGGTCCGCACCGCGCAGCTGCTCGATCCGCATTGCGACCTGCTGCTGGTCGGCGACAGCCTGGGGCAGGTGGTCTACGGGTTGCCCTCCACCGTCCCGGTCACGCTGGACATGATGGCGGCGCACGGCGCTGCGGTGGTCCGCGGCAGCTATCATGCGGTGGTGATCATCGACATGCCGTTCGGCAGCTACGAAGCGTCGCCCGAAAAGGCATTCGAAAGCGCGTCCTGGCTGCTCAAGCAGACCGGCGCTGCGGGCATCAAGATGGAAGGCGGCGCGGCGATGGCGGCTACGGTCAAGTTCCTGACCGAGCGTGGCGTTCCGGTGATGGGGCATGTCGGGCTGACGCCGCAGGCGGTGAACATGCTCGGCGGTTATGGCGCGCGCGGGCGGACGCAGGAGGAAGCCTCGAAGATCATCGACGATGCGCATGCGGTGGCAAAGGCGGGCGCCTTCTCGCTGGTGATCGAGGGCGTGGTCGAGCCGATCGCGATCGAGATCACCCGCACGATCGATTGCCCGACGATCGGTATTGGTGCCTCCGCGCAATGTGACGGCCAGGTGCTGGTCGCGGAGGACATGCTCGGCATGTTCGAGCGCACGCCGCGTTTCGTGAAGCGCTTCGACAACATCGCCGAGCGGATTTCCGCCGCGGCGCAAACCTACGCCGAAGAGGTCAAGGCGCGCAGCTTTCCGGGGGCCGAGCAGATCTACGTTCCCAGGGAATAGCCCGCTTCCGTTTCGTATCCTACGCGGCTAAGGTCCGCCGCCTTCCCATCCGCTCATGGAGCCTGCCTTGGCTGTCACGCCGAATACCGACGAAGCTTTCCTGCGTGAGGTCGACGAGGAACTGCGCCGCGATCAGGTCGCCGGCCTGTGGAAGCGCTGGGGCCGCTGGATGATCGTCGCGGTCGTCGTCGCGCTCGCCGCGTTCGGTGGCTATCTGCTGTGGCAGAATCATCGCCAGAATACGGTGGGCGAGCAGGGCGAGAAGCTGCAGGGCGTGATCCAGGATCTCTCGGCGGGCAAGACGGCGGCACAGGTCGCCGCGCCGCTCGCCGATCTCGCAGCCTCGAAGACGCCGGGCTATCGCGCCGTGGCCGGCTTCGCGCAGGCGGACGCGTTGTTCGAGAAGGGCGATACCAACGGCGCCGCGGCGAAACTCGGCGAGATCGCCGGGGACAATTCGCTGGGCCAGCCGTTCCGCGATCTGGCGTTGGTTCGCCAGACCACGATCCAGTTCGATACGCTGAAGCCGCAGGTAGTGATCGACCGCCTGACGCCGCTCGCGGTCAAGGGCAATGCGTGGTTCGGGAGCGCGGGTGAACTGGTCGCCGCGGCATATCTCCGGATGAACCGCCGCGACCTCGCGGATCGCCTCTATGGCCAGATCGGGCAGGATGACGACGTGCCGGATTCGATCCGTCAACGTGCGGTTCAGATGGCGAGCGTACTGGACGCTGAGGCCTCGACTCAAGGTGGGGAAAAGAAAGCGCAATGATGAAGAGCAACAGGGCGCCGATCGCGATCGCGGCGCTCGTCGCGCTAAGTGCGTGCGGCGTGTTCAAGGGCGGCGGCGGCAAGAAGACGCCGGTGCTCGGCGAGCGTGTGCCGATCCTCATGTCCGAAACCGACGTTGCTGCCGACAAGACGATGAACGGCGTGCAGATCCTGCTCCCGCCCGCGGCGGTCAACGCGGAATGGAGCCAGCCGGGCGGCAGCCCGTCTCACTCGATGGGCCATCCCGCGCTCGCTGCTTCCCCGTCGCGCAGCTGGAGCGCGCAGATCGCCGGCGGCACCAACCGAGAGCGGCTGGGCGCGGTGCCGGTGGTCGGCGACGGGCGCCTGTACGTCGTGGACGTCACCGGCACCGTTCACGCCTTTTCGGCGGACAACGGCTCGAGCATCTGGTCGACCGAGATCGCCAAGACCGACAAGAACAAGGCTGCGCGATTCGGCGGCGGGGTGAGCTATGACGACGGCCGCGTCTACGCCACCGATGGCCTGGGCGACGTGGTCGCACTCGACGCCAAGACGGGTGCCGAAGCGTGGCGCGCGAAGCCGGGCGGCCCGCTGCGCGGTTCGCCCGCTATCTCGAACGGCAATCTCTACGTCGTGTCGCAGGACAACCAGTTGTACGCGCTGGCCGAAACCGACGGCACGGTGAGCTGGACCTCGTCGGCAAGCCTCGAATCGCAGGGTGTGTTCGGCGTCGCCGCGCCGGCTGCGGCACAGGGCACCGTGGTGGCCGGGTTCTCGTCGGGCGAGCTCAACGCCTATCGCTACGAGAACGGCCGCAGCCTGTGGCAGGATGCGTTGTCGCGCACGACGATCTCGACGTCTGTGTCGAGCCTCGCCGATATCGACGCCAATCCGGTGATCGACCAGGGCCGTGTCTATGCGGTCGGACAGGGCGGCCGGATGGTCTCGCTCGATCTCACCACCGGCCAGCGCGTCTGGGAGCAGAATTTCGCCGGGCTCTCCACGCCGTGGGTGGTCGGCGAGTGGGTGTATGTCGTGACCGACGAGAGCAAGCTGCTGTGCATCGCGCGCGGCAACGGCAAGATCCGCTGGATCAGCCAGCTTCCGGCCTATCGCAAGGTCGAGAAGAAGAAGCATCCGATCATGTGGTTCGGCCCGATCCTGGCCGGCGGCAAGCTGTGGCTGACCAATTCGGACGGCCAGCTCGTCGCAGTGCTGCCGGGCGACGGTTCGATGGCGCAGACGCTGGAGGGCAAGGAGCCCTTCTCGATGCCGCCGATAGTGGCGAACAACACGCTCTATACGCTCGACCAGAAGGGGCGGATCACCGCTTGGAGGTAGTCGCCGCTGGCGGGGTGACGTTGCGAGGCGGGTAGGCTAGGGCACGCAGATGCCCCAGCTTCCCGTGGTCGCGATCATCGGCCGTCCCAATGTCGGCAAGTCGACCCTGTTCAATCGCCTCGTCGGCAAGAAGCTTGCGCTCGTCGACGACATGCCCGGCGTCACGCGTGACCGGCGCGAGGGTGATGCGCATCTGCTCGGGCTCGATTTCCGCATCGTCGATACGGCGGGCTATGAGGACAAGGACGCCGCGACCCTGCCGGGCCGGATGCGTGCGCAGACCGAGGCAGCGGTGGCGATGGCCGATGTCGCGCTGTTCCTGATCGACGCGCGCGCCGGGATCGTGCCGCTGGACGAGGAGATCGCGCGCTGGCTGCGCGGATCGACCACGCCGGTGGTGCTGGTCGCGAACAAGGCGGAAGGACGCGCGGGCGAGCAGGGCGTGCTGGAGAGCCTAGCGCTCGGGTTCGGCGATCCGGTGCAACTGTCGGCCGAGCATGGTGAGGGGATCGCCGATCTGTTCGAGGCGGTGTTGCCCTATATCGAGCGGCCGGAAGGTGACGAAGGGGCCGCGGAGGACGAGATCGAGGGGCCGCTCAAGCTCGCTATCGTCGGGCGGCCGAATGCCGGAAAATCCACTCTTATCAATAAGATGCTCGATGAGGACCGGATGATCACCGGGCCCGAGGCCGGGATCACGCGCGATTCGATCGCGGTCGATTGGGAATGGGACGGCCCGGATGGCCCGCGCCCCGTCCGGCTGATCGATACCGCCGGCATGCGCAAGCGCGCCAAGGTGCAGGACAAATTGGAGAAACTCTCAGTCGCCGACGCGCTCCACGCGGTCGATTTCGCCGAGGTCGTGGTGCTCCTGCTCGACGCGACATTGGGGCTGGAGGCGCAGGACCTGCGCATCGCCGACAAGGTGCTGCAGGAGGGCCGCGCGCTCATCGTCGCGCTCAATAAATGGGACGTGGCGGAGAATGCCTCCAGCCTGTTCAACGGCGTGCGCGCCGCGCTCGAGAAGGGCCTCAGTCAGGTCAGGGGCGTGCCCTTGCTCACCGTGTCCGGCGCGACCGGCAAGGGCATCGACACGTTGATCCAGGTCGCGTTCGAAACGCGCGAGGCATGGTCGCGGCGCGTCGGCACCGGCGAGCTCAACCGCTGGTTCGAGCGGGCGGTGGAGGCCAATCCGCCGCCCGCGCCGGGCGGCAAGCGGATCAAGCTGCGCTATCTCACGCAGGTGAAGACGCGCCCGCCCAGCTTCGTGCTGTTCGGCACCCGCGTCGATCAGCTGCCGACCAGCTATCAGCGCTATCTGGTCAACAGCATGCGCCGCGAACTCGGCTTCGGCGCGGTGCCGGTGCGGCTCACCTTGCGCGCGCCGAAGAACCCGTTCGACCGCTGATCGGCCGACTGCCTCCGATGCGGATATAATCGCGCATCGAACCGGCGCATTGCCGCAACGTTTCGGCCCTATCGTTGACGCGGCGTTTACCAGCGCCGCTTACGGATAGGTTCATACCTCAGGGCTAGTCGCAGCCTCAGGGAGAATCGGGACGTGTCATTCGAAGGCAGCACGCTGGTCGACTGGGCCGTGTTCACGCAGGCGCGCAGTGAACTCGGCGCCGGTTTCGTGCGCATCCTGGGCTATTTCCGCGAGGACGGCGTGAAGTCGGTCGGCGCGATCGAGGACGCGATGCGCGCGCAGAGCGCCGCAGCATTGGTGCTGCCCGCGCATACGCTGAAGGGCGAGGCGCGCCAGTTCGGTGCGGAGCCGCTGGCCGAGCTCGCCGAGATCATCGAGAACATCGCGCGCGATTGCGTCGAGACGCGCGACACGCCCGATCAGGCGCTGGCGCATGTCGTCAAGCTGCGTCCGCTGTTCGAGGAAACGCTGGGCCTGCTCGAACGCGAAGCCAATCCCCTGGTCGCGCGGCGGCCGCAGACGGGATTCGGCCGGGGCGGATTCGCCGACTGAGCCACTAGGAAGAGGCGAGCGCGAGTTTCGTACGCTTGATCGTCGCCAGCGCGGGCTTGCCGGCTTTGCCGGTGCCGTTGATCGTGATCTCCGCCACGCCGCCGCCAGACACCGCGCGATCGAGCAGATCCTGCGGGATATCGTGAATGTCGACCTTGATGCGGCCATTCCAGGGCGAGGCGCAATCGCCCGCCGATTGCCCGACGCGCAGATAGACGAAGCGCCGTTCCGGCCCTTCGCGCCGCACCTGATCGCCGAAGAATTTCGGCCCGGGCGCGATACGGACCGGAAAGTCGAACGCCAGCGGCTCGCCGCCTGCCGATCGCTTGGGATCGAGCGGTCCGTCATCCTTCGACTGCAAGCTGTACAGCAGGCCGTCGACCGGCTGATCGAGCACGATCCGCATGCGAATCTCCGCCTGGTCCGCGCGGCTCATGCTTCGGCCGGCTGGTGGAAGATGAGGCCGTAGCCATCGGGATCGCGCGCGGTAAAGGCGAGATAGCCGTATTCGGCGATCGCCGGCGGATCGGTCTTCAGTCCGCGTGCGGTCATTTCGGCATGGAGCGCCGCGACGTCGTCGCAATCGATATAGAGCGCGACATGGCGGCATCCCGCCCAGCGCGGCTCGCTGCGATCGGCCGGGCGCTCGTTCGAATCATAGGCGGTATTGAGCATCACTTGCACCGGCCCGCGCGCCAGCCGCATGAAGTGCGAAAAGCGCCCCTCGGCCGTTTCCACCTCGGGCGAGGCGTACAGCAGATCGAAACCGAGCACGTCGCGATAGAAACGCGCGGATTCGATCATGTCGAACACTTCGAAATACGGCGCGTATCCGGTCAATTCGGCCACGGCGCGCTCGCCCTAGGGTGCGATCGGCACGCAGGGATTGCCGGTCGGCTTGACCCCGGCGCAGAGCCGCGCGGCTGCGGCGCCCGAGGCGATCGGGCCGGCCTGCAGCTTGGTCAGCGTGCCGCTATGCACGAGATAGGGCTGCAGATCGCGCATTCCGGGCACGCGCGCCTTGAGCTGTTCCCACAGGGTCTTCGCGTTGCCCTCGTCGCGGAATGCGCCGAACTGGATGCGCCAGCCGCCGCCACGCTGCGCCGCCGGACGCGAAGGGGACGGCGGGGGTGTATCCTGCTGCGCGATCTGCACCGGGCGCGGGCGGGGCTGGGGCGGCGGCGTGCGCGCCGGTGCGCTGCCCGGCGTGTAGCCACGCGATTGCGGCGGCGTGATCACCATCGGCGGCGGCGGCGAATTGGGATCGTAGGAGGAAGGCGGCAGATCGGTGCCCTGCATCGCCGTCCCGGTCCCGCTGCCGGAAATTTCCGGCGGCAGCTGCGGGTGCTGCTGGTCGGTTTCCATCTGGCGCGCCAGTTCCAGGCCATGCTGGCGGTCGTCGGTCGGGATATATTGGTCCATCTGCGCCAGCACGGTCGTCGCCTGCGGCAGGCCCTGCGCGTTGGCGCGCACGATCAGCGCATAGGCACGCGGCCAGTCGCGCGCGACGCCGTCCCCGTTATAAAGCATCGTGCCGAGCACGAGCTGCGCACGCGGCTCGCCGCGATCGGCGGATTTCTGCAGCCAGGGCAGGGCTTCCGCCTGCTTGCCGTTCTGGAACAGAGCGAGGCCGTAATTGTCCTCGGCCTGCCGGTGGCCTTGCAACGCGGCCTTGCGATACCATCCCTCGGCCATCACCAGATCGACCGGCACGCCGCGGCCGAGCTTGTAGGCCTGGCCCAGATTGAATTGCGCATCGGCGTCGCCCGCGATCGCATCCGCACGCCAGACATCGACCGCGTGTTTGAAATCGCCGCGGTTCCACGCATCGACGCCCGCCTTGACGTCGGCCATGGCCAGCTGGGCCAGCGCGAACGCCAGACCGGAAAGCCCGTACGCCAACGGGCGAATCACACTGCGCATGATATTCGAGTCCCATCCCCGCTAAGCCACTCGGGCGGATAATGCGCTTTATCGCCGTTTTGGCAAAGATTTCGTTAGGGCTGTTCCGTTCCGGCACGCGGCTGCCGCCGTGACGTCAATGCATGACGTCACGGCGGCGTTAACCGCTTCTTATCTTCCCTCATGCCAATTCGGCCCGGGATTAGCGGGATTCAGGGGACATATGCGCGTTCTCGCGATGGCATCGCAAAAAGGCGGATCGGGCAAGACGACCTTGTCCGGACACCTCGCCGTGCAGGCGCAGCTCGCCGGCTCCGGCCCGGTCGTGCTGATCGACATCGATCCGCAGGGCTCGCTCTCGGACTGGTGGAACGAACGCAGCGACGATTATCCGGCGTTCGCCCAAACGACGGTCGCGCGCCTCGCCGCCGACCTCGAGGTGTTGCGCCAGCAGGGTTTCCGTCTGGCGATGATCGATACGCCGCCGGCGATCACCATGGCGATCCAGAGCGTGATCCAGGTCGCCGAGCTGATCGTCGTGCCGACGCGCCCCAGCCCGCACGACCTGCGCGCCGTCGGCGCCACGGTCGATCTGTGCGAGCGCGCGGGCAAGCCGCTGATCTTCGTCGTCAACGGCGCCACGCCCAAGGCCAAGATCACCTCCGAAGCCGCGGTCGCGCTGTCGCAGCACGGCACCGTCGCGCCGATCACGATCCACCACCGCACCGATTTCGCCGCCTCGATGATCGACGGCCGCACCGTGATGGAGGTCGAGCCCAACGGCCGCTCGGCGCAGGAAGTGCAGGCGCTGTGGGCCTATATCGCCGACCGTCTCGAAAAGAATTTCCGCCGCACCGTGTTCGCCGCGCCGACCGCGCAGCCCGGCGGCTTTCCGGCGCAGCGTCCGGCGATGGGCGGCTTCGGCCGCCGCGTGATCGGCTGAGGCGGTGGCGATGATCGAGCCCAAGCCTTTCGCTTCGCTCTCTTCCGGCCTTCTCGCCCGCAAGGGGCAGGCCAAGCCCGCCATGCGCCCGCAAGGGTTCGGCGGCTTCGGCATGATGGGCAATGTTCACGAGGATCTCGGCTGGAACGACATGGGTCATGGCTATGACCCGAACGAGGAGCCCAATTTCACGCCGACCGCGACCTCGCTGTCCGCGCTGACGCCCGGCGCCGCGCCGGAGGCGTTCGACGAGGACTTCGAG
>Ga0153956_1000848_pt1 | contig 31112 bp, 29 predicted proteins | sample TSFL040MetaG_FD_104704 | JGI IMG/M metagenome (GOLD analysis project Ga0153956, IMG submission 104704) | Attine ant fungus gardens microbial communities from Florida, USA - TSFL040 MetaG | ecosystem: Host-associated > Fungi > Mycelium > Unclassified | place: USA: Florida, Wekiwa Springs... | reverse complement strand
CGATCTGGAAATAGCGGTCGAAGCCGGCGACCATCAGGAGCTGCTTATACTGCTGCGGCGCCTGCGGCAGCGCGAAGAAGGTGCCGGGATGGATGCGGCTCGGCACAAGGAAGTCGCGCGCGCCTTCGGGCGAGGACGCCGTCAGGATCGGCGTCGAATATTCCGTGAAACCGACGTCTTCCATACGGTTGCGCATGTCGCGGATGATCTTCGTGCGCGTGACGATGTTCTTGTGCAGCGTCTCGCGGCGCAGGTCGAGGAAGCGGTATTTCAGGCGCACGTCCTCGGGATAGTCCGGCTCGCCGAAGACCGGCAGCGGCAGTTCCTTTGCGGCCGAAAGCACTTCGATTTCCTGGGCGTAGAGTTCGATCTCGCCGGTCGGCATGCCCTTGTTGATCGTCTCGTCCGAACGCGCCTTGACGAGGCCGTCGACGCGGATGACCCACTCGCCGCGGACCGTCTCGGCGGTCTTGAAGGCGGGGCTGTCCGGATCGGCGACGATCTGCGTCATGCCATAATGGTCGCGCAGGTCGATGAACAGCACGCCGCCATGGTCGCGGACGCGATGCACCCAGCCGGAGATGCGGACGGTCGAGCCGACGTCGGATTTGCGGAGAGCGGCACAGGTGTGGCTGCGGTAACGATGCATTGTGTTATCCCGGAATTGCAAAAAGCCGCGCGGCACCCGATGGCGCGCGGCCGCATGGTCGAATTCGGGCGGAAAAGCGCATGACCAGCCTGATTTGTCAAGGCTGAAGGCGGTTCGCGCCCGTCTTGGCTCGGCTCTGCCTGTCGATCATCCTTCAAGCTTATCTCCGACCGCCTTGTCTTCTCCCGCTCGCCGCCGCTACAAAGGAACGACCGGAGTCCCGCCCGCATGTCCCATATCCGCCCGCTCGTTCCGCTTCTCGTCACCGCCGGCATCCTGATCGGCGGCAACGGGCTGCAATCCACCTTCATATCGCTGCGCGCGCTGCAGGAAGGGTTTTCCGCCTCGACCATCGGGCTCGTCGGCACCGGCTACAATATCGGCTTTGCGGTCGGCTGCATGTATGTCACGCGCATCATCCGCTCGATCGGGCATATCCGCACCTTTTCCGCGCTCGCGGCCATCGCCTCGGCGGCATCGATCGCCATGGTGCTTCTGATCCAGCCCTGGTTCTGGTTCGCCATGCGCCTCGTGCAGGGCCTCTGCTTCGCCGGCCTCTTCGCCGTCGTCGAAAGCTGGCTGAACGCACGCGTGACCAATGCCACCCGCGCCCGCACGCTGTCCATCTACCGCTTCGTCGATCTCGGCTCGGTGACGCTGGCGCAATATCTGATCCCGACGGTCGGCATCGACGGGTTCCAGCTTTTCGCGGTGATTTCCATGGCTTTGACCTTATCCCTTGTGCCGATCTCGCTCACCGACCGGTCGAGCCCCGGCACGCCGGAAGCCATCCGCTTCGACATCCGCACGCTGTGGAACGTCTCGCCGCTGGCGACGATCGGCTGCATCGTCGTCGGCCTGACGAATTCCGTCTTCCGCTCGCTCGGGCCGGTCTATGCCGAGGGCATCGGCCTGTCGGTCACGGAAATCGCCACCTTCATGAGCGTCGGCATCTTTGCCGGCATCGTGCTGCAATATCCGCTCGGCGCCTATTCCGACCGGCTCGACCGGCGGCTGATCATCCTCATCTCGGCGCTCGGCTCGCTTGCCGCCTGCCTCTTCCTCGCCTTCCTCGCCGGCGGCGACGAATGGCGCAACTTCGCCGGCATCTTCCTCTTCGGCGCCTTCTGCATGCCGCTCTATTCGCTGTGCTCGGCCCATGCCAACGATCACGCCGCCCCCGGCCAACATGCGCTCGTCTCCGCCGGCACGCTGTTCTTCTGGTCGATCGGCGCGATCGTCGGCCCGCTCTTCGCCTCCTTCATGCTGGATATCTTCGGGCCGCGCATCCTCTTCGCCTATATGGCGGTCGTGCTCTTCGTCTTCATGCTCTACACGCTGCAGCGCATGACGGTGCGCGAGGGCGTGCCGGCCGAGCAGCGGACGATGCGCTTCCGCAACCTGCTGCGCACCTCCACCTTCTTCAACAAGCTGGCGACGCCGCCCTCCGAACAGGACGAAATCTAGCTGCCGGACATATTGCTGAAAGCGACGCTCAACTTTAAAAGAGGGGCTAATTCCTCGTTCCCCCGGAGCCCGCGATGCCTGCCCTCACCCGCCGCAATCTTCTCAAAGCCTCCGCGGTCGCGGCCGCCTATGGCACCGGCATCGGGCTTGCCGGGCGCTTCGGCGCGGCTGAGGCCGCCGCCGACCCCTTCCTGCTGAAGACCGCGAAGATCAAGGCGAACCTGATGGAGGCCGGCGCGACCAGGGATGTGCTCACCTACGGGCACGAGGGCATGCCGCCGGTGATCCGCATGAAGAAGGGCGAGCCCTTCGCCGCCCGCCTCGTCAACGGCATCGACGACCCGACGACGGTGCACTGGCACGGCCTGCGCATTCCGAACCGCATGGATGGCGTGCCGTTCCTGACGCAGCCCTATGTCTACAAGGGCGATCATTTCGACTACGCTTTCGCGCCGCCGGATGCCGGCACCTTCTGGTACCATCCGCATTGCAACACGCTGGAACAGATGGGGCATGGGCTGACCGGCGTGATCGTCGTCGAGAACCCGAAGGACCCGGCCTTCGACGCCGAAATCGTGCTCAACCTGCGCGACTGGCGGCTCGGCGGCGACGGGCAGTTCATCGAGCAGTTCCGCCCGCGCGATGCGGCCAAGGCCGGCACCTACGGCACGGTCAGAACCACCAACTGGAAGCAGCAGCCGCAATATGACGCGCCGGCCGGCGGACTCCTGCGCCTGAGGATCGCCATCACCGACGTCACCCGCATCCACACCTTCAAGCTGGAGGGGGCCGACGCGCAGGTCATCGCCATCGACGGCAATCCGGTTCCCGCCCGATTCGCGCTCGACGTGCTCACCCTCGGCCCCGGCCAGCGGCTGGAGTTGGCGGTGCGCATACCCGACAGCGAGGGTGCCACCGTGACGCTGTCGGACGTTCGCGGCACCACGCCGAAGGTGCTTTCGACCTTCCGCGCCGTCGGCGCCTCGCTGAAACGGGCGCTCGGCGACCTCGGACCGCTGGAAGCCAATCCGGTGGCGAAAGCCGATCTCGGCGCGGCCGAGCATATTCCGCTGACGCTCAGCGCCACCGCCGAGAACGCCCCGCCCTCCGGCAGCATCTGCGGCACGCTCGGCTACAGTTTCTGGGCGATCAACAAGGTGCCCTGGGGCGGCGACCAGCCGGACCCGATGGCGCCGCTCGCCGAACTCAAGCTCGGCCGCAGCTATGTCATCGACATGGAAAACCTGACGCCGCACCTGCATCCGATCCACCTGCACGGCATGAGCTTCACCGTGCTGTCCTCCTCGACGCGCACGGTCGCGCCGCTCGTCTCCGACACCTACCTGATCGAGCCGAACGAGAAGGTGCAGCTCGCGCTCGTCGCCGATAATCCCGGCGACTGGGTGCTGCACTGCCACATCATCGAGCACCAGAAGACGGGCATGACCAGTTATTTGCGTGTCACCTGAGCATAAGCCCTGTGATCGTATTGACATATCGGGGCGAAAGAGGAAGGAAGGTTAACGAACTAATTTTCCGATGAATGTGTTGATATGATCCAAACAACCGTCGATTTGGAGGCGGCCTGCAGAGAGCTGGCCAAGTCAGAATTCATTACGATCGATACCGAGTTTTTGCGGGAGACTACCTTCTGGCCGGAACTCTGCCTCATTCAGATGGCCAGTCCTACGATGGAAGCGGTCGTCGATCCCCTCGCCAAGGGGATTGATCTTCAACCTTTCTTCGCGCTGATGGCCGATGCCTCGGTGCTCAAGGTCTTCCACGCCGCGCGCCAGGACATCGAAATCATCGTCCATCGCGGCAATCTCGTTCCGCATCCGATCTTCGACACGCAGGTCGCCGCCATGGTCTGCGGCTTCGGCGACAGCGTCTCCTATGACCAGTTGGTCAGCCGCATCAAGGGCGTGCAGATCGACAAGACCTCGCGCTTCACCGACTGGAGCCGCCGGCCGCTGTCGGACAAGCAGCTCGACTATGCGCTGGCCGACGTCACCCATCTGCGCGACGTCTATCTCCACCTCAAGGCGCAGCTCGAGCGTGAGGGCCGCGCTTCGTGGCTCGCCGAGGAAATGGCGATCCTCGAAGCCCGCGACACCTATGAAATCCACCCGGACGACGCCTGGCAGCGGCTGAAGATGCGCCTGCGCAAGCCGCAGGAGCTGGCGGTGCTGAAATACGTCGCGGCATGGCGCGAGCGCGAGGCGCGCAGCCGCAATGTGCCGCGCGCCCGCGTGCTGAAGGACGACGCAATCTATGAAATCGCCCAGCAGCAGCCGAAGGATACCGAGGCGTTGAGCCGGCTGCGCACCATTCCGAAGGGCTGGGAGCGCTCCGCCTCCGGCGCCGCCGTGATCGAGGCGGTGAACGAGGCGCTGGCGCTGCCGAAGACGGACATGCCGCATGTGCCGCGCCACACGCAGGCGCCGGAAGGCACGGCTGCGGCCGCCGAACTCCTCAAGGTGCTCCTGAAGCTGATCGCCGAAAAGCACGGCGTCGCCGCCAAGGTGATCGCCAACAGCGAGGACATCGACAGGATCGCCGCCGATGGCGACAGGGCCGAGGTCGCCGCCCTTCACGGCTGGCGGCGCGATCTCTTCGGCGAGGCGGCGCTGCAACTGATCAACGGCCAGGTCGCGCTCCGCTTCGTCGGCAAGAAGGTCGAGGCGGTCACGCTGCCGGGCTGAGCCGCCGAAGGCGCGAACTGTCGCATCTGCCGTTTCGTCCGCCTTCCGCCATGTTCGCGCCAAGCTCTTGACGGAGCTATGGTAAGGACAAAAATAGGCATGTTCATGCGGGCGGATTGACGAGATGGCCGGATTGCCTTCGCTCTTCAGGTGGGTGCTGATCACCGCGTTCGTCGCGGCGACCGGCGTCGCCTACAATCTCCTGTTTTCGCGCGGTTCGCCGCCCTATGTGGGGGCGGTCTTCGCGCTGTTCTGCGGGCTGCCGCTGCTCGCCTTCGAACGCCGGCTGTTTCTGCCGCGGCTGAACCGGTGGATGCACGGCCTGCCGACGCTGGCTTTTCTGGTGCTCGCCGTGGCGATCGACTTCGCGCTCATCGGCGCGGGGTTCGCGGTCGCCGGCGTCCTCTTCAAGTCGCTGGGCGTGCTCAAGGGCAGCTGGTCCGAGGTGGCGCTGCTTCCCGCCGACATCTTCCTCTACGCCATCGCGATGGCGGCAATCGTGATCTTCGTCGTCAGGGTGCGCGAACTGCTCGGCCGCGACGTCTTCCTCAGCCTCATCACCAGCCGGTACCGCAATCCGGTGCGCGAGGAGCGCATCTTCCTCTTCATCGACCTTGCCGGCTCGACGGCCTTTGCGGAAGAGCATGGCGACCTGCGCGCGCAGCAGCTTCTGGGCTCGCTGTTCGGCGCCTTCGCCGAGCCGGTGCGGCGTCATCGCGGCGCCATCGACGACTATATCGGCGATGCCGCGATCATCACCTGGCCGCTGTCGCGCGGCGTGAAGGACGCCCGCTGCGTGCGCTGTCTCTTCGACATCCTTGCCGATATCGACGCCAACGCCGATCATTGGCGCAAGACCTACGGCCATGTGCCGCAACTGCGCGCGGCCCTTCACGGCGGCGACATCATCACCGCCGAAATCGGCGTCGACCACCACAAGATCACCTATTTCGGCGACACGGTGAACACGACGGCGCGGCTGGAGGCGCTGACCAAGACGCTGGAGCGGCAGGTGCTGATCTCCAGCGACCTCGCCGGCCGCCTGACGCTGCCCTCCGACATCGTCGCCGACGACCTCGGCGAGCACGCGGTCAAGGGGCGCGGGCAAACGATCGGCGTGATGGCGCTGAGCCGCCTGCGGGCGAAAGCGCCGCTCCGCCTCGTCGCCAACCGCCGCGCGTGATCCTATATTCACGGTCACTGAAGCTTCATTCAACCGTCAAGCGGCCGACATCGCGCGCCTTTAAGCGGAGGTTGTCTTCCAATCTTCACGCCGGGGTTCTTCGATGAAACGCTTGCTTCTTGCTTCCACGACGCTTCTCCTCTTCGCCGCCGTATCCGCCTCCGCCGACGAACGGGCCTTCACCGCCAAGCTGACGTCGCAGGCGATCCTGCCGGCGAACACCATCGTCGCCGCACCCGCCGACGCGCCGGAATTCCTGCAGCACGCCGGCAAGTTCACCACGCCGGACCGCAAGCGCACCGAAGCGCTCGGCACCGTTCCTGGCATGGACGGCGCGCGCATGACGGAGCTGAAGCTGCCCTTCGCCGGCCAGGCGGTCCAGGGCTTCTCCGGCATCAAGGCGATGCCCGACGGCACCTTCTGGACGCTCACCGACAACGGTTTCGGCTCCAAGGCCAATTCCAGCGACGCCATGCTCTTCCTGCACCAGTTGAAATTCGACTGGGATAACGGCAAGGTCGAGATTCTGAAGAACCTCTTCCTCAGCGACCCGGACAAGAAGGCGCCCTTCCCGATCGTCATGGAAGGCAGCGACACACGTTACCTCACCGGCGCCGATTTCGACATCGAATCGATCCAGCCCGTCGCCGACGGCTTCTGGATCGGCGAGGAATTCGGCCCCTATATCCTGCATTTCGACACGGAAGGCCACCTGACCGACGTCGTTTCGACGGTCGTGGACGGCAAGCCGGTGCTTTCGCCGGACAATGCGCTGCTGCAACTGCCGGGCAATCCGACGCAGAAGATGCCGGCCTTCAACCTGAAGCGCTCCGGCGGCTTCGAGGGCCTTGCCATGTCGAAGGACGGCACGAAGCTCTACGGCCTGCTCGAAGGCCCGCTCTACAAGAGCGACGGCAAGATGGAGGATGTGGACGGCCACACGGCGATCCGCATCGTCGAATTCGACGTTGCTGCCAAGAACTGGACCGGCCGTAGCTGGCTCTATCCCTTCGCCGACAAGGGCGTCTCGATCGGCGATTTCAACATGCTGGACGAGACGACCGGGCTCGTCATCGAGCGCGACAACGGCGCGGGCACCGCCGACAAGGCCTGCGCCGACCCGAAGCAGCCGAAGCCGGATTGCTTCGAAGCGCCCGCCGAGCTGAAGCGCGTCTACAAGATCGAGTTCGGCGACGCCAATGCCGGCAAGGCCGTGCGCAAGATCGGCTATATCGACCTGCTGCACATCGAGGACCCGGACAACAGGAAGCGCGCCGGCAGCGGCAAGGGCTATTACGACATGCCCTTCGTCACCATCGAGAACGTCGACCGGATCGATGCCACGCACATCATCATCGGCAACGACAACAACCTGCCCTACTCGGCCGGCCGCGCCGTCGACAAAGCCGACGACAACGAGTTCAGCATCCTCGAAGTCGGTGATTTCCTGAACGCGAAGTAAATCGATGCGGGGTGGCGCGAAGGCGCCGCCCCTTTTCCCTATTCGAAACGAAACGCGAGCCGGCGGTTGGTGAGCTTTGCCAGTTGCTGCAAACGGCCATCCAGACGTTCGCCGGCGAAATCGCTGTAGGCGTGCGGCACCACGAATTCGAGATCGACCTCCGCGGTGGAGGACGGCCGGAAGGTCAGGTTGCGCACGATGCCGGGCATCGAGGCGGAGAACAGGTAGACGACGCGGAGCATACCGCCGAGCAGCTTGGCGCGCTCGACGAATTGCGGCGTCGAGATCGCCGCCAGCGGGTCGGTCGCGTGGTCGTCGTTCAGCCCTTCGAAGCGGTAGTAGTTGGCAAGCGCGATGAAGGCGCGGCCGGGATGCGATATGCCGACGAAGGAGGTGTGGGCGATGATGTTCAGCGCCTGCAGGCCGCGATAGTCCGGATGCGCGCGCCAGCTGATATCGGCGAGCAGGCAGGCGGCCCGGCGGTAGCGGCTTTCCTCGTCCGTCTCCGTCACGCCGAAGAAGGGCATCATGCGGCCCGTCCAGTCGGCGAGTTCGCGGGCGTGCTCCGGCGAGCGGGCGCGCAGGATCGCCAGTTCGTCGGCCGCCGCCAGCAGCGGGTCGCGCTCGCGCTCCGCGTCGGACAGCATCGAATAGAGATAGCCTTCGCGCACGCCTTGCGCGGAGAAGGTCACCGTCGCCGGCTTCATCGCGCTCAGCACTTCGCGCATGGCGATCGCGCCGAAGGGCAGCAGCACGCGCCGGTGCTTGGAAATCGTCTGGAACGCCGGTTCCTTGCTGTCCTTGGCGGAAATCTGGTCGAGGAAGCGCAGCATCTCGTCGAGCGGCACGACATAGCCCTGCATCATGTGCAGCGGATAGCCGCGCATCTCCATATGCAGCTTGGCGATGTTACGCCAGGTGCCGCCGACGGCGTAGAAGGTGCGCCCCTCGCCGCTGCCGAGGAACTTCGCGGTCTTGACGTATTTCCGGGCAAGGGTCGCGGCCTTGGCAAGCGAGCCGCCGGCATTTTCGGATAGCCTCAGGCCGCCGAGCGGCAGCGTGATGCCCCGGCCGATCTCGTGGTCCTTGATGTCGATCAGTTCCAGCGAGCCGCCGCCGAGGTCACCGGCGATGCCGTCGGGATGGAAGAAGCCGCTGACGATGCCGAGCGCGGAGAAATAGGCTTCCTCCTCGCCCGAAAGCACGCGGATCTCGCACTGAAGGATCGCCTGCGCTTCACGGATGAAATCGGCGCCGTTGCTGGCCTCGCGCGCGGCGGCGGTGGCGAGCACATACATGTTCTTGGCGCGAGCCTGATCGGACAGCGCCTTGAAACGGCGCAGCGAGGCGAGCGCGCGCAGCACGCTGCCCTCATCCATCCGGCCGGTGAGCGCGATGCCCTTGCCGAGGCCGCAAAGAACCTTCTCGTTGAACAGGATCGTCGGCGAGCGCGACAGCCCCTCATAGACGACGAGGCGGACGGAGTTGGAACCGATGTCCACGACGGATACCGGAGCAATGCCCGGAAGGCGCCCCTGGGCTTCTGATTCAACCATGCAGTCTCAGCTATTTCTTGCGGCCGGACAGCAGGCCGGCGATCAGTTTCGGCGCACTCGATTTCACCGCACCGCCGCGCCCGGAAAGACTCGGATTGGTCATGAAATATTGCTGCGCATTGAACGGCTCTCCTCCCTTGCGCGCTTCCATGCGCCGGGACGTACCATCGGGCAATATCTCGTAGCTTTGCTGGTTGTCAATCAGATTGCCCAGCATGATCTGTGAAAGCACCTGCTGGTGCACGGTCGGATTGGTGAGCGGAACCAGCGTTTCGACGCGGCGGTCGAGATTGCGCGGCATCATGTCGGCCGAGCCGAGATAGACGAGCGCCTTGTCGGACGGCAGGCCGTGGCCGTTGCCGAAGCAGAAGATGCGGCTGTGCTCCAGGAAGCGGCCGACGATCGACTTGACGCGGATGTTGTCGGAAAGGCCCGGCACCTGCGGGCGCAGGCAGCAGATGCCGCGCACCACCAGATCGATCTCGACGCCGGCGCGGCTTGCCTTGTAGAGCGAATCGATGATTTCCGGGTCGACCAGCGAATTCATCTTCATCCAGATCGCCGACGGCCTGCCGTTTCGGGCGTGTTCGATCTCGCCTTCGATGTGCTTGAGGATACGCGGACGCAGCGTGTGCGGCGACACGGCGATGTCCATGTTCTCCTCCGGCTCGCCATAGCCGGTGATGAAGTTGAAGATGTTCGCCATGTCGTGGGCGATCTTCGGGTCGCAGGTGAAGAAGGAAAGGTCGGTGTAGATCTTCGCCGTCACCGGATGGTAGTTGCCGGTGCCGAGGTGGCAATAGGTGCGCAGCTTGCCTTCCTCGCGGCGGACGACCAGCGACATCTTCGCGTGGGTCTTGAGTTCGATGAAGCCGAAGACCACCTGCACGCCGGCGCGCTCCAGGTCGCGCGCCCAGCGGATGTTGGCCTCCTCGTCGAAGCGCGCCTTCAGCTCCACCAGCGCCGTCACCGACTTGCCGGCCTCGGCCGCGTCGATCAGCGCGCGGACGATCGGGCTGTCGTTGGAGGTGCGGTAAAGGGTCTGCTTTATCGCCAGAACGTCAGGATCGCGCGCAGCCTGGAGCAGAAACTGCACCACCACATCGAAGGATTCGTAAGGATGGTGGACCACCATGTCCTTCTCGCGGATCGCGGCCAGGCAATCGCCGGCGTGCTCGCGGACGCGTTCGGGAAATCGCGCATTGTAGGGCGGAAATCGCAGATCGTCGCGCGGCGCCCTGGTGATTTCCGACAGCGTGTTCAGCGCCAAGAGGCCGGGAAGGACGGCCACGCGGTTCTCCGGCACGTTCAGCGCCGCGACCACGAACTGGCGCAGCGAAAACGGCATTTCGGAATCGGTCTCGATGCGGATGACCGAACCGCGGCGGCGGCGCTTCAGCGCGGTCTCGAAGAAGCGCACAAGGTCCTCCGCCTCTTCCTCGACTTCGATATCGCTGTCGCGGATGATGCGGAAGGTGCCCGAGCCGCTCACCTCGTAGCCGGGATAGAGGCGGTGGATGAAGACGTTCACCACGTCTTCCAGCGTGATGTAACGAATGACCGTGCCGGCATCGGGCAGGCGCACGAAGCGGTCGAGCGCCGGCGGCAGGCGCAAGAGCGCCGTCATCGGCTCGCGGCCGTGCTTGCTGACGAGCTGCAGCGCCATCGAGAAGCCGAGATTCGGAATGAAGGGGAACGGGTGGGCCGGATCGATGGAAAGCGGCGTCAGCACCGGGAAGATCGCCTGATCGAACTCGGCGGCGAGCCACACGCGGTCGTCGTCCGACAGGGCCGCCGGCCGCACGATCAGGATGTCTTCCTTGGCGAGATACTGCTGCAGCACGGCGAGCGAGGCCTGCTGCTCCATCTGCAGATTGTCGATCTCGCGCAGGATATCGTCGAGCTGTTCCACCGGCGTCTTGCCGTCCGGGCTGCGCACGACGATGTTCTGGCGAATCTGGCCTTCGAGGCCGGCGACGCGCACCATGAAGAACTCGTCGAGGTTCGCCGCGGAAATCGACAGGAAGCGGATGCGCTCCAAGAGCGGATGGTCGGCGTTCAGCGTCTCTTCGAGAACGCGGCGATTGAACTGCAGCCAGGAGAACTCGCGGTTGATGAACCGGTCGGGGCTGGACAGAAGATCCTCAGCCGGCGTCCCAGCCGTCGCATGATTGCCGTCCTCATGTTCCGTGACCGCCGAGTCCATGCTTCCACCACCCTTTTTTTCTGATCCTGCAGCTATAACAGTTTCGCGACAGAACTGTGACAGTCAATCCGCCGGTTGCGAATTGCCCAATTCATTCAATACTTCAGCGGCAAGCGCTCGCGTGATGCGGGTGCCGCGCGCCAGCGCCAGCCGGTCGAGCCTTTCCACGATCGTCTGGGCGGCGTCGAGCGAGCGCTCCATGCGATTGACGATATAGAGCACGAGCTTGTCATCGATATAAAGCTGGCGGTCGGCGAAGAGCTTGACGATGACCTGGCTCAGCAGTTCCTCGTCCGGCTCGCCGATCTCGACCACGGTCGCGGCGCGCAGGCGCGAGCGGAGGTCCGGCAGCTCCACCGTCCACGACATCGGCCAGAGGCGGCTGGTGATCAGGAGGCCGGTGCCGTTCTCGCGAACGCTGTTGATGACGTGAAAAAGCTCGGTGTCGTCGAAGCCGCGCCGGTCGGCATCCTCGAAGACGACGGGGCCGGCGGCGGCGGCAATCGCCGCGCCCGAACCGGCGACGGGGTGGATGGCGACAGCACCGCTGCGGGCCTGCCAGATGCCGGCGAGATGCGTCTTGCCCGAGCCGACCGGCCCCGCGAGGATGACCACCGGCGACGGCCAATCCGGCCAGGAATCCACGATCGTCACCGCCGCGCTCAGCGGATCGGAGACGAGCAGGTCCTCGCGGCCGCTCGCCGCGTCATGGGTAAAGGCCAGCGGCAGCTGCTCGGGGCTCCTTTTCGGCCCGCCAGCCTTGTTGTCGTCATTCATGTCATGTCTCGGGATTGCGGGCCTTGGCCTTGCGGGCGGAGCCGGCAGGCGTGCGCCCGTGATAAAGGTCGCTCTGAAGGTAGCGCGAAAGCGCGAAGCGGACAAGCACGCCGCAGACCGCGGCCGCAGGCACCGCGACCAGCAGGCCGACGAAGCCGAACATCGCGCCGAAGGCGAAGAGCGCGAACATCAGCCAGACCGGATGCAGCCCGACGCTGGAGCCGACGAGCTTCGGCTGCAGGATATTGCCCTCGATGAACTGCCCGGTGAAGAAGACCGCGGCGACCGCGGCGACCCAGAGATAATCCGGCCAGAACTGCACCAGCGCCACGCCGACGGAGAGCACGAGGCCGACCAGCGAGCCGACATAGGGAATGAAGCTGATCAGGCCGGTGAAGAAGCCGATCAGCAGGCCGAAGTTCAGCCCGACCAGCGAGAGGCCGACGCCGTAATAGGCGCCGAGGATGATGCAGAGCGAGCCCTGCCCGCGAATGAAGCCGGCGATCGCATGGTCGATCTCGGCGGCGATCTCGCGCACCGTCCCGACATGGTCGCGCGGAATCCAGCCGTCGACCTTGGCGATCATGCGGTCCCAGTCGAGCAGGATATAGAAGGCGACGACGGGGGTGACGACCATCAACGAGACGATGTTGACCAGCGCCTTGCCGGAACTCCAGATCTGCGCGAACAGGCCGACGACGAAGCTCAGCCCCTCCGACATGATGCTGGAAAAATTGTCCTTCAGCGAGCCGACATTGCGCGCCCACTTCGGCAGCATGGAAGTCTGCGCGTAGTTGATGAAGTCCTGAAGCTGCTGCACGTAGCCCGGCACATGCTGCACGAAATCGTTGAACTGACTGACGATGACCGGAATGACGATCATCAGCGCCAGCGCGAAGACGACGACGAAGGCGACGAGGATGAACAGCGTCGCCATCATGCGGCTCAGCCCCAGCCGCTCCAGCCGGTCCGCCACCGGATCGAGGAAATAGGCGATCGCCATGCCGGCGAGGAACGGCAGCAGGATCGAGCTGAACAGGAAGAGGAAGGCGACGAAAAGGCCGAGAACGACAAGCCAGAACACGATCTGCCGCTTGAGGCCCGCCCCGCTGACATGATGTTCCATCGCTTTCCCCGAAAAATTGGCCTCAAGGCCGTTGCGTTAGCACATAGGATGGTGCCGCGAGCATGGTCAAGATTGTTTCTCCTCGGCGGCCGCCGCGCGCGCAAATGGCTGGAAAATACCTCGCTTGCAGCGGCAATCCCTTGCATAAAGCCCCCCGTCATGCAATTGCGACCCACATGTGACGCCGGTACATTGGCGTGTGGCAGCCATCGGAGATCAGCATGAGCCAGTCTGGAAAAAACGGCCTGACCTATAGCGACGCGGGCGTCGACATCGATGCCGGCAACCTGCTCGTCGAGAAGATCAAGCCGGCTGTCCGCTCGACGCGCCGGCCGGGCGCCGATGGCGAGATCGGCGGCTTCGGCGGCCTGTTCGACCTGAAGGCGGCGGGCTTCACCGATCCGGTCCTCGTCGCCGCCAACGACGGCGTCGGCACCAAGCTCAAGATCGCCATCGATGCGGACTATCACGACACGGTCGGCATCGACCTCGTCGCCATGTGCGTCAACGACCTCGTCGTCCAGGGCGCCGAACCTCTCTTCTTCCTCGACTATTTCGCAACCGGCAAGCTCGACCCCGACCAGGGTGCGGCGATCGTCGAGGGCATTGCCGCCGGCTGCCGCGAGGCGGGTGCGGCGCTGATCGGCGGCGAGACCGCCGAGATGCCGGGCATGTATTCCGACGGCGACTACGACCTTGCCGGCTTTGCCGTGGGCGCGGCCGAGCGCGGCCGGCTCCTGCCTTCGGGCGATGTCGCGGAAGGCGACGTCATCCTCGGCCTTGCCTCCTCCGGCGTTCATTCCAACGGCTTTTCGTTGGTGCGCAAGATCGTCGCGCTCTCCGGCCTTGCCTGGAAGGACGCAAGCCCCTTCGCGGAAGGCAAGACGCTCGGCGAAGCCCTGCTGACGCCGACGCGCATCTATGTGAAGCCGCTCCTGAAAGCGATCCGCGAGACCGGCGCCATCAAGGCGCTCGCCCACATCACCGGCGGCGGTTTCCCCGAAAACATTCCGCGCGTGCTGCCGAAGCACCTTGCCGCCGAAATCGATCTTGCCGCGGTCAAGGTGCCGCCGGTGTTCTCGTGGCTTGCCAGGACGGGCGGCGTCGAGGCGAAGGAAATGCTGCGCACCTTCAACTGCGGCATCGGCATGATCGCCGTCGTTGCCGCCGGCAATGTCGACGCCGTCACGACGGCGCTCGAAGCCGAGGGCGAAAAGGTCGTCACGCTCGGCCGCATGATCGCCCGCGCCGAGGGTGCCGCCGGCACCGTCTACAAGGGCACGCTTGCCCTATGAGTTCGGCGCGCAAACGCGCCGTCGTCTTCATTTCCGGCGGCGGCTCCAACATGATGGCGCTGGTGAAGGCGGCCAAGGCCGCCGATTACCCCGCCGAGATCGTCGGCGTGATTTCCGACAAGCCGGATGCGGGCGGCCTCGAAAAGGCGGCGGCGGAAGGCATCGCCACCTTCTCCTTCGCCCGCAGGGCCTATGCAAATAAAGAAGAGCACGAGGCGGCGATCTTCGCCGCGCTCGACGCGCTTCGCCCGGATATCATCTGCCTCGCGGGCTATATGCGGCTCCTCTCGGGCGCGTTCATCCAGCGCTATGAAGGCCGGATCATCAACATCCACCCTTCCCTGCTGCCGCTCTTTCCGGGGCTGCACACGCATCAGCGCGCCATCGACGCGGGGATGCGGATCGCCGGCTGCACCGTGCATTTCGTCACCGAAGGCATGGATGAAGGCCCGGTCATCGGCCAGGCCGCCGTGCCGGTCGCAAACGGCGACACCGCCGAAACGCTCGCCGCCCGCGTGCTCACCGTCGAGCATCGGCTTTATCCGCAGGCACTGAGGCTTTTTGCCGAGGGGCGTGTGGCGATGGCGGGCGGCAAGGCTGTCTCCGCAGGCGAGGCCCCAGCCGGCGCGGAAGGTTCGCTCATTTCCCTGATCGGCTGACGCCTCAGGCCGCCATGGCCCGCAGCGGGTGCAGCGTGCCGTCGCTGTAGACGACGCGGCCGGCGCGGAAGCTGGCGCGGACGCGCGGCACGTCGCCGGCTTCGACCGCCACCAGATCGGCGCGCTGGCCGACGGCGATTTCGCCGCGGTCGGTGAGGCCGGCCGCGCGCGCCGCATCGCGGGTCGCCATGGCGACGGCGGCGGGCAGGTTGCCGCCGAGCGCGTCGGCGATCTTGAAGATGCCGAGCAAGAAGGCGGCGGGGTGGTAGTCGGCGGCGATCGTGGTGAGCAGGCCGGCGCGGGCCGCGTCGAGCGCGCTCAGATTGCCCGACATGGACTGGCCGCGCAGCGCGTTCGGTGCGCCCATCAGGGTCCAGAGCCCGCGGCGGCGCGCCTCAGCGGCTGCCGCCAGCGTCACCGGGAATTCGCTCATCGTCACGCCGAGATCATGCATTTCCATGACCTTCTCGACGCTGTCGTCGTCGTGGGAGGTGAGCGACAGTCCCTGCCGGCGCGCGAGGCCGACGATATCGCGGAGCTTGACGCCGACATCGGGATTGTCGCGCTCGGCGATGCGCCGGGCGACCACCTCGGCCGCCGCCTCGCGGGAGATCGCGCGGCGCTCGGACATGCTGAGGATATAGGCCTCGACGTCGTTATATTGCCCCTGCCCCGGCGTGTGATCCGTCAGCGACACCATATCCACGCCGCCGCTCGCCAGCAGCGCCTCCAGCGTCGGCGCGGCACCGAGATTGGTGATCTCGTAGCGGGCGTGAACGCGGTGGTCGATGAGAAGGCTGTCGCGCAGGCGGTTGATGCCCTTGATCACGGCCGAGGTGGTTTCGAGCGAACGGACATGGCCGTAGATGCTTTCGGTCGCAAAGGAAATCGCCGCGAAGGCCGTGGTGACGCCGGCGGCGGCGAGCTTCTTGTCGAGTTCGTGAATGCCGAAATCGATCGGCATGATCGCATTCGGGCGCGGCGCGATCTCGCGCTCGATCATGTCGCCGTGCAGATCGACGAAGCCGGGCATCAGAAGCCGCCCGCCGCCGTCGAAGGTGGAGAACGGCACCTCGCCCTCCCTGATCTCCGCGATCGTCCCGTCCTCGACGCGCACCGACGCGCCCTCGATCACCTCGGCGGCAAGAACGAGGGTGAAATTGCTGAGCCACATGGGCTGCCTCCTGAGATGACGGGGTGGATCGCGGCGTGCGCGCGTCACGCGCCTTTAGGCCCTATTCATGACAGGGGTGTGAACGGTCAGGCCCGCAGGCTTTCCCTGTTCAGCGCCGCCCATTGCAGCAGCATGATCGTCTTGGCGTCGCAGATTTCGCCGGTCTCGATCATGCGCATGGCGTCCGCGAGAGGCACGTCCAACACTTCGATGTCCTCATGCTCGTGATCCACGCCGCCGCCGGCGGCCACGCGGTCGGCGCTATCGACGGTCGCGGCGAAGAAGTGGACATATTCGGTCACGGCGCCGGGCGAGGTGAATGCCTTGAAGAGGCGGCGGACAGCGGTGACGCGGTAGCCGGTCTCCTCCATCGCCTCGCGCCTGATCGCCTCTTCCGGCTGTTCGCCGTCGAGCAGGCCCGCCGGCACCTCGATCAGCCAGCCGTCGCCGCCGCAGAGGCGGACCGGCAGGCGGAACTGGCGCACGAGGACGACCGCGTCGCGCTTCGGATCGTAAAGCAGGATGCAGGCGGCCTCGGTGCGGTGATAGATCTCGCGGCGCAGGCGGTGCGTTTCGCCGGCGCGGTCGGTATAGTCGAGTTCGTAGCGGCTGAGCCGCGTCCATTCGTCGGAGAGCGTCGTTTCACTGACGATCTCGGCCCTCGGCGTGCCGGCCTCGGTCATGCCGCGTCCTTTCGCAGCCAGACCTTGTTGTCGTGCACGGCCGCACCCCCATAGGGCGCGATCGGGTCGGCGCCGGTCAGAACATTGATCCCCTCGCCGTCGACATGCGCCTTGTTCGGCCAGAGACCTTCCGCGATCAGCACGCCGGGCTTCACCTCGTCCGTCAGGCGGGCATGGATGCGCAAATCGCCGCGCGCATTGCCGATATGCACGAGGTCGCCGGCGGCGATCCCGAAGGCCTCCGCATCGCGGGGATTGATCATCAGCTCGGGGCGTCCTTCCTTCTGGCGCGAGGTTTTCGTTTCGGAAAAGCTCGAATTCAGGAAATTGCGCGCCGGTGAGGTGCCGAGCCGGAACGGATGCTCCGTGTCCGCCACTTCGATGACGTCCACCTGGTCGGGAAAGGCCGGCAGCTCGGCATGCGGCCCGAGCAGGCCGACGGACGCCGGCGGGCGGTTCGGCGCCGGCTGGTTCTGCCAGTCCGGGCGGAAGCGGAACTTTCCGCCGGGATGGGCAAAGCCGTTCAGGAAATGCGCCTCATCGAACGCCGGCTGGCGATCGTACCATTTGTGTTCGAGGAAATGGTCGAAATCCGGCAGGTCGCTTGCCGCCAGCACGCGCTCGACCATCTCGCGGTCGGAAAAGCCGAAGCCGGGACGGTCGGCGACGCCGAGGCGTTTCGCCAGTTCCTCGATGACGAAGAGGTTGCTGCGCACCGTCGCCGGCGGCTCCACCAGCTTCGGGCCGAGCAGGATGTGGTTCTGCCCGCCTGCCCTGTAGATGTCGTTATGCTCGACGAACATGGTCGCGGGCAGCACGATGTCGGCCATCTCGGCCGTCTCGGTCATGAACTGCTCGTGCACCGCCACGAACAGGTCGCTGCGGGAAAAGCCGCGCCGCACGAGGCGCTGTTCGGGCGCGATGTTCATCGGATTGGTGTTCTGGATCAGCATGGCCGTCACCGGCCCGCGGCCGCGCAGCGCCACGGCGTCGCCCGTCAGCACCCGGCCGATCTGCGACTGGTCCAGCATTCGGATGTCGGGATCGACCATGGCGCGACCGACAAGCTCCGAATTGTCCATCCGGAAAATGCCGCTGTTGGAATGGAAGGCGCCGCCGCCCTCATATTGCCAGGAGCCGAGCACGGTCGCCACGGAGGCGGCGGCGTGCATGGCGACCGCGCCGTTGCGCTGGCGCGTGAAGCCGTAGCCGAGGCGGAAATAGCTCTTCTTCACCGTGCCGACGAGGCGCGCGAAATCCTCGATCTCCTGAACGGAAAGCCCGGTGATCGCGGCTGCCCATTCCGGCGTGCGGGTTAGAAGATGCGCTTCGAGGCCGGCGGGATCGTCGGCATATTTCGCCATATAGGCGCGGTCGGCATGGCCGTCGCGGAAGGCGACGTGCATGACGGCGCAGGCAAGTGCTGCATCCGTGCCGGGCCGGACGATCAGCGCCATGTCGGCCTGCTTCATCGTCGGATTGTCGTAAATGTCGATGACGACGATCTTGGCGCCGCGCTCCTTGCGGGCGCGGATCGCGTGGGTCATGACGTTGACCTGCGTCGTTACCGCATTCGTGCCCCAGATCACCACGCAGTCCGAGCGGCCCATTTCGCGCGGGTCCGGCCCGCGCAGCGCGCCGGTGGCGGCGGTGAAGCCGGTCCAGGCGGGGTTGGTGCAGATCGAATCGAAGAAGCCGGAATAGCGCTTGGCATGGCGCAGCCGCTCGATGGAATCGCGCTGCACCCAGCCCATCGTGCCGGCATAGAAATAGGGCCAGACCGCCTCGCTGCCGTCCTTCGCCTCCGCCTTGAGGAAGGCTTCGGCGATGTCGTCGAGCGCGTCGTCCCAGGTGACGTCCTGCCAGCTTGCCGCGCCCTTGGCGCCGGTGCGCCTCAGCGGCTTCATCAACCGGTCGGGATGGTAGAGCCGCTCGGCATAGCGCGCCACCTTGGCGCAGATCACGCCCGCCGTATAGGAGTTGTCGCCGGCGCCGCGCACGCGGCCGATGCGGCCGTCCTCGCCGATCTCCACGTCCAGCGCGCAGGTGGAGGGACAGTCGTGCGGACAGGCCGTATGACCGATTGCCGGTTTCGTGGGGCCGGCGTTACGAAGGGGGGTCGCAATGTTCATGCGATGTGTATATTTCAAGCCGGCTCGGGCCAAAAGCGCAAAACCGGGCTCTCGCAACATTTCGCGCGGGACATCGCGACCATGAACTACCGGCATATCTACCATGCGGGCAATTTCGCCGACGTGCTGAAGCACGCCGTGCTCGCCCGCCTCATCCGCTACATGCAGAACAAGGACAAGGCGTTCCGCCTGCTCGACACGCATGCCGGCATCGGCCTCTACGACCTCTCCTCCGAAGAGGCGCAGAAGACGGGCGAATGGCGCGACGGCATCGGCCGCCTGCTGGACGCCGACCTCGCGCCGCAGGTGGCGGGGCTGCTGGAACCCTATCTTGCCGCGATCCGCGACCTCAACCCGGAGGGCGGCATCCGCCTCTATCCCGGCTCGCCGAAGCTCGCGCGGATGCTCTTCCGCCCGCAGGACCGGCTCTCGGCCATGGAACTGCACCCGCAGGACTACGTGCGGCTGCACCGGCTCTTCGAGGGCGACCATCATGTGCGCGTGACCGAACTCGACGGCTGGCTGGCGCTCGGCGGCCATCTGCCGCCGAAGGAGAAGCGCGGCATCGTGCTCGTCGATCCGCCCTTCGAGGAAGAGGGCGAATATGACCGGCTGGCCGAAGGGCTGGAAAAGGCCTGGCGGCGCTTTCCCGGCGGCAGCTATTGCCTCTGGTATCCGCTGAAGAAGGATGCGCCGATCAAGACCTTTCACGAGGGTCTGCAGGCGCTGGAAATCCCGAAAATGCTCTGCGCCGAACTGACCGTGAAGAGCGACCGCAATACGACGGGGCTCACCGGCTCCGGCCTCATCCTCGTCAACCCGCCCTTCACGCTGAAGGACGAATTGCACGCGTTGCTGCCGGCGCTCAAGGATATCCTCGCCCAGGATCGCTTTGCCTCGCATCGCGCCTTCTGGCTGCGCGGCGAAGACTAACCTCCCACTTCCCCTTAAAAGGCATTCCGATGAAGCTGCTCTTCTCGCCGACCTCCCCCTTCTCCAGCAAGGTGCGGATGGCCGCGCGCCATCTCGACATTCCGCTCGAGGAAATCCGCGTCGATACCGTGGCCGCGCCGCCGATCCTCGTCGTCAGCAATCCGCTCGGCAAAATCCCGACCCTGATCTGCGAGGACGGCATCGCGGTCTTCGACAGCCGCGCGATCATGCAGCATTTCGGCCGCATGGAGGGAAAGAAGCTCTATCCGTCGAAGAGTGAGAAGCGCACGCGGGTCGAGGTGCTGGAAGCGCTCTCGGACGGCATCTGCGACTGCCTGCTCTCCATCGTCTACGAGCGCCGCTTCCGCCCCGAGGACAAGCTTTACCAGCCGTGGATCGACCGGCAGTGGGAAAAGGTCACCCGCGCGCTCGACCATGTCGTGCTGCCGAAGATCGGCGCCAAGCTGCACGGCAGCCACTTCGCGCTCGCCGCGATGATCGGCTACCTGCAACTGCGCTTCGCCGGACAGTGGGAGGAGCGGCACGCCGACCTCACCGACTGGATCGCCCGCTTCGAAAAATCCTTCCCGGATTTTGCGGCGCTGAAGCCGCAAGGGTGAGTGAGGCGGTCGCCGCACGCTCCTTCTCCCCTCGGGGAGAAGGTGGCCCGAAGGGTCGGATGAGGGGCCGCGCGACAGATAAAAGCTTGTTTTGTGCCTTCGGCACCCCCTCATCCGCCTGCCGGCACCTTCTCCCCGGCGGGGAGAAGGGCGGTGTGGCAACCGTCGCATTCCATGGGCGACTGCAACCCCGGAACCCGGCCGGCTTCAATCGGTAAGCCGATGACCCGCATTGAGCAGCAAGGAACGCGCGCTCGCGAGATCACCCTGCTTCACCAGCATATGATCTCCGTCGAATGTGGACACCAGGAAGATTCCGATCTCATTCGTCGACAAAGGCGCGATGACGGAGAGGACGATGCCGGTTTCGTCGAAGGCAAACGGTCCCACGAATTTGAAGCACGCCCAGTCGGTATCGCTCTTCACCTGACGGGGAATGCGTTCCTGACGGCAAACAATCGAAAGCTCTTCATCCGTTCGGCTGATACTAACGAAGCCCGTTCCGTCAGCCCACGCGGGAATGGGTGCATCCTGAGGAAGCCGGGCCACCGCATAGGCACCCGGCAATTCTTTCAACTCGACCGCTCTCATCATCCCACTCTCCCATCGGTGCTCTTGCTCATGAACACCATCGTCCCGCCCATGAAAGGTTCCGTCGCGGTGATGACGTAGCCGGCATTCCGGTACAGCGCCACGTTCATCTCGAAGGCGGCATTCGTCAGGAGCCGCGTTTCCGGCTTTCCTGCGGCACGCGACAGATCATCGGCATGGGCGAGCAGCCTCTTGCCGTATCCCCTGCCCTGTTGCGAAGGATCGACGGCGATGTTCTCGATCCACAGATGGTCTTGCCTCATCATGGTTTCGATGACGCCGGCAACAAGCCCGGCGACCATAAGCAGATCAACGCGATGCTCGGCGACGGCCTTCTCGTAGTCTGCTTTCATCGGCATGGGTTCGCGTCCGATCACCGGCACCCAGCGGGTGTAGGCCGCCCGGACGATATCGCGGATCAGAGGAACGTCGGCATCGGTTGCGGGGACGAATTGGTGTGCTGGCGTCGAGGGCATGGCTGTTCCTTAGGCTCGGCAGTCCACAAACAAAAAACCTGCTGACCGATCGGTGAGCAGGTTGCGGAAAATTCCGGGGTGACGACGGTAAAGTGCTTCCTCAGAAAGCTCGTCGTCGCGGAATCGAAGCGCCACACTGCACGAAAATGCAACGTCGGCGTCGGATGATGTCTGCGCGGCCAAGCTTGAAATCCATGGCCATCACCATATCCGGCATTCCTTGTTCGTCAACCGCGACAATCGTGTATCGCGCCATCGCAATTCAGGCGGGCGCTCCATCGAGCCGAACATCCCCCTATGCCCCAAAACGAGAAAAGCCGGGACGAACCCGGCTTTTCCGCAATGGTGATGACACCCAAGTCTTAGAACTTGACGCCGATACCGACCTTGACGCTGTTCTCGTCGAAACCGCGCGAAACGTTGCCGTTGTCGAGGTTGAAGGTCTTCTTGCCGTAATCGGTGAAGCGGTACTCGAGGCGAGCCGTGACGTTGTTGGTCACGAACATTTCGGCACCTGCACCGACGGTGTAGCCGACGGCGGTGTTGCTGTCGGACGACGTTGCATCTTCAGCCTTCAGCTGACCGGCGGCAATACCAGCGGTGCCGTACAGCAGGAAGGGGTTCAGGTCGTAGCCGAGGCGGCCGCGAACCGAGCCGTTGGTGTCGTACTTGGACTTGACGCCATCGCGGGTGCTGTCGGCGCCGGAATAGCCGATATCGCCTTCGATACCGTATACGATGTTGCCGCTCTGCCAGTTGTAGCCCGTGTAGAGCTGGCCACCCCAATCATAGGAGTTGCCGCCGCCGTGCGTGAAGTGACCGGCGTTCCAGTCGCCAGCGCCACCGAGGTAGAAACCGGCCCAGTTGTTGACGGGAGCAACGTCCTGCGCGACCGGGGCCTGCGGGATCTGCTCGACGGCGTCAGCGGCGTGCGCTGCGGTGAAACCGCCAAATGCGACAGCCGAAGTCATCAGGGCTACAAAAAGATTACGCATACTCTTCTCCTTTCAGACTCGCTTCCGTTCGGTGTTTTTCTCTCGAACAAAACGAGCAATTTCCTTGATATCCCTTCCGGATCGAGGGCGAATTTGGAGTGCAATTGCGGAAATGGAAGAGCCAAAATATGAAATCTTTGTGGCAGACATATGGCTGAATTTCGATGTTGCTTCGCAGCAACAGGGTTTTTATTAACCTTACCGAACTATTAAAACAAGTATACTTTCGTTCATCTCAAATAATTCGAAGTTATATGTGCGAAGCGCGCCCCGGCGACGCGAATGCAATGCCCTTTTCAGATCGACTATTCGCGTCCTATATGAGTGCTGCATGGCAAAAGACGGCGAGAAGGCGATACCTTGAGCGACGGAAAACTGAAAACGGCCCTGATCACCGGCGCATCGAAAAGAATAGGCCGCGCGATTGCGGAAGATTTGGCAGACCATGGCTTTACGGTTGCGATCCACGCCAACCGTTCGGCCTCGGAAGCCGAGGCCTTTGCGACGGCATTGCGAAAACAGGGAAAGAAGGCGGTCGCGCTTGAAGCCGATCTTCACGATTCGGCCGAGACCGCAAAGCTGGTCGAAGCCGCCTCCTCCCTCGTCGGGCCGCTCGATCTTCTCGTCAACAACGCCTCGGTCTTCGAAGAGGATTCGGCCGGCGAGTTCGATGCCGCCGCCTTCGATGCGCATTTCGCCGTGCATGTCCGCGCCCCGTCGATCCTCGCCGCCGGCTTTGCCAGACAGTTGCCAAAGGGCGTTCCCGGCCTGATCGTCAACATCGTCGACCAGCGCGTCTGGGCGCTGACGCCGCGCTTCTATTCCTATACGCTGTCGAAAGCGGCTCTGTGGACGGCAACGCAGACGATGGCGCAGACCTTTGCGCCGGCGATCCGCGTCAACGCCATCGGTCCGGGGCCGACCGTGCGCAGCGCGCGCCAGACGGCGGAGGATTTTCAGGCGCAGATCGACGGTCTCATCATGAAGGCGGGGCCGGGGCTCGACGAATTCGGCCGCACCATCCGCTTTCTTTTTGACACTCCCTCGATCACGGGCCAAATGATAGCGCTCGACGGCGGCCAGCATCTGGCCTGGGAAACGCCGGACGTGGCGGAGAGCATGGAATGAATGGACGAAAGCTGCCCGACGGCGGCATTCTCTATGACGAATCGGACGACGTGGAAGACGACATCGAGACGGAAGGCGATGCCGCCGCCCTCCCCGTCGCGGGTATCGACTGGAACGAAAGCGCCACGAACGAGACCGGCCTCAAGGGCGCGGAGCTGATCGCCGAATTCGTCAAGCGGCTGCCGAACGCGCCGGGCGTCTACCGCATGTTCAACGAGGCCGGCGACGTGCTTTACGTCGGCAAGGCCCGCAGCCTGAAGAAGCGCGTCAGCAACTACGCGCTCGGCCGCGTGCATTCCAACCGCATCGCCCAGATGGTGCGCCAGACGGCGAACATGGAGTTCGTCACCACGCGCACCGAGACCGAGGCGCTGCTTCTCGAAGCGAACCTCATCAAGCGCCTGCGGCCGCGCTTCAACGTGCTGCTTCGCGACGACAAATCCTTCCCCTATATCCTGATCACCGGCGACCATCGCGCGCCCGCGATCTTCAAGCACCGCGGGGCGCGCGCGCGCAAGGGCGACTATTTCGGCCCCTTCGCCTCGGCGAGCGCCGTCGGCCGCACCATCAACTCGCTGCAGCGCGCCTTCCTCATCCGCACCTGCACCGACAGCGTTTTCGAGACCCGCACCCGCCCCTGCCTGCTCTACCAGATCAAGCGCTGCTCCGGCCCCTGCACGCACGAGATCAGCGACGCGGGCTATGCCGAACTGGTGCAGGAGGCGAAGGATTTTCTTTCCGGCAGGAGCCAGAACGTCAAGGCGCACATGGCCTCCGAGATGAACGCGGCGGCCGACGACCTCGATTTCGAGCGCGCCGCGATCTACCGCGACCGTCTCGCCGCGCTCTCGCACGTCCAGAGCCATCAGGGCATCAACCCGGCCGGCGTCGAGGAGGCGGACGTCTTCGCCATCCATCACGAGGGCGGCATTTCCTGCATTCAGGTGTTCTTCTTCCGCACCGGGCAGAACTGGGGCAACCGCGCCTATTTCCCGAAGGCCGACCCGCAGCTCACCGGCGCCGAGGTGCTGAACGCCTTCCTCGCGCAGTTCTACGACGACAAGCCGGTGCCGCGGCAGATCCTGCTCTCGGAAACCATCGAGGAAATCGAGCTGCTTTCGGCGGCGCTGAGTGAAAAGGCGGGGCACAAGGTCGCGATCCTCGTGCCGCAGCGCGGCGAAAAGCGCGATCTTGTCGATCACGTCGTCGCCAATGCGCGCGAAGCGCATGGCCGCAAGCTCGCCGAGACCGCTTCGCAGTCACGCCTGCTCGAAGGCTTCAAGGAGACCTTCAAGCTTTCCTACGTGCCGACGCGGATCGAAATCTACGACAACTCCCACATCATGGGCACGAACGCGGTCGGCGGCATGGTGGTCGCGGGGCCTGAGGGCTTCGTCAAAGGCCAGTACCGCAAGTTCAACATCAAATCGACCGACATCACGCCCGGCGACGACTTCGGCATGATGCGCGAGGTGATGACGCGGCGCTTCTCGCGGCTTCTGAAAGAGGAAGGCAAGCCGGACCGCAGCCTGACCAGTGCCGAGGCATCGGCGGCGGATGCGGCCGACATGCCCTTCCCCGCCTGGCCCGACGTCATCCTGATCGACGGCGGACAGGGGCAGATGACGGCGGTGCGCGCCATCCTGGAAGAACTCGGCATCACCGACAGCGTGACCGCCATCGGCGTCGCCAAGGGCGTCGACCGCGATGCCGGGCGCGAGCGCTTCTTCCCGCCCGGCCACGAGAGCTTTACGCTGCCGCCGCGCGATCCCGTCCTCTATTTCATCCAGCGGCTGCGCGACGAGGCGCACCGTTTCGCCATCGGCTCGCATCGCGCGCGGCGCAAGAAGGAGATGGTGAAGAACCCGCTCGACGAGATCGGCGGCATCGGCCCGTCGCGCAAGCGCGCGCTCCTGCAGCATTTCGGCACGGCCAAGGCGGTATCGCGCGCTGCGCTCTCCGACCTGATGGCGGTGGACGGCATATCGGAGGCCGTCGCGCGCCAAGTCTACAATCATTTCCACGACGACGCCGCGAAATAGCGGCAGCCTGTCGCAAATTCCACGCAATGCGGTGAAAAACACGGAAACAATGTTGACGCCTTCGCCTTGAACACCTCATCTACCAACAGACGGCGCCGCGCTCTCCATGACGGGCAAGGATGCCGCAGGGCTTTGAACTTTCGCATGATTCTCGAATCGATCCCGGTTCTCGCGGGTCATGCGCCATCCAGACGAAATGATCCCAAATGGCTTCGCGCGCGTACAGTATCCCCAACCTGCTCACCTATGGCCGCATCCTCGCCGTTCCGCTGATCGTGCTCTGCTTCTTCGTCGAGGGGCGGCTGGCGAGCAGCGACTTCGCGCGATGGGTGGCGCTGTGGATCTTCATCATCGCCTCGATCACCGATTTCCTCGACGGCTATCTCGCGCGCATCTGGAACCAGACCTCGAATATCGGCCGGATGCTCGACCCGATCGCCGACAAGCTCCTGGTCTCCTCCATCCTGCTTCTGGTCGCGGCCGACGGCACCATCGCCGGCTGGTCGCTCTGGGCGGCGATCATCATCCTCTGCCGCGAAATCCTGGTCTCGGGCCTGCGCGAATATCTCGCGGCCCTCAAGGTCAGCGTGCCGGTGACGCGGATCGCCAAGTGGAAGACCACGGTGCAGCTCGTCGCCATCGCCTTCCTGCTGGCGGGGCCGGCCGGCGAGCGGATTTTGCCTTATACGACGGAGTTGGGTATCCTGCTGCTCTGGATCGCAGCCATTCTGACCATCTACACCGGTTACGACTATTTCCGCGCCGGATTGAAGCATGTGGTGGACGAGGATTGATGACGCGGCTTATCTATTTCGCCTGGGTGCGCGAACGGATCGGCAAGGGCGAGGAGGACATCGCCCTCCCCGCTTCCGTGGTGACCGCGCGCGATCTCATCGATCACCTGAAGACGCTCGGCGAGGAATACGAGACGGCGCTGCAATTTCCCGAGGCGATCCGCGTCGCGGTGAACATGGAGCATGTCGACCACGACGAACCGATCGCCGGCGCCCGCGAAATCGGCCTGTTTCCGCCGATGACGGGGGGATGAGGCGGTGACGGCCGTGACTATCGCGCCGACCGTCCGCGTCCAGCGCGACGACTTCGACTTGCAGCGGGAAATCGACCTCATTTCCAAGGGCAAGCCGGGCATCGGCGCTGTCGTCACCTTCACCGGCCTTTGCCGCGACGAAGGCGGACGGCTGGAGGCGCTGGAACTCGAACATTATCCGGGCATGGCCGAGGCGGAAATCGAGCGCATCGGCGCCCAGGCGATCGCGCGTTTTTCGCTTTGCGGCCTTACCGCCATCCACCGCTACGGCCGGATCGCGCCCGGCGAAAACATCGTGCTGGTGATCGCGGCCGCCTCGCACCGGCAGGCCGCTTTCGATGGCGCGAGCTTCGTGATGGATTACCTGAAGACCGCCGCGCCCTTCTGGAAGAAGGAACACGGCGCGGACGGCAAGGCGGGCGACTGGGTCTCGGCCAAGGATGCCGACGACGCGGCGCTCAGGAAGTGGACGCGGTGATTACGGAATGGCCCGCTCGCGGCGGCTGACCACCAGCACGAAGACGAGCAGCGAGAAGATCACCAGATCGCGCCAGAGAAACGGGCCGTAGGCGTTCCACATCGTCTCGACGAGGCCGACGGCGGCCGCCCCCGCCGCCGAGCGCAGCGGATCGAAATAGCCGCCGGCGGCGGCGATCATCAGCACCTTCAGCCCAAAAAGCAGGCCGCCGCTGAAATCCATCGTGCCGTAATAGGCCGTCGACAGGATGCCGCAGAGTGTGGCCACCAGCGCCGACGCGCAATAGGCGGCAAGGAACACCCGCGTCGCACTGGTGCCGCAAAGCTCCGCCGCCAGCGCGTCGTCCGTCACCGCCCGCCAGGCGCGGCCCCACGGCGTGCGCGTCAGCACAAGGTGGCCGGTCAGCACGATCGCGGCCATCGCCGCGACGTTGATAAGCTGGATGACGGTCAGCGTGACCTGAAACGGCCCGTCGCTCCAGAAAACCACCACGCCGTTGAGCAAGGGCGGCAGCCAGAGATCGCGGGTGTTCGCCGCCAGCCGCGCCGTCTCCCCGAGCAGGATCGTCACGCCGAGGGCGGCGACGATCACCGTGTTCGGCGAGGTCCGGGCAAGCGGCATCATGACGGCACGCCCGATAAGAAGGCCGGCTCCGAGCGTGTAGAATAAGGAGAACGCCGCTCCCAGGAGGAGCGCCGCGGGCAGGATCAGGAACAGCTTCGAATAACCGAAATCGGTGAAGAGCAGCAGCATCTGGCCGGAGAAAGCAAAGAGCGCGCCATAGGTGATATCCGCCCGCCGCGTCACCCCGAAGCCGATCGAATAGCCGAAGGCAAGCGCCGCATAGAGCGCGGCGAGCGGAACGGCATTGGCGATCTGCTGCAGAAGATAGGCCATGAGAGGCTCCGCAATTCAGCAGCCTGCTTGTAGCGCGCAAAATCGCGTGGCATAGCGCGCAAGATTAATTGGCAACCAAAACCGAATAACAACGGGCGTCACTTTCGCCCCTCGGGCGGCCTCTTATAGGGATAGTGTTCCCAGCACCACCAGCGCGTTTCGACACTCTTGGAGGCAGCGAACCCAAAGCCGCCCCACTCGTGGCACCCGGCAACGCAGCAGTAGTGTTCCACGGGGCCGTTCGTCTGCTTCGTCTTGTCGTTCTGTTCCGTCATCTCGGCATATTCCCCACCAGCAATTCTGCGCCCTTGTGCCCACACTTACATCGCATGAGCGATGCCAACCGGCCAAGGGTTAAGTCCTTCCCAAATCTCCGCTGTACCTCCCATCGATCAATGGGTTTGCGCCGCTTGCAAATCGGGCAGAGAGCGAAAAGAGCGTGGTACTGCTGAAGCTCTCGCAGCGTCCGGAGATGTGTGGGCGTTTCTGGCGGTGGCTGTATCCCGAGCTGTTCTTCTGCGCTCTTCTCATAGGCCAACCGGCACCTGTCGTCGAAGGGCGCGTTCATGCCACGATGGCACCCGAATTCCTTCGCCAGTTCGTAGCAGAGATCGGGCATCACGTGATCGCCATACCGTGACAGCAGGACGTCGGCTGGCGTTGTCTGCCGCTTGTCGCACTTGCTGCAGAAATAACCGATATCAAGACCGCGAAATTCCGATAGTCAAAAGCCACCATCTCTGGGCATGCGTCATCCTCCCTCGCTTGAGGCTTCCTATCCGCATGATCCCTGAAAACTCCCGCCTGGAGCTGCTTGTGAAATGGAGCGAGTCTCGATGGAGGTCAAGAGCCGAGGAGCGACACCAAACTCAGCCCCATCGCTTGGGCGCCGTACTGCGCCCAGGCCGCCCGGCTGCTACGAACCGAGCGGCGATCGTTAGGATCGGTCGTAAGTGGACCGACCCTAACGGCCTGATTATGGCCAGACGAGCGCGTCGGCCACCGCCTGCGCATCGGCGACGGTCTCGGCCGCGTCGATCGCCTTCTTCGCTCCGAGGCGGATCGCTTCGAAGGCGGCGCCGAGCTGCTGCCATTGCGCATAGGCGTCGAGGATGACGGCACAGACGCCGGCGGGCGTATCGGCGGTAATGCCGACTTCTGCAGAGATCATCGGGAAATCGGAAAGCGCTGGGCTTTCAGTGGCGATATAGCGCCTCGCCTCCTCGGTCTTCTGCTGGTAGGTCATCGCCTGCCCGGCGCCGGGCGTGATGTATTTCAGGCGGGCGGCTTCAGCCGATGCATCGACGTCAGCCTTCAGCTTGCTCTTTACGCCTTCCAGGCTTGATTGCGGGTTCAGGAAAGCCACGATCTCCGGGCTGTCGTCCGGCAATGCCTCCTCGGCTACTCCCTCGCAGATATAGGCGTAGATGCCGTTGATAACGCCCTGTTCGTCACGCTGCACGAAAACCATCTCGGTCATCCGTTGATCCCCCTGTCGTCCCACCAGCCGAGTGTATTGAGGTTGTTGCCAAGGATCGTGCCAGCGCCAAGCCCGACCGTGTAGCGGATTTGCCCCGCTGTATTTGTGTAAAGATGCTCAATAATAGCGCAGTCAGAGCCGCTGCTGTTAACGTTCTGGACGGCCGCATTGGGGGCGGTTGTGGCATCTCCATCGGACATGAAAATGCTGCAGGATGACGATGGGTTCATTGACATATTATTCATGAGGATTGGACGTAGTTGCAGCCCAACTGGGACCGTTACGCCGACCAGAGCATTCGTAACCACGCCAGTACCAGCACGATTGGAAACAGGCCCTCCCAGCAGCACGCGATTACCAATCTGCTTTATTATCCTATTAACGCCTGTATCGGTACGTAACACAGACATGATGCGGCGCTTTCGGTCCCATCCGTTCGGCAATGCCGGGGTCAGCGAGGCCGTGAAGATCACGTCGGCGGCTGTCGGATCGGAAGACTTGCCGATCAGGAAGCAGTGGCCGGTCGCACTGGCTGGCATCGCAGCGCCGTCAAGCCAGCCGCCGTTGCCGCTTCCCGGTGCCCATGCAGCATCCATGCGCTTGGTCATCACCGCCGATAGGGAGATGATGCCGGGGACCGCATCGTCCGATGCCGCCGCGCCTGGCGCAATGTCAAAGTCGTTGGCGGCGTCCGCCGCATTATTCGACAGCGTCAGCCCATAGAGAAAGCCACGTTGGCCGACCATTGCGGCGTCTTGAATTGCGTGGCCGCCCATATCCAGATCATCGGACATCGTTCGGGCGCCATAGGTGATCCCACCCGTCGTGGTGTCGATGGTCACCGCCAGATGGTCGTTCACGCCATCGAAGAAGAAATACCTATCCAGCCCCGGCATGGCATCCGAAAGCCAGAGCGTTCCCTTCACCGCGTAGGGCGGCCGGGCCGCACCAGAATGCGAGGACCGCATCGCCTCGAAGCTGTCATCTATTCTGGTGGCCATCATTGTCGGCGTGACCGGCCCGATCAGGGGCACACTAAAATTGGCCGCTTGGCTCATTGTACTGATCCATATCCTTTCGCGACATAATCGAACGTGCGGGAAACCGATGCCCCGCCCGCATTCTTGAACTCCATGTGGAAGCCGGCCTCGCCCTTGCCGGTGATGTCGTAGGTGTCCCCGGTTTGCATGCCCTGGGCAGCGATCGAAAGACCCTGCAGATGCCGGTAGGCTGGCAAGAAGGAGATCGTCATTCCGCCCACAGGGATGACGATGTCGTTGCCGGCAATGATACGATCCGGCATGTCGACCGAGACGGTGATGGCAGTAACGACCGGCGTTACGTCCAATT
>Ga0153956_1000847_pt1 | contig 31120 bp, 27 predicted proteins | sample TSFL040MetaG_FD_104704 | JGI IMG/M metagenome (GOLD analysis project Ga0153956, IMG submission 104704) | Attine ant fungus gardens microbial communities from Florida, USA - TSFL040 MetaG | ecosystem: Host-associated > Fungi > Mycelium > Unclassified | place: USA: Florida, Wekiwa Springs... | reverse complement strand
GCCCGGACCGAGTTCGCAGTTAGCGACACATGTTGTCGCTAACTGCGAACGCGCCTCCTGGCGTGACCCGCGAGGCATGAGGAAGACGGGAGGAAGCGTGACGTTCCCGGCGTCTTCGTGACGGGGCCCGGGATCGGTGAGGGATCCGTCCCTCCTCCGTGAGGCTCCCGTCCCTCCCGTGAGGCACCCGTGCGTCTCCCGGGACCCTGCGGCCTCACGCACCCTCCACCCCTCCCCACAGACCCGGCCCTCTCGTGGCGGCCACAGCCTGCCCGGGCCGCCACGAGAGGGCCGGGTCCCTCGGCCGTCCCTTCCCGGCCTCCCGGCCCCCGGCGCCGCCCTCAGGCCCCGTCCCCTCCCCGCGCGCCCCGGGCCTTGCGGAGCTACGCGTCGCGCGGCTCTCCAGGGCCGACCGGTCAGCTCGGGATCGGGCCCGGCTCTGGCCCTTGTCCTGACTCCGCGCCCGGCCCTCCCTCTTCGCCCGCCGCGGCGCGCTGTTCGCGCCGTCGGCGGAGGCCGGCGCCCGGTCGCCACAGCGCGACCAGGCCCGCCACCAGCGTCACCAGGAAGATCTGGCCGACCAGCATCTCGATCCCGGTCAGCATCCGCCCCGGCTGGCCGCCCGGCACCAGGTCGCCGTATCCGGTGGTGGTCAGCGTCGTGTAGCTGAAGAACAGGTAGTCGCCGTGCGCCGGGTGGGGGTGGCCTTCGAAGAAGGGGCTGTCCTGGATCCGCCCGATCGCCTCGTAGAGGAAGGCGAACAGGAGCCCGAGCACGGTGTAGACGCTGAGCGCCCCGAGGATCGTCCGTGCGTTCACTTCGGCCGCGGTGACGACCCGCATCAGCACCGCCGCCATCGCCGCCGCCAGCAGCAGCATCTCGACCAGCGCGCCGGGGGTGAGCCAGTTCTCGTTGCCGGAGGTCGCCGCGACCAGCGCCAGCACCACGCCGAGCAGGCCGAGGAAGACCGCCAGGCTGACCCAGTGCGGCTTCACGTCGGAGCTGGTCAGGGCGACGACCGAGGTGGTCGAGACCGCCAGCGCCACGATCACCGAGCTCCAGCCACTGTTGCCGAGCAGCGAGATGAGCACGTAGGTGACGATGACCAGGCAGAAGACCAGGCCGAAGGCTTCGCCGAACCGCTCGGCGCGCCGCAGCCACCGTTCATTGCGCCGAGCGCGAATGCCAGACCGGTCCATGTTCGACCGGTTCGGCCGCGACGCGCCGTTTCCTGCCGGACGGCTGGAGGTGATCCGAGACGGACGGAGGGACTGGGATTCGAACCCAGGAGACGCCGTAAGGCGCCCAACGGCTTTCAAGGCCGCCGCATTCAACCGCTCTGCCACCCCTCCTGAGGCTGATTGGATGGTGGCATGCGTCGCCTCCTCGTGCTCGCCTCGGCGATGGTCTTTCTCGACCTGACCTTCTTCACGGCGATCGCGCCGCTCTTGCCGGAATACGTCGACGACCTTCATATGTCGACCGCGCAGGCGGGGATCCTCTCCGCTGCCTACGCGGCCGGGACGTTGGTGGCGGCGCTGCCGGGCGGCTACGTCGCCAGTCGCTTCGGGCCGCGGCGGACGGTGATCTGGGGACTCTGCGGGCTCGGCTTCGCCAGCCTCCTCTTCGGCCTCCTCGACTCGCCGTGGCCGCTCGACGCGGCGCGCTTCGTCCAGGGCGCCGCCGGCGCGCTGATCTGGTCCGGCGCGCTCACCTGGATCATCAACAGCTACCCGGAGGAGCAGCGCGGCCAGGTGATCGGCACCGCGCTCGGCACCGCGGTGGCGGGGTCGCTGCTGGGCCCGGCGCTCGGCGCGCTGGCGGGGTCGGTCGGCACCGAACCGGTCTTCGCCGCCGTCCTCGTCGTCGCCCTGGCGCTCGCCTGCGTCGCCTCGCGCTTCCCCGACACGGTGGTGCGGGAGAACCAGCCGCCGCGCGAGGTCCTCGCCTGCCTCGTCGACCGCCCGCTGGTCGAGGCGGCGCTCTTCGTCAGTTCCCCCTCGCTGATGTTCGGCGCGATCGACGTGCTGCTGCCGCTGCGGGTCGACGCGCTCGGCGGCGGCCACGCGCTGATCGCGGTCGGCTTCATCGGCGGCGCCGCGATCGAGTCGGTGCTCGCGCCGCTCGCCGGGCGCATGTCGGACCGCATCGGCCGCCGCGCGCCCTACGTCCTGGGGATGGCGATCTGCGCGGGGTCGATGGTCTTTTTCGCCCTCGCCGACTCGTTGGCGACGGTGGTCGGCGCCCTCCTCCTCACCTCGCTCGGCTCCGGCTTCTGCTTCGCCCCGGCGATGACGCTGATCTCCGACGCCGCCGAGGCGAGCGGCCTCCACCAGGGCTACGCGGTCGGCGTCACCAACATGGCGTGGGCGGCGGCGCAGGTGCTGGGCGGGGTGGCGGGCGCGGCGATCGCCGGGGTGACCGGGGACGGCGCCCCGAGCATCGCGATCGCCGTCCTCCTGGTCCTGACGATCCTCTACGCCTTCCGCGCGCTCGGCCCGGAGCCGGTGGTGGCGGCGGAGACGTAGCCCGCCTCGCCGGGGATACTGGGAGACCGTGGGGGCACGGGGCGAGAGCGGCGAGTGGGTCAACTGGGCCGGGGACCAGCGCTGCCGCCCGGCGCGGATCGTGGCGCCGCGCTCGCGCGAGGAGCTCGCCGAGGTGGTCGGGACGGCCGCGGCGGCGGGGGAGAAGGTCAAGGTCGCCGGCTCCGGTCACTCCTTCACCGAGGCGGCGCTGACCACGGCGACGATGCTGCGCCTCGACGCCCTGCGCGGCATCCTGGACGCCGACCGCGGGAGCGGCCTCGTCCGGGTCGGTGCCGGGACCGTGCTGCGCGACCTGAACGAGGAGCTCGCGGCGCTCGGGCTGGCGCTGGAGAACCTCGGTGACATCGACGCGCAGACCCTCGCCGGGGCGATCTCCACCGGCACCCACGGGACCGGGGCGGGCCTCGGCAACATCTCGGCGCGGGTCGAGGCGGTGGAGCTGGTGCTCGCCGACGGCAGCGTCCGTGAGCTGACCGCCGCGGCGGACCCGGAGCTGCTGCGCGCGGCGCGGATCGGGATCGGCGCGCTGGGGGCGATCAGCGCGGTGACGCTCCGTTGTGTCCCCGCCTTCACGCTGCGCCGGGTCGACTCCGCGCACCGGCTCGCCGACGTCCTCGACCGCTTCGACGAGCTCGCCGCGCGCAACGACCACTTCGAGCTCTTCACCTTCCCCTACTCCGACCGGGCGCTGGTGCTGGAGCGCAACCGGACCGCCGCGGCGCCGCGGCCGAAGGGGCGCGCCGTCGCCTTCCTCAACGACGTGGTGCTGGAGAACTGGGCGCTGGAGGCGATGGCGGCGACCGGCAAGGCGCTGCCGCGGGCGATCCCGGCGCTGGCGCGGTTCGCCGGGCTGGTCGCGACCGGCGGCGACAACCAGGACCGCAGCGACCGGATCTTCGTCAACCGGCGCACCGTCCGCTTCACCGAGATGGAGTACGCGGTGCCGCGCGCCGCCGGGCCGACCGCGCTGCGGCGGGTGATCGAGTGGGTGCGGGCGAACCGCTATCCGGTCTTCTTCCCGATCGAGGTGCGGGTGGCGGCGGGCGACGACGCGTCCCTGAGCGCCGCCCACGAACGCGACACCGCCTACATCGCCGTCCACCAGTACCGCGGCATGGAGTGGCGCCCGTACTTCGAGGCGGTCGAGTCGATCATGGACGACCACGAAGGCCGCCCCCACTGGGGCAAGCGCCACTTCCAGACGGCGGCGACGTTGGCTCCCCGCTACCCAAGGTGGGACGAGTTCCAGCGGGCCCGCAATCGGCTGGACCCCCAGCGCGCTTTCGCGAACGCCTACACCGAGCGGGTGCTGGGCGAGTAGCTCCACGGGCCGGCGATGCCGAGGGAGGCTGGAGGGACGGGACGGCGGGGGTGACCCTTCCCTCACAACAGCGGGGACGTTCGTCCAGGGTCACCCCCGCCGTCCCTCCCGGGCGTCTCGTGGCGGCCCGGCCAGGCTGTGGCCGTGCCGTGAGAGCCGCTCCGTGGGGCGAGGTGGAGGGACCGTGCCGGGAGGGTCACGGGAGCCTCACGGCGGACGGACGGATCCGTCACGGATGCGTGACCCCGTGACGAAGACGCCGGGAACGTCACGCCTCCTCCCGTCTTCCCCAGGCATCGCGGGTCACGCCAGGAGGCGCGTTCGCAGTTAGCGACAACATGTGTCGCTAACTGCGAACTCGCTCCGGGCCAGGGGTCATGCGGGGCCCGGGAAGTGTGACGTCCCCGGCATCTTCGTCACGACCCGTGACCTCTTCCCCACGGGACCCTCACGTCCCGGGCGTATCTGAGCGATCAGCGATCTGCCCTGTTCCTTATGCGCCTATGAGGCTGGTTTCGAACAGTGCAGATCCCTGATCGCTCAGTCCCTGCCTCCCGGTGGGAGGATCGTCACGGGATCCCGGAGTTCGTCCGCAAAGCCTCACGTCCCGGGACCCCTCGCACGGGCGCGAGGCCCCGGACGACACGTCCCGGCCGTGGAACTACTCACCTGGGCCCGGGCCGAGCGAGTACCGGCCCGCGCTCCCCAGCGCCTAAAGAAACGCCTTGCCCTCGCCCCGATAAGTGGGGACGACGTCGACGATGCGCTCGCCTTCGACCAGGTGGAGGACGTCGAAGCGCTCGCACAGCTCGCCCGCCTTGGCGTGGCGCATGTAGACGCGGTCACCGACGTGGAGGTCCGCGGCGGGCGGGCCGAGCAGCGGCGTCTGCACCTCGCCGGCGCCCTCCTCGGGGTCGAGCTCCAGCCCCTCGGGCAGCCACGGCGAGGGCAGCCGCGCCGCGTCGCCCGCGCCCGAGGCCAGGTAGCCGCCGCCGAGCGCGGTCGCCATCTCCGGCGCCGGCTTGCGGACGATCGGCAGCGCGTACCCGGCCGCCGGGGTCAGGGTGAAGCGGCTGTAGTGGTCGAAGAGGGCGGGGGCGTAGAAGCCGGAGCCCGCCGTCACCTCGGTCACCGCCTCCTCGGCGCCGGTCGTCTCGAGGCTGCCGGTGCCGCCGCCGTTGACGATCGGCAGCTCGCAGAACTCGCCGATCGCGGCGACGATCGCGGCACGGCGCGCGGCCAGCTCCTTCGCCGAGCGGCGCTGCATGAAGCGGATCGCCGCGCCGCGCAGGCGCCGCCCCGGCGGCCGGTCGGCGACCCCGGCGATCTGGCCCTCGTAGGCCATCAGCGCGTCGAGTTCGATCTGCGGCCGGCGTTCGATCTCCCGCGCCAGCGTCACCGCCTGCTCGACGGTGTGGACGGGCGAGCGCTTCGGCCCGATCTTCACCCGCCCGCCGAGCGCCCACCAGCTCGCGTCGACGTCGATGCAGACGCGGATCGGCGGCGCGTCGGTGCCGAGCACCGTCTCGATCGCCTCCAGGTGCTCGACGCAATCGACCATCACCAGCGGCGCCCGCTCGGGGTCGGCGGCCGAGCGCAGCGCCAGCTCCCCCAGCGCCGCGGTGTCGGCGGTCGGGTAGGCGAGCAGCAGGTCCTCGTGCCCGTGTTCGGCGAGCCACAGGGTCTCGGCCAGCGTGTAGGTCATCAGCCCGCTGAACCGCGCGTCCCGTCCCAGAATCTCCTCGATCAGCGCACGACACCGCAACGACTTCGTCGCCACCCGGATCGGCTTGCGCCCCGCCCGCTCGAGCAACCGGTCCGCGTTCGCCCACATCGCGTCCAGATCCACAAAGGCAAACGGCGCCTCGATCTCGGCAAAGATCCGCTCGTAGCGCTGGTGGGACTGCCGGGGCGGCGAGGACACCCGCCCCACCCTAAGGCGTATCCCCGCGCTCCCGTCCCAGTACCTACAATCCGTCCCTCGCGGACCGGGATCCCGGCCGCGATGTCCGGAGAGGTGGCCGAGTGGCTGAAGGCACTCGCCTGCTAAGCGAGTAGGGGGCGCAAGCTCTCTCGAGGGTTCGAATCCCTCCCTCTCCGTACCGGCCCTGCCCTGATCCGGCGGGGCGCCTCGTTAGTTTGCGGCGATGGGCAAGGATCGTGAGAGCGTTCATCCAGTCGCCGGGACCGACGACGTGCAGATCGTCTAGCGACGCTCCGGCGCGCGGCCGGTGGAGTACGCGATCCTGCTCCAGGTCCACGGTGCAAAGGGCTGGGAAACCCGCCTCGTGGCCGATAATTCACATGCCGACCGGCACGTCGACGAGCATCATTTCCATCGCCATGTCGGCGGCAAGAAGCAGCCGGCGGAGCCACTTCCCTTCGCGGTCGCCGATACGAACGACGCAATGGCAAAGGTCATCGGCTGGTTTGCCGAGGACTGGAGGGAGCTAATCTGATGACGACCATGGGCACGCCCGCCGAGAACGCCGCTCTTTCGGCCTTTGTCGACGCCGCTGTCAGCGACGCCGACCCCGGGTACCCGTATGGCGCGGCCTTCATCCCGTGGCAGGAGACCCCGCGGACCGATCGCGTTCTCTGGCGCTACCTGCACGAAGGCCGTCCGGCCGTCATCGTCGGCACGAGCGACTTCGACATGCTGATCGAGCCCGTTCAGCTCGGCCGCTTCGCCCACCTCCGAAACGAGGTTCTGAAGCGGATCACGGTCGAGGTCTCCTACCGACGCAAGGATGCGCAGGTTGCTCCGGGCGTTCCTCCCGTCCGCGCGGACATCGGTCGGCATGCACTGGAGCGCCTGACGCCCGCGGCGGCGTGAAGCCAGCTCATCGGGTTCCTATTCGCGCTTTCCAGTAGCGACTGAGGCGGTTATTCGAAACGCTGGGCGTGCGGTCGTTCGATCCGCCGCCAGGTCTGCGCAGTTTCGACTTTTCCGCCTCCCTCTCCGTATCGGCCGGGTCCGAGGTAGTTGGTCGAACCCACGCACGCCGTGTGTCGGTTGTCCTGGACGTAGTGCATAACGCGCTACACTGAATTGGTGGCTTCTGCCTCCCATCCACTTTCACTCCGTCTAGGGGACGAGGGTTGGCGCGCCTTGGAGGACATCGCCCGCAAGCGGGGACTTACCCGCGCGGAGGCCGCCCGCCAGGCGATCTCCGAGACGGCTGAGCGTGAGCGGAGGCGGTCGGGACTTGCGGCGGAGGTTGCCGTGCTCGCGGACGACCCGGATGACCGCGCCGCGCGCAGCCGCGTGATGGCCGACATGGACGCGATCGCCGCCGATTGGCCTGAGTGACGCGCGGCGATGTCTACCGCGTGCGGTTGCCTCGGAGAGGCGGTCATGAGCAGCATGGGCCTCGCTATGCCGTGCTCGTCCAGGCGGATGAGCTCCTTGGGCTTTCTACCGTGCTCGTAGCGCCTACTTCCCAAGGCGTGCGGGCAGCGAGCTTCCGGCCCGAGGTTGAGGTAGCCGGTCAGCCTACGCGGGTGATGGTGGAGCAACTGCGCGCGCTGGACGTGCGTCGGCTCGATGACTTCGAGGGACACCTGAGCGCGAGCGAGATGCGAGGAGTGGACGAAGCCCTCTCATTGGTTCTTGCCTTGTCCTGAGGGGGACAGGGAGAGAGACGCATTGATGCGGCCGCTTCCGCCGTTCTTCTCCGTCTCCCCGAACAGCTAAATGTCGATCTCCAACTGATCGGGAGCAGCCAGTCATTCGAATGCGGTCCCAAGATTGGGCGAGTTCGACCTTTTGCCCTCTCTCTCCGTCTGCGGGGGTTTGAGGGCGCTTCGCGGACGACCCGGGATGACCGTGCCGCGCGTGGCCGCGTGATGGCCGACATGGACGCGATCGCCGCCGAGTGGCCTGCGTGACGCGCGGCGCTCTCCACCGCGTGCGCTGTTCTGAGGCCACAGAACATGCGGGTTCATGGGCGGCGGGTTAAGGTGCTTGATCAATTGCACTAGCCGTTCGCGGCGGAACTGAGGAAAGGCAGCACCTGTGGAGCAGCGGGCGAGAGGTGACAAGGAGAGCAGACGGCGGAAGTTGTGGATGCGGGTGCGTGCTCAGCCCCATCCGGTGCGGCGGGACATTCTCGAGCGTCTCCAGCTTCCTGGTGCCACCCTGACGGCTGCCGAGTTGGTGGAAGGCGAGGTGACGCGGACGACCGCTCATTACCACCTGGCCGTCTTGAGGGAAGCAGGCGCCGTCGAGATCGCCGAGACGGTGGGCGACTGCGGGCGCACCTTCCGGGTCTACCGCGCGACGCCCACAGGCCAGGCGCTGGCGTCGCAGTAGCCGGCGCTCCCGGCGGCGGAGAATTCTTGCCCGCCGCTTGGACGACCACCTCCTGAGGCCCTTAGGCCGTGGTCGTCTTAAGGTCCGGTAGCCGGACGGTAGGTCGACCGCGCTTGGGTGGCTTCGGTGGCTTGCGCCGCCTCAGTGCTTCGCCGCGATGACGACCCGGGCGCCGCGCGCCGGGATCATCGTCACGTTGCGGTGCATGGCTCGCTCCGGTGCCGGGCGGTCCGGGGCCAGGTCGAGGCGCCTCGCCATCGTGGTGAGGACGACGCGCTGCTCGGCCATCGCCAGGGCGGCGCCGAGGCAGCGGCGAATGCCGCCGCCGAAGGGGATCCAATCGTAGGTGCCGGGCTTGCGGCCGAGGAAGCGCTCGGGGCGGAAGGAGAAGGGGTCGGGGTAGACGTCCTCGCGGTGGTGGACGAGGAGGATCGACATCGCGATCGCGGTGCCGGGCTCGACGCCGTAGTCGCCGAGGCGCCAGGGGACCTGGACGCGGCGCCCGATGATCGGGATCACCGGGCGGTTGCGCATCGTCTCGGTGATCGTGGCCTCGACCCGTTCCTCGGGGGTCTCGCCGTGGACCCCGGTGCCGCGCCGCACCGCCTCGACCAGCGCCGCGTGCGGCTCCGGGTTGCGCACCAGCCGCTCCCACGCCCAGGCGAGCGAGTTGGCCGTCGTCTCGTGGCCGGCCAGCACCAGCGTGAGGAGCTCGTCGCGGAGTTCTTTGTCGTCCAGCGCCTCGCCCTCCTCGGTCCGCGCCCGCAGCAGGATCGAGAGGATGTCGCGCCGCTCCTCGAGGTCCGCCGCCCGCCGCCGCTCGCGGATCACCGCGTAGACCGGCCGGTCGAGCATCGCCAGGCCGAGCTTGAGCGGCCCCATCGCCTCCTCGCGCCCGACGTGGAGGAGCTCGGTCAGCTGCGCGGTCGGCCAGGTCGAGGCGTCGACCGCCTTGCGGACCGCGGTCCGCAGCGCCGCCTCCGGCGTCCCCGGCGCGGGCTTGCCTTCGACGCCGAAGATCCCGGCCATGATCACGTCGAGCGTGATCGCCTGCATCCGCGGCGCCAGCGCGATCGTCTCGCCGACCGGCCAGCGGTCGATCTCCCGCTCCGCCGCCGCGGTGATCATCTCCACGTACTGGTCGATCGCCTCGCCGTGGAACGGCGGCAGCAGCAGCTTGCGCTGGCGCATGTGGCGCGGCCCGACCGCGGTCAGCACCGAGTTCGGACCGAGGATCGGCCGCAGCGGCGACTCGCCGGTCAGCGAGGGCGCCTGCTCGGGCTTCGCGGTGAAGAGCGACTTGACGTGGTCCGGGTGGCTGGTGATGACCGGGCCGCCGGGGATCACCCCGCGCATCCGGAACACTTCACCGAGCTCGCGGCGCGCCTTGAAGACGAACTCGATCTGGCGCATGGAGAAGCGCGCCGTCTGGACCAGCTTCGGCAGCTGGATGTTGGGCGCCGCGGCGAGCGTCGCCAGCTCGGCGACCTCGATCGGCCCGGCGGGGGAGGGGGGCGCGGCGCCGACGAGCTCCGGGAAGAGCGGCCCCTCGGCCTGCTGCTCCTCGCCCGGGACCCGGCGGTTCTCGACTGCGCTCGGTGAGGTCGCCATGTCCGCGAAAGCTACAGGGATCGGTGTCACGGTCAACCGGAGTCATCTCACACACAAGCTCGCGCGGGCCTTCGGTCACCGCCCGTTCACGCTTCCCGCGACGCGACGACTACTCTGGGGCGCGATGTCCTCCTACCCGCTCGCCAAGCCCACCGCCCACCTCGACCGGCGCACCAAGATCATCGCCACCGTCGGCCCCGCCTCCTGGGACCTCGGCGTGATCGAGCAGCTGATCGCGGCGGGCGCCGACGTCTTCCGCCTCAACTTCTCCCACGCCGGCCCGGACAAACACGCGCAGACGATCGCGACGATCCGCAAGGCGGCCGACACCCTCGGCCGCCAGGTGGCGATCCTCGGCGACCTGCCGGGCCCGAAGCTCCGCATCGGCAACATCCGCGACGACTACGCCGAGCTCGAGACCGGCATGCACGTCACCCTCACCCCGCGCGAGGTCGAGGGCGACCGCGAGACGATCCCGGTCTCCTGGTCCGGCGTCACCGCCTTGCAGGAGAACCAGCTCGTCTACCTCGCCGACGGGGCGATCCGCCTGCGGGTCGGCACCGGCAGCGGCGACGGGGTCGACGCCGAGGTCGAGGTCGGCGGCACCCTCTCCTCACATAAGGGGATGAACATCCCCGGGGGCGCCGCCGAGCTCCCCGCCGCGACCGAGCGCGACCTCACCTGGGTCGACTTCGCGGTGAAGGAGGGGATCGACCTGATCGCCGTCTCCTTCGTCTCCACCGCGGCCGACCTGCTGCCGGTCGAGGAGCGCCTGCGCGGCCTCGGCTCCGACATCCCGCTGATCGCGAAGATCGAGCGCCAGCAGGCGGCGGCCAACGTCGAGGAGATCGTCGCGGCGGCGACCGGCGGGATCATGGTCGCGCGCGGCGACCTCGGCATCGAAGTGCCGCTGGCCGAGGTGCCGATGCTGCAGAAGCGCCTGATCCGCACCGCCGGCCGGATGTCGAAGCCGGTCGTCACCGCCACCCAGATGCTGGCCTCGATGGTGACCGCGCGCCGGCCGACTCGCGCCGAGGTGACCGATGTCGCCAACGCGATCTACGACGGCACCGACGCGGTGATGCTCTCCGAGGAGACCGCGGTCGGCGACAACCCGATCGAGGCGGTGCGCGTGATGGACCGCATCGCCCGCTCGACCGAGCCCGACCTGCGTTACGGCGAGTGGCTCTTCAGCCGCACCGACCAGGCGAGCCAGGACGTCGCCGACTCGGTCGCCCAGAGCGCCGTCGGCGCGGTCTACCGGCTGGGGCTGAAAGCGCTGGTGGTGCCGACGACGAGCGGCCGCACCGCCCGCATCGTCTCCGCCCACCGGCCGAACGTGCCGGTGCTGGCGCTCTCGCCGCGGCTGGAGACGGTGCGGCGGCTGGCGCTCCTCTTCGGCGTGACCGCGGTGCAGAGCCCGCCCAACGAGGACATCCGCGAGCTGCTCGAGGACTGCGGCACGATCGCCGCCAAGCACGGCGTCGCCCACTCCGGCGAGCTGATCGGGATCCTCGCCGGCCTGCCCGACCAGGAACTGGGCACGAACCTCTTCGAGGTCCACCGGGTCCCGTAGCGGGGGCGGGCGGCCGCCCTCGCGGAGCGGCGGATAGGCTCCCCCGCATGAGCGACCGCCAGCCTGTCGTCCGGGTCGAGTCGGACCCCGGCGGCCTCACCGTCGTCACCCTCGACAGCCCGCCGCTGAACCTCTTCGACCGGGAGATGATCGACGGCGTCGCCGCGGCCGTCCTCGGCCTCGCCAATGAGCCGCCGCGCGCCGTCCTTATAAGGGCAGCGGGCCGCGCCGTCTCCGGCGGGGTCGACGTCAACGTCTTCGCGGGCCTCACTCCCGAGCAGGGCGCGGAGCTCTGGACCGGCCTGCTGCAGATCATCGACGGGCTCGAAGAGCTGCCCTGCCCGGTCGTCTTCGCCGCCCACGCGCTCACCCTCACCGCCGCCTTCGAGATCGCGCTCGCCTGCGATCTGATCGTCGCCACCCCGAGCGCCAAGTTCGGCCTGGTCGAGAAGGTCGTCGGCCTGACGCCGTCGATGGGGGGCACGCAGCGGCTCGCCGAGCGGGCGGGATCGGGCCGGGCGCGCCAGTTCGTGATGAGCGGCGGGATCTTCGCGGCGGCCGAGCTGGAGCGCTGGGGCGTCGTCAACGAGATCTACCCCGAGGACGAGTTCGAGGCGCGCTGCCGGGCGTTGGTCGAGGAGCTCGCCGCCGGTCCGACCAAGGCCCACGCGATGACCAAGCGCATCCTGCGGCGCTTCCGCGAAGGCGGCCTCCCGGCGGCGGACGACGTGGTGCGGACCGAGGCCGCCGACCTCTTCGCCACCGAGGACCTGCAGAACGCCGTGCGGACCTTCCTCGAGCACGGCGGCCCGGGTCACGCGGAGTTCCGCGGCCGGTAGCGCGCGGGCCCAGAGATGATCTAGGGTCCGGCGATGGACATCGACTTCGAGGCGGTCGCCAAGGGGATGGCGATCGCGGTCCCCTACATCTCCTACATGGGCATCGAGGTGACGGAGATGTCGGAGGGCGCGGCGACGACGGTCCTGCCCGATCGGGCCGAGCTTCACAACCATGTCGGCAGCCAGCACGCGGGGGCGCTCTTCAGCGTCGCCGAGGTGGCGAGCGGGGCGGCCTTCGTCGGCGCCTTCGCGGTGCGGATGGGCGACCTGACGCCGCTCGCGCGCAGCGCCGAGATCTCTTACGCCAAGGTGGCGCGCGGCCGGGTCGAGGCGAAGGCGAAGCTTGGTGTTCCCGCCGCCGAGGCCCTCGCGACCCTCGACAAGGACGGGCGCGTCGACTTCTCGGTCGAGGTCGAGATGACCGACGGTGAGGGTGACCTGGTCGCCACCGCGACGGTCGACTGGAACGTTCGCCTCAAAGACCCCGGCGCCTCGGCCTGAGCGCCTGAGGAGGAGCGATGGCCGCGATCCGGATGTCGGAGGTGACCGTGTGGCGCTGGGTCGCCGCGGAGGAACGGCGCGCGGTGCTGCTCGCGGCGGTCGACTGGACGGTGGAGCCCGGCCAGCACTGGGTCGTCCTCGGCCCGAACGGTGCGGGGAAGACCACCCTGCTCAACCTCGCCGCGGCGATCTCGCATCCCTCCGCGGGGACGGTCGAGGTCCTCGGCGCGACGCTGGGCGCGGTCGACATGCGCTCCCTCCGCGAATCGATCGGCACCCTGGAGCCGGGCCTCTCGCGCAAGATCCGCGGCCGCTACACCGGCTTCGAGGTGGTCCTCACCGGGGCGACCGGGAGCATCGCCCTCCTCCACGACCGCATCTCCGGCGACGACCGCGCCCGCGCCGACCGCCTGATCGACGAAATCGGCGTCGACCCCCTGCGCGACCGCCGCTTCGAAGACTGCTCCCAAGGCGAGCGCCAGCGCCTCCTCCTCGCCCGCTCCCTGATGGATGAGCCCGACCTCCTGCTCCTCGACGAGCCGACCACCGGGCTCGACCTCCCCTCGCGCGAGCGCCTCATCGCCTCCCTCGACGCCATGGCTGAGGCCAACCCCCACCTCCCCACGGTCATCGTCACCCACCACCTGGAGGAGATCCCGGCGACCACCACCCACGCCCTCCTCATCCGCGACGGCGCCATCGTCGCCGCCGGCCAGATCGCCACCACCCTCACCTCCAATGCCGTCTCGACCACCTTCGACATCGAGGTCCAAGTCGCCCACAACACCGGCCGCTGGGCCGCAATGGTCGCCCGCAGCTAGAATCCCCGTCCCCGCGGAGCGGCCGCCCTCACAGCCCCGCCTCCGCCGGCAAGCGCCCGTAGCTCAGCCGGATAGAGCGTCGGTCTACGAAACCGAAGGTCACTGGTTCGAATCCAGTCGGGCGCATTCGGCTCGCATCACAGAGCGGTTTGGAAGCTCGGGATCAAACTGCCACCCTCGATCTCTCTCGAAGGAATTCGTAACTGTGGAGCGCACGAATTTGCAGGCATTTCCGGCTCCAGTCGCGTTTTCCGGGTCTGGGCGAGACAACCAGGGACCATCGTTTTTTGCGGCGACGGCATCGCAGCGGCCGTCCTCGTCGGGCCTCGGTGGGCAACAGTGCGGGCAACAGGGCAACACGAGAATCAGGCCCCTGATCGGGTGGACGCGTGGACAAACGCTCAAGCCTGGGCGAGGCGCGGCCGAGAAGCGTCATCGTGCCCACTCCGACCCCAAGCCAGGAACGCTCGCCCCTATCGTCGAGGACTCTCAGCCGCACTGGACACCCGGGGGTCTACAGACGCGGCAATCGCTACGTGGTCGTCTACCGCCGCGGCGGTAGACAGCGCAAAAGGACGGCCGCAACCTTCACCGAGGCGAGGGAGATCAAGTTGGCCGAAGAGGCCGCGGAGCGCTCCGAGCGGCTTGGTCCGACCCTTCACGGCTATGCGCTCGAGTGGGTCAAGGACTACGCCGGCCAAGGGCCGGAACGGATCACACACGCGACGGGAAAGGAATATGCCCGGCTTCTGGCGACGTTCCCACTCACCTACTTCCCGCCGGAGAAGCTTCTCGCCGCTGTCGACGCCGATGATCTCATCGGCTTCTTAGCCTGGCTCGGTCGCTACCGGGGGAGAAGGGGGCGTTTGACGCCTCGGTCGATCGCCAACGCTTTGGTTCCACTGCGGCTCTGCATCGCAGACGCCGAACGGGCAGGTCTCGTGACGGAGGAGTCCGTCGCTGCACTTCTATCGACGCGACGATCTGGTAAGCCGCCTCTCGAAAAGGGATCGTTTTTCACCCGCGCCGAGCTAGGAAGGGTCATGGCCGAGATCCCGGGTCCATGGTTGGCCTTCTTCGAACTTCTCGCGACTACGGGTCTGCGGATCTCCGAGGCGATCGCGCTCCGATGGATGGATCTTGAGCTCGGGAGTCAGCCCCACCTGAACGTCCGCCGTTCCATCGTCAAGGGAGTGATCGGAAGCCCGAAGTCGCGATTCGGCTGGCGCCAGATACCACTCGGAGTGGATCTTGCCAAGAGCCTTTGCGCCCTCCGGCCGGACAGCGCCCGCGAAGAGCTCCTGGTCTTCTCAACTGCCAGAGGCACACCAATCAATCCCGGCAACCTGCGGAGCCGTGTGCTGGCCCCGGCGGTCCGACGAGCCGGGCTATCGAACATCGGCTTCCATGCCTTCCGTCACACCTGCGCGTCCCTGCTCATCGAGCGACGCCTTTCGCTGCTGCGTATACAGCTCTGGATGGGCCACCACTCTGCCGCGTACACCATCGACACATACGGCCACCTGATCGACGACGAGTTATCCGCGGCATTGGACCTGGTGCATGAGCTGGACACGGATGAACGGACGCCATCGGAAAGTGAGACACCGACTCCTCGCGTATGAAGCTCGCGCGCACTTGGAGACGAAGCGCGCAGAGCGAGATATCGCCTGCAGAGCTCAATCCTTAATCCCGACCTTCGCTCTGTTCGGGCCGGTTACGCGGTGCTTGACGGCGCGAATGACCCCGCTGGCGATCGTTGGTTCAGAACGCGGCAGAGGGCGTCGTTCTTTCAAGCTGAAGGTAGGCATTTCGAATCTGGTCGAGCGCATTCCTCGCAACCGCTCAACGCATAAAATCCGGCTTAGCGCTCGGTTGGCGGGCCGATGCGTTGGCGAAGGCCGTAAGATCGCCGCGGGCCGTCGAAGGACGACACGGACCACCTTTGCTCCCTCTACTTCCCTTGGCCCCTCCCTCACCAGGGCAGCGAACGGGCTTGCAATCAGGGACGCGCCCGGGCGGGTCCCGCATCCGGTGACGAAATCCACACCTTGACCCACTTAGCTAGCACTCGGTCCGCGCTCGAAGATATGATGTCTGAAGGTGCGGCGCTCGTAGGCCAAGCGTGGACTGAGGCAACAGGCAATTTTGCAGCCAATTCCCGATGCGGCCAGGGGCACGCAGGGGCGCTGCGAAGGAGCATCAATGGCCGCGGACATTGCGCAGATTCGAGTTGCGGATTTCTTCTGCGGCTGCGGAGGAACGAGTGCTGGTTTACGCCTCGCCGGCATGCAGATCCGATTTGGTCTGGACTTTGAGCTTGAGGCTGGGCGGACCTACCGACGAAACTTTCCAGAGGCCGCCTTTATGCAAGCCGATATCTCGGATGTTCACCCCGACCAGGCGGCCGAGAAGATCGGGGAGGAAGAAGGACCTCTTCTGATTTCTGCCTGTGCACCTTGCCAGCCCTACAGCACGTTTGTCGGGCAACGCGTCAAGGATCCGCGACGGACTCTGTTACTCAGACTGCTGCCATTCATCCGTCGTCTCCAGCCGACCTACGTCTTTGTTGAGAACGTCCCGGGTCTTAAGACAGCGAACTCTAACGCGGGAACGTTCTCTCGCTTCTGCAAGGCACTGCGCAGCGAGGGATATGACCTCACGACCAGCGTCGTGGACTGCCAGAGGTATGGAGTTCCGCAGCGGCGTCGCAGGCTGGTGCTTCTCGCCTCTCGGCTCGGACCAATCACTCTGCCGGAACCCACTCACGGACCGGATACCGGGAGAAGCCTTTCGACTGTCTGGGAGTGGATCGGCGACCTTCCGCCTCTCGAGGCGGGGGGAAAACATCCAGAGGTCCCCGATCACCTCGTCAGTGCTGTGGGCGATCTGAACCTTCGTCGGCTCCGTGCGACGCCGCCTGGAGGCGGGAGAGCTGATTGGCCTGAGGAGTTGCGGCTCGACTGTCACAAAGAGCATCGGGGCCACTCGGACGTCTACGGACGAATGCACGCCGACGGACAAGCACCGGTACTGACGACGAAATGCACGAGCATCTCTAATGGCCGCTTCGGCCATCCGTTCGAGGATCGCCCGATAAGCGTTCGGGAGGCGGCCTGCCTCCAGACTTTCCCTCGCGACTTTCTGTTCTCGGGGGGAATCAAGTCCGCAACCCGTCAGGTCGGCAACGCCGTGCCTGTCCTGCTAGCGCAACGGATGGGGGAAGCTTTCGTGGCACATCACGAAGAGGCGACGACCGAGCGTGAGCCAGTCATTCGGGGGGCATGAGCGGATGGCCAGGTTCCGTACGAGGGCACGGACGGTGGACATGCTCGGCCGCCAGCAGATTGCCGGCATCCCTACCGCCATCAGCGAGCTCTTCAAGAACGCTCACGACGCGTACGCCGAAGTAGCCGTCGCGGATTTCTTTCGCAGCGAGGAACTCTTCGTGCTCCGTGATGACGGCGTCGGGATGACCCCTGCGGACTTCGAAGACAGATGGCTGATGCTCGGAACCGAGAGCAAGGTGGAGGCGAAGGGTTTGGTTCGCCCTCCTTCGAAACCTGAAATGAGTCAGCGACCCATCTTGGGAGAGAAGGGGATAGGCCGCTTGGCCATCGCGGCGGTCGGCCCTCAGGTGCTTGTCATGAGTAGGGCTCTCCGGGATGGTGCGCTTGGCGACCTATTGGTCAGCTTCATCAACTGGGGGGTGTTCGAGCTCTCTTCGGCCGATCTCGAGGAGATCGAGATTCCGACCGACGTCCTCCCCGGGGGCTCATTTCCCGACCGGACGACCGTTGCCGCGCTGGTCGACAGGGTCCGTGAGAACCTGGATGATCTCGAAGGCCCAGGCGACGCCTCGACTGCCAAACGAATTCGTGGTGAGCTCAAACGGTTCAAGGGAAAGTGGTTCGATTCCGTTCAACGAGGTTTGGACGGTCCCGACCTCCGCAACGGACCGGGCACCCAATTCTTCATCCGCCCTGCGTCAGCTGATCTCGCTTCGGACCTCGAGGAGGCGCGGGGTCGCGCAAATTCGCCCGATGCCGCACCATTGATCAGGACTCTTCTTGGATTCAGCAACACGATGACCCCAGGTCACGCTCCCCCGGCCTTGAAGACCGAATTTCGAGATCACCGTACGGATGACGCCTGGGACGATGTGATTGGAGAACGAGAGTTCTTCACTCCTGAGGAGTTTCAATCCGCGGACCACCACTTTCGAGGTCGCTTCGACCACTACGGCCAGTTCGAGGGCGAGGTGTCGGTCTTTGGGGGCGAGCCGACTCCCTGGGAGAATGCTTATTCCGGCGCCCACGGATCTGAAGTCGCCTGTGGCCCGTTCACGATCAATATTGCCTACGTCCAAGGGGTGAAAAAACAGTCCCGCATCGATCCCGAGCATTGGAGCGCGATCATCGCCAAGCTCGATCGCTACAGCGGCCTCTACATTTATCGAGACGGCATCAGGGTCCTCCCGTACGGGAATTCGGACTTCGACTTCCTCGACATCGAGCGGGAACGGACGAAAAGCGCCTCCGACAACTTCTTTTCTTATAGGCGTATGTTCGGAGTTGTGGAGTTGACGAGAGTCGACAACGCGGCGCTTCGTGAGAAAGCGGGACGAGAGGGTTTTGCCAGCAACGAGGCATATCGCCAGTTCCGGGACATTCTTAAAGGCTTCTTCCATCAGGTCGCCGTCGACTTCTTTCGAGCCGGGGGAACCCTCTCCGAGGCGTATTACGAGCAGCGTGAGGAATTCGAACGTTTGGATAAGGCGCGCGATCGTCGGAGCCGCCAGGTCCGTCAGCGCAGAGCGGCACTTTCGCGACAATTGGCCGAGTTCTTCGACCGCGCAGGTAGAGAAGAACCCGAGGAGAAGGCTGCCAAGCTTCTCACTGAGCTTGACGGTCGCGTGGAATCGGCTTTGAGGATGAAAGATCCAGGGAAGGGCGCCGCGGCACTTGCGTCTGCGGAGGAGTCTGCCCGAAGCGCGTTGCGGGATCTGGAAGCGAGCCTAGAGGTCCAAAAGCCACGAGGTGTCGGCCTTCCTCGCCCGTTAGCTCGAGACCTCAGGTCCTACGAACTCGAGAGAGATCGATTGCGCGAGGCGGTTTTCGAGCCGACTCAGACTGCGATCGAGGGGGCTCTCCGTGGCGCAGGTGATTCCCAACGGGCGGCGATTGCGCGACGTCTCCGCTTCGAGCAGACGGTTGAGGTGGCAACTCGACAAGGCATCGAGCTTACGACCTCAGAGCGGAGGCGCTTGAGCCAGGCAGCCGAGGCAGCCTCGGAGCGGTCGCGGGAACTCGGACGCAATGGGCTTCGTGCAATCGAGGAGGTTACGCAGCGGATTCGAGCCGAAGTCGCACGCACCGATGTCTCCGATCTGCCCGACGCCGAGTTTGTGAGATCCCGTTCGGCACTCGAGGACGAAGTGGCAAGCGTTGCTCACGCTCAGGCGCGCGCTCTCAGCAGCGTGGCCGAGCAACTCGAGGGTCTCGTCTGGCCAGAAAACGGCCAGGGTCCGTTGGTCACGCGGCTCGATGAGATAGAGGCTCTGGAGACTGACCTGGAGGGCTTCCGGGATCGTTCCGAGCAAGATCTCGAGTTGACCCAGCTCGGAATGGCGGTTGAGGTCATTAATCATGAGTTTCAGGCGACGATCAAGTCGATCCGGTCGAACATTCAGCGACTTGGTAATTGGGCGGCAGCCAATCCCGGGCTGCGCGCTCCGGTGAAAGACCTTAGGTCGAGTTTCGAGCACCTCGATAGTTACCTGACCCTCTTCACGCCACTGAACCGACGCTTGTACCGGAAGAAGGTGCTGATCAGAGGGAGCGAAATCGACGCGTTTCTCCGGGACGTCTTCCACCAGCGACTTGCCGAAGAGAGGATCGACATGAACGCCACGAAGGCATTCCAATCCTTTCGCCTGACTCAGTACCCCTCAACTATCTATCCCGTCTTCGTCAACCTGGTAGCGAACGCTTTGTACTGGGTGGCGGAGTTTCAAGGCGAGCGGAAGATTACCCTTGATGTCTCGGACGGTGACATGATTGTCGCCGACAGTGGGCCAGGGGTGGCCAACCGCGATCGGGAGGCGATTTTTGAGATGAACTTCACGAGGAAGCCGGGGGGGTCGGGCTACGGTCTCTTCATTGCGCGAGAGGTCCTTGAGCGGGATGGGATGTCCCTGGAGCTCGATCCTCCCACCGCGGACGCCGGCGCAGTCTTCAGGATTCATGTGAACGGCTGACCCGATGGCAACTCAAAGGGATTTCTCGGATCACGTCCGCGAAATAGTCACCGACTTTCTAGAGACCGTCGTCGTGCTTGACGATGAGGCTCTCGCGAGTCCACACGCAAAGAGCGACGCCGCGAGCACAGTCGAGGACAACGACCCTAATGCGATCGATCCCGACACCACCGGTGGTCTGGGGATCGAAGGTGGTCTGCTCGAGCCAGCAGGGGAAAGCGGCGAAAGCCACAGTCTGCCCGCTAAGGAGGTCATCGATGCCTTCGCAGATCATGGGCTCGTTTGTTCCCTGCTCGACCCAGATGACGCGGTCGAGACGAAGCTTCTGAAGACGGCCTCAAGGGCAGATCTGCTGGTAGTCGACTGGTGGATTTATGGGAGCGCCGGAGATCGCGCAATCGAGCTCATCCGGTCTGTCCTGGAGGCCGATCAGACCAGCGACAGCCGTCGGCTGCGCGTGATCGCCGTCTACACGGGCGAACCGGACCTCGAAAAGATCGCGGACGCCGTCGAACAGGGCGTCGACGACATCTACCCTGACCTTCCGCTCGAGCGCGATGGGCTCTCGATGACCAAAGGACCGGTTCGAGTGACCGTCCTTGCCAAGGAGCACGTGAGAGTTCCGCTTTCGAAGGAACGCCCCAACAAAGTTGCGATCAAGGACCTTCCAGTCCGTCTTGCCCATGAGTACTCTCAGCTTGCCACCGGCCTTGTGAGCGGCGTTGCGATCCAATCGGTCACCGCCCTTCGTAAGGACACCCATCGGATCATTGAGAAGCTAGGTCCTTCGCTGGACCCCGGATATCTGGGCCACCGCGTCGCCCAGAGACGCCCCGCCGATGCGGAGGCTCACCTCACTCAGATGGTCGCTTCGGAGTTCGCTTCCATCCTTGCAGACTCAAAGGTTGGCGCAACGGCGGATCGAAACGCGATCAATCTCGGGATTAGATGGTCGGCGAAGACCCGGAAGCTGAAACCGGGCCGCCTGTTCGACTTTGATCCGAAGCTGACGGTTCCTCAAATCAAAAAGATGCTCCAAATTGGACTTGGTGATGACGATCTTTCCGACCTGCACCTTTCCGGCGTCAGGAATCGTAAGAAGAAACATCTGAAGACCATCAAAGAAGATGCGACGAAGCTGTTCACCTTGACGGATGCGGAAGCTGACGACTCTGACGGCATATTCGCTGCACGAATGATGCTGAGGACGACCTATCGGAATCCACGAAGAGAGCTCCAGCTTGGGACGATCGTGTTTCGTCGCGGACGCTTCCTGCTCTGTGTGCAGCCCGCATGCGACAGCGTGAGGCTCGCAACCGAGCAGGCGACCTCGTTCCCCTTTCTCCCTCTCCTCGAGTCCAAAGAGAAGGTGGACCTCGTCGTGCCCCATCCCCTGTCGGAAGCTTGGGTTCCCATGGCGATCGGCCGAAAACCGAGTGGAATCGAGATGATCGACTTCGAACCGAACGGCGAAGGCGTGATTCTCGGTTACAAGGACGGTCACTCTTATCGCTTCGTCGCCGGTGGCGACGGATACCGATGGGTAGGGGACCTGAAGCCCGAATTTGCGCTCAGGGTTGCGAATGAACTGGCTCAACAATTCTCGCGTGTCGGCCTTGACGAGCCGGAGTTGCTGCGACTATCGCGGGAATAAGGCGTCGCGGCCGAGCCTTTGCTGACGGACTCAAGCGATTCCGTCGTACAGATAGGTCTTCACGCGGTTTAAAGGGTTCCTCGCCCCAGGCTCGCCTCTACCTCGTCACGGGCATGGCCCCAGCGACACCAGCTCAGGGCGATTGGCCGGGGTCGAGGAAGAAATCGGAGAGGACCTGAACATCTTCGATCGTGCGCGTAGTCGTCTCGACGCCGAGGCGATGCTCCTTTAGAAGCTCGCAGAGCTGTTCACCGTCGATCAGGTCGATCGGGGGCGCGCCATCTCGGGTCGCCTCACGCTTTGCTTCGGCCGTGAAGCTTCCGGTCGTTATCAATAGGCCCTTGTCGCCACGGCCCTGCATGGCGCCCCGAAAGTCGCGAACCTTCTCTGGTCCTACTGCGCCTTTGTATCTCTTGCACTGGAAGTAGACGGGGAAACTTACGAGCGAAAGGCGGTAGACGCCCACTCCGTCGATTCCCCCATCACCCGACCCTCCGGTAACACTCGCATTGATGAAGCCAGCAGCTCGGAGGAGTCGTTTCGCCAGATGCTCGAAGCCGCCTGGGTCCATCCTGAGGAGGACGCGAAGGAGCTCTTCGCGCCAATCGTCGGTTTCTCCGGCGACATCCTCGCCCGGCAGGTCGGGGTCGGCTCCTGCCTCTCGTGCCGCCTTTCGCTTTTTCTTGCGTGCCTCGGCAAGTTTCGCGAGATAAGCCCTCCATCGAGTTTCGATCTCGGGCTCGGCCATCGACTTGCCGAGCTCCGTGGCAACCCAGGTTCCGCGCGCCGGATTTTCGAGGGCTCCCATACCCTTGAGGTAGGTTCGAGCCCAAGCCAGTCGGTAGTTTATCTCGGTACTAGGCCCTTCTTTATGCAGGACTGCAAGCTGGTCGGAACTGAACCCCTGGGCGTCAATCACGGCCTCATCGATCTCATCAAGCTTCGCCGTGTTCCCCAGATCGCGGACCGCGCAGAGCGTCGGCCAGAGGAGTTCGTTGTACGGAGGGATTTGAGAAGCCTGATCGTTCACCGTGGACGGGAGGCTAACCGGATCTCGGCCTCCGCAGCCCCGAGCAGCGCGAGTAGCCCTCGTTCTAATCGAGCTGGTGGCCGGGGATTGACGGGCCCTTGGGAGTGATCGTGGGCCTAGGTAGGGTCGCGTTCGCCAGCATCTCGTGATGTTGATCTCGAGCCAGGTCGCGCCGAGTGCGGTCCGCCGGGGAGGGAAGTCGAACCTGTCGATGCCATGGTCCACGAGACGAATGCCGAGGCAGTTCAACACTCCCTCACCCTGCGAAAAGCGCCGACATTTTCTCCACGTCGTCGACGCGTGGCCGAGAATGGAGGTAGCGCTCGGTGGTGGTCACGCTGGCGTGGCCCATCATCGACTGCACTGCGACCAGGTCGAAGCGGCGGATCATCAGGCTGCCGAAGGTGTGGCGCAGGTCGTGGAAGCGACGGACCCGTAGGTCGGCGGCCTCCTGCGCGGCGATGAAGCGCTGCCGGATCGCACTCCCGTCGATCGGCCCGCCGTCCGGCCGGCGGAAGACGAAGTCCTCTCGCTCCGTGAAACGGCCGCGCTCCCGCAGCCCGATCAACACCTCGCGTGCCTGATCGGCGAGCGGAACCGTCCGCATCTTCCTCGACTTGGTCGAGGTCTCGACGTCCCAGGAGAACGCCCGCGAGACGGTGATCAACCTTGCCTCGAGGTCGATGTCATTCCAGCGGAGAGCTCGGAGCTCTCCCTTTCGCAATCCGGTGAACGCGGCGACCACGAAGAGCGCGGCGTCCTGCTCGTTGATGCGCCGCCACTCGGCCCAGGTCTCCTCGGAGTACTTCGAGTGCTTGTAGCCCTGCATGGCCCGATGCAGGCCCGCGCGGGCCACGTCGGCGACGCGCATCACCTCCCAGGGCTCGAGGATCTGGATCGGCGCGGACCCTCCTTCGGGCCGGCGCGTCGTTTCCGACACCGGGTTCTCGCGCAGGCCGAAGGCATCTCTTCTCCTGCAGTACTCGAAGAGGGCGTGAAGGGACCCACGGTGCTTGTTCACCATCCGGGCGCTGAGGCCGTCGTGGTCGAGGTCGTTCAGGAAGCGGGCGACGTCGACGGTCTCGATGTCGGCGAGCCGCCGACCGCCGAAGGTCCGCATCAGCCTCGCCTTATGAGGACGGCCGCGCCGCTTCGACTCCCTCGGCCGGGAGAACATCTTCCGGTAGCCCTCGATCGTCGCGGGCTTGACCCGCTTCTCGTTCTTCAGGAAGTCGAGCCAGCGCTCGACCGCGTCGTCGAAGGTCGCGTCCGGCTCGATCAACTCCCGCGCCAGCTCCTCCTCGTGCTCGTCGATCACCTTCGACATCTCGATGTGGGCGCGGCGTTCGTCGAGGTAGCCGGGACGCACCCGACCGCGACGCCTCTCGAAGCCGTCCTCGGTCTTCACCAGCCAGGCCCTGCCGAGCCGCCGCTTGCGCTGGGTCCCACGCGAGTCGCGCCACTTCGCTTCGAAGTAGATGTCGCCTTCTGCCCGCTTCAGCAGGTAGCCGACCGGCAGCTCATCGTTCCTGTTCACCGCGAACCTCCTCGTCTTGTTTTCGTCAAGACGGGAGAGGCCCGCGGATCGGTACCACTTCAGGTACTGATCCGCACCGACTCAGGCGTCGCGAGACTCATCCAAACCGATCCTCGATCCCGCAAAAACATGCGATTTGCAGGGAAAACAAGCCGCTACGAAACCGAAGGTCACTGGTTCGAATCCAGTCGGGCGCATTCCTGCGGGTGCCGGTGAGGGCCGCGCCTTTCCCGGTGCAGAGCCAAACCCTCGGCTCAACGTCTGATCAGCGTTCCGGAGGGTGCCTCTCGTTTCCGAGGCGTTCCGGGCGGTCCGTGTCGCATCCTGGTCACATCGAGTGGCTACTCAGTTCGCTTGGCGAGCTGCGATATCGAGATGCCGAGAGCCGCCGCGATCCCCTCGACCGTCGACCAAGACGGGTTGCCTTCGCCGCGCTCGATCAGCGGAGCATGTTCTTGCTGATCCCGGCATCATCGGCAAGGGATTCCAGGCTGACGCCTTTCTTGGTGCGCAGCTCGCGGATCGCTGTGCCCAAGGCCTTCTGCGATTCCGGGTTCTGGCGAGGTCGGGGTGTCACAATAGATTTGGAAACAGTTACTACGCTGGACTTGAGACATAAGCGGCCCCCGGCGGTGCGGTAACACCAGCCGAGGGCCTGACCACAAGGAGACGTAGCTCCTCATGGCTGATCAGAACCCTACGGCCGGCCCGCGGGTCATGCCGATCCATCTACCGGACGCCCAGGCCGGGATTCTCCGAAGCGACATGCTCGACTGGCGCGCCGGGATCGAGCATGACCTCGCCCGCTTCCGCGGCGGTCTACGAGATCCACAGGCAACGGTCCGCGAAGAGGAGGCATTCAGACGCCTGCTCGTCGCTCTCGACGCCCACGACGCCTTGCTCACGATCCTCGATACCGCCGGGGAAAGGGTGGGGAGGAGGTCAGGCTCCCCAAGAAGGAGTTCGACTGCTTCGCGTTCCTGGCGAGGAGCCCCGGCCGGGTCCGTCGCCGGGAGGAGATCATGCGGGCGGTCCGGGGTCGCGACGACCCGGCTGGACGGAGGACGGTCGACTCGACCATCAGCCGCCTGCGCCGCAAGCTGGAGGTGGCGGGCGCGAGCGTCCGGGTCCTCAACTCCTGGGGCACCGGCTACAGCCTTCTGCCGGGGCGCGCCGGGGACGATGTCTGACCGGCAGGCCCGCGCGGTGGCGGAGCGCTTCGGCGACAACCTCCGGCGGCTTCTCAGCCCGAAATGATCTCGACGACTCTCGGGGCAACGAAGAGGCGGGCGCCCTGACTATTGCGTAGCTGAGTGTTCTCAAGGATCCCGAGAGCGGATAAGGAATTGATCGCGTTTTGAGCGCCCTGTCCCGACAAGCTGTAGCGATCGGCAACCGTGTTTCGTGCTACGTAAGGCCCTCCGACCAGATCAGCGGCGAGCTGCTCGGCTGACCCCCTTTTCCCGGCTTGCTGGACGGTTTCCCGAAGTTCGGTTTGAAGAGCGACCAGGCGCTCCACCTTCTCTTGGGACTCCGCCGCAGATGCAGCCACGCCCTCCGCGAAGAACCCAATCCATGCATCCCAGTCGCCGTCGGCGCTCAGTTCCAGCAACGCATCTTGGTATTGCTCCCGACGTCGCTCGAACCAAGGGGAGACGACGAGGAGCGGCTCCCGAATGACCGCGCCACGTAGAAGCTGGACCACGATAAGCAAGCGACCAAGGCGGCCATTTCCGTCGGAATAGGGGTGGAGCGACTCGAACTGATAATGCGCCAGTGCAGCCTGAACAACGGTCGGGATCTCCGGAGGAGATGCAATCCATCCGAGGAGTGATTCAACTCCTGAGCGCAACTGATCACCCGGAGGTGGAGGGACGTACCGAGCTTCATCGAGGCTTCGACCGGGCGCCCCAATGACGACGATTCGGTCTCGGAGTCCTCCTGCGTCTCCTAGCTCGCCGCTGGTGCCCCGGACGAGGGTTTTCTGCAGTTCTCCCAGCATCCCGATCGTGAGAGGCCGCGTCTCCGGCCAAGAGAAGCCAAGTTCTGCCATGCGCTCGAAATTCAGAATCTCGTGGATCTCGGCGCTTAGATATCTCTCGTCATCTCGGTCGGCCGCGAGCACCTCCTCGAATGGTGCATAGGTACCCTCAAGGGCGCTGGTGCTTTGCGCCTCCCGCCTTAGGGCTGGTCGTCGCAAGAGGGCTGGATTGGGAATCAACCGAGCAGCTCCATCGAGTCGTGCCAGGGCAGCGGTCGCCGCGTTGATCGTGTTCCAAGTACTCGTGGAGAGCGTCATCTCGGTAGGAAGAGGGGCGGGAAGATAGGCCTTCCCTTCGACGGTTTCATGCGTTGCCGGGTCCGGCCCCACGATCGGGACGAGGTGGCCTATGGGGCTACGCTCAAGCCGCTCTATATCCATGACGCAAGTTTATAGGCGAAAACTTGCGTCTCTGACCCTCGGACGCAAGTTCCCTTGGCTTTGGCCTTTATTCCCTGCAAATCGGAGCGTTATGAACATGCGTCCGTCAAGGTCGCATATCGAGATGCAGGAACTGGCATCAGTCAGTCATGCAGGTATGCGTCATTTCCCCTCGGAGTGACCGCTGGACTTCAGGCGTCCAAGTGTTTCTCCGCCACCCTTCCCCTTAGGACTCAAGAGTCGGGCAGCTCCTTGAAGCGACGGGCGTCGCCCCGTTTGGTTGGCCAAGCCTACGTATGCCGAGGGTCCCTGGCATCGGCCCGTGGGTCCGCACGCGACTTCGATGCATTGGCGAGACACATCGCGGTGCGGGTGGATCTCTGGATTTCCTCGTCGGTCAGATCGAACCGGGGACGGCCATCGTTCTGCATCCGAGTGCGACGGTCGTTCGCAAGGATCATCAGCTCGTCGCGGTCATGGGCCACCCGACCAGGGTACGGCCGAGGTCCGTCGATCCTTTTACCTCGACTAGAGACCGGCATCAAGATCGCGGCGGGCCTCGTCGACGGCTGCGACACAGTTGGGAGCGCCCGTCCGGCCCGCAGACATCTTCCAGGCCTCTGGTAGCTCGGCCATCTCCGGCTTGACTTCTTCTCGCCGGACCTTCAAGAGAGTGACGATCTCTTCAAGCTCGGCATCCGAAAATTCGTCGAGGAGAGCATGGGCTCTTTCCCGATCGTTCATCAACGAGGCCGCTGCGGTCGAAATTTTGCCCATGAGAGGCCAGACCTCTCTTCGTCTTCGGTCATGTGGCGGAGGACGCCGGCCGGTGTTGCCCAGCGCCCACCGGGTCGCCTTCGACGGTCCGCCGTAGTCGCTGGTACTCGGCTGCAAGCTCGTCCTCGGAGAGCCGATCGAGCAGCCTCTCGATTCGCTCTCGCGTCGTCATCTTCGAAAGGCTAGCGGTGATCCGGTATGCGAATCTGGCTTCCCGATCGGCTGTCTTAGTTGCATTCCCGTCACATCGACGCTGGAGGGCGCTTTACACGCGGCGGTCTCGCGGTCGAGGAAACCGAAGGCCGTTGGTTCGAATCGAACCAACGCATTGGCGTCCAGCCGCAATGTAGAGCCGATGCGGTGCCCGTTGCCGCGATCCGTCAGACGCTCCACGGCATCCGGTACCACACCGCCGTTGTCGACATTAACGCTGGCTCATTCGTAGCCGTGAGTCCGTAGCCTTGGGTGTACTCCAACTCTTCGACCAACGTGCGCCAGCACCCGGCCGCTCTTTCGGATTTAGGGTCGGTCAGCAGGTCCAGGTAGGCATCCGTCCACTTCACGAACTGCTCCGCAACCGAGTCCGGCATCCCCAGGATGCGGGCGATAACTATGTTTGGGATTCGGTAGGCAAATTCGGATGCAAGATCGGTTCGTCCGGAGGCGGCGAAGTCATCAATACGTTTGGTCGCGATCTCGCGGACCTGCTGCTGGTAGGTCTCGATCCGGCGGGGAGTGAACGAGGGGGCTAGAAGCTTACGAACAGTCGTGTGACGAGGCGGATCGAGCGTGGTGAGGGCCGACCGCACTCCGTAGTGCCAGCCGTCGTCAACTTCTTCGGCGACCTCCGGGGCCAGTGGAATAGCAGGGCATGGCATTTCCGGACCCAGGCTTTCGACATTCGAATAACTCAGCGGGTCTTTGAGGACCGTGAGGACCTCGTGGTATCGGCTTGCTACGTACGCATCCAGCGCGGGGGCGAAGAAGATTGGTCCGACCTCACGCGTTTTCGCGTACCACGGGAAAGGATCACTGTGGCTTCCAGTTTCGGTTGGGTTGAACCAGTTCACAACAGGTCATTTAGCGGGAATCTCCTGCATGAAAGTAGCGTCCCTTCCTTGTCCGTTTACCACTCCCCGGCACAGGCCGATCCAGAGGTCCGCGCCTGAACGTGTGACGCTACCAACGGGGGATAGGCGTCCAGTTGTTTTGGGCAGGCCGGTGAACCAAATATCTCCTCGTCGCAGGCGAAGTCCCTGGCACGTTCAAGTGGTCCTAGAGTCAGCGGTGGCGGCGACCTTAGTGAATGGCTCGCGCTCTGCGAGGTCTTCGGCGTCGTCTGGAGGTACCGCCTTGGATGGAGACGTAAGTTGGCTTCGCCCCGCACCCGCCGGCTTGATCCTTGTGGGGCATGAAATGGGGCACGGTGCCACACGGATCTCAGCCGATCTCAGCCGAGTTCGATTCGGCAGGATCCGCTTGAAATCCACCTCCACGTAGCCCGGCCGAGTGCCAGACCCTGCCTACGAAACCGAAGGTCACTGGTTCGAATCCAGTCGGGCGCTACTCGGTCGCTTGAAGGCCGGCGGCTAGGAAGCGCTGCGAAGAAGCTCGGAGACCACCTCGCCCGGCTGCTGGCCGCGCTTGTTCGCGATCTGCTCCAGCCGTTTGGCGTCGTCGCCCTCCACGCTGACCAGGATCGAGAGCTTCGCGTCGGGGTTTCCCGCATGGATTTCGATCTGCTCCGGCTGCACCTGGGCGAGCTCGGCGTCGAAGTCGCCTGGCTGGGGATCCGGGTCGGTCCAAGGTTCCTTGGCCATCTCAACTGAGGATTCTACGCTCGCGGTCGCTGGACTCCCATCCGGTGATGATCAGCCAGGACGTCGGGTCGAGAGTGCGCTCGCGTACGAGAGTGAGCGGCCTGCCTCCGTCAGTGTGGCCGACGAGGAGGATCCGCTGGAAGAGGAGACCGAGTCGTTAGAAGAGGACATTGAGGCGGCGGCTTTGCCTGTGCCACTAATTGCTCCGGTCGAAAGCGACTCGTCATCTAGGACGTTGGATTGCGGTTCTTAGGCGCTTATAGGGGTAGGCGAAGGACGGAAGTACAAGCGTGGGGGCTCATAAATTCAGCATAAGGGGAGGCAGGCCGATTTCAGTAAGTCGGTCACTTTTCCTGAATCAAATTCTGCTGGCTATTGGGCTCTCGCCTCTTTGTGTTTCCGGTCCCGAGCTGTCTACAACTCTGCTGGCGTCACAACGAAACCGAGCCGGTCTGCGCCACGTCGGAGTCGGGTGTCCAGCGTGACTAGGCGGTATCCGAGCAACCTTGCAAGGGCGACGTACTCGGCGTCGTAGGTGCGTCCCCAGCCGAATTCCTCCGCGAGTCGCCATGCTTCTTTACCCAGCTCAGGTGGATTGATCCGGTCGACCGGGCAGGTTTCAAGGCGGTCGTGGATGATCTCGCCGTCCTCTCGCCCGATTTCGCCTTTCAAGAGCGCGAGGTGGAGACTCGCTCGTGCCTCGGACCACATCAGCGGGACGCTGACCAGCTCGTCGCCGAGCAGGGCGAAGCCATCGCCTTCTCCGCCACACGCCGCTCGCGCGACGTTGGCGTCGATCACGAGCATTAACGGCCTCGCCGAGCCTCGTCCAGTGCGGCGACCCAGTTGGGTGCTGGCGCTCCGGAGGGCAGGTGCTGCCAGGCCTCCGGCAGCTCGGCCATCTCGGGCTCGGCACCTTCTTCGTGCCGGACCTCCAGTTGCCTGACGATCTCGTCAAGCTCGGCGTCCGACAGCTCATCGAGGAGCGCGTGGGCTTTCTCCCGGGTGGTCATCACGACGAATTCTACCCGGCGGTTTTTGTGGGGCAGAATTTCCGGACCAACGATCTGGGTCGCATTTCGGTCGCAGAACCGCCGCAGATGGCTTGTCAGTGAGCCCATCGCCCGGCCTACGAAACCGAAGGTCACTGGTTCGAATCCAGTCGGGCGCATTCGGGCATTTCGCTTGGGAAACGAGTTTGCGGGTTTTGGGAGAGGGAGCCTGACTCCAAAAACCGCCCGTGGGGCACGGCTTGGGGCACGGTGAGGTCGAGAAGGAGGTCCCCAGGCCTTGAGATCCCCGCCCCCGCTCTGCACGTTCGCGCTCAGAGACGCCTACGGAGCGGCAGGGACAACGGCCCCGCTGCTCCTTCGGCGTGGCTTCGAATGAAGTGCCAAGGCATTACGGCGGACGACGTCCTCCTCCGAGGACGTCGTCCGGTCCAGCCCGTTTGCTCGCCACGGAGCTGTTGGCGTACCTACGGGGCCAACCCCTGGGACGGCTCGCGACGGTCGACCATGCCGGCGCCCCGCAGGTCAACCCGGTCGGGTTCATCCTCGACGAGGCGAGCGGCCAGATCGCGATCCGCGGGATGGCCGAGGCGCTCACCGACGCCGATCCTCCGCGGCCGGGCATGAGCCGCGAGCTGATCTGGATCACGGCGACCTGGATCGGCAGCTGGGGCATCGATCCCTCGCGGCCGGGCCTCCACGGCCGCGGCTCCTAGCTCTTCGCCGCCTCCGCCGCGGCCTTCTCGCGGCCCAGGTAGGAGGTCAGCAGCAGCTCGACCAGGTCGGGCAGGAGCGCGCCCAACTGCTGGCCCTCGCCCGCTTCGACCTTGGCGAGGACGAGGGCGGCGAGGCCGCCGGCGAGGCTCTGGACTGTGGCCTGCGAGGGCTGGCGGGAGCTCTTCGGCCGCCCCGCCAACAGCGCCTCCAGCAGGCGGTCGAGGAAGGCGTGGCCGCGGGCGGCGATCTCACCTCCTGCGGCGGGCGGCACGCCGAGCTCGAAGCTGGCCAGGTCGGGGTTGGCGGCGAAGGCGTCGAGCAGCGCCGCGAGCCGGGCCCGCACCCGGCCTCCCCAGGCGCG